>Ga0214473_10003514_pt1 | contig 18982 bp, 11 predicted proteins | sample RVTome_7_FD_203509 | JGI IMG/M metagenome (GOLD analysis project Ga0214473, IMG submission 203509) | Soil microbial communities from uranium-contaminated site in the Upper Colorado River Basin, Wyoming, United States - RVT98D197 | ecosystem: Environmental > Terrestrial > Soil > Contaminated >... | reverse complement strand
AGATCGGCGACGTTCGGCTCACATCGAAGCTAATTGATGGGCGGTTCCCGGAATATAGCCGCGTCATCCCGGCGGCATCACCAAAGGCCGTCGTGGCGGATCGGGAAATGCTGCGGGCGGCCCTACAGCGAACGGCAATCCTCGCGAATGAGAAATACCGGGGGATCCGACTGGCGCTGAAGAAGAATTCGCTGACGCTGCAGGCACACAACCCGGAGCAGGAAGAGGCCGAGGAGCAGGTTGAGGTAAATTACAAAGGCGAGGACCTGGAGGTTGGTTTCAACGTGACGTACCTGCTGGAAGCGCTGGCGGCCGTCGATGGGACGGAGGTTGAAATTGGCGTGACCGACGGAAATTCCAGCTGCCTGGTGCGCGCACCCGGCGCGAGCAGCGCGCGCTACGTCGTCATGCCGATGAGGCTGTAAGGGGCGCAATGCCCCTCAGCTGGTTCCGCGCCGAGCAGTTTCGCTGTCTCGCGGGGGTTGAGCTGGAGCTGGACCCGGGCGCGAATATCTTCGTCGGACCGAACGCGTCGGGCAAAACCAGCCTGCTCGAGGCCGCGTTCTTCCTGGGCCGCGGCCGCTCTTTTCGCAGTCGGCAGCTGGATACCCTGATTCGGCATGGGCAGGACGCCTTCGAGCTCGCCGGGCGGAGCACGGGCGGCCCGGCGCCCACCATGCTCGGCGTGCGGGCGCGGCGGCACGGCACCGAATGGCGGCTTGGCGGCGCGCCGGCGGCAGGCGTCGCGAACCTGGCCGAACAGTTTCCGGCACAAGTCATCGATCCGGAGATCCACAAGCTGCTTGAGGAGGGCCCCGGCCGCCGCCGGCGCTTTCTGGACTGGGGAGTGTTCCACGTGGAACCAACCTTTCTGACGACCTGGCGCCGCTATCACCGGGCGCTGCGCCAGCGAAATGCGGCACTGAAGCAGGAGCGCGCGGATAGGGACCTGGCCGTCTGGGAGCTGGAACTGGCGGCGAGCGGTGAAGAGTTGGCGCGGCAGCGCGGGGCCTACCTGGCGCGGCTTCAGGAACCGCTGCGGGTCATCGGCGGGGCGCTCATGGGCGGTGCCATCACGCTGGTGCACCAGCGCGGGTGGGACGAACAGCGGGCGCTCTTGGCGGCGCTGGAGGCCGACCGGGGGCGTGACCGGCGGTATCGCGCGACACAGTCTGGCCCACACCGCGGGGACGTCACTGTCGAGGTCGGGGGCCGCGCGGCGCGGGAACACGTCTCCCGGGGGCAGCAAAAGCTGGTCGCCGCGAGCCTGATGCTGGCGCAGCTTCAGGTTCAGGAACAGGAACGGCCGGGCCGGTCGGCGTTACTGCTGGATGATCCCGCAGCCGAACTCGACCGCGACAACCTGGCTCGCTTGATGGCGATGGTGCGGGGGGTTCCGGCGCAGCTTTGGGTCACGTCATTGCGGGCCGACGTTCCGGGCCTGCCGGACCGCGGGCGCATGTTCCACGTGGAACACGGAACCATTCGCCCGGCATAGGGGGGGCCATGCGTTCCACGTGGAACATTGGCCCCAGGCGGGCGCGTCTTTATCCACAGAATCATCCACAGCCACGGAGCCGCCAGCGGGCGCCCGCGGGGAGCTGCCGCATCGCCCAGCCAAGCGACTGAAAAACAAAGCAAAAACATGGATTTTCATGCTAGAATTTTCAGGTTATGCAACCAGGCCCCGAGATGTCGAGCGAAAGCAGCTACGATTCCAGCAATATCAAGGTGTTACGAGGCCTTGAGGCCGTCCGCAAGCGGCCCGGCATGTACATCGGCGACACCGATGACGGAACCGGCCTGCACCACATGGTATTCGAGGTCGTCGACAACTCCATCGATGAGGCGCTCGCGGGCTATTGCGACCGGATCGCGGTGACGATCCATGCCGATGAGTCGGTGACGGTCACCGACAACGGCCGCGGCATCCCGACCGATATCCACAGCGAAGAAGGCCGCTCTGCTGCCGAGGTCATCATGACCGTGCTGCACGCGGGCGGAAAGTTCGACGCTGACTCCTACAAAGTCGCGGGGGGCCTGCACGGCGTCGGCGTCTCCGTCGTGAACGCGCTATCGGGCGCGCTGACGCTCTCGATTGCGCGCGACGGCAAGCTGCACCGGCAGCAATACCGCCTGGGCGAGCCGCTCGGCCCGCTGGCCGTGGTCGGCGCAAGCAGCGAGCGCGGCACGACGATCCGCTTCAAGCCGAGCAACACCATTTTTACGAACACGACGTTTTCGTACGACTGGCTGGCCAAGCGCCTGCGCGAGCTCTCGTTCCTGAATTCCGGCGTGCGCATCGAGCTGATCGACGAGCGCGAGGACAAGAAAGACGTGTTCCAGCACCAGGGCGGCGTCAGCGCCTTCGTGCAGTACCTCAACCGCAGCCGCACGGCGATCCACCCGAACATCTTCTATTTCCAGGGCCAGGAAGGCCCGATCTCGGTCGAGGTTGCCGCGCAGTGGAATGACTCCTATCAGGAGTCGATGTACTGCTACACGAACAATATCCCGCAGAAGGATGGGGGCACGCACCTTGCGGGCTTCCGCGCGGCGCTGACGCGCAAGATCAACGACTTCATCGAGAAAGAAGGCCGCGCGAAGCGCGAAAACGTCTCGCTGACGGGCGACGACGCGCGCGAAGGAATGACGGCGATCCTGTCCATCAAGATGCCGGACCCGAAGTTTTCGTCGCAGACCAAGGACAAGCTCGTGTCGTCCGAGGTCAAGGGCGCCGTGGAGTCCGTGGTCGCGCAAAAACTCGAGGAATTCCTGCTGGAACGCCCCGCCGACGCGAAGGCGATCTGCATGAAGATCATCGATGCGGCGCGCGCGCGCGAAGCGGCGCGCAAAGCGCGCGAGATGACGCGCCGCAAGGGCGCGCTGGACGCATCCGGCCTGCCCGGCAAGCTCGCCGACTGCCAGGAGAAGGATCCGGCGAAGTCCGAGATCTTCCTGGTCGAGGGCGAATCAGCCGGCGGCTCGGCCAAACAAGGCCGCGACCGCCGCACCCAGGCCGTGTTGCCGCTGAAGGGCAAGATCCTGAACGTCGAGAAGGCGCGCTTCGACAAGATGCTGTCGTCGCAGGAAGTCGTGACGCTCATCAGCGCGCTCGGCACCGGCATCGGCCGCGATGACTTTGACGTCGGAAAGTTGCGCTATCACCGGGTCATAATCATGAGCGTGGACGGAGACGACCACGTATTCATCCGTGACCGCGCCGGCAGCGCGCGCATGGTCCGCATCGGAAACTTCATTGACGCGACGCTCGACGCACATCGCGAAAGCGGCGCCGTCGAATCGCATGGGCATGCCGAGAAGTTGCGCGGCCGAGAGTTCGGCGAAGTGCTGTGTTTCGGGCTGGAAGGGCACGCGGTCCGCTTCCGGCCGATCACGGCTGTGATCCGACATCCGCTGGACGAAAAGCTATTTAAGGTTCGGACTGCCTACGGCCGCTCGGTTCGCGTCACTTCGAGTCACAGCGTCTTCGTTCACGAGAATGGCGCCATTCGGCTCAAGCGCGGCAACGAGCTGCGCAAGGGCGACCGCCTCGTCGCGCCGCGGCGCCTGCGTTTGCCGGAAAGCGCACCAAGGCGCATCGATCTGCTGCGCGAACTTTGGGGCGATCGACACGCGGCCGAGCAGGTGTGGGTACGCGGCCCGGCCGTGGAAGCCTGGAATCGGGCGCGCGTATTGCGGCAGTACGCCGGCAATGCCGGGCTGACCGCGCCGCGCGTCGATATTCCGGCCCCGGTGCGGGCGGAGTTGACGGCAACACGCCGGGCCAGCGGCATCTCCAACAAGGCGCTTTGCGGCGCCGTGGGGATATTGCAACCGGTGACTTTTTACGCGTGGGAGCGGGGCTCACAGCGGCCGACCACGCAGCATTTCGAGGCGTACCTGCAAGCCGTCGGCGCTGACGTCACTGGCGTCATGACGCGAGTCGTGATCGGCTCCAGCCGACTGCAGAGGATCTGGGAAACGCAGTACCGGGCATCCGGGCGCAACGAAGTCCGCAATCTGGTGCGTTTGTCTATGCTCGGCCCAGGAGACCTGGAGTGGTTCAGCCCGCGCGAGGATTTCGAGCTGACACCGGAGCATTACCGCGGCCACGGGATTTCGCGCCACCTCGAGGTTAACGAGGACCTGCTTTGCCTGCTCGGCTTTTACCTGGCCGAAGGCTCTACCTCCGACCGCAATGGCGTCCGTTTTGCCATTGGCCGCGGAAACAGCGGCCTGGTGCCCGAGATGCAACAGCGACTGGCTCGCGTCTTCGGCCGGGCGGCCGCGGTTTATTCGCATCGTCCGGGCGTGGCCGACTTGAAGCTCGTCAATCGCATCGCCGCACTGGCCTGGCAGCACGTATTCGGATTCCGGGTCACGGACTCCGTGAGCAAGCGGATTCCAGATCTGGTTTTCAACGTCCCGGAATCGCTGCGTCTGGCGTTCCTGCGCGGCTACCTGCTCGGCGACGGGACCGTCTGTGACAAGCGCATCGCGTTTTCGACGTCCTCTTACGATGTGGCCAGCGGCCTGATGTACCTGCTGGCCTCATTTGGTGTCGTTGCCTCGCTATCCGAGTACGAGCCAGACGGCGTGGTCCGCGAGATCCGCGGGCAACCTTGCGAGACGAAACACCGGCACTGGATCATTTCCGTCACTGCGGCTGAAGATCTGCACAAGCTTGAGCGCGCCTGGTCCGATCATGCCGGCGCGGCCAGCCTGCGCGACCGGCTGGCGGCGCCCACCGGACGAGGCATGAATCGCCGCTTTGAGGAAATTGATGGCGACCTGATGGCGCTGCCAGTCGTGTCGATCGATGAGGTTGCGGCGAGCAACGGCCACGCATACGACTTTTCCGTCGAAGACGACGAGAATTTCATTGCCGGCATGGGCGGAATCTGCTGCCACAACACGGATGCTGACGTCGACGGCTCGCACATCCGCACGCTGCTGCTGACGTTCTTCTACCGCCAGATGCCGGAATTGATCGAGCGCGGCCACATTTACATCGCGCAGCCGCCGCTGTTCAAGATCAAGCGCGGCAAGCAGGAGCTGTACGTCAAGGACGAAGCCGAGCTCGAGCAACTGCTGCTGACGAGCGCGCTGGACGGCGCGGCCTTGCACGTGAACCCGGAAGCCCCGCCGCTCGGGGGCTCCGGGCTTGAGATGCTCGCGAGGCAGTACATGGAGGTCAGGGCGATCATCGGGCGCTGGGCGCGTCGCTATGACCGGCGCCTGCTCGAGCAGCTGCTCGCGATGCGCCCCGTGGGCGAGCAGCAGTTCGTGGACGCGGCCTGGCTCGAGGGCTGGGCGAAGGAACTGGAGGCGCGCCTCAATGCGGATGGCAGCCTCGTGCACAGCTACCGGCTATCCGTGCGCCGGAACGAGGAGGGGGCACCGCTGCGCGTGGATGTCTCGCGCACCGAACACGGCGTCGCGACCGAGAAGCACCTGCAAAGGGAATTTTTCGAGTCGGCGGAGTACGGGCGCATCGCGGAACTCGGGGCGACGCTCAGCGACTTCATCGGTCCGGGCGCACACGTGACGCGTGGCGCCGAGCGGCAAGAGGTGTCGGGATTTCCGGAGGCGATGAGCTGGCTGCTCGAACAGGCGCGCAAGGGGCAAGCGATCCAGCGGTACAAGGGCCTTGGCGAGATGAACCCGGGGCAACTCTGGGAAACCACCATCAATCCAGAGGTACGGCGACTCCTGCAGGTGCGCATCGAGGACGCCGTGGCCGCGGACGACATCTTCACGACGCTGATGGGCGACGCCGTCGAACCGCGCCGTGAGTTCATCGAGAAGAACGCTCTCTACGTGACGAATCTGGATGTCTGAGGCGTGCTGCGGTCAGCCCGCGCGCGGCGCGCCGATCTCGCGCATCTTTTTCTCGATCCAGTCCTGGGCTTCCGCGTTCAGTTCGCGCGGGTCGCGCCCGGCGGTCTCGATCGGCGGCCCGATCACCACGCGGATCAGGCCGGGCTTTTTCAGCAGGCCGCGGCGCGGCCAGAAATCACCCGCGTTGTGGGCTACTGGCACGAGCTTCGCGCCGGTCTGCGAGGCGAGCAACGCGCCCGACATGCCGTACTTGCGGGTCTCGCCGGGTGCGACCCGAGTGCCTTCGGGGAAGATCAGGATCCACATGCCGGCCGCGAGGCGCGCACGGCCTTGTTCGAGCACCTGATTGACCGCGCGATGGCCGGCGCCGCGGTCGATCGCGATGCCCCGCATCAGCCAGGTTGCCCAGCCGACCAGCGGAATCCACAGGATTTCGCGCTTGTAGATCCAGGCCTGCGGCGGGAAAACGACCATCTGGGCCATCGCCTCCCAGGCCGAGGTGTGCTTCCACATCGAGATGTGCGCGCCTGCGCGCGGCATGTTCTCGCGGCCCTCGATGACCCAGTCGAGACCACACAGGATTTTCGCGAGCCACAGATTGGAATTCGCCCACCCGCGCGCGAGGCGATATCGCTGGCGAAACGGCAGCCAGCCGAACAGCACGATCACGGCGCCCCAGATGAATGAATCGGCGAACAGCAGAGTCGTGAACACGACGGACGCCAGCCATTGCAGGGGGGCAATCCGGCGCCACCACGGGGTCCCGCCGGGCGGTCTCCTGGAATTGTCTTTATATTCCATCAGTTGATTTAATTATGGATGTGTATAGACATCCGGAGTCGCCGACTTCTTCAGCCGGGCAGGCGCGACAGGTTGGCGGTGTGCTGGAACAGCCGCTGTAGCGCCGCGAGCAGCGCCAGGCGATTCGCGCGCACGGCGGGATCATCCGTCATGACCATGACATGGTCGAAAAAGGCGTCGACGGCAGGTCGCAAGGTGGCAAGCCGGCGCATCGCATCGCCGTAACGCCGGCCCGCAATCGTGCCCTCGATCTCCTGCCGCAGTTCGTCGACCGCGGTGGCCAGTTGACGCTCGGCCGGATCGGATAGCAGGCTCGCATCGACGCGCAGGACGGACTGCTCGCCGGCCTTGCGCAGGATGTTGGCGATGCGCTTGTTGGCGGCGGCGAGGCTGGCGGCCTCGGGCAGCGCGAGGAACGCCAGCAGCGCGCGCAGCCGCGCGTCGAAATCGAGCGGCGATACCGGGCGCATGTCGAGCACCGCGTCGAACATCTCCGTCGTCACGCCCGGCATGCCCTCGAGGTACCACGCGCGCAGGCGCTCCATCATGAAGTCATAAACCTCGTCCGTGACGGCGTCCGCGACTGGCGCCGCCGCGGAAAACGGCGGCGTCCCCCGTTCCGGGCGCAGCACATCGGCACGCACCGAGGCGAGCGCGGTCATGATCAGCTCGCGCAGGTCCAGGCCGATGCGCGCCTCGATCAGGATTCGCAGCGCGCCGAGAGCGGAGCGGCGCAGGCCGAACGGGTCCTTGGCGCCGGTCGGCTTCTGGCCGATCGCGAAGATGCCGACGATGGTGTCGAGCTTGTCGGCCAGTGCCAGCGCGAGCCCGGCGGCGGTTGCCGGCAAGGCGTCGCCGGCGAAACGCGGCAGGTATTGCTCGGCGATGGCCGCCGCGATCTCGGCGGGCTCGCCATCGTGCAGCGCGTAATAGCGGCCCATGACGCCCTGCAGTTCGGGGAACTCTCCGACCATGGCGGTCAGCAGATCGCACTTGGCCAGTTCCGCGGCGCGTTGCGCCGCGGCCGGATCGTTGCCGGCGAGGCGCGCGATCTCGCCGGCGAGCGCCGTGATGCGCGCGGTCTTGTCGGCGAGCGAACCGAGCCTGGCCTGGAAGGTCACGGCCGCGAGCGGCACACGCCTTGCCGCGAGGGGCGTCTTGCGATCTTCGGCGTAGAAGAACGCGGCATCGGCAAGGCGCGGCCGGACCACGCGCTCGTTGCCCGCGCGGACCTGCGCGGGATCGCGGCTTTCGATGTTCGCGACCGCGACGAAGAGCGGCAACAGCGCGCCGGCCGCCGAGCGGGCCGGAAAATAGCGCTGGTGATCCTGCAGGGTCGCGATCAGCACTTCGGGCGGCAACTCGAGAAAGCGGGCGTCGAATGACCCCGCAATCGGCACCGGCCACTCGCAAAGCGCGGTGACCTCTTCCAGCACGTCCGCGGCGATCAGGGCCTCACCGCCGGCAGCTCTTGCGGCCGCGATCACGCCGGCGCGGATGCGCTCGCGGCGCGCCTCGAAATCGACGATCACCCGGCCGCGCTTTTCGAGTGCCGCGACGTACCCGCCCGGCGAGCGCAGCACAATGGGCTTCGGGGCATGGAAGCGGTGGCCATGAGTCGTGCGGCCGGCGCGCAATCCGAGCAGCTGGCAATCGACGACCTCATCGCCATGCAGCATCACCAGCCAATGCGCGGGCCGGACGAATTCCACGTCGCCCGCGCCCCAGCGCATGCGCCGCGCGACCGGAAGCTGATCGAGCGCGCGCTGCACGATGCCCGGCAGCAGCTGCGCCGCGGGCGCGCCCGGCCGCAGCACGGAGCAGAACAGGAAGTCGCCCTTCGGCTCGGTGATGCGCGTGAGGGCGCCCACCGCAACCCCGCAGGATTCCGCGAAGGCAAAGGCCGCGCGCGTGGGCTGGCCGGCGGCATCGAAGGCGGCCGAGACCGGCGGCCCGCGGCGTTCGAGTTTCTGCTCGGCCTGGGCGCCGGCCAGCCGGCGCACGAACACGGCGAGGCGGCGTGGCGTCGCGTAGGCCTGCGCTGCGCCGCGCGCGAGGCCGGCGGCGGCGAGGCCCGCGACGATGCTGTCGCGCAAGGACTCCGCGAGCAGCCACAGGCTCTTCGGCGGCAATTCCTCGGTGCCAATCTCGATGAGGAAATCGCGGCGCGTCATGGCGCGGCCACGCGCAGCATCGGGAAGCCGAGGGCCTCGCGGCTGGCGTAATAGGCTTCGGCCACGGCGCGCGCCAGCGCGCGCAGCCGCAGGATGTAGCGCTGCCGTTCGGTGACCGAGATGGCCTTGCGCGCGTCCAGCAGGTTGAACACATGCGAGGCTTTCAGCAGCTGCTCGTAGGCCGGCAGCGCCAGGCCGGCGGCAAGAAGCTTCTGGCAGGCCTGTTCGCGCTGGTCGAACTCGGCGAAGAGCGCCGCCGTATCGGCGTGCTCGAAGTTGTACGCGGACTGTTCGACTTCGTTCTGATGGAACACGTCGCCGTAGGTCACTCGTCCCGCGGGGCCATCGGTCCAGACGAGGTCGTAAACGCTCTCGACGCCCTGGAGGTACATCGCGAGCCGTTCGAGTCCGTAGGTGATCTCGCCGGTGACCGGGCGGCAGTCGCGGCCGCCTGCCTGCTGGAAGTACGTGAACTGCGTGACCTCCATGCCGTTCAGCCAGACCTCCCAGCCGAGGCCCCAGGCGCCCAGCGTCGGCGATTCCCAGTTGTCCTCGACGAAGCGGATGTCGTGCGTCAGCGCGTCGATGCCGAGCGCCGAAAGCGAGCCCAGGTAGCAGTCGATGATGTCGTCGGGCGAGGGCTTGATGACGACCTGGAACTGGTAGTAGTGCTGCAACCGGAACGGATTGTCGCCGTAGCGGCCATCGGTCGGTCGCCGGGTCGGCTGGACATATGCCGCGCTCCAGGGCTCGGGGCCGATTGCGCGCAGGAAGGTGGCGGTGTGAAACGTGCCGGCGCCCATCTCCATGTCGTAGGGCTGCAGCAGCACGCAGCCGTGGCCCGCCCAGTACTGCTGCAGGACCAGGATCAGGTCCTGGAAATTGCGCGGAGCCGGTGATTTCGACGTTCTTGGCATTCGGTCGCAGCGCTGCAAAAGGCCGCCAAGTATAGCGGCGGCGCGATCAGCCCGCGGCGGTTCGGGCGCCACCGGCGGCGCGCAAGGACCGGATCTCCGCATCGCTCAGGTCGCGCCAGCGGCCGGGCGCCAGCGCACCGAGGTGAATGTGCATGATGCGCAAGCGCTGGAGGCGCTGCACGCGATAGCCGAGTGCTGCGCACATGCGGCGGATCTGGCGGTTGAGTCCCTGTGTCAGCACGATGCGAAACGCGGTGGGCCCCGCCCGGGTCACAATGCAGGGCGCGGTCTTGACGCCGCCAATCCTGACGCCCGCGGCCATCATGGCGAGGAAAGTCGCCGTGACCGGGCGCTCGACCGTCACCAGGTATTCCTTCTCGTGGCCGTGCTCGATGCGCAGGATCTCGTTGACGATGTCGCCGTTGTTCGTCAGCAGGATCAGGCCCTCGGAATCCTTGTCGAGCCGGCCGATCGGAAAAATGCGCTCGCGATGGCCGATGAAATCCACGATGTTGTCCGCAACATCGCGCTCGGTCGTGCAGGTAATGCCGCGCGGCTTGTTGAGCGCGATGTAGACATCCTTGCGGCGCGCACCAAGCGGTCGGCCATCCACTTCGACGACATCGCTGTCGCCCACTTTCGTGCCGAGCGCCGCCGCGCGGCCGTTGATCGTTACGCGCCCGGCGGCAATCCAGGCATCGGCCTCGCGCCGTGAGCAGGCGCCGGTCTCGCTGATGAACTTGTTGAGACGCATCGGGCGGCGATTGTGGCGATGCCCCGAGGCCCAGGGAAAGATTTCGGGTCGCACCGAATTGGTGCTACAAGAATCGCGCTCGCACCATTATTGCCCAGAGCCACGAATACATCGGGCTAAATATCACATTAAGCGTTTGATTATACTATCATTATGCGGCAACATGGTCGTGGCACGCCATTTGCACCGAAAATGGGATCGCGCGCAACCGCCGCATGAATTCCGGAGATGAGCATGACCCCCGCCGACGTCGTGAAATTGATCAAGGAGAAGGAAGCCACGTATTGCGACCTGCGCTTCACGGACACGCGTGGCAAGGAACAGCACGTCACGATCCCGACCCGCATGGTCGACGAGGATTTCTTCGTCGACGGCAAGATGTTCGACGGCTCCTCGATCGCCGGATGGAAGGGCATCAACGAGTCGGACATGATCCTGATGCCGGATCCATCGACCGCGATGATCGATCCGTTCTTCGAAGAGACCACGCTCCTGCTCCGCTGCGACGTCGTCGAGCCGATGACGATGCAGGGCTACGGCCGCGATCCGCGCTCGCTGGCAAGGCGCGCCGAGGCGTATCTGAAGTCCACCGGCATCGCCGACACCGCGCTGTTCGGACCCGAGAACGAGTTCTTCATCTTCGACAGCGTGCGCTGGACCAACGAAATCAACGGCTGCAGCTATCACATCGACTCGGTGCAAGGCGCGTGGAATTCCGGGACTGATTACGACGGCACGAACCAGGGCCACAGGCCCGGCGTGAAGGGCGGCTATTTCCCGGTGCCGCCCGTCGATCGTTTCCAGGACCTGCGCACCGCGATGTGCCAGGCCTGCGAGGAGCTCGGCCTCAGGGTCGAGGTGCATCACCACGAGGTCGGGACCGCCGGCCAGGGCGAGATCAACGTTTCAGCCAATACGCTCATGAAGAAGGGCGACGAGGTGCAGCTGCTGAAATACGCGCTGTGGAATGTCGCGCACGGCCACGGCAAGACGCTGACCTTCATGCCGAAGCCGCTCGTCGGCGACAACGGCAGCGGCATGCACGTGCATCAGTCGCTGCAAAAGGACGGCAAGCCGCTGTTTGCGGGTGACCGCTATGCCGGCCTGTCGGACATCGCGCTGTACTACATCGGCGGCATCATCAAGCACGCGCGCGCGATCAATGCCTTCACCAACCCGGGCACTAACAGCTACAAGCGCCTGGTGCCGGGCTTCGAGGCGCCGGTCATGCTCGCCTATTCGGCGCGCAACCGCTCGGCGTCGATCCGCATTCCCTGGGTGCCGAATCCGAAGGGCCGGCGCATTGAGGTGCGCTTCCCGGATTCGACCGCGAATCCGTACTTCGCATTCGCGTCGATGCTGATGGCGGGGCTCGACGGTATCCAGAACAAGATTCACCCGGGCGAGGCCTCGGACAAGGATCTCTACGACCTGCCACCGGAGGAGGCGAAGAACATCCCCGAAGTCTGTCATTCGCTGGACATGGCGCTCGATCACCTGGATCGCGACCGCGATTTCCTGAAACGCGGCGGCGTGTTTTCGGACGACCTGATCGACGCCTATATCGGACTGAAGCAGGCCGAGGTCACCCGCTTCCGGATGTCGACGCACCCGGTCGAGCTCGACATGTATTACAGCCTCTGAGGCCTCTGGCCCCGGCGGCAGGGACGGCGTTCACAGAATGCCGCACGGGTTTTGTCAGTCCGGCAGGCTACGGGCTATGCTGTCCGCATGCGCATGATGTTGATTCTGGCCGGATTGATGTTGTCCCTGGCGGCGGAGTCCCAGGAGATCTACCGGTGGGTGGACAAGGACGGCATCGTCCATTACGCGGATCAGCCCGGCGCAGCCGATGCCGAGCTGGTGACGATTGTCGGCGCCAACACCTACGAGGCCGAGGCGCCGGGATTCGAGAGTGGCGCGACGGCGAGCGAAACGCCGGAACTCGCGACTTACGATTCCCTGACGATCGTCCAGCCGACGCCGGACCAGGTGTTCTTCGGAGCCGATGCGCCGGTCACGGTGGCGGCCGAACTCGGGGGCACGCTGCGATCCGACCACACGCTGGTCTTCTTCCTCAATGGCGAGCGGGTGCCCGCAACGGGCGGCCAGTCAGCGCAGCTTTCGAACCTGGAACGCGGCAGCTATTTCCTGAGCGCGGCAGTGCTCGATCAGAGCGGCGCGCCCCTCCTTTCGAGCCAGCAGGTCACGTTCCACGTGCGCCAGCCGTCGATCAACACACCCCAGAGTCCCCAGAATCGCCCGCGGCCCGTGCCGCGTCCCTTACCGGCCGGCTGATCGATCCGAACCCGCCGCCGCAGGCCGGGACACGCAATGGCGCGTGAGCTCCCAGCCATTGCGCCCGGTGTCGATGCCGCTGCGCTGATCAACCTGCTCGCGACGGCCATCCTCGTCGTCGACGCCCGCGGCCTGGTCTGCTGGCTCAATGCCGCGGCCGGCGACCTGCTGGCGGTCGGCCCTGCCGCAGCCCGCGGGCGGCCGCTCGGATCACTGCTTGCGGAGGGTGAACCGATCGAGTCACTGATCGCGCGCAGCCGCGCGAGCGGCGAGGTGCTCGCGATGCGCGGCTTCGAGCTCGCGCCTTCAGCGCGAGACGATGCGCGCTACCAGGCCGACATCACGATGACGCCGCTGACCGGCATGCCCGCCCCGGGATCGGCGCTCGGCGCGGGGGCGGTGCTGGTGGAGATCGCGGACACGACGCAACCGGGCCGCATGACCCGCGACGCGGCGCTGCTCGCCCAACAGGGCGGCAGCCGCGTGATGGCGCGCCAGCTCGCACACGAGATCAAGAATCCACTCGGCGGATTGCGCGGCGCAGCGCAATTGCTCGAGCGCGAACTGCCGAATGAGGAGCTGAAGGAATACACGCGCGTCATCATCGGCGAGGCGGACCGCCTCCGGGCGCTGGTCGACAGCCTGCTGGGCCCCGCGCGGCCGATGCGGCGCGAGCCGGTCAACGTCCATGAATTGCTCGACCATGTCTATCGGCTGGCGCGCGCCGAGGCGCCCGCGGCCGTCGCCATCGAGCGCGACTACGATCCCAGCCTGCCACCGCTTGCACTCGATCGTGACCTGATGGTGCAGGCCATGCTGAACCTGGCGCGCAACGCCGTGCAGGCGCTCGGCGAGCGCGGCGCGCTGACGCTGCGCAGCCGCGCGCTGATGCACGCGACGATCGGCGCTGAGCGCCACCGCGTGATCGCGTCGCTGCAGTTCGAGGACAACGGCCCGGGCGTGCCGGCTGAACTGGGCGAGACGATTTTTTATCCGCTGGTCACCGCGCGCGCCGACGGCACGGGCCTGGGGCTCGCGGTGGCGCAGGACATCGCCACGCGGCACGGCGGAATCATCGAATTCGACAGCCGTCCGGGACACACCGTGTTCTCGCTGCTGCTGCCGATGGGGGGGCGTCATGAGCAAGCCGCTTGATGTCTGGCTGGTGGACGACGACGCGTCGATCCGCTGGGTCCTGGAGCGCGCGCTCCGGCAGGGCGGCCTGCAGGCGCGATCCTTCGAGCAGGCCGATGGCGCGCTCGCGGCGCTCGAGCACGGCCTGCCGGACGTGCTGATCACCGACGTGCGCATGCCGGGAACCGGCGGTCTGAAGCTCCTTGAAAGCGTGCGGCGCAACCATCCCTCGTTGCCCGTCATCGTGATGACGGCGTATTCGGACCTCGACAGTGCAGTCGCTGCTTACCAGGGCGGGGCCTTCGAATACCTGCCGAAGCCCTTCGACATCGACGACGCCGTGGCGCTCGTGCGCCGCGCGGCGACGCAAGGCGGGGCTACCCGCATCGAGGCCGCAACGGCCGCGATCCCGGGCATCCTCGGTCATGCGCCGGCGATGCAGGACGTATTTCGCGCGATCGGCCGTTTGTCGCGCTCGAGTCTGTCGGTGCTCGTGACCGGCGAATCGGGCACCGGCAAGGAACTGGTTGCGCGCGCGCTGCACCGGCACAGCCCGCGCGGCAATGGCCCATTCATCCCGCTCAACACTTCGGCGATCGCCTCCGAACTGCTGGAGTCCGAACTGTTCGGGCACGAGAAAGGCTCGTTCACCGGCGCGGAGGCGCAGCGCCGCGGCCGTTTCGAGCAAGCGGACGGCGGCACGCTGTTCCTCGATGAAATCGGCGACATGTCAGCTACGCTGCAGACGCGACTCCTGCGCGTGCTCGCCGAAGGCGAGTTCTACCGGGTCGGCGGCAGCGTGCCGATTCGCGTGGACGTGCGCGTGATCGCCGCGACGCACCAGGACCTCGATGCGCGGGTGCGCAAGGGGTTGTTCCGCGAGGACCTGCTGCACCGGCTCAATGTCATCCGCATCCATGTGCCGGCGTTGCGCGAGCGGCGCGAGGACATTCCGGAACTGCTCACGCACTATCTGGCAGCGGCCGCGCAGGAACTGGGTGTCGAGCCCAAGGCGCTCACGGGGGATGCCGAGCGCCGCCTGGTCGCCTTCGACTGGCCCGGCAACGTGCGCCAGCTCATCAATGCCGCGCGCCGCCTGACGGTCACGGCACCTGGGCGCGAGATCCGCATCGAAGACATCCCCGCCGACCTCGGCGGCGAAAGCGCGACGGCGCCACCGCTCGAAGGCTGGAGCCGCGAACTCGAATCCTGGGCGATGCGACATCTGTCGGCGGGCGGCGCGCCGCTGCTTGAAGTCGCTGGGCCGGCGTTCGAGCGCACGCTCGCGAAGGCGGCGCTCGCCGCTGTCCAGGGGCGGCGCCAGGAAGCCGCGAAGCTGATCGGCTGGGGGCGCAACACGCTGACGCGGAAGCTGCGCGAGCTCGGGATCGGCGGGGACTGAGGAGCGCGCGCCAAAAGAAAGGCCCCCGCCAGCAATGGCGGGGGCCTGAACGATGAACCGGAAGCCTTCGCTTACGGTCTTGCGATCGTAATCACCGGCGAGGTCCAGGTTTCGAAGTCCGCCGGATTGTCGTCGTCACCCAGCGCCTTAAGTACTGACACCTTCACCACATACTGGCCGTTTGGTACCGCGCTGAAGTCCTTGGGTTTCGTGCCCTTGCCCTTGAAGGTGACCCCATCCCAGGAGAAGGCGAAGAAACCGGTCGCGGTGCTGTTGCGGCCGACGTACTCGTCGTTGCTGACGCGGTGGAAGGACTGGCCCGTAATGGCATCGAACGCCTCCAGCCGGATACGCCGCGACTGATGGTCGAGGTGGATCAGGAAGAACGGAATGTCATTGCCGACCAGCGTATAGCTGGCGCCGCCAGGCTGGTTCGTGAACGCCGTTCCCGCGGCATTGAGCTTGGCCAGCCACGGGTACCCGCTCGCGGTCGGCGTCAGTACCTGGATCGCCTGGTAATTGCCGATGAAGCCGGCGAACGGGACACGATAGGCCTGCCCCGCACCCCGCGGTGTCAGGACGATAAAGCCGCCATACTGACCAAGGTTCGGCGTTGCGGGTGCGGTGATTGTCACATTGACGGCAGCCTCTTCGTCGGCCGGAACCGTCACGCTCGCCGCGCTGAACGCCACCGTGGCCGGTGAGCTGAACACCCCGACGCTGGCGTAATTGGTCGTGCTCTTCGGGCCGGTCGCGAGTGCCGCCACGTGCGACAGGTCGAACGTGACGGGTGAGTTCCCGCGGTTCTTGATCTTGAGAGTCCGCGTTTTCGGGCCCGCCTGGCTTTCGCCGAGCGACAGCTTGCCGGGCGTGACTTCGGCGGTCGCGAGGATCGCGGCCTCGATGTCGAGCAGGCCGGCACCCTGACGGTGGGTATGGTCGAGGAACCCGAGCGTGGGGTTGCCAGACCAGAACGAGGGCTTGGCCGAGTTCTGCAGGCGCGCGCGCACCGACTTGGCCGAGTCGTCGTCATCCTCGTCGTCCTCATCTTCCTCGTGCTTCTTGTGGCGTTTGTGCGCGGCGTTCGCCTGGAGCAACAGCGCGGCCGCGCCCGCCACATGCGGAGACGACATGGAGGTGCCGCTGTTGGATCCGTGGCCGCCCTGCTCGAGCGGAACGGTCGAGAAGATCGAACCGCCCGGTGCGCCGATATCCGGCTTCAGCGTCAGGTCGGCGGCCATGCCGAAGGAACTGAATCCGGAAATCAGGCCGCCCGTCGGATTCTGGGTGCTGGTCAGCTGGTCGGTCCAGGTCATCGTCGTGGCCCCGCCCGCGATTCGGCCGTCGATCAGGGCGCCAGCGGCGGCCGTGATCGCAACGACCGGGATCGTGATGGCCGGGGCGCCGGCGACCGTTGGGCTGACAAAACCCGCGGCGTTGTTGTAGAGCACAACCGCGGCCGCGCCTGCGTTCTGCGCATTCGTGGCCTTGATGAAGAAGGTGCAGGTACCACGCCGGATCAGCGCGGCCATGCCCACCAGGCTGCCGGCCGGCAGCGCGGCGCAACCATCGTTCGCCGTGATCGTCGTGCCGGTCCTCGCCATCAGGAAGCTGCCGCTGGTGGGGGGCGTCGGGGCGCCCGATGCCGCGCTGTACCCGATTGCGGCGTTATCCGGCGAAACCGTGAAGGCCGGCTGCGTGACATGCGTGTTGTCATAGGACGCCACGCCGATCACATCCTTCCCGACGCCCGGCGCACCGGCCCCATAGGGGCCGTCCGGTGCCGAGCCGCCGGGGCCGTTGTTGCCGATCGAGGCGACGACGACCATGCCTTTCTTGACTAGGCGACTCGCGGCCGCCGCGGTCGGGTATTGCGGCCACTGGGTGCGCGAACCGATGCTCATGTTGAGCACCTGCATGCCATCGGCAAGCGCGCGTTCCATCGCTGCCAGCATGATGTCGGAGGTCGTGGAGCCGTCGCAGCCGAACACGCGATAGGCGCCGAACTTGACATCCGGCGCAACACCCGTGACCTCGCCATTCGCACCGACGATGCCGCTGACGTGCGTGCCGTGGCCATTGCAGTCATCCGGATACGGATCCGGCACCAGCGCGTTGTCACCGACGAACGCGTCGCCGACGAAGTCCCAACCGGTGATCACGCGGCCGGTCGGGAAGACAGCGCTATTGGAGCGCTGAATGCCGTCGCCGCCGAGGTCGGCATTGTCGTAGTCGATGCCCGTGTCCATCACCGCGACCTTGATGCCCTCGCCCGTAATGCCCAGCGTGTTCTGGACGACATTGGCGCGGGTCATCGCGATTGCCGTGGCGAGATCGGGGGCCGCGCCTGCGGCCAGGTTCAATTCCGGCGCTTCGATCACATCAATGGGCCAAAGCGCCCTGACGCCAGCTATCTGCATCAATTTTCCGCGATTGATCGAGTCAATCTCGACCGAGTAGCCGTTGAATAACGTGTCGAAGGAACGACGTTCCTTGAAGCGGGCGCCTTCCAGTGCGGCGGCTTTCTTGAACGCGGCCTTCTCAGCCTTGACATTGTTGAGGTTGTTGCCGTCAGCCGTCGGGCGGCCAGCCAGCTCGACGAAATACAGATTGCCGTTCTCGGCCTCGCTCGCGGAAATGGATTCCTGCGCGCCAGCGGGCGCGAGACCGAAGGACAACACGAGCGCGCCGCACACCAGCGCCGCGCATGACGACTTCTTCATCGATTGAAGCTCCATGAGTTCAGATAAGGCGTATCCCCAAGCCGGCGGCTTCGTGTCGCGCCGCTCGCTCTGTAGGTGTGATCTATACCATCAACCGAAGAGCGCGTCACACTTTTGGCAGTGCGGGAGTGACATAAGCTGGCGGGCCTGCAGCCAGCGAACTGGCTGCAGGTCATGTCGCAGTCACCGCAGGGCCTACGGAGAGCGGGTCCAGCAGGCCGATCAAATCTTGGCTTGTGAAGGTTGGGGCATCGCGTAAGATTGCTGGCGACAGCGAGGCGGTTGCCATCGTTGCGTTTGCGCCCACGGCTTCGTCCACGGGCGCCACAAATTCGATAATGAAATCAGGGGATATGTACATGTTCAGCAAGAAACTGTTGTCGCTGTTGTCGGCAGCCGCATTGACGGTGGCCGGAGGATTGGCGGGGACGACTCCTTCGATCGCCGCGCCGGGCAATGCCGAGGACGGATCCGTCGGCAAGAGCAAGCTGTCGAATTCGGTCTATATCATCCGGATGGCCGATGCCCCTGTCGTTACCTACACGGGCGACATCAAGGGCTATCCGGCCACCAAGCCACGGAAGGGCCAGAAGATCGATCCGGACAGCCCGCTGGTAGTGAACTACAAGAACTACCTGGAGTCGCGCCATGATGCAGCGCTTGCAGGCGTCGGTGGCGGCAACAAGCTCTATAGCTACGGCTACGCGTTCAACGGCTTTGCTGCAGAGCTCAGCGCAGCCCAGGCCGCCTTGCTGAGCACGACGAAGGGCGTGCTGTCGGTCGAGAAGGACGAATTCAGCCAGTTCGACACTTCGTCGACGCCGGACTTCCTTGGCCTCAGCGGCGCTGCCGGCTTCTGGAACACAAAGGCCAGGGGCGAGAACGTCATTATCGGCATGGTCGACACCGGCGTCTGGCCGGAGCACCTGAGCTTC
>Ga0214473_10003513_pt1 | contig 18985 bp, 19 predicted proteins | sample RVTome_7_FD_203509 | JGI IMG/M metagenome (GOLD analysis project Ga0214473, IMG submission 203509) | Soil microbial communities from uranium-contaminated site in the Upper Colorado River Basin, Wyoming, United States - RVT98D197 | ecosystem: Environmental > Terrestrial > Soil > Contaminated >... | reverse complement strand
AAGGGATGACGGTTGCTGAAGTCGAGCGCTGGCTGGGGCCGATTCTCGGTTACGATCCAAAGCAGATTGGGACGACCGGCGCATAATCGGAATCCACAGTCACTGCCCCCAACTCATTCGTTGTGATCCCGTCACGTCGCGTTGTCGTAAGAGTTTTCCCTTAAGTCGCTTTTGGATCCTCAAGCTTGCGCAGCCCAAACCCGATGCACCCTTCGGCTCTGAAGCCGGTATAAGGCGGCGGCGTTGTCGCGCGTGACCTTTCGCTTCATCTCCGGAGATAGATGGGCCGAGTCCTTGTCGATGATCTCCCTGGAGAACGGCCAGGTGCTGTCGGGATGCGGGTAATCCGAGCCCCACATGATGTGACCCTCACCGAAGAACTGGATCAGGTGCAATCCCACCAGGTCCGTTTGATAGGTCGCCCAAACCTGACGCTTGAAGATTTCGCTCGGCATCGCCTTCAGCGGGATGTCGTCGGATTTCTTTCGCTCGAATTGTCTCTTGTAACGATAGTCCATCTCCTGGACGACGAAGGGAATCCAGCCAATGGCGGACTCGGCGAGGCAGAATTTCAATTTGGGGTGGCGCTCGAGAGTTCCGAAGTTAAACATGTTCACGAACGGATTGAAAAACGAGGTGGCGCCGTTGCTCAATCCCATGTCGAAGACCCCTTGGCGCTCGCCGGGTTTCATGGCGTCGATCGTGGCTCTGACCGTTCCCGACTGGGTGCTGCCGCCGACATGGTACGACACGACGATGCCCGCTTCCTCGGCAGCAGCCCAAAAGACATCCCAGGGCTTCAAGTTCATTTGCAGAGTGACATCGTTTACCAAAAAGTTGGCTTCGCGGAACCCCAACTTTGCTACCCGGATGACTTCGTCTCTGGCGGCTTCGGCGTCCACGGACGAAAGCATGGCCACGGGAAAGAAGCGCTTCGGCGCGGCCTTGCCGAACTCCAGCGCCCAGTCGTTGTAGGCTTGCACGCAGGCATTCCTCAGCTCGGGCTCGCCCACCTGCATGGCGATGATCGGCGGGAACATGAGCGAGGCTTCGACGCCATCGCGATCCATATCGGCGAGCCGTTTCTCCGGCGTCGTCGGGCGGTGCGCTTCACCGACTCCGCCCCGGTCGAGAGCCAGCCTGGTTCGGTTGGGCCTGGCAAACCAGCGCTCGCCGCGGTAGTCCGCCCAGGTCTCACCATCGCACACCCAGTATTCGCCCTTTTCGCCCCGGTCTTCGACATGCGGCGCGCGCTCGCGCAAAGACTTGGGCAGACGCTCCGTCCACAAGTCTCTCGGCAGATAGCCCAAGTCAATATGATCGTCGGCTGAAATCATCGTGGTTGCCAATTCCGTTCTCCTTTCGGCGCCGAGCAATCGCAGAGTTAACTCGGCTAGCGCGATTTCACGCCAATTGCACGGCGCTGTCAAGCGACGCTATCGCGTTCCGCGGGCGGTTGAAAGTTCCAAGTTTAAGGTTCAAAGTGTCGAATTTAGGTTATCGGATTCTGACTCGGAACCTTGAACATTGAACCTGGAACCATGAACGGAAAACCACCCGAGGGAGACCTTGAAGATCTCGCGGCAAGGAGAAGGCTATGATCGCGTTCAACGCTGAATGAACCGCAACTTCGAGCTTCGAAAGTCAAGTCTTGGATCCTGCTATGGCCAGATGAAATGGTTTTTCGACCCGCAGGGTTAGTGGCTGCGGTCTGCCAAACACTCTTTTCCATTTTTCGATTTCCTTCCTTTTTTCTCGTATTGTCTTTACATACTCATATCGCGGGGCAATAATGATCAAATAATATTTCTGAAGAGCAACGATTAATTGGTCGCCACACAAGGGAGACAAAGATGTTTCGTCGTGTCGATCTTCCGGCGCGAGTTCCCGGGAGACTGCTACTCCACAGTATGCCCGGCCGCTATGAGGCGATGGAGAGCGTGTGGCATCAGTTGAGGAACGAAGCGGTCCGCGCCATCGTATGTTTAGCTGAAAAGGATGAAATCCACGAGAAGTCTTTCGAGTACGCAGAGGCGCTGGAATCCGGCACAGTTCCCTGTTCCGTGTTGCCTTTCGGGATTCCTGACCGTGGGGCACCCGAGGACCGGGATGCCTTCTGGGCGCTTGCGGGCGACGTAGCCAACCGACTGCGGTGTGGGGAAACCGTGCTGATTCACTGCGCGGGGGGTGTAGGCCGCACCGCGACGCTTGCCGTTTGTGTGCTGCTCGCGCTGGGAGAACCGGCGGGCGAGGCGCGGAGCGTGGTCTCGCAGGCGGGGTCGACTGTTGAGACAGCTCCCCAGAGTAAACTCATTTCGTGGTGCGCCTTGCAAGGAAGTATCAAAGCGTGACCCCTTATATGGGCGTTTCCAGTTACATTCTCCGTTTGGCGAATGCTCGTCGGCATTGTATCGTAGAATGACAAACTGGAGTTCAGTTCCGCCTGTATCTGAAGAACTCAGCTCTGGCCAGGCATGATGTCGATAACCGACTGAAAGACATTTCGGACGCGCTCCAGGGGCGAAGTAGCCGCATATTTAGAGTATAGTGATCTTAATGCAATGCCTGAGAAGCAAGACGGACGACCACCGCAAGAGACTTGATCGTCAGGGAGACCGCTGATGGCCGCTTGGGTCATGCCGCAAACCAAGACCGCCCTAAAGATGGACCGGTTCGTTATACCGTATCGAGTGTACGGCGAAGGGATTCATACCCTTGTTTTCATTAACGGCATCCAGCAGTCGATGGCGATGTGGCAGAGCTTTGTGCGTCGATTCTGCCGGGATTACCGGATCGTCATCTTCGATTTTCCCTACCAAGGCAAGGGGCGGATTGTGAGCGGGTCCGTCGATATGACGCTTGACGAACAGGTTGACGTTTTGGGCGCGATTGTCAACGCAGCGGGTATAGACGATCGACTTACCATCTGCTCCGCCTCGTGGGGAGGCGTGATCGCCGCCGGTTATGCCGTGCGACATCCGAATAGAGTACAACGTTTGATCCTGGCGAGCATGGGGACCAAGCCGAACAAAAAGATGACCGAACTGATTACTCAAGGCACGCAAGTCTTTCCACAAGACAGCGCCGGGGTGGCCGAGGCCTTGATTCAGAGCTTCGGCCAGGACCTGCCGCCGGCAATAAAAAACAAAATTGTCACGCAATTCCAGCGGATGAGCGGGGAGGCATTAGAAGCCTTTTGTCGGCATGGGCTGTGGGTCCTTTCTATCGGGGAATTAGGCAAGGCCGTCGACGTGAGCCAAATAAAGTGCAAAACCATCCTCCTGCACGGTGAAAACGACACGATCATTGACGCGGATGACGTTAGGGTCCTCGCAACCCAGATTCCGCGTGCGGAGCTGAAAGTCATAAAAGGCGTGGGACATTTTCTTCATCTGGAGAAGGAGGATCTCCTGGATGTCTATGATGAGATTCTCGCGGCGCCTTACTGATGCTCCTCTTTCCCGATCATCGATAAACGCGGAGGCGAAAAAGAGGCGGAACGGAGTGCAGAATGAAATCCGAACCAAGAGCCTGCTCGGATCGGAGCATTCGCCGTCGTCCCTGGTAGTCTTTAATAAAAAAGAAATTGGTTCACGGCATTGAGCCAGGGTTCAGCTCGTCGATCTACCGCCAAGGACCGGGGACACGCGACCAGAAAATGCCTGCTCTAAAGTCGGGTGCGGCGCCTACCAAGTATTCGTCTTGTTAAATGAAAAATTGCTTTCAGGTAACGAAGTCGGATCTCAGACGCCGGAACCGGCTCTTTTTTCGAGCGTGACGGAAAGGCCATCTTTTTGAATGTGGATCTGACGGCACTCCGTCCGCCGGGTGAGATCTTGTAACAACGCCAGCAACGGTTTTCTTGCGCTGATGTACTCTCTGGGACCAGCGGCTGCGCGCATCGCCTCGACGTCATCCTTGCCTACCACATAGCGCATGAGCAATTCGTCATCGCTCACGCCCGGCCCACCGAGCTTGGCCCTGACGTCTTCAAGAGACGGTTGGGGGGGATGCCACCTGGCGAACTGCTTTGCCCGAGGGCGGCCCAACAATTTGTCCTTGATGTTGGGATCGACCTCGTCGGCGGCTTCTTCTCCCCAATGACCAAGAGCGTATTGAATCACTTGGTCGGTCACCTGCTCGTAGCGTTCACCCCGAATGACGTTGATCGCCGCCTGGCTGCCGACGAACTGTGAGAAAGGCGTTACCATAATGGGATAGCCGAGGTCGGCGCGGACCCGAACCGTCTCTTCGAGGACTTCGTCGAGGCGCTGCAGCATGCCCAGATTTTTCAGCTGATGGCGCAGGTTGGAGATCATCCCGCCGGGTACCTGATGAACGTACTGGCTGTAGTCGTATTCCACGGGGGCGCCGACGGGAAATCCTTCGCGTTTCGCGATCAAGTTCAGATCCCTGGCCACCGGCACCAGTGGCTCCTCATCAAGTAGCGGAGCATAACCGAGGGCGCGCGCATTCTGGGCAACGTTAAAAACGGACGGGTTCGACGAAGCGTTGGCCAGCGGCGGCACGGCTGTGTCGACCATCTCCGCGCCCAATTTTATCGCTTCCAGCGCGCACAGCGGGCCGAGGCCGGTGGTGCAGTGAACATGGAGATCAAACGGTATGCCGGGTGTGTGCTGTTGGATAACCCGCACGAGGCTCGCGGTCCGTTCCGGGGTCAGCAGGCCGCCGGGGTCCTTGAGGCAAACGAAATCCGGCTCGAGGGCCGCGGCCTCGCGCGCCTTGCGGGCGTAATATTCATCGGTATGTTTCGGCGAAACCGAAAAGGTTAGATTCACTACGGTGCCCAGGCCGACGCGCCTTGCCCGCTCCACCGACTTGCGCCAGATGGCCGAATCGTTTGCCGGATCCATAACTCTGAGTTGTCGTATGCCGGCGGCAAGCATCCGCTCATACCAGAGATCCATCACGGAATCCGGGGTTAGCTCGAAGGGGCTGATGCGCGCAGAGCCAAGAGCGCGTAGCGGGGTCTTCCTGATTTTCCGAGCCAGCAGGCGTATGCGCTCGAAGGGATCCTCGCGTAACTCGCGAACGCACTTTTTCAGGTGGCTCGACGCCATGACCTCGATGGCCTGAAAACCGGCGCTATCCAATCGCTCCGCCACCAGGAGCATCATCCCGGTGCGCATATTTTCCGCCCACAGACTCGCTTGACCATCGCGCAGAGTCGTATCGACAAACTTGACTTCATTCATGTAAGACTCGATGGATTCAACTGCCAGCTAATAGCAATGAGAAGTTGGGCTTCATCCCTTCGATTAAGCTCAGGGCAGGCAACTAGGACACAAAGGGGGATCGGCGACTTGTTTTGATTCTGTCTTAGATCGCCGCTTCCACGATATTCAAAAGAGTAGCGCGTCTCCCATGGGTCACACCTTAAACCCATGCTCGCGATACCACTTCTCCGCGCCGGGGTGGAGCGGCACGTCGCGCGGCGTGGCGTCGGTGTCTTGGCCGAGCTGGCCGACACCGGTGAAAGAGTCTTCCCAAAAAATTTCATCCTTGCGCGCCATGATCGCGTCGCAGACTTTGTAGGCGTCTTTATCGGGCAAGGAGGCGCGCGTGTAGAGCGGCCAGCCGCTGTAGTCGATGCAGATATGTTCTTCTTTGAGGTGCGGATAGCGGCCTAACGGAATCTTAACCTTGCGCCAGCCGAGCGCTTGCAACTTTTCAAATGCCCAATCTTCGAGGGTGATGGGCCGCATGCCCGCCGCCAACGCCGCGTCGAACCACAAAATCAGACCTTCGTCGAAAATCGCGTCAATGGTTTCATCTTTGATCGCCTGCATGCGCCGCTCGTCGCCGGGGCCGCCGTTGAGCTGGAGACTGCCGCCCCAGGATTCGAGGTCTTTGAGGGTGAAGCCGTAGATCGCCAAGGTCTGATCCAGGAGTACGCGAGTCGAGTGGGTCGCGTCTTCCCGAATGGATAACCGCAGCGGATATTTTTTTTCTTTGATCTCGGCCAGCGATTTCAATCCGGTGCGCGGATGAATGATGTGGACGTAACGGTCCCAGGAGGGGTAGTTGGCGAGCACGCGCACGGGCAGCGGTTGGGAAAATAGACCCGTGCCGCGATAAGCTTGGGTCAGAAAACCCGACGGATTGACCATCGCCATCTCCAGCTCGCCGCGGCAAACCGCGTGCGCCAGGATCGGCGAGCCGGTGGACATGCGCAGCCACGGCTTAAGGTTTTCACCGGAACCGCTGCCGACGGTGATGCACATGTCGCGCGGTCCGTAGTAGGGAGTGTTAGGATCGCCGGCGATGTGCAGGCCGATCTCCCAGAGCAATTTGGCTCGTTGAAAGTTTGCGCCGCGGGGAAGGGGTTCCATGATTGACCTCCGAAAACTTTGTTGAATATGGAGTTACCATATGTGGTGAGATTGCCCGCTGTCAAATGGAAGAATTCAGGAAAGCTTCATCGTTGCATGTGTCGGCGCGGCAATTATGGCGGGAAGAGCATCTATGTTATAAAAGAAAAGCAGACGCGCTATGAGTTTCGATCCGCAGAAGATCTTCGGCAATCTGGCCGAAAAGGAGAGGCTCAAGGGCCATCACTCGCCGGAAGGGCGCGCGATTCGAATCATGAGCCGCGCGCTCAACGGGTGGTCGTCGGAGATTCTTTCCGGCTGGGGCGTTTTGGTGTTATGCGAGCAAGCGGTGGAGGATTGGCTCAAGGCGCGGTTAAACATCGCGGCGTGGTCGATGCGCGGCTTGACGAGTCTTGCGGCAACCGGGGTTGAAAAAAAACTGATCACCCGGCTGGAAGCGGTGCGCTTGCAGCGGATCCAAAACGCGCGTTCGCGCGCGCGCCACGGGCGCAGTCCGGCGGCTCGTGACGTCGAGGCCGCGCTGGAATTTTGCATCCGGCTCATTGAAAAGCATTGGTAAACTTTGGCGAGCAGGATGCAACGCACGCCAAGGGAAAAAATGAATTGTCATTTCGAGCCCTTCGGCTGTGCTCAGGGCAGGCTCCGCGAGAAATCCTTGTTTCGACCGACGGGAGAAATCTTTCTTCGATCCCTCGCATTCGCTCGGGATGACGGGACTCAGCCCGTCACTTTGCGCCTTGGCGTCGCGGCGCGATAATCTTTGTTGAAGGCGACTTACCGTCCCTTGATATATTTCACCGCCTCGGTGGCGGCGACGTACCCCGTGATCGAACCGCGCATGAGGCCGGAACCGCTCGGATAGTTGTGATAGAAGAAGCCGCCGGTAAGCTCGCCAGCGGCCCAGAGGCCGGGAATCGCTATATCGTCCGCGGTCAAGACGGCGCATTGGGGATCGATTTTCACTCCGCCATAGGTAAACGTGATGCCGCAGGCCACGGGGTAAGCTTGATAGGGCGGCGAGTCGATGGGCGAGGCCCAGTTGGATTTGTCCGGGTGGAGTCCCGTCGTGCATTTGTCGTCGCGCTTCGAGGAATCGAATGTGACCGGCGACGCCGCCTTGTTGAACTCGTCGATCGTCCGGCGCAGACGCGCCGGGTCGATGCCCAACCCGGAAGCGAGATCTTCAACGGTATTGGCCGTCACAGGTCTCGAGCGTTGGTAGTTACTGCGCAGCAGCGGCAGTGTTTTCTGGTCGTAGATCTGATAGGCGATGTGGCCCGGCTGGGCGAGAATTCTCCTGCCGGTTTTGGCGTAGGTATAAACTTGAAAATCTTCCCCTTCGTCGACGAAGCGCTCGCCATTCATGTTGACCATGATGCTATACGGATAGGAATAACGCGTGGTCTCGTCGGCGGCTTCGACGGCGGCGGCTTCGGCGTCGATCACAGAAGCGTGGCAGCCGCTCCAATGGCCGAATGGTTCGGCGCCGATGTCGATCGCCATCTTGATGCCGTCGCCGGTGTTGTAGCGCGTGCCGCGAACTTTGACGAGGTCCCAGTTCTGTCCGAGGTAGCGCGCGCGCATCTCCGGATTGGACTCAAAGCCGCCGCAGGCGAGAATTACCGCTTTACTGTGGATTCTCTGCTTGCCGGCGGGCGTTGACACGAGGGCGCCGTCGGCGGCACCGCTTGAGTCCTGGGACAATCCCAGCGCGCGCGCGGAATAGAGAATTTCGATCGCGCGGCTTTCCACATGCTTGAAATGCATCTCTTGCAGGCCGTGGCCGCCGCCGCGGGCGGCAACCGGAATGGTGCCGGAACGCCAGATGTATTTCCCCTTGACCTTGGCGACGTGGCTCATGTGCAGTTCCCAATCGATGCCGTGGCGGGCCATCCAGGCGACGACTTCCTGGGATTTGTTCACCAGCAGTTCGGAGAGGGAGGGATCGGCGAGGCCCTCGGTGACGCGCATCAGATCGCTATAAAACATGTCTGTGGGGTAAGGTTCGACTTCGACGTCCTTGAAGTCGATGCCCGGGGTGTCCTGCAAGATTTCTTTTACCGATTCAAAATCCTTGTAGGCGAAGCGGAAAAGTCCGCCGGAAAAAGTCGAGTTGCCGCCGCGCCGCTCCCTGGGCGCGCGCTCCAGTACGGTAACTTTGACGCCGGCGTCGTGAGCCGCTTCGGCCGCCACCAGCGCGGCGTTGCCCGCGCCGACGATCAAGACATCGGTTTCAATCTCTTTCAGGTTTGCCACCGGTCGTTCCTCCTAAATGACGCTAATAAAGCCGTATGCCTTCGACGATGCAATCGCGCGCAGGCGATTCGCTGGAAGCCGAGTTCAACTTGTTCCAGCCGTTCAAAAAGTTCAAGGCGTTCAATTCGTTCAAAACGATTTCGCCGCGGGCGGTGCCCATCGCTACCTGACTTTGCTCCTGATCTGTCCGATCACTTCCCGTCCGATCAGTTTGATCTTTTGCATCATCGCCTCGCGATTCCCGCCCGGACAGGCGATGCGAAAGATGAAATGGTTGGTCTGCAAGCGTTCCTGATGCTGTTTGATCTGTTCGAGGCAATCACCCGGATCGCCGACGACGTAGCGCGAGCGGATAAACGTCTTCAAATCTTGTTCCCCGCCGGCCCGGTCTGAGGCCGGCAGCTCCGCGTACTGATTCTCCGTCGTCAAGCCCTGTACCAGCCTGGGGACCTCGCGCTCGGCTTCCGCCCAGGCTTGCTCACGTGTCTCGGCGATGTAAATGTCATTTCGGATCGAGAGTTCTTCGGGAAAGGGTTTTGCCTCCTGCTTCAAGGCATCGCGATAGATTTCCAGTTGCCGCTCCAGAGTTGCGATCGACGCGTGGGGGTTCATCATGAGACTATCGCCGAGTCGCGCGGCGCGGCGGACGGCCTTGTCGCCGTGGGCGGCGATCCAGATCGGCGGCGCCGGTTTTTGCAGCGGGCGGGTAGGTGTCCTGAGACTCTTGAACTGGAAATGCTTGCCGACAAACGGCACGCCGTCCTGGGTCCAGAGCAGCCTGATGATCGAGAGCGCTTCCTCAAAGCGCGCGGCGCGCTCGCGCTTCGGCACGCCGAAGCCGTCAAATTCTTTCTCTCGGTAGCCGATACCGACGCCGAAGACGAATTTCCCTGCGGCAAGAATATCGAGGATGGCGACCTGCTCTGCGACCAGCACCGGATGATGCAGAGGCAAAAGCATGATGCAGGTGCCGACCACCATGTCTTTGATTTCAGGGATCAAGCGCGCCAGCAGCGGCACAACCTCCCAGCGCACTCGATTGCCGATAAAGTAGTGTTGTCCCGCCCAGATGGAGTGAAAACCTTCATCGCGGGCGGCTTTGGCGAAATCAATGATCGTGTCTAGCTGTTCGATGGGATTATCGCCGTCCGCGAGCGACGTCGCCATTGCCGGTTTGAGGCCGAACTTGATCATCCCGACGCCTTCGAGTCCGTCACAGAATTAGTGGCCGCTGCCATGGGGTTTGAATATCTGCTGAAAATCCTTTGCGACTTCCTGGTAACCGTGCGCTAAGGTCATATCGAGGGGTAAGACCTTGATCCCCTGCCAGCGCGGGTCTTTGGGCGTCACGTCCTTGCGCGCCGAGCCTTTCCATGCGGCGTTAACCCAGATCTCCTGTTGAATATCTTTCGAGAGCATAAAATCGACGTAAAGCTTCGCGGCGTTTGGATGGGGCGCCGCCTTGTAGACGCCCATGCCCACGGGAATCGAGAAGACCGGATTGAGCGCTGCCCAGTCGATGGGCGCGCCGCTCGCGCGCACTACGCTCACGCGCGGCGCGAAGGCCACGGCCATGATGGGAAATTCGCCGGCGGCGAGCAACTGGACCATCTGGGTGTGCCCGCCGCGATATTGCAAATCCTGGCGGGCGAAGCGGCGCATGAAATCGAGCCCTTTATCACGTCCGACGACTTTGAGGAAGTTGGCAAACCATTCATATTCCTCTTCGAAGAAGGCGATGTTGCCTTTCCATTTTGGATCGAGCAGATCGTCCCAGCGTTGCGGCACGTCCTTGGATGCGACCTGGCGGGTATTGTAGGCGGTCACCATGGTGTTGACGTAGTAGGAAGCCCAGTGGCCGGCGGCGTCTTTAAACCCGTCGGCGATGGCGTTTGCCTCCGGCGAACGGTAAGGCGCGAAGAAGCCTCTCTCGGCGAGATAAAGAAGCTCGAAGCCGCTGAGGCCGAAAACGTCGACGTTGCTCCCCTTGCCGGTTTGCGCCTCGGTGATCAGGCGGGTGCGCAGTTTCTCAGACGGTATCCGCACTGCGTCGACCTTTTTCATGAACGGGTATTTCTTCTTGAATCTGTCGACCACCATGGTCTGGAACGGAATTTCGCCGACCGCCCAGGTGATCAGCTCGCCTTCTTTTTGCGCGCCGGCCAGGACTGCGTCGAATTCGCCAGCCTGCAACAAAGCCGGAAACGCAGCGAACAGGGTCAGGCTGCACGCGATCATCGGCACAGTGATGATGAATATAATAAATCCGCGCATCAAGTCCTCCGCTTGCATTGGTAGTGTTCCATCTCAGTCAAGGATCTCTCACGGAGCCCGCCCTGAGATGCCTTATCGAAGGGTTCGAGATGAGATGCGGTCGCAGGTCGTGTTATGCCAGCCTTGGCCGATCATGGTACACGACGCCGTCTGGTGTCAAGCGGGATTGAGCGCTACGGATTTTGCGTGCCCCCGGCGATGCAGCCACGGGGGGTCACCTAACCAACAAATGGACTTTCAGCCCCACACGGGCTATTGCTAACTTTCAACCTCACACATGGCGCCAGCAACGATGTTGCCGACATCCACACTGAGACGATACGGCCTTGTCGCCCTCGCTTTTCTTCACATCGGCGTGGGCCGCGGGCTGCACGGCACCTTCGGGGTCTTTTTCGTGGCGATGCTCGACACGTTCGGCTGGTCGCGGGCGGTTACCGCGGGGGCGATCTCACTGGCGATCATCTTTGAAGGGGCGTGTTTGCCTTTCGCCGGCGGCTTGATCGACCGCATCGGCGGGCGCAAGACTTTGATCGGCGGCGGATTGGTGCTCGCCGCGGGGCTGAGCTTAGCTTCTACCATCTCTTCGATCTGGCAATTTTATTTTTGGATCGGCATCGTCAGCGCATTCGGCATCGCGTTGATCGGCATGGTGCCCCATGTGGCGATCATCACGCGCGAGTTTCCGCAGCGACGCGGGACTGCGCTCGGCATCGCCTGGGCCGGCGGCGGCGTGGGCATCGTGCTCTTGGTGCCGGCGACTCAGTTGATGATCAGCAACTGGGGTTGGTCCACAGCCTACGTCGGACTGGCGGTCATTACCGCCATGCTCGTGATACCTCCCGTTCCGCTGTTTTTGCCGGCCTCTACGTCAACTGCTCCTAAAGAGGCGCCAACGCCAAATGCGCAGGCTAAAAAACAGTTAGACACCGACTGGACCGTTAAGCGCGCGCTCGCCAATCGTGCATTTTGGCTGCTCTTCATCGCACGGACATTGGCAAGCATGGGCAACCAGATCATCGTGACCCATCAAATTGCCCATGCCATCGATGTCGGTTACGCCAAGGTCTTCGCCGCATCGATCTTTGGTTTGATGGGCGTCATCAGCATCGGGGGGCGGATTTTGTTCGGCTATCTCGCCGACGTGATGAAGCGGGAAGTAGTTTTCACCTGGGTGCAGATCGTATCTTCGGTGGGGATATTGGCGTTGCTCGGCATGCACGACGCCTCGATGCCTTGGCTGCTCTACCTCTATGCGGTTTGCTACGGGCTCGGCCAGGGCTCGCGCGCTCTGGTGCTGTCGGCGATCTCGGCGGATATTTTTCACGGGAAACACTTCGGGGCGATTTTCGGCTACTTTACCTTCAGCATCGGTCTCGGCGGGGCCGCCGGCGCATGGCTGGGCGGATTTCTCTTCGATATCACACACAGCTACGCCGTTTCCTTTTGGGCCTCTCTTGCATGTTTGGTGATTTCCGTGTTTATCGTTCTTGCCAGCAGCCGGATCGTAAGAGCGCAAACGGGAATTGAAGAATGATTCAACTCTACACCTGGGACACGCCTAACGGGAAAAAAGTTTCGATCATGCTGGAGGAGGTCGGGCTTCCCTACGAGGTCCATCCGGTCAATCTCGGGCAGGGCGAGCAGATGAAGCCGGAGTATTTGGCGATCAATCCGAATAACAAAATTCCGGCGATCACCGACACCGACGGCCCCGGCGGCAAACTGTTCACGTTATTCGAGTCCGGCGCGATACTCATGTACTTGGCGGAGAAAAGCGGCAAGCTCTGGCCGCAGGATATGCGCCAACGTTATCAAGTCATTCAATGGTTGATGTTCCAGATGGGCGGGGTCGATCCGATATTCGGCCAGGCGAATTTTTTCTTTCGCTTGCAGGAGAAAGTTCCCTACGCCATCGAGCGCTTTCGCAAAGAAGCGCTGCGGCTTTACAACGTTCTCGACGAGGAGTTGGGCCGGCGGGAATATCTCGCGGGCGAATATTCGATCGCCGACATCGCGACTTATCCTTGGGTTTGGCGCCACGAGGTTCATCAGGTCAAACTGGAAGAGTTTCCCAACGTGAAGCGCTGGTTCGATGCGATTGCGGCGCGGCCCGTGGTGCAACGGGGAATGGAGATACCGAAGCTCTAACGCGGTTTCAAGTTTGGAATTCCCGGTTTCGAGTTAACTATGAGACGAGAGAAGCAGCCAATCAGGATTGGTCTTGTGAAGGCCGATTTAATTAGATAATTGTCGCTAAACCGAAGATTAAGAAAGGAAGTCAGCTATGGCTAAAGCACAAAAAATCGAGAAACCGAGAGCCGAGTGGGGATCGGACGTCGTCGTCGATCTCTTGAAAGCTTTTGAGTTCGAATACATTGCGATCAATCCCGGAGCGACTTTTCGCGGCTTGCACGATTCATTGGTCAACTACGGCGGCAACCACGCGCCGGAAATCATTCTCTGCAACCACGAAGAGATCGCCGTGGCGCTGGCACATGGTTACGCGCGAGCGAAAGGCCGGCCGATGGCCGCCGCGGTGCATAACGTCGTCGGCCTGCAGCACGCCTCGATGGCGATCTACAACGCCTGGGCGGATCGGCTGCCGGTGATCGTGCTCGGCGGCACCGGACCGATGGACAGCGCCAACCGCCGCCCCTGGATCGACTGGGTGCACACGGCGAACGTTCAGGGCAATCTAGTTCGCGATTTCTGCAAATGGGACGACCAGCCGGGCAGCGTCGAGGCGGTGCCGGATTCCTTCATTCGCGCCTACCGGCTCGCGACCACCGATCCGATGGGGCCGGTTTACATTTGCTACGACGGCGACGTGCAGGAAAAGCAACTCGACGGCGACGTAACGTTTCCTTCTCTGGCTCGCTATCCCGCGCCGCTGCCGCTGCAAGCGCCGGAAGAGGGATTCGAAAAAACCCTTCGTTGGCTCCTCGAAGCTAAAAAGCCGGTGATCCTGGCCGATTGGGTCGGGCGCAAGGAAGCGGGTTTCAAGGCATTGGGCGAACTGGCCGAGCTGCTCGCCGCTCCCGTGCTCGATCAGTTCGGCAGGTTTAACTTCCCGGTGCATAATCCGCTCAATCTCACCGGTCGAGCCGATAGCGTTATTCCCCAGGCGGATCTCATCCTGGCATTGGACGTTCCTGACCTCGAAGGCGCGACCACCAAGCGGGCGCAGGAGAGGGGCAATCGAAGAGCGACTCCATTGCTTTCACCGAATGCCAAGATCATCAACGTCGCTCTCGACGATTTGCTGGTGCGGGCCTGGGCGACGGACTTCAACAAGCTGCGCGAAGCCGATTTGATGATCATGGCGGACACGGCGGTGTTTCTGCCGGAGCTGTTGCGCCGTCTGAAGGGCGACAAGAAATTGGTCCAACTCAGCGGCAATATCGCCAAGCGGCGCGCGGATTGGGGCAAGATTTACGAAGACAAAAAAGCCGCGCTGGAAAAAGAAACCAAAACCAAATGGGATGAAAAGCCGGTCTCGATGACCCGGCTGTACGCCGAGATCGCCGACGCGCTGAAGGGCGAGGACTGGGTGCTCACCAATGGCAGCTCCCAGGGAAAAGAAAATCTCTGTTTGCCGGCGACCAAGTTCAATCAGATTCTCGGCAAGTACAAAGGCGGAGGATTGGGTTACGGCCTGCCCGCGTCATTGGGCGCTGCATTGGCGCATAAGGGCTCGGGAAAATTCTGCGTCGATATCCAGCCCGACGGCGACCTGCTCTTCACCGTCAGCGGCCTCTGGACGGCGGTGCACCACCAGATTCCCTTGTTGATCATCGTGTGCAGCAACCGCTCCTACTTCAACGACGAAGAGCACCAGGAGCGCATCGCGATCGCGCGCAATCGCCCGGTGGAAAACAAGACCATCGGCATCCGCATCGAGGACCCCAACGTCGACTTCGGCGCTATGGCGCGCACCTACGGCTGCTGGGGCGCCGGCCCGATCACCGAGCCCAAGGATTTGATCAAGACGCTGCGCGAAGCGGTGAAGGTCGTGAAAGAGGGCAAACCGGCGCTGGTGGACGTGGTGTGCCAGATGCGGTGATTGTGAGACTGATCGATTCAGCGATTAAACTTCGCTTTTACGTTTAACATGTCGCGCTGAAATGCCGGGGTAAAGCCCGGCATTTCAGTTTTTCGGCAAAATATGGCCGCGAAGCCATTTCGATAGACCCACCCGATCGAGCGCGCCGGAAGCCACGTTCAGAATAATCAGCTCCTGCTCCCGCGCTGGCGCCGAAATCTCGAAACCGTTCAGTACGAGAAAAACTTCCATCGAAGCGTGCCTAATGCGTTTATTGCCATCGACAAATGGGTGGTTCTGGATCAGAGAAAACCCCAGCGCCGCGGTTTTATCGGGGATGGTCGGGTAAAGATCGATCTCATTGAAGGTCATCTGTGGTTATGCCAACGCTGACTCAAGAGTGCCCAGATTCAAGATTCCGGGCGCGCCGCCGCTCTGCGCGATAATGCAGCGATGCAATTCCAACGTTTCGTTAAGGGTAAGATAACGCACTAGGCAAGGCGCCGATAAAGCTCGGCGTTCTTACTGAGAATATATTCGGCAGCTTGTTTGAATGTTTCATCCGGCTGTCGGAGCAATTCTTCGATACCAACGCGCGCCAAATCTTCGGCTCTTACGTTGAACCGGCTGGCGATTTCTTGCAAGCGGGTGAGCCGATCTTCCGACAGCGTTATAGTGAGGATGCTCATAAAATGACCTCTCTGATTAGCGTAACATCGAGACTCGGAAATTGCCAATCTTGGTCGTTGGCAAAGGTCGCCATGGGCGCACCTATGACTGCTGTGGCGCCAGCTCGATCACGGAGGCCAAAGATTTCATCAACACGCTGCGCGAAGCGATGAACATCATGAAAGTGCGAAGCGTCGAACAGGATGCGTTGCTAAGGCTAAGATTGTTAGGCTACCTGGCTCTGCAACCAAGCGGTGAAATTGCCGCGCGACATCGGTCTATCCATCCATGAGGTATCGGGTTCGGGCAGTCGCAGCGCATCCTTGACAGTGAGCCAGCCCTTCGGCAACGCGCAAACGGAGGGGCTACCCTTTCGAGTAATCCAACGAAGCGAACGTTGCTGGTCGCACAAGCGCGCCAGATTTAAGGTTGTTCGAACATCCTGCGACACGTAGTCCAGCACTTCCTGGTGCTGGCCTTGGAGCCATAGTTGCGGCGCCTTTATTCCGGACATTCCCGCCGGCTTTCCGGCGATGCCCGTTCCGCGTGCCGCACTGTCCAGCGCAACCGGGAAGCCTTTGACGCAGAAAATGTGAAACATCATGTCGACCTGTTCCAAAGCGAGTTGCCGACACACGTCCGTCCGTCCTGATTCTTCAGCCAGCACGTCGAAGTCAAACGCCAGTCCATTCCAGGTGACGATTGTGAATCCCGAGCCGGCCATCGCGACCAAATAGTCCACAAGGCTCGCCGCCTCGTTGCGCTTCATCTTAGCAGTCGGCGCAGAGGCGCCTTGCCCGCCATGCCAAACTTTCGGCGATTCATCTTCCGTTGAAAATGTCGCGGCGCACGAGATCCCAAGCGGTCTGAAGGGTCTCCAGTTGAAATCGTCGCCGGGAACATCAGTCGCGGTCTCAATGTCGAATGCGAGGAATTTGCGAGTCATGGTGGTCGTACGTCGATAAGGTTAACACTTTGCCGCTGAGCCGTTTAATAAAATAGAATTGTTCTTTAGTAATCTCACTATCGGCTCCAGCGGCGGGTTAGCTTCACTTCCGAACGTCCTTGGGAATTGTTCCGTTTTTCCAATCGCTGCACTGCTTAACCCCTGCCGGGAGGAAAAGGGCGATTTTGTTCGACTGATTCACCAAACAAAAGCCCATGAGGAATAGCGGATCTTTGACGGTCTCGGCAGTCAGCAGGTCGGTACTATCAATCAGAGACAGGTACCCAAGAATGCGAATGATCTGTCCACGCTGTATCTGACCCGCCTCCGGTTTTACCAGGGAACTAATCCAGATAGAAGTATTATTCTCGTTCGGCTTTCGGAGTGATACGCGAATTAGAGGTTTGCCTTGATTCCCGTCTTTGATGTCTTGGATCAAGCCAGCAAGTCCGACCAACTTGCCGTCCCACTTTCCGGAGTTTAGATAGGCGTCCTGAATATCGTTTCCCGTCGTTGGAACGGGAAACGGATCACTAGCCCCGTAGAGAATCGCCGCGTCCGTCAACATGATAATCAGGATCAATATCCGGCGCATAATTCTACTCAAGCTAATAGAGTACACTGCCGCGATCTCGGCAGTGTATTGGGTTTCTATTCAACGTTCTCAACAGCAAATATCCGGACGTAATATTCATTACCCAAAGAGAGATTGTCAAGCGCCCCGACTTTCTCGTATGCCGCCAATCCGTTAAGTAAATTAGACGTCATTCCGGCCAACCCCCGCAAATGCTGGGGGTGAGCCGGAATCCAGCTTCCGGAAAGGGGACAGGCAACTTTTTGGAAGCCGAAAAAGTAGCCAGTCTCCAGCTGGATTCCCTGCCCGCTTCCGCGGGCATGACGACTCGGAGGCGCACGAGTTAAATTAACGAAGCGTAATTCCAGGACACTACCCTGCGACGAAAAGGTAATATCCCGCGATCGCGAGGGCGATGAGAATGAGCCAGCGGACTAGGCTGCCCGTGGTTTCAGCCTGAGCCGACGCGAACTTTTGTTGCAACATTGGATCGTTTTTCACGTAGTCGTCGACTCGGTCCTTGGCGTCCTTGAGATCGAGCTTCGATGCTGCCCGGACAATTTTTATCGCTTCGATTTTATTTCCTCGCTGAAGGGCGTCGATCGCTTCCGGCGGGAGGGCTTCGCTACGTTCTGCCATTGGACGCTGTTCCTGTGAAGCTCTGCGAGACGCCGAGTCGAGTGGCTCCCCGAGATCCGGCGCAGGCCGTTAGTTATTTTTCTTTTGCTCTAGGAGATCGAGCCAAGACTGCAGCCTCATCAAGCGACCATTATCGACATGTGATCGTATCACGTTCGATGATCCGCGCTCAGGATTACCGTAGGCGGCGAGCACGCCGGCGGGGTTGATGTGCACGACGTGCGTAAATAAGGGGGCGTTTTGGCGGCGGCGCTCGCACGCTGCTTTAAGACGGGCTGCATCGAATTCGTTTGTGATTAGCGTGTAGGCGAAGTCGCGCCCGGCCGACTCAAGCCGCGCGTATGTCTCGAAATCACTGTGAAACTGTTCCTCGCGATCGGCGCGGATGCTCCACTTGGCACTCACCAGAATGCGCTTATCGCCTGAAAGTAGTGCAAGGTCCACTCGTTTCGGTTTTTCGTTTGGAGAAGGGGAGTGGAAACCGGGCAAATCATGCAGTAAAGATCGGTTTCGGATTTCAAGCCGATTTGAAAACGGGAGGCGACGAACGACGGCCGCTATTACATCCTCGAAGCCTTCTCCGACGAGGTTTCTCCGCTTGTTTTCCTGAGTCATGTAAACGGTGATTCGCCGCGTCAGATTACGATATTCTTCATCCGAAGGTTCCTCGCGCATCCGTTTACCCAAAACATCCTTGATAATTGCCACGAGTTCAGGATCTTCTCCTGGTTCCGGGAAGCCCCGCCCTTCATACGATGCACGCTGCGCTGCGTAAGTAGTTGTGCGGCCCGTGAGAGCCTTAGTCGCAATATCCTTGACCGCCTCTCGGAATAGCCAATCGACATGCTCTCCCAGAGTCGCCGGAGCAATATTTAATGCTTCTGATACCCAGGAATGAAAGGCGAGCGAGCGTGCATACCAGGGGCGGCCGGGCTGAGCCTTGTCTGACTCGTAACAATGGGCGAGGGCAGTGGTTCGATCGATCCAGAGCACCAATCTATAGACGTGCTGCCAGGCGTTGCCTGTAGTGACTTCCCCTGCGTGAGTGAAATAGCGCGCCAGCAAGCGGGCGCGATTGTCTGCCCCGAAGGCCCTTGATACCGTTTCTTGAGCGGGCTCCGGTGCACTGCCGCCTTGCTCAGCGGGTGGCGTCATGTCCGAGGTTGGCTAGCAGGTTTTCATTAAGGCTCTGAAGACGGTCTGTCAGAGCCTCGCGACCGTGAACAGAAGAC
>Ga0214473_10003512_pt1 | contig 18986 bp, 17 predicted proteins | sample RVTome_7_FD_203509 | JGI IMG/M metagenome (GOLD analysis project Ga0214473, IMG submission 203509) | Soil microbial communities from uranium-contaminated site in the Upper Colorado River Basin, Wyoming, United States - RVT98D197 | ecosystem: Environmental > Terrestrial > Soil > Contaminated >... | reverse complement strand
AAAAGAGGACTTCCTAAACCGATGCCGTTACCTGAATCGGTCTGGATCAATAAACCTCTCACGAAAAGTGATACGATGCTACACTAAATTCTTGGAAGAAGTGTCTCATTTTGCTTGACACATTCCGCGCTGCGCCAAGCGCTTGCGCGGCGAGTGAGGGGGAAAACTTAATTTGAATAGTTCGGTCTTTTTTGTTAAAATAAATTGGGCTCTGGTTATCAGGGGTGTTTAGAGTAGAGATAATAAATCCGAAATGCGAGACAGAAATCTGGGAGGAACCCGTGATGGAAAAGATTAAGATAGACAAAAGCACGCGTGTGTATCCTATGCCTATGGTCGTCGTCGGTGCAGTCGTGGAGGGTAATATTAACTACCTTGCAGTGGCCTGGATGTGTAATGTGAACTCAAATCCTCCAATGATCGGAGTCGCTCTGGGGAAAGGGCACCATACAAACAAGGGCATTCACGAGCATAAAGAATTCGGAATCAGCGTGCCCAGTGTAGATCTGATTAAAGCGGTGGACTATGTAGGACTTGTGTCTGGTGCGAAGACGGACAAGTCGAAAATATTCGAATCCTTTCAGGGAGAGTTAAAGTACGCTCCAATGATACGCCGCTGCCCGCTAACAGTAGAATGTAAAGTATTCGCAACAGTCGATCTCCCCAGCAATGAATTTATCATCGGAGAGATTGTCGGTGTTTATAGCGAAGACCAGTATTTGACCGAAGGAAGCCCCGATATCAAAAAGACCAAGCCTTTTCTCCTGACAATGCAGGACAAGGGGTACAGGGGGGTAGGAGAAATCATAGGCAAGGCCTGGAGTATCGGCAAAGATTTTCAGATTCCGTAACACCCTGCTGCCAACCGATTGCAGAACGTCTTGAGATCGACCTTCTTCACACTTCAGCATGTCGGAGAACGATTTGTTATAATAAGATAGAGGCTCACGAGCGAGGTGAATATTGTGATCGAAGAAACGATTACCCAAATTGAAGCGAGGATCGAAAAGGCCAGATCCTTGGATGATGCGAAAAAGAGAGAATTACTCGAGTTGCTTTCCACTTTGAAGGTCGAGGTTTCCGAGCTCTCAAAGACTCACGCCGAACATACTCAAAGTATTGCCGGCTTTACCGATGTTTCGGTTCACGAGGCAATGCGCGAAGAGAAGAATCCTCAACTCCTGCAACTATCCTTGCAGGGCCTTTCTACCTCTGTGGAGGGGTTTGAGAGTTCTCATCCTAAGCTCGTCGGTATTGTCAATTCCATCTGCCACACCCTATCGAACATTGGAATATGAAAGGGTGCCGATTGGACTCCAGATCTTCAGCTCCGCAAGAGCAGAGTCACAAATGACCTTCCTGACTACTTCGGGATGCCGTCGGAGGTCCAGCCTCGCAGGGCGTAGTAGTCCTGAAGCATCTTCTGGAGTTCTTCCCTTTTGATCGTCTTTCCTTCTTTCCCAAGAGGTTCGTCGAAGAACCTTTTGGGAAGGGTATCGTCTTTTGAAGTGATTCCCTCCCGGAGGTTAAATCTTCGGGTCCCATTCTGAATTGCCGATGAAATCTTCCTTAACCCGGCTTCGTCCAGTTTGAGGCCCGTCGTGATTTCAACGATGGTCGAAAGGTAATTCCAGTCCCAATAAATGTCGCGGTAGAAACGGCAGAGAATCAGCGAATCATGGATATTGAAACGATCTTCGAACTCGAGGAAGAGTTTCGCTTTTCCCTCCATCTGGTCCACGGGGATCATTCCGCCAAGCTCGGCCTTATAGAAGGTTGCCCGGAGATGGCAGGCGCCGCGATCGGAGGTTGCATTGGCAAGTCCCATGCCCTTCAGGACTCTCGGATCGTACCCCGCGGGATCGAGTCCTTTCACATGGATGGCCACATCCTCCATCTCCCATGTTCTTGCAGCATGGCGGATCCCTTCTGACAGAATAGCGCCTATGCCCTTCTTTTGGGTGATGTCATGGAGCATCTCGGCAATTCGATCCACATCTCCCCAGGAGATCTTCTCTTCGATCCTTCCCATCTCGGACGCTTCCATGGCGAAGGCGCAGAGGCTTCCTGCGGAGATTGTATCGAGGCCAAGGCGGTCGCAGATATCATTCAAATAAGCGATCTCTTCTATCTCGTGGACCATGCAGAGGCCGCCGAAGGCATAGATCGTTTCATATTCAGGGCCTTCGATCTTGAGTCCTTTGTGTCTTCCCTCCTTTACCTCGCTCATGTCTCCGCAGGCCAGGAAGCAGCGGAGGCAGGCGGAGGGTTTTACCTGACAGCGCTCAAGGAGGGCATCGGCGCTGATCTTCTCCCATCCTTCGAAGGTGCCGAAATGCCAGTATTTGGAAGGGAATCCCCCAATACCATTGTTGATGGCCACCAGCATGGGAGTTCCCATCTTTCGATAGGCCAGGACACCGGGGTTATCTTTTCCTCGATCGAGGGTCTCCCTGGCGAACTGTTCCGCTCGATCCGGGTAGGCAATCTCCCGCTTCTTTTCACCGTGAAAGACAATCGCCTTCACCTTCTTCGATCCCATGACAGCCCCAACGCCAGTTCTTCCAAGAGAACGCCAGTAATCATTCTCAATGACGGCGTATCGGACAAGATTCTCCCCGGCAGGACCAATCACAACCGCTCCTGCGCCCTTTTGATTGACTATTTTCAGGACCTCGTCTTCGGTGAAATAGGTATCCTGCCCCCAGAGGTCCTTTGCATCATGGAACACCACCCCCTGGTTCGAGATTTCGATCCAGACCGGTTCGCTCGATGCCTCTTCGAGGATGAAAGCATCATAACCGATCCGGCTCATCGGCTCTGCAACTTTCCCACCGGAATAAGATTCGGAAAAGATCCCGGTGAGGGGAGACTTGGTAAACACACCATGTCGGCAGGACCCGTAAATCCGGCTATCCGTCGCCGGGCCGACACAGAAGATGAGCCTGTTCTTCGGGGAGAGAGCGTCGATACCGGGAGGATTGTCCCTCCATAAAAGGTAGGTTCCGAGACCCTTCCCACCCAGATAGGTTTCATAAACAGAATCAGGAATGGCTTCTTCCAAGAAGGTTCTTGTATTCAGATTGATCCTCAAAACCCTGCCGAAAAATCCTTTCATGGCTTCTCCTTTTCTTTGGCCCGATGAAGTAACAGATGCCTCCCATTATAATATATTTTCGTTCATTCCTGCACGAATCGGTTTAAAAAGAAAAGTTTCAGAATCGAATTTTAGCCTATTTTGGACTTGACAAGCGCGGCATCCCTTGATATACAGAACCAGCAAAGCTCTAGAAAGCAAGGAGGGGAAAAATGGCGACAGAAAAAAAAGACTGGCATGAGCTAATCTCACAACCCCTTTACGACAAGATGAAGGTGGTGAAGGATCTCTCCATACCCATGCGTGATGGGGTCCGTCTGGCTGGTGACGTTTACCTCCCTGACGCCAGCGGGAAATTCCCGGCGCTGCTTGCCTACGAGCCTTTTGGCAAAAAACACGAAGAGATGGCGCTGAGATTTCCTCCACAATCGCGGCCCAGCCACCTCTGGGATGGCAATTTGGAATCAGGTGATACGCCTTACCTGATTTCGAGAGGGTACGCGCATGTGATCGTTGATGTCAGAGGAACGGGTGACTCGGATGGAGAATTTACAAATCTCATGGGTGGGGGGAAGGATGTGCACGATGTTGTAGAATGGATCGCACAGCAACCCTGGTGTGATGGCAATGTCGGGATGATCGGCATCTCTTTTCTTGCCAACATGCAGGTCTACGGAGCGATTGAACAGCCTCCGCATCTGAAAGCCATCTTTCCGGAGGGGGGGCACTATGACGCTTATGAGACAGCCTTTCAGGGAGGCATCATGTGGCTCATGCCTCGGGCAGCGGTGGAAGGGCGTGGCGGCGATAGCGCGATGCCTGTGAGAAACAAAATTTCGATCATGAAGAAGACTTTATCCAAAGAAGAATTTGAGCGCCAAATCCAAGAGCGATTAAGCGACCCTGACATTAAGAACTATCCGAACTATCATCAAATACTTAGATATCCGGACTCCAATCCGATGTGGCTCGATTTCTTACTCAATCCCTATGATGGGCCGTTCTGGTGGGGAGGTGATGCTCCAAAGGACTTCAGCAGAATAAAGAGCCCTGCCCACTTTGGGGCCCAGTGGGGACGCGGGTGGGTTACGGATGGGACGATCGACCGTTTTTTGGAGGCAAAGGGGCCGAAGAGGTTGGTCCTCAGACCCCCTCCGCCCATGCAGGAACGCCCGTTTCACCAGTTCCATGACGAGATCATCAGGTGGTACGACCATTGGCTGAAAGGGAAAAATACCGGCGTCATGGAGAACCCGCCCATAAGGCTCTTTGTGCAAGGCGTTAATGAGTGGCGCTACGAGAACGAGTGGCCTCTCGCCAGAACGAAATGGACAAAGTTTTACCTACGTTCGCGGCACAGGCTGCTGCCAGAGCCGGAGCCCTTTGACACTGAATCGGTTCCGCCTGACGGTTTTTACCAGCCCCCCCTCTCTGTGACAAGCAAAGTGCAGTCTCTCACGTATCGAACCCCCGCGTTCTCTGAGGATATGGAAGTAACCGGACCCATCGGCCTCTATCTTTGGGCCGTTATTGACACCGACGACACAAATTGGATCATTCGTATTTTTGATGTCGATCCCCAGGGGAACAAGATTCAGATCACCACTGGCTGGCTTAAGGCATCGCAAAACGAGCTTGATCAGGCCAAGTCAAAGTCCTGGGCACCCCACCATCCCCACAGGCGATCAATACCTGTTAAACCCGGGGAGATGAACGAATATGCGATAAGGGTGTATGCCACGTCGAATGTGTTCAAGAAAGGGCACTGTATGGAATTGGAAATCAGGAATCAAGAGGATCCTTTCGATCCTCTACTGGGCCTTTTACCTCCTGACGCTTTCCACCTCAATAGTGCCAGAGCTACATTCCATAAGATTTACAGGGATAAGACTTATCCATCGCATCTGGTTCTGCCCATTATCCCATGAGGAGATGGCAGTAGTTGTTGAATTCTGAAAAAAGGAGGAAACGATGAAGAAGGCAAAACGACTGACATTTATGGGAGGCATTTGTTTGTTCATCGCCGTCATGGGGTCTTATGCCGCGGCGGCTCCGGCAAAACCGATGGAATTGGCAGTGAGCTTCTGGGGGACCCTCGAGGAGCCGATGGGGAAGGCGTTGCTGGAGTATAGTGCGGAAATCAATCAGCGCACGAACGGCGCGATTAAGATGACGATTTATCCGGGTGGGAGTTTAACCGCGGGACCCCAGGCATACGAAGGGGTGGTCTCGGGCCTCTCCCCCATGGCCTTCGTCATGTACCCGTATAATCCTGGCCGTTTCCCCCTGATCATGGCCTGGACCTTGCCCCTGCCGGTGACCTCGTGCAAGAATGCCACTCAGATATTTAACGAAAGCGTTGAGAAGTTCAAGCCAAAGGAGTTGGCCGACACAAAGCTGATGTATTTCACAAGTACCACGGCTGCTTATCCCCTGTCAAAGAAACCGATTCGTACCATGGAGGATTTCAAGGGTTTGAAGGTAAGAACCCTGGGAAACATGGCGCTTTATATGAGAGATCTAGGAGCCACCCCGGTAGCCATGCCTGTTGGCGATATCTACGGAGCGTTGGACAAAGGGGTCATCGATGCCACGATTAATAATACGCTGACCCTTGATGCCTGGAAGTTCGCAGATGTTGTAAAGTACATGCTTCTGTGGGATTGGAAGAATGCGGGCGCATGGGGTCTACATATTAGTTGGAAAGTCTGGAATAGTTTCCCCCCTGACGTCCAGAAGGTCTTTGAAGAGGCTAACAAAAAGTATGTGTGGAAGCAGGTCGAATATCAAGAGGCTGCCGACAAGGTCGGCCTTGATCTTGGACTGAAGAAGGGGATGCAAGTGATTAAAGCAAGCCCCGAAATGCTGAAGGAGCTGAAAGCACGGGCTCAACCTGGTTACGATAAGTATGTAGCTGATATGAAGGCCAAAGGCTTGCCGGGCCGTGAGTTCTTAGATTTTATATTGAAGCGTGTAGAAGAATTAAAGTAGTTTATAAGACGTTGGAGAACGCAGCCAGGTATGGATGAGTACGAGAAAATTGTTCGCTCTCTAGCGACTGCGACTTTCTATGTGACAATGGTTGGACTTTCCGTAATCGCGGGGCTGACCTTTCTGGATGTCTGCTTGCGCTACGTTCTCAATAAGCCCATTTTGGGCGTGTTCGATATTACCCGAGTGATGCTGATTGCCACAGTTGCTTGTGCCTTTGGCCATACCCAGATGATCCGAGGGAATATGGCGATTGACCTTTTCGTTTTGAAGCTTGGCCGGCGGCATAAGGCCATTGTTGCCTGCGTACATGATGCGATCGGTCTCGCCCTCTTCCTGGTCATAACCTGGCAGGCTTTTCGGCATGGCAATGCGCTTAGGGTAACGGGTGATGCTACGGAGACAATTCTCATACCTTTCTACCCATTTGTCTACCTCATAGCATTTAATATGGGAGTGGTTTGTCTAATATTACTAGGGCAATTGGTTAGGTCGGTAGGGGAGGCGGTGAGGAAATGAGTCCTACGCTCGCAGGTTCAATTGGCATATTGGTTCTTGTTCTTGCCATATTAAGTGGCATACCCATTGGTTTTGCGATGTTCATTGTGGGCTTTGCCGGATTCAGCTATCTCGTTTCCTTAGAAGCAGGCCTCAAACTTTTATCGATGGAAATGCTGGCTACTTTTTCTTCCTACAGTTTTGCTGTGGTCTCATGTTTTGCCGTCATGGGCGCTCTTGCCGGCTATACGGGGGCCTCGAAGAGGCTGTATGACTTCGCCTATAAATTTTTGGGGAGGCTGCCCGGGGGGCTAGCCGTTGCTACGATGGGCGCGTGCAGTTTTTTTGGCGCCATTTGTGGTTCCGCGACTGCTGCCGCGGCAACCTTCACGAAAGTGGCATTACCCGAGATGAATCGACACAACTACAGCCCATGGCTGGGCACAGGCGCTGTGGCAGCCGGGGGAACAATGAGCATTCTGATCCCACCGAGCCTCGTATTTATCATCTACGGGATCATCGCCAACCAGTCCATCGCCGAGCTTTATATTGCCGGAATCGTCCCCGGTGTCCTCCTTACCCTCATGATGATGATCCAGATCGTTCTCATGTGCTTAAAGAATCCCTCCCTCGGCCCCCCAGGGCCTGCCACAAGCTTCAGGGAAAAAGTGAAATCCATCTCAGGAGTCGCTGAGGCGCTTGCGTTATTTGTCTTAATCCTCGGTGGGATGTTTGTAGGCATTTTTACCCCTACGGAAGGGGGAGCGGTTGGAGCGATCGGGATGCTGGTCATCGGTTTGGCCAGGCGGTCACTGACCTGGCAGGGATTTGTGAGTTCCATCAAGGATACGGCGCAGCTGATAGGAATGGTTTTTATGATCCTTGCCGGGGCTTTTGTCTTTGGCCGCTTCATAGCAATGAGCAATATCGCTTCTGCCCTGGCCGACATCATGCTTAGCCTCCACTGGCCTCCTACAATGATCTTCATCGTCTTCATGATACCGATTTATCTTGTGGCGGGTTGCTTCATCGAAATGCTCGCAGTGATTCTCATCAGTGTACCGCTCTTTCTTCCCTTAATGACGCGCCTCGGCTTTGACCCGGTATGGTTCGGTGTGCAGATCGTGGTGGTGAGTCAGATCGGGCTCCTTTCACCACCCGTTGGAATGGCGGTGTATACGGTTAAAGCAATGGCACCCAATCTGCCCCTCGGGGTTATATTCAGGGGTGCGGTCGTCTTCATTCCAATGATGATCATTTGTGCAATTCTGTTAGTTTTCTTCCCGCAGGTTGCATTGTGGCTTCCCAGATTGATGCGGTGACTGGTCCTCACTTCATTATTTTACTCATCGTGGAGTAGGGTTGGCGTCCCCGCCGACCAGACATGGCAGGCGAGACGCCTGCCCTACTATTTTGTGCGACTAAGTTAACGCTCATGACCCCGAGGGAGAGGAAAGATAACTTTTAACAATACTATGTCTGAGAAAATGTGAGAAGGGGAGGGAAGTCAGTGAGGAAAAATCGTTCAAAGGAGCGGCCCTTTAGATTGGATTCTGAGATTCCGCACTGCCGGTCCATGTGGATCGGGGTTCTTCAAGGGACCTGGAAGGAGATGGGGATTCAATATGGGCAGAGATGCGGAAAAGACATTGCAAGGAATTTTGACCTGTTTTGGGAGAAGGACGTGCTGGGAGGAGGGGTCCTGCAAAAGGGGGAAAGGCTCTGGCAAAAGGGAAGGTCGGGGGAAGAGAGGGCAAAGTACTGCGTGGCATACATCCAAAGATTCTCTAAGGAGCTGTCTTTGCTGAGTCCAGAGCTATCCGAGTTTTTCAGGGGGATCGCTGCAGGAGCGGCAAAGGAATTGGACAATTGTATTTACGCTGAGGTCTCCCCACATTTCATTAAGATTGCAGCTTTGAACTTCAACGATGCTCAATTTCATCCCGATTGGGACTTCAGGAGGGATCGGCCACGGGCCATGAAAGCCAGGAAAGTCTCTGCCCATATTGGTGGAGACGATTGCAATGCATTTTGGGTGAGAGGCAGAGCAACCAAGACGGGTGAAACTTATGCCACCCGTGCCGTTCAGTCTCCCCACACCATGCCAGGGGGGTATTTCAACAGGCAGGTGGCTTATGTTGCCATTCCCAGGGATCCAAACGCACGTGTATTCTGGGGCTCAGGAACAGCGGGGAATTTAGGTGGACTGGGTGGGGGATTGATGAATGACAGAGGGGTTTGTTGTCTCACCTCTGGGTGCTCATATTCGGAAGAGAATTGGGCGCAAGCCGATGAGACAGCTGCTCCGGGAATTAGAGATTTTGTGCTGGCAAGCTATGGCGTAATGTTTTCAAAGTCTGCCCGTGAGGCGGCATCGAGGATTACCGTTGGCACTGAAAAATACAGGAAGATGACAGGCAGGAAAACCGTGCTAAGGGCAAGGGGGGCCAATATTATATTTGCGGATCCGAAAGAAGCCTTCTGTGTGGAGCAAAATGCTCGACACTATGCCATTAGAAGACCGGGGGACTTAGGAGAAAAAGGCGGCGATTATATTGTCATCGCTAACCATTTCAAAAGTGAGAAAGGTAGCTTTGATGAAAATAACGTTTTCCATCATGATGAACGAATGACGAAATATGAGCCAGAGAAGGAGGAAGGTCCCTTCGGGTCCTATTATCGTTTTTGGTCTGGAATGTGGATGCTCCGCAATCACTACCGAAAAATCGACAGAGAGATGGTGATGAAGGAACTTGTTACGGCCCATTATGCTTACGATAAGGAAGGGAACAGGTACGACCCGGATCCTGACACCCGGGCTCCTACAGTGCTGAAAGAGAATTTAACGGGTACGTTTTGCGCTCATATCGGCCCTTTCACCCCAAAGCACCCTTTGGGCCTGGGTGGAAACGCCGAAACTTCTGTGTTTAATTTAACCGCTCTCGAAGTCTGGTGGGTTCCCGTATGGCCGTGCCACTATAAGGAATGGAATATGAACTGGGACTTTCTGAACCTTAAACCTTTCTCCCGGTATCGGAAATTGCTCTGGGGTTATTAGCCTTCAGCCTGCCAAACTCTCTGCGATAAAAAAACGTCTATTCTGGAATTCATGAGGGCGGTTCTTCCGTGGAAGGACCTACCGGTCGTTTCTCCTATCGAGTCCTGCATGTTTTGGCGCAATGGGCGAGTTTCACGTGTGTAACTCAGGGCTTTAGCCCTGATTCATCAGCCCTAAAGGGCTGAGTTACAGATGACGCTCTCTTTCAGCACCAACAACTCAGGGGTTACGTTTTGGCAGATTTTTTGACTTGACAAGAATTAAATATCAATTTAGTATTGTTTCCGATTAAAATAGAGATTAAATGAAACCTGCGGCTATCCCGCCGGTGGCGGAACGGGTCACTTGTCGGCCAAGGACCAGAGGTCCTATGGGTGAAGGAAGAGGATGAAGGCGATCGGGAGAAGAATTAGAGAACTGCGAATCCATCAGGGCAAGAAGCTCAAAGACCTTTCAAAAAAGGTCGGAGTGACCGCAAGTTTTCTCAGCCAGGTTGAGCGCGGCATCGCCGTTCCGTCCATCAGTTCTTTGAAGAAGATCTCCGACGCCTTGAATATCTCCATCACGTCTTTATTTGATGAGGAAGAAGAGAAGAAAGCTGCGGGGAATTTTTCTCCCGTTGTCAGGAAGACCGAACGGAAGATCCTTCATCCTTCCCGCGGCGTCACCTATCACCTTCTTTCAAGAACTCTCCAGGGGAAGATCGAATTCTTGTTGGCTATCTATGAGGTGGGGGCCGGTACAGGAAACGAGCCCTATTCTCATCGGGGAGAGGAATGTGCCCTGGTCTTGAAAGGAAAACTGGAAATTAAGGTTGGAAGCTTCGTTTATCTGCTTAAGAAAGACGACAGCATCTGCTTCAGTTGTGAGATTCCACACCAGGTGAGGAATGTGGGCAAAGTTCCAGCCGTGAGCATTTGGTGTATTACGCCGCCTTCGTTCTGAGGGTGAGGTCCATTTTGTCCCCCCTCACCTCAATCCTCTCCCTCGGAGGGGCATAAGCGCTAACTTAGTATTCCCTCCCCTTCAAGGGGAGGGTGAGGGAGGGGATGGGGTAGATTGTGATCGGCCATACAATCCCATCCCCCTCCCAGCCTCCCCCTTGAAGGGGGAGGAGTTAAGAAAGGTTCCCCTCCTGAATGGGGGGGAGAGTAAAGTTAGCGCTTATGCCCGGAGGGGAGAGGAGGTGTTTCATGGGGTTATTTTCTGCAACCGTTGGATAAAGGAGGAGAGAGATGCGATACGGAACGATGGGGGTTGATTTTGAGGAGAGGGTAAACTTTGAACGGCTCCGCAATGAAAGACTTCAAAAAGCAAAAGATACTTTGAAGAAGAGCACACTGGGAGCTCTCGTCTGTTATGATTTTGATAATATCCGTTACATTACCGGGACCCATGTCGGCGAATGGTGCCGAAATAAGATGAATCGCTACTGCATCTTGCCTCTGGGAGGAGAGCCCCTGCTTTTTGACCCGGCGACGCCGGCGAAGAAGCTCTCCTGCCCGTGGATTGCAGACCGGATCTTTCCAGCAGTGGGCTCCATGCGAGGGGCCATCCCTCCTCAGACCGGAAGTGTGGAAAAGGTGGCTCAGGATATTTTGAAATGGCTCAAGGAATATGGGGTCGAAAAGAAGCCGGTGGGGATGGATATCGCTGACATTCCCCTCATTCGGGCGTTGGAGAAGAAAGGATTGGAGATCGTGGATGGTCAGCAGGTGATGCTCGATGCACGGATCATCAAGACAAAGGATGAGATTGAATTGCTGAAGGTTGCGGCAGCCATGGTGGATGCTGCTTATGAGGAGATCGTTCGGACCATCAAGCCGGGCGTCAGGGAGAATGACCTCGTGGCCGTAGCGAATCATGTTCTTTATACACTCGGCTCAGAACTCGTTGAGTGCGTGAACAGCGTATCGGGCACCCGTGGGAAGCCCCATCCTCATACCTTTTCAGACAGGATCATCCGTCCCGGAGAAATGGTCTTTCTCGATATCATGCACTCCTATATGGGATACCGGACCTGTTATTACCGTACTTTTGTTTGTGGAAAACCTACCATGGCACAAACGGAAGCCTACAACATCGCCTGGAAATGGCTCAAAGATTCCATCGATGCCGTAAAACCCGGGGCTACAACTGCTGACGTAGCGAAGGCATGGCCTGCTCCGGAGGCCGTAGGCCTCAAGACCGAAGACGAGGCATTTCTCCTGCAATTTGGCCATGGAGTAGGGCTGAGCATCTGGGAGAAGCCGGTGATCTCCAGGCTCTTTTCCCTGGATAATCCTTATCCCATTCAGGAAGGGATGGTCTTTGCTCTGGAGACGTACTGTCCTTCAGCGGACGGGAAGGGCGCTGCCAGGATCGAGGAAGAAGTTGTGGTGACGAAGGACGGGGCCGAGCGTCTCTTTCGATATCCCATTGAGGAGCTCATTTCATGCGGTGTCCCGGGAACGATGGCGTATATCTGAAACAATACGAATAAAGCGAATGGCGGCGAATTAGACGAATATGTTTTATTCGAGAGATTCGTTATCATTCGGTTCATTCGGGAAGAGGAGACTTTGAATGAAAGTACAGAAGAATTTGCTTATGGAAATGCTGAAGAAGATGCTGGAGATCCGTTATTTCGAAGAAAAGGTCGTGGATCAGTATGCTCGGGGCGCGGTTCCAGGCCTTGCCCATCTCTATATCGGGGAGGAGGCCGTTGCGGTCGGGGCCTGTATGAATCTGACCGATGAGGATTACATCACCAGTACCCACAGGGGGCACGGTCATTGCATTGCGAAAGGGGGAGAGCTGAAACCCATGATGGCTGAGCTTTTTGGCAAGAAGACGGGGTACTGCAAAGGGAAGGGAGGCTCGATGCACATCGCTGCCTATGAGAAGGGGATATTAGGGGCCATGGGCATCGTTGGAAGTGGGGGTCCTATTGCCGTCGGCGCAGCATTAGGAATCAAGAAACAGAACCTTGATCGAGTGGTTATCTGTTTTTTCGGAGATGGCGCATCCAATGAAGGGGCTACCCACGAAGCCATGAACTTTGCGTCCCTGCATAAAGTTCCTGTGGTTTTTGTCTGTGAAAACAATTTCTACGGGATCTCCGTAGCCCAGCACCGGCATCAGGCCATTAAGGACATCGTGGTCCGGGCAGCCGGGTACAATATGCCGGGGGTCATCGTTGACGGCATGGACGTACTGGCGGTTTACGACGCGGTTAAGGAGGCTGTGAAAAGGGCGAAATCAGGGAAGGGGCCTACTTTGGTGGAATGCAAGACCTACCGGTTCAGAGGCCACCACGAAGGGGACCCGAATCTGGGGCTCCGATATCGAACCAAGGAAGAGATGGCTGAATGGAGACAGCGCTGTCCTATCGAGTGTTTCAAAGCCAGGTTGATCAAGGAGAAGACCGCCAAAAAGAAAGAAATTGATGACATCGAGAAAGATGTCGAATGCAGGATTGAAGAGGCCTTTGTCTATGCCATGGAATCTCCATTCCCTAATCCGGAAGAGGCCCTGGAAGACCTGTTTGCATAGAACCTTGCTGAAAAAGTGATTTTGCAGGCTGGTCAAAAATGCTCAGATGCAAGGCACCCGAAATCCCGAGGAGCGAGGCGTACTTGGGTGTACGCCGCAACAACGAGGGGTGAGAGTAACGCCGCAGATGGGCGTTTTTCAGCAGCCTGTCATAAGGAGGAGTCCGATGAGGGAACTGACTTTCAGAGAAGCCGTTGTAGAGGCTCTGGATATGGCCTTAGGGAGAGACGAGAGGGTATTCCTTCTGGGTGAGGATATTGGCTACTATGGAGGGCTTTTCCAGGCGACCCAGGGGCTAATGCAGAAATATGGTGAAGACCGCGTGATGGACAGTCCCATCTCCGAATCGGCGATCATGGGCGCAGGAATCGGGTCCGCCATCGTGGGGATGAGGCCTATCGTGGAGATTATGAACATCGACTTCCTTCCCGTCTGCATGGATCAGCTGGTGAACCAGGCGGCCAAGATGCGATACATGTTCGGAGGGAAGATGAAGATTCCCCTGGTGGTGCGCACAACGTGTGGCGCAGGCCGGGGAGGAGCCGCCCAGCATGCTCAAGCGACCCACGCGGCCTTCATGCACTTTCCAGGAATCAAGATTGTTACAGCCACCACGCCTCATGATGTGAAAGGGTTGTTATTTACGGCCATCGAAGACGAAAATCCGGTCCTCTTTATCGAAGACAAGATGATGTATAATATAAAGGGTGACGTGCCTGAAGGTTATTACAGCGTTCCTTTTGGCCAGGCTGCCATCCGGCACGAAGGGAAGGACGTGACCATTGTGGCTACCCTGCGAATGGTCCACAAGGCCCTCACCGTCGCCAAGGAGATGGAGGAAAAGGGCATCGGGATTGAGGTGATCGATCCCAGAACCCTCTGTCCCCTGGACAAGGAGACGATCATCAACTCCTTCAAGAAGACGGGGAAGATGATCATCGTGGATGAGGGAAATCGGGTGGGGAACTTCGGAAGCGAAGTGGCTTCCATCATTGCCGAAGAGGCCGTGGAATTTATCCAGGCGCCGATTCTCAAGGTAACCGCTCCTCATGTGCCTGTACCCTATTCACCGGTCCTCGAGAAATTCTACATCCCAGATGAAGAGAAAATCAGAGAAGCGGTGAGAAAGCTGCTGGAATACGCATAGACCTTAGCTTCCTCCCCCTCGATGGGCATAGGCGCTAACTTAATATTCCCTCCCCTTCAAGGGGAGGGTGAGGGAGGGGATGGGGTGGATAGCGACTCGTTATGGTCCCCCCCTCATCTCAGTCCTCTCCCGCCAGGGAGAGGAGACTCTTTGCAACTAAATCGCAAATATAAAGCAGGAGAGGAAAATGGCTGTGGAAGTCGTGTTGCCCGCCTTGGGATTGACGGTTGAAAAAGGAACGATTCTGAAGTGGATGAAAAACGAGGGAGACCGTGTGGCCAGAGGCGATTCTCTCTATGAGGTCGAGGCCGATAAGGTGACGACCGAGGTGGAGTCTCCTGCTGCGGGAGTATTAAAAAAGATTTTGGTACCGCACGGTATCGTTGTTCCTATTCTCACTGTGGTGGCGGTGATCACCGGGGAGAAGGAAGAACTTCCAGAGAAATATCTCTCGATGGTCCACCGAGGACCGGAGAAGAAAGAAGAGCCAAAGCCCGCCCGAATAGAAGAGCCCTCTGTCATTATGACCGCAGGTCCTGGGGAGATCAAAGCCCCACCGGCCAGCCGAAGACTGGCAAGGGAGAGAGGAATTGATCTGTCACGGGTCGAGGGCACGGGTCCCGATGGAACCATTCTTCTCAAGGATGTGGAATCCTTTCTGGCAAAGGGGGTTCAGGCTGTGCCCAGGGTCCTGGCTACGCCGACTGCTCGAAAGTTGGCTGATCGTGAATCGATTCCCCTTGTTGCAGTCAAGGGGACAGGGATTTCCGGACGGGTGACGAAGGCTGATGTTTGGCAGGCAAAGACCGGCCCGAAGGTTCCGGAGGCAAAGCCGAGACTCGCTGAGGTCAAAGCTCCTTCTCTGTCGAAATACGAGCTGGGCCAGGTAATCCCCATGAACTCCATACGGAAGGTGATCGCCAAGCGTATGGCCCAATCGAAGTTCACAGCCCCCCACATCTATTTCTTCAATGATGTGGAGATGGGAAAGCTTACTGCCCTTAGGGAGGAGATTGTCTCCGATTTTGAGAAGGATGAAGGGATTCGCATCTCTATGAACGACTTCTTCATCAAGGCCGTGGCCTTGACGCTGCGGGAATATCCTCTTCTTAACGCCATGGCCTCAGGCGAGGAGATCCGGATCTTTCCCGAGATCAATGTGGGGCTGGCCGTGGCCATGGAGGACGGGTTGATCGTCCCGGCTATTCCGAGGGCAGATCAGTTGGGCCTTCGTGAGATTGCCCTCTACCGGTCAGATTTGGTTGAGCGTGCCCGTCAGGGGAAGCTTACCCTTGAAGAGATGGAGCGAGGGACCTTTACGATTTCAAGTCTTGCTCAGTTTGATATTGTTTTCTTTACGGCCATTCTCAATCCTCCGCAAAGCGGCATTCTCACCCTCGGGAAGATGGAGGAGAGACCCGTGGTCAAAGACGGTCAGGTAGTTGTCCGCAAGATCATCCGACAGGGGCTCTCGGTTGACCACCGAATCGTCGACGGCGCAGTGGCTGCCCAATTCCTCCAGAGTCTGAAACAGAAACTGGAGAACCCTTACTACACTTTTCTCAACCGGTAACAATAAATGCGCCTATTCCGTCTTGCTGGACTTGATGAGTAGGGTCGGCGTCCCCGCCGACCGGGCATGGCAGGCGAGACGCCTGCCCTACGTTTAACTGAAAAAGATCATCCTAATCAGGCGACACTATGAGCAACGCAAGATCATTTGACATTATCGTGGTTGGGGGCGGTCCCGGCGGCTATGTGGCTGCGATCCGGGCTGCCCAACTGGGGGCCAAGGTCGTGCTGATGGAAAAAGATGAGTTGGGAGGTACCTGTCTCAACCGAGGGTGCATTCCAACGAAGACAATCCTATCCGATGTGAAATTATACGATCACGTGAAGCATTCTTCCGTGTTCAAGGCAGACGGGCTCCGGGTTGACATGGGGAAGTTGCTTGAAAGGAAGAACAAGGTTGTCCAGACATTGACCACCGGTGTCGGATTTCTCCTGAAGGATAACGGGATTAGCTTCATTCAAGGAAAAGCAGCCTTTCTTGATCGAAAGACCATCGAGGTCCAAGGGCGGACAGGAAAGGAAGACTTTGATGGTCAGAAGATTATCGTGGCCTCAGGATCTGTGCCGGCTCAAATTCCAAGCATTCCAATCGATGGCAAAGTGATTTTGACCAGCACGGAAATGCTTCACCTGTCGTCGATTCCAAAGGATCTCCTGATCATCGGGGGAGGGGTCATCGGGGTAGAATTTGCCTGTATCTTCAGTGGACTCGGTTCGAAGGTAACCGTCGTAGAAATGCTTCCCACTCTTATCGCTACTGAAGACGAAGAGGTCATCCGGGGTCTCTCAACCCTTCTCAAGAAAAAGGGGATCCAGCTCCTCACCGAGACAAAAGTCAAAGAGGCAAAGATCAAGAAAGCAGGTGCGGAAGTCATTGTGACGGACAGAGATGGGAAGGAAACCGTTCTTCATGCAGAAAAGGCTCTGATGGCCGTGGGCCGTTCTCCTTATACAGAAGGACTTGGGCTAGAAAAGATCAATGTGTCGATGAACGGTAAGTTTGTCAAAGTAAATGAAAGAATGGAGACGAGCGTCCCTGGAATCTATGCGATCGGAGATGTGACAGGACGCCAGATGCTTGCCCATAAGGCCTCAGCCGAAGGCATTGCCGCCGCTGAAAACGCTTCGGGAGGAAAGTCTACGGTTGATTACTCCGGGATCCCGAACTGCATCTACACCTTTCCCGAGGTGGCTTCCGTCGGTCTCACCGAGAGGCAGGCAAGGGAGAAGGGACTTCAGGTGATCGTCGGCCGTTTTCCATTTCAGTCGAATGGAAGAGCTCTGGCAAGCGGAGAGTCCGACGGTTTCGTCAAGGTAGTTGCAGAGAAAGAGCTGGGGCAGGTCATCGGTGTTCACATCCTGGGCGATCACGCGACAGACATGATCGCAGGCCCGGCCTTGGGATTGGCCCTGGAGGCAACTGTTGAGGAACTGGGGAAGACGGTTCAAGCCCATCCGACCCTGAGCGAGGCCCTTTCCGAAGCCTCCCTCGATGCAATCAAAGAGGCCATCCACCTTCCAAAGAAAAAGTAGCAAAGATTAGATCCATATCCGTCGGGGTGCCAGATTTTCTGCCTCAAATCTTACCGGTGCGCAGTTTCCTAAACAAAAATGCAGTTTTGTCCAAGCCCCTATGCCCAAATGACACCATCTGGGAATTGCTATAATCGTTACTTTCTGGTATAAATAGGTCAACTCCAATTACAGGGAGGGGAGATGTTTTCGAGACATTTCAGAGAAAGTTAGAGATAAATTCTCACACTTAGTCTGTAAGTATCTACGCCTCGTCCGGACTTCGCCCGGAATCCCGCCAACGGCGGGACTTCGGGGCCGTAATTTTTTTCGTAGGGTCCCGGTCTACCGGGACCGGACATGGCAGGCGAGACGCCTGCCCTACGTTTTATGTCCTTTACCCGATATCGACAAAGTTTTGTCGATATCGATTCCCTAAGAGCCTAAAGAGAGGAGGATGTTATGAAAGAGAAAAGCAAGGGGTTAAAGGAAAGCAAGAAGGCGCCGCAGAAAAACCTTAAAGAAAAGAGAAAGATGAAGAAGGAGAAAAAAAACAGGTAAGTCGGATAATCCGTAAGGGAGACGGTCCGAAACCTTGCCTCTGAATCAGACGAAAGGAGGAAACAATGAAAGTTGTCAAAATGACCGAAGTCTCCAAGGAAAATTTTATTAATCCTATTTTTACAGGGCCTGATGTTACGAGGCAGGTCCTGGTGCCTGAAAGTAAGGACTTCAACGTAAACATTGTGAGTTTCGGGAAGGGTGTTCGGAACAAGCTCCATACTCACGATAGCGAGCAGGTTCTTATCGTCACTGCCGGCAAAGGCATTGCGGCAACGGAGACAGAGGAGAGGGTTGTCTCCGTGGGTGACCTCATCCTCTTTCAGGCGGGAGAGAAGCACTGGCATGGTGCAACAAAAGATTCAGAATTCTCTCACATCTATATCACCCGATGTGGAAGCGAAACAAAGTTCCCGGTCTGAAAGGATTTGTTTGGGGTATTGTCTGCTTCCTACATTGAAACTGTGTCGCAATGTCATTCTGAGACGGTAGCTGAAGCCTGTCCTGAGCTTAGCGAAGGAACTCATGAGATCCTTCACTGCGTTCAGAATGACACTTCCGTGTCAGATTCTTCACGGAGTTTACCCTGAGATCCTTCACTCCGTTCAGGATGACCAACATTCTGTCAGACATACTGTTGCGGTAGACTATCGAATTCGTCTTGGGAGGGATCAGTCGTAGAATACTTGAACCGCATTCTGCTTAGCTCTTGCCGGTGTCAGCCTTTTCATTGCGTCCATTAATGCGGTGCCTGCGCGAAATGCGTGATAGGGCGTCATCAGGTAGTAAATCCTGTATGGATCGAACGGGAAGACATCTTGTTCCGTATCGAGCTCTTGAGCCAAAATGCGAATAAGGCGAATTTTATCCTGCGTCGGCAGTTCTCGAATAGCGGGAAGAATCTTAGTTAATGACATATCGGTCTCCTTATTGGGGGCCTGAGAAATCCAAATCTCGTATCCATTATAACACGCAAGCGATCCCACCGCATCCGCCGATTCTCCTTACCACCCAAT
>Ga0214473_10003511_pt1 | contig 18987 bp, 19 predicted proteins | sample RVTome_7_FD_203509 | JGI IMG/M metagenome (GOLD analysis project Ga0214473, IMG submission 203509) | Soil microbial communities from uranium-contaminated site in the Upper Colorado River Basin, Wyoming, United States - RVT98D197 | ecosystem: Environmental > Terrestrial > Soil > Contaminated >... | reverse complement strand
CTCCAACCAGCTGATTCTCGCGATCTCCACCTGGAACGTGAGCTTCCGGTTTGGGTAGAAGCGGACGAATTCGGTGAGCAACAAGCGCAACGTCCCCATGTCCTCGACCGGCTGGAATCCTTCATCTCCTTTCGTCCGGACGCGCCACACGGGTTTGCTGTTGCATCGGACTTTCAGTTCCTTCTTGGACTCGCGGCGAATCGAATCTGACAGCAGTCCCCCCAAGCCCTCGCCCATCGATATCCCGAAGTCCGACGCCACAACGCGTAGTTAAGGATTCCGGGGGCCGAAAGGACTCACACGACATCCCTCCGGACGCTCGAAATCCTCCATAGAATGTAGTGGACCGAGTGGGATTTGAACCCACGGCTTCCGCCTTGCGAAGGCGGCGATCTTCCGCTGATCTATCGGCCCGCGTCGCGGACGAATCCCGGCCCCGACTTAACCCTTGCGGAACCCCGCCCTCCCGGAGCCCGGTCCGCGCGCTCCGCCCGTCCCGGCCCGCCCAGCAGACTTCCCGAGCGCCTCCGCAGATCGAGGCCCTGCGAGGCGGGATGGGGGACCCATCCCGCGGCGCCAAGCACAAGTAGGAGGACCTCGCATCCCTGGTAGCATCTGATGAAGCGCAGGAAGTCCTACCCGGCGACCGTGAGCGCCCTCGGCGGCGGGAGGCTCGGGATCTATCTGCCGAAAGACTTCCTGAGGGCGGTCGGCTGGGAGCGGGGCACGGCGCTCCGGCTGACGCCGCTCACGAAGAACAAGATCGTCGTGGAAGTCGACGAGTGACCGTCGGCGTTCTCATCGTCCGGCCGGGAGGCCCTCCAGTAGGAACCGGTACGCCGGCACGATTCGGATCCTGCCGCCTTCCACCGCGCGCTCGTCCTCCTGATCCCGCGTGACGACGTATCCCGCGTCCCCGCCGAACCTGCGCAGGAACGCCTCCACGCCGCCCGTCTCGACCTTCCCGTACTTGACCTCCACGGGCACGGGCCTCCGGCCGGGGAGGACGACGTCCACTTCGTTCTTGTACGCGTCCCGCCAGAAGTACTCCGCGCGGAGCTGGCTCACGACCGCCCACTCGAACACGCGGGAGCGGGAGAGGTCGTCGTCGCGGAACGCGAGGTCCGGGGAGACGATCGCGGGGTAGTACCGCCGCAGCTTCCGCTCGACCTTCCGCCGCCCCGTGGAGAAGTTGTACAGCTTCCGGAGGAGGAACGATTGCTCCAGGTACACGAGGTAGTTCGCGAGCGTCCTCCGGGAGACCGCCAGGGTCCCCGCGAGTTCGGAGGTCTGGACGATCTGCCCCGGCTCCTCCATGAGGAGGTTGAGCACGGACTCGAGGACGGAGACGTCCCGGATCCCGAGGAGGCCGGGGAGGTCCCGGAAGACGACCTTCTCGACGATGCTCTCCCGGAGGTACTTCCGAACGACCGCCTTGTCCGTGACGCCCACTAGCTCCGGGAACCCCTGCGTGAGGACGAACTCGTCGAACCACCGGACGAGCTCCCGCCCGTACAGGGCGACGGGCTCGTACGCGACGCCCCGGAAGGCGAGGTATTCCCGGAACGTCAGGGGATCGACCCGGAACTCGAACAGCCGCCCCGCGAGCGTCCCCTTCGACCCCTTCCGCAGGAACAGGGACTCCGAGCCCGAGACGACGAACTTCACGGATCCCTTGTGCGCGTCGTACAGGGCCTTCAGCTGGTCCGCCCAGCCCTCGAGCTTCTGGACCTCGTCGAGCAGGACGAGGAACCGGCCCCTGCGGAGGTCCCGGCCCGCGACCGCCTCGTACTCCCGCAGGACCTCGCGGAGCCGGACCTCCCGGAACTCGTCGAACGAGAAGTACGCGACGTCCCGCGGGTCCCGGCCCCCCGCGATCGCGTCCTCGACGATCCGATAGAGGAGCGTCGTCTTGCCCGTGCGCCGGAGCCCCGTCAGGGCGATGACCTGGGGCTGGCGCAGGAACGGCTCGAGCGTCCCGTACACCTCACGGTCCCGGTACCCCTCCACCCGGAAGGGCTCCTTCCACCACGGGTTGAAGTCGATGAGGGAGTCCCGAATTCGTGGCATGCGTACTTCCCACAGATTCGATTTTGTGAGAAGTATAGTGCTCACACATTCTTAAGGCTATCGACGCACGGTCGGGACGCCTCGACCGCGGACGGTCCGCAGAGCGCCCTACGTGCCGCCCCGCAGCCGCCGCGCGTTCGCCTCGTACGTCGCCCGCGGGATCCGCCCGTCCGCGAGCGCCAGCCGCAACGACACGAGCCGCGGGTCCGCGCCCTCGTACACGCGCGCGAGGTTCTTCTCGTACACCGCCCGCGAGATCCGCCCGTTCGCGAACATCGACGTGAGGAGGTCCGCCCGTTCCTCCACGTTCACCGCCGCCGCGGGGGCCTCCGGCGCGGGAGGGTTCACGACCTCCGGGGGCGGGGGCATCATGCCGAGCTTCGCGAGGTTCGCCTCGTACGCCTCCGGGGTCATCCGGCCCGCCTCGAGCAGCGCCCGGAGCCGCGCGGCCCGCTCCTCCTTCGTCGGGACGGCGGGCGAGGCCTTCGGCGGTTCCGACACCGGCGGCTTCGGGGACTCCTTCGTCACCTTCGCGGGCTCCGGCAGCGGTTCCCCGCCGAGGGACGTCACGTTCTCGACGTACACCCCCCGCGCCATCCGGCCCTCCCGGTACGCGGCGTGCATCCGCGCGAGGCGCTCCTCCCGCGACATCGCCGGCCTCGGGACGGGGGCCTCGACCGCCATCTCCAGGCCGAGCGCACGGACGTCGAACCCGAGCGCCCGCGCGTTCGCGACGTACGCCTCCCGCGTGATCTTCCCCGAGGTGAACGCGGCCCGGATCTTCGCGAGCCTCTCCGCGGGCGTCAGGGTCGGCGGGGGAACGGGAGCGGGCGGCGGGGGTGCCGCGACCTCCGGCGGCGGGGGCGGCGCGACCGGCGGCGGCTCCCACGCGGCCTCCGGGACCGGCGTGCCGCCGAGCGCCATCACGTTCCGCACGTAGAGCGCGCGCGGGACCCGCCCGGCGCGGTACGCCTCGTGGAGCCTCGCGACCCTCTCCTCCGGAGGGGAAATCGCCGGCGCGGGCGCGGACGGCGTCGGGGGCTCCTCGGGCTCGGGCCCGATGCCCAGCTTCCGGAGGTTCGACTCGTACGCCGCCCGGGGGATCCGGCCCGCCTCGTAGGCGGCGCGGAGCTTCGCGACCGTGTCCTCGACGGACGGCGGGGCGGGGAGCTCCTCGGGAGCGGGCACCGCCGCGGGCGGCGCCTCCGGCTCCGGCTCGACCCCGAGCTTCCGCAGGTTCGACTCGTACGCCGCGCGCGGGATCCGCCCGGCCTCGAACGCCGCCTGAATCTTCGCGACCCTCTCGTCCGCGGACGGGGCCGCCGGCGCGGGCGGAGGGACGTCCTCCCGCGGGATCTCCTCCGGCTCCAGCTCCTCGGGCTCCCGCTCCGGCGCGACGCCGAGCTTCCGGAGGTTCGCCGCGAGCGCCTCCCGGGAGATCCGGCCCTCCGCGGCCATCGCGCGCAGCCGCTCGACCTTCCGCGCCTTCAGGTCCTCCTCCGAGGGCGCCTCCGCGTCGACGGGCGCGCTCACCCCGAGCTTCGCGAGGTTCGCCTCGTACGCCGCCCGGGTGATCTTCCCGGACTCGAGCGCCGCCTGGACGCGCGCGACCTTCGCCTCGACCCCCTCCGGGGGCGCGGGGGCCGGCGGCGGCGCGGGCTCCGACTCGGACAGGGACCGGATCGCGGGCGACGGCTCCGGCACCGGCGTCACCGCCACCCCGAGCTTCGCCAGATTCGCCTCGTACGCGTCCTTCGTGATCCGGCCGGACTCGAACGCCGCCCGGAGCCTCTCGGCGCGGTCCCCCGGCGCGGGCGCGACCGGCGCGGCGACCGTCTCCGGCGGCGCCTCCTCGATCGGCTCCCCCGCCTCCATCTCCCGCTCGAGCTCCTCCGCGAGCGCCTCCCGCTCCCGGGCCTCCGGCAGGATCTCGAGCTCCGGCTCCCCGAGCGTCCGCCGCCGCCCCGCGACGAACGCCGTGACGGCGAACGCGACGCCGAAGGCGACCAGGAAGAGGGCGGTCAAGAGCGGCCACGCGGACGCGAGCGTCGCCCCGAACCCGCCGGAGCCGACTCCGAGCGCGACGCTGGACAACCCACCGGGCATGGCCCCTCTCCTCCGTCCCCCTTGGGAGGAATGGATTCGGGGGAGGACGCTTAATCCTTTGCCCCCCGCCGAGGCGGTCGCGTCACGCCGGCAGCCGGACGAACGCTGGACCATCCGCTGCCCGGCGCGGCTCACGGGCCCGGAGGGGGCGGGGGTTGCGACGGTGCGCCCTCCGGCGGCGGCGGGACCGCCCCGTACGCCGGCGCGGGTTGCATCTGCTCGAACGCGGGCCCGGGCTTCCGCTTCCGCCGGCGGAGGACGAGTAGGAGGACCGCCACGAGGACGGCGGCGATGATCAGGAGGATGAGGAACGGGAGAGCCGCCCCGAGGACCCCGGCGCGCACCGTGACGACCGCCGCGTCCTCCGCCTCGTCGGACCCGAGCGTCGCCGTGGCGGTGACCGTGCACGCGCCGCCGCGCGCGGCGGCGAGCGTCGTCTCCGCGCCCTCGTCCGCGGAGAGGCTGCCGCATCCGGCGGGGGACACCGTCCACGCGATCACCGCGTCGTCCGTGACGTCGTGCCCCTCCGCGTCCGTGACCGTAGCGGTGAGCGCGATCCGCCCGCCCTCGTCGACCGCACCCGTCGCCGGCGTGACCTCGATCGTAAGCGGGCCCGCATGGACGACCGCCACGGAGGCGGTGCCGGTGGACGGAGCGAAGCTCGGGATGCTCGCGCTCGCGGTCACCGTGCACGCCGTGCCGCCCGCGTCCGCGTCCGCCGCGAGCGTCGCGGTCGCCCCGGCCGGGACGATTGAACCGCACGCCGCCGGCGACACGGACCACGCGATCGTCGCGACCGTCGAGACGTCGTGGTTGTAGTAGTCGCGGACCGTGGCGGTGAGCCCGAGGCCCGCGCCCTCCTCCACCTCGCCCGCCGGCGGCGTGATCGCGACCGTGAGGGGGCCGCGGTGCGACACGGTCACCGTCGGCGCGGTCCACGCGCACGTCTGCCCGACGTCGTCCGTCACCGTCAGGGTCGGCGTGTACGTGCCGGCGACCGTGTAGATGCGTCCCGCGTTCTGCATGTTGGCCGTCGCGCCGTCCCCGAAGTCCCACGACCACGCGTACGGGGGGACGCCGCCGGAGGCGTTCCCGAAGAAGCCGAAGTTCCAAAATCCCTCCATGCCCGTCGTCGAGTCCGACGAGCCCGTGCACGACAGGTCCGGCGCGGTGCCCGTGAGGACGACGTCGTCGACGTACGCGCCCTCGTACACGGTGGCGCCGTTGGAGTGGAACTGGAAACCGACGTACTGCGCGGTCGTCGGGATCGTCACGTTCGCGAAGATCCAGCCGCCGCTGTTCCCCGTGATCGGCCCGGAGCCGAACCACGTGGAGCCGTCCGGGGAGTACACGGCATCGAGGACGTCGAACCCGCTCTCCGCGTCGAGCCAGTATGAGAACGTCATCCACGCGGCGGTGAAGCCCGCGAGGTCCACGGGATGGTACATGAGCGCGTCCATGTCGTTGTCGTACATGTGCGCGTCCGCGTTCGGCTGCCCCGCGAACTCGTACACGGCGACGTCGTCCACGTACGCGCCCTCGTAGCCCTGCACCGAGCCGTCGGTCACAAAGACGAACTCGACCTGCGCGTTCCCGGGCGGGAGGGGGACGGCATTGAACGTCCACCCGCCCGAGGACCCTGAGGCGCTCGCCACCGTCGTCCAGGACACGCCATCGTAGTAGAGGACCTCGAGCGTGTCGAAGCCGGATTCGCTGTCCAGCCAGGACCAGTACGTCATGAAACCTCCGTAGCCCGTCGGCGAGAGGACGGCGTTGTGCTGCATCGACGCGTCCATGTCGTTGTCGTACTCGTGCACGACGTTGTTCGGCGCGCCGGCGACGCTGTTGTCCCCGACCTCCGCCGCCCACGCGCTCCGGCTCCCCGCGCGGGGCCGGTACGTCGTCGTGCCCCAGTAGTCGTCCCCGTTCGTCGGATTCGAGTCCGACACGCTCCAGGGCGGGCCGGGGAACGCGCCCTCGAAGTCCTCGGACCATTGCGGCGTGCCGGCGAGGCCGTACAGGAAGACCTCGTCGACATAGGCGCCCTCGTTGATCACGGAGCCGTCGGACTGGAAGAAGAAGCCGACCGCGGTCGCGTTGACGGGTACGAAGACGACGCCTGCGCCCCAGAAGGGCTGGGCGCCGTCGTACGACTGCGCGTACATCCACGTCCCCCCGTCCAGGAACCCGACGCGCAGGGCGTCCACGCCGGGCTCGATGTTCAGCCAGTACGAATAGGTCAGCGCACCGAGCCCGTAGCCCGTGAGGTCAATGGTGCGCACCATCGACGCGTCCATGTCGTTGTCGTACGTGTGCACGACGTTGTTCGGGGATCCGGCGACGCTGTTGTCCCCCACCTCCGCCGCCCACGCGCTGTACATGCCGAGATCTGACCGGTACGCCGTCGTGCCCCAGTAGTCGTCCCCGCTCGCCGGGTCCGCGTCGCCCACCGTCCACGCGCCGGGGAACGCGCCCTCGAAGTCCTCGTACCAGACGAGCGCCGGGAACGGCGCCCCGGTCCCCTCCTGCGCGGACCACGCGCTCCGCGTGCCGGCGAAGGCGCGGTACGTCGTCGTGCCCCAGGCGTCGAGGCCGCTCGCAGGGTCTGCGTCTCCGACGGTCCACAGCCCGGGGAACGCGCCCTCGAAGTCCTCCGCCAGGACAATCACGTCCCCGAGGGGGCGCGGGCCTGGCGGCGACCCGGTCGGCTCCCCCGCCCCGGCGAGGCCAGCGAGCGCGACGGAGCCCACGACGAGGGCGAGCACGGCGGCGGCGATCAACTTCGACGCACGGACACGGAGAACGGCGGGAATCACGGTCCTTCCCTCCCCGCGGCGGCAACCCCCGCCAAGACGATAAGCGTTCCGCACGCACGGATCCCGTCACTGGCCGAACCTTTATCCGACGCGTCCCCGTGGGCGCCGCCCGTGCCCCTCCGGATGTACAACACGCGCACCCGCCGGAAGGCCGCGTTCCGCGCGGACGGCCCCGTCCGGATGTACGTGTGCGGCCCGACCGTGTACGCGGCCTCCCACATGGGCCACGCCCGCTCGTACGTGGCGTTCGACGTCGTCCGCCGGTACCTCGAGTTCCTCGGTCACCCCGTCCGCCTCGTCGTGAACGTGACGGACGTGGAGGACGCGATCACGAAGCGCGCGGAGGAGGCCGGCGTCCCGCCCCTCGCATTGGCGGCGAAGTTCACGGACGAGTGGCTCGCGGACCTGCGCGCCCTCGGTGTGAAGGCGGCGGACGCCGTCCCGCGCGTGAGCGAGCACGTGCCCGAGATCCTGACGGTCGCGAAAGACCTCGTGGCGGCGGGCAAGGCGTACGTCGCGGACGGCTCCGTGTACGTGGACACGCGGGGCGAGGGGTTCGGCTTCCTGACGCACGCGGACCTGCGGGAGGCGCTGGTCGACGACGCCCCGACCGGCGGGCGCCGCCATCCGCTCGACTTCGTGATCTGGAAGCGGGCGAAGCCCGGCGCGTCCGCCTGGGGGTCCCCGTGGGGCCGCGGCTACCCCGGCTGGCACGTGGAGTGCTACGCGATGGCCCGGAAGCACCTCGGCGCCGTCGACGTCCACGGCGGGGGCCGGGACCTGATCTATCCGCACCACGAGTCGGAGAACGTGATCAGCCGCGCGCACGCGGGGCGAGACTTCTCCCGGATCTGGATGCACAACGGGTGGCTGACGCTCGAGACGGAGAAGATGTCGAAGTCCCTCGGGAACATCGTGCCCGTGCGGGACGTCCTGGCGGCGTACCCGGGCGAGGTCGTCCGGCTGTGCCTCGCGAAGACGCACTACCGGGAGAACGTGGAGTACGACCGGGACTGCTTCAAGCGGACGGGGCTGGAGTTGAAGACGATCCGGGCGGCGGTGAAGCGCGCGCGCTCCGTCGCCACCGCCAAGCGGTCGAACCCCGCGGTCCCGAAGCTCGTGTCCCGCACGCGAAGGAAGTTCCTGGCGGCGATGGACGACGACTTCGACACGAACACCGCGTTCTACGCGCTCCTCCAGTTCGCGGAGGCGCTGGCGGCGGTGCAGCGGATGTCCCCGCGGGACCGGGACGGCGTCCTGGCGGCGGTCGGGGAGTTCGGCGCGATCCTCGGCGTGCGGTTCGCGTGAGGTCCCAGGATGCGTGGAGGAACGCCGCCGGAAGGGATAAGTATGGGCATGGCCATACGCATACCCATGGGAAAGTCCCGCGTCACGTCGAAGTTCCAGATCACGCTCCCCGCGGACGTTCGCGAGCAGGTTCCCTTCCGCCCCGGCGAGGTCGTGGAGGTGGAGGCCGCACGGAACCAGACGGTGGTCGTGCGCCGCGTCCGAAAGGTGAAGAACCCCCTCGATCACCTCATTGGGCGCAAGCCCTGGTTCTCGAAGTCCCTGTCGCCGGAACGCGTTGACGATCTATCGGAGCCGTGACGGCTTGGCAGCGTCCGCGCCGCCTCGTGAGGAGGTGTACCTCGACAGTAATGTCGTCTTCTACTCGGCCTCTGCGGACCGCGAGTTCGGCGCCCCCTGCTCCTCCATCCTGCGCGACATCCAGGAAGGCCGAGTGCGCGCGGTCGCATCCGCCCTAGTCGTCTCGGAAGTTGCGAACGCGATGTTCCGGACCGGTCGCGCAGCGGGGATGGAACGGGTCGTGGCGGCCCTCACCTCCCTCCCGATCCAGTTCCGCGACGTCACGGAACCCCTCGCCTCGGAGGGTGTGCGACTTGCGCGGGAGGCGTCCGCATCTCCCTACGACGGCATCCACGCGGCGACGATGCAAGCGCTCGGGCTGCGGATCATCCTCTCGGCTGACAGGGACTTTGACCGGTTTCGCGGCCTCACGAGGGTGGATCCCCGGGGATACGCGCGACTCGGCTAGGCGCGGCGGCCGAACCCTTATATCCCCCCGGTTCATCCGACGAGCCCCCAAGGGAGAACCATGGTCGAGTTCAAGGCCGTCGTGAACGACCCGAAGGCGGGCAAGTCGTACCAGCGCGCGATCTCCGGCCACATGGCGTCCTCCCTCCTCGGGAAGAAGATCGGGGACGAGGTCGACGGCCTCTTCGTGCAGCTCCCGGGGTACAAGCTCCAGATCACGGGCGGGTCCGACAAGGACGGCTTCCCGATGCGCGGCGACCTCACGGGGCCGCGGCGCCGGGGCGTCCTCGTGAGCGGCGGCGTCGGCTTCCGGCCCCACCGCGGCGGCGTGCGGAAGCGGAAGTCCCTCCGCGGCGGCGCGATCTCCCCGGACATCCTGCAGGTGAACCTCAAGATCACCCACCGCGGGCCAAAGACGATCGAGGACGCCTGGCAGGAGAAGGGCAAGTGAAGGTCCCCGTCCAGCCGAGCGTGAACATCGGCGTCGTCGGCCACGTCGACCACGGGAAGACGGCGCTCGTCCACCGCCTCACGGGGGAAAAGACGGACCGCCACTCCGAGGAGATCCGCCGCGGCATCTCGATCCGCCTCGGGTACGCGGACGCCGCGTTCTACCGCTGCCCGACGTGCGAGCCGCCGCGGAACATGGGCACCGCCGAGACGTGCAAGGCGTGCGGGTCGAAGGCGGAGTTCGTCCGCGCGGTCTCCTTCGTCGACTCCCCGGGCCACGAGACCCTGATGGCGACGATGCTGTCCGGCGCCGCGATCATGAACGGCGCGCTCCTCGTGATCGCCGCGAACGAGGCGTGCCCGCAGCCGCAGACGAAGGAGCACCTCACCGCGCTGAACATCATCGGCGTGGAGAAGGTCGTCGTCGTCCAGAACAAAATCGACATCGTCGACGAGGCCGGCGCGCGGAAGTCGTACGCGGAGATCGAGCAGTTCGTCAAGGGCACCGTCGCGGAGGGCGCGCCCGTGATCCCGATCAGCGCGCACCACGACGTGAACGTCGACGCCCTGATCGCGCAGATCGAGGAGACGATCCCCTCGCCCGTGCTCGACGACAAGAAGCCGCCGAAGATGTTCGTCGCGCGCTCGTTCGACGTGAACCAGCCGGGCATCCCGCCGGAGAAGATCGCGGGCGGCGTCCTCGGCGGCTCCCTGATGCAGGGGAAGCTGAAGCTGAAGGACGAGATCGAGATCGCGCCCGGGCGCCAGGTCACCGCCGGCGGCAAGTCCACGTGGGAGAACCTCACGAGCGAGGTCGACACCCTCCAGAGCGGCGGCATGCCGCGGAAGGAGGTCCACCCCGGCGGGCTCGTCGCGATCCGCACGGGCCTCGACCCGTCGCTCACGAAGGCGGACTCCCTCGTCGGGCGTGTCGTCGGGCACCCCGGCTCGATCCCCCTGATGGTCATGCGCCTGGCGGTGGAGACGCACCTGCTGGAGCGCGTCGTCGGCGTCGCGGAGGACCTGAAGGTCGACGGGATCAAGACGAGCGAGCCCCTCATGATGTCAGTCGGGACGGCGCTCACCGTGGGCGTCGTCACGAGCGCGCGGTCCGACAGCGCAGAGATGAACCTGAAGATCCCCGTCGTCGCGGAGCCCGGGCAGCGGGTCGCGATCTCGCGCCGGATCGGCGGGAAGTGGCGGCTCATCGGCCACGGCGTCGCGAAGTAAGTCGGAACCGCCAAATACGCCGCGGCGGATGGGCGCGCGATGCGGGTGCTGAAGCGCGACCTGCGCGAGGGGGAGATCAAGCTCCGCCTCGAGTCGATGGACGACGTCTGGCACCTCCACAACCTCGTCTTCCCGGGGGAGCTCGTGCGCGCGGTCACGTTCCGCCGGGAGGAGGGCGTCGCGGACAAGCTGCGGCCGGAGCGGATGGAGAAGCGCCGCGTCTACCTCGGGATCCGCGTGGAGGACGTCGAGTTCCACGCGTTCTCGGACCGCCTCCGGATCGCGGGCGTGATCGCGGAGGGCGACATGGACCTGGGCCAGCACCACACCCTGAACCTCACGGTCGGGGACGACCTCGCGATCGTCAAGGAATGGAAGCGGCACGAGCTCCGGCGGATCGAGGAGGCCGTGGCGGCGACGAACCGCCCGCGGATCGCGTGCCTCGCGATCGACGACGAGGAGGCGGTGCTCGCGCACGTGATGCAGTACGGCGTGCGGGAGGTCGCGACGATCAAGTCGGGCCGCCAGGGGAAGATGTTCCCGGGCGGGCGGACGAAGGCGGACTACTTCGAGGAGGTCCTCGGAAAGCTCCGGCTCTCGGAGCTCGGGGACGCGCTCCTCGTCCTCGGACCGGGGTTCGAACGGGAGGACTTCGCGGTGTACGCCCGGGACAAGGCGCCGGAGATCGCCGCCAAACTGCGGGTGCACGGGACGTCCCACGGGGGCCTCACGGGGATCGCGGAGGCGCTAAAGGGCGGCGCCGGGGCGAAGGTCCTCGAGGAGTCGCGCGTCGGCGTGGAGACATTGGCGGTGGAGAAGGTGCTGGAGGAGATCGCGAAGGGCGGCAAGGTCGCGTACGGGCCGGAGGTCGAGGCCCTCGCGGACACCGGGGCGGTCGAGACGCTCCTAATCACGGACCTGGCGGTGCGGACGGAGGCGGGCGAGCGCGTGATGCGCGCGGTGGACCAGGCGCGGGGGAAGGTCCTCGTCGTGAGCACGCACCACGACGGCGGGAAGAAGCTCGCGTCCCTCGGCGGGTTGGCGGCGCTGCTGCGGTACCGCGTCGGATAATCGGTTCCCTGCAAGTCTCCTCAATCACCGTATCCTACGATTGCGAAACCCCATTTCCTGCAATTCTCAGCGATCCCCCTGAGCGACCAAATCGCTTGACGAAGCTCCGTGTTGGATCCTAGTTTTTCGTCTCTTGACCATGGTTCGTCCAACTTCTCGGCTTCAGCCAGGATCCGAGTGAGCTCGTCGATGAAGTCAGCCATTCGCCCATTGGGAATTACGTAGTCTCCCTCGGGACCGTCGGTCTCCCTTGTGAAGGAGCAGAGCAGTGGATATTCGCCCTCTCGGCCCTTTACCATGTGCTCGAGCTGTTCGTATGGGTTGGGCCGGTCTCGTCCGCCTTGCGGGAACTCCCATACCGGATACAGTCCTGGTCCATCTTCCGGATTGGGTGTGATGATGACTTCCTTTCCGATGTCTGTCCCTCCCGATGCGGGGGCCCGTTTCGTCCGACGGCCGCTTCAGGCTTTCAAGTTTGAGTCTCAACGAGGCCCGACTGAGCCCTCGGCTCAATCACGCCCGCCCGTGCGACTCACCCTTCTTCACCGCCGTCGCGACGATGTGCGCAATCCGGATCGGCTCCGGGATCGCCCCGCGGACCGTGCACAGCTTGATCGCCTCCGCGAGCTCGCGCATCCCGATCCCCGCCGCGGACACGTAAATCGGCTTGTGCGCGGTCGCGACCTTCGAAATCTTCTGGCGGCGGAGCACCGCCAGGCGCTCGTCCGCGTCCGGGAACCGCGCGCGGAGCGCCCTCTCGATCGCCGCCGCGTCCGGCTCGTCCCGCGTGACGGTCGCGACCGGCACGCCCGTCTCCGCGTGCAGCGCCGCGATGTCCACGACGTTGAAGCCGCCGAGGGCGGCCCCGTCGAGGAGGACGAGCGCGAGGTTGTCGCGGTACCGCGAGCGCCCAATCATCGCCGCCAAACGCGCGGTCGCGTCCCGCCCGTCGACCGCCACGTGCGTCATCATCACGCCCTCCACGTACGACGGCGCCCGCACGACGACGCCAACGGCCTCCGTCTCCGCGTCCCCGAACCGGAAGGGCGCGTCGTCGATGCCGAGGATGCGCACGTTCGGCTTCATCTACAGCAACGGCAGGCTGCCCGTGACCTGGTCCACGAGGTCCTCCGGCGCCGGCCCGATCCCGAGGACGGTCGTCGTCCCGGGCGGCAGCTCCGTGAGCCCCGCGTCGTCGATCGACGCGCACGGGAGCTTCAGCGCGCGCGCCTTCTCGTGCAGGGCGCGGAGGTGCCCGAGGTCCTCCGCGCGGAGCACGACCTTCCGCTGCCCCTCCCGGAGCCACTCCTTGTACCACTTCGTGTGCTTCTCCCGCGCCTCGAGCGCGGCGCTCAGCGCGCCGTGGGCGACCTGCGCGGCCCGCTTCCCCTCCGAGATGTCCAGGTCCTCCCGGACGACGATCACCTGCTTGTATTCCATCAGTACAGCTCCGCGGCCCGCTCCTCCTCCAACCTCGTGAGCGCGGCGTCGACCTTCCGCAGCGCCTCCTGCGCATCCACGCGCTTCTGCTCGTAATGCTGGCGCAGCGAGCCCGTGTGCAGGCCCACGCGCCGGTCCGCGTCCCGCACGGCCCGCCGCAGGCGCTCCCGCTCCGCCGCCAACTCGCGGAACCTCTCGAGCGTCTTCTTGTCCACGTCGAGGTCCCCGAGGATCGACGCGGGCTCGCGCGGCGCCGGCCGCTTCAGGGCGGGGTGGAGGCGGCCGAGGACGGGGTACGCGCCCCGCCACCAGCCGGCGGCGAAGAAGAGGACCGTGAGGCCGGACAGGGACGCCCAGATGTTCGTGGCGGTGAAGTAGCCCATGCCGGACGAGGCGTCGATCCCGAGCGCGTTCAGGCCGAACCCGAGGAGGACGAGGACGACGATGCTCATCACGATCCCGAGCGTGATCCGGTACAGCGCGTCGTACTCCCGGTCCAGCTCGCCCCTCCGCGGGAACAGGAGGTTGACCAGGGTCCAGCCCGGGAGGAACAGGAGGAGGGGGAACGCCAGCAGGTACAGCATTCCGCGCGGCCCATCCGGAGGGCGCGATATAAACGTTCCCGGGTGCCCGCGGCCCCGCGCTCATATGCCGGGGTTGTTCCCCCGCTGATAGTAGCCCCGCAACGGTTAAATCGCCCCGGGGGGCGTGGGTCCCTGGAAGCGTGCGGTTTCCCATGGAGAAGAAGCGCCTTCGGACGTACGTCGCGGGCTTCGACGAGTCCCTCGGGGGCGGGGTCCCGGAGGGGTACGTCGTCCTCGTCTCCGGCGCCCCGGGCACGATGAAGTCCTCGTTCTGCTACGCGATCGCCTACCACACCGCCCTCGCGAAGGGCGTGAAGTCCGCGTACGTGACCCTCGAGCAGTCGAAGGAGCTCCTCACGGAGCAGATGCAGTCGATGGGCATGGACGACCCGAAGGCCCAGGAGCACCTCACGATCCTCGACATGGGCACGATCCGGAAGAACCTCTCGTTCCTCCAGGCGAAGGGCTCGTGGCTCGACCTGTTCAAGATGTACGCGAGCAACCTCGTCCGCGCGGAGGGCGTCCGGCTCCTGATCCTCGACTCCCTCGACGTCCTCGAGGTGATGGCGCGGTTCGAGGACCCGCGGACGGACCTGTACTACCTGTTCGAGTGGTTGCGCGGCCTCGGCGTCACGTCCCTGCTGATCGGGGAGAAGCCCTTGGACTTCTCCCCGACGGGCCAGATGCGGGACGAGGCGTACCTCGCGGACGGCATCGTCCACCTCGGGCTCCACCACACGAGCGACGTCTCCGTGCAGCGCCGGATCCGGTGCGTGAAGATGCGGAGCACGAAGCACGAGACCGGGTACTTCGCCCTGGTGTGGGAGGACGGCCGGTTCGAGGTCACGCGGGCGATCAGCGGGATCGGGTAGTTTCGCGGACCCCTGGGCCGGACCTAGGACTCGAGGCGGTCGTAGCGCCGCGCCCCGCCCTCGGCGGCGAGCACGACGCCGAGCGCACCGAAGTCCGCGATGAGGATCGCCGCCAAGATCCCGAGCACCGGATCGAACTGGTACACGCCCACCGGGACCCCGATCACGACGAACGCGAGGACGAGCGCCGCCAGGAACACGTTGTACAGGGCGATCGAGTCCGGGAGGCCCTGCGTGTTCGGGTCGAAGTTCGGGCTCCGCGCCCCGAGGTAGACGCCGAGCGCCGCGAGGGCGAACGAGGCCGCGACCGCCACGAGGAGGAGGAGCGAAATCACCGCCAGCGGGAAGCCCGCGAGGACCGGCAGGGGCAGGACCACCGCCACGAGGATCGCGGGGACGAGCAGCAGGATCGCGGCGGTCTTCGCCCGGTACACCGTGCCCCCGGGAACGGGGTGCGACTTCAGGATCCACAGGCGGTCGAGCTCCTTCCCGAGCGCGGACATCCCCGGCACGGTGAGCTGCGTGGCGGCGGCGACGTAGATCCCCATCGCGACGACGATCGGGTAGAACAGCCCGGCGAAGCGCCGCGGGAGGCCGACGGGCGGCCCGACGATCACGTACAGGGAGACGAGCGCGGCGCCGAGGACGACGACCGTCGCGAGGGACAGGGCGACCTGGCGCTTCCGGACCATCGTCTTCAGCTCCGCGTCGACGAGCGCCTCGAGCTTCGCGTCGCGGAGGCGCAGGTACGGGCGGGGCTCCCCGGTCCGGCGGCGCCCGGACGTCTGGTTGTTCCACGCCTCGACGAGGAGGTGGGAGGTCGCGAGCACGCCCGCGAGCGCGACCGGCGTCACCGCCAGGAGCGAGGCGAACGCCTGCGGCAGCGTGGGGTCCGAGGACTCGAGCGCCACGTACACCGCCGCGATCACGGGCGCGTACGCCGCCAGGCCCGCGGCCTTCCGCCGCCACGTCCCGAGGGAGCCGAGGACCGCGAGCGCGAAGCCGGACGCGAGGCCCGCGACCACCGCCAGGACGAGGCCGGCGCCGAACTCCCACGGGAGCGGGACGCGCATCCCCGCCGCCACGAACAGGACCGCGAGGCCGAGCGCCGCCGCGAGGAACGCGAGGTTGAACGCGAGGACGGTGAGGAACTTCCCGAGCGCGACCGCGCGGCGGTCCATCGGCTGCGACAGGAGGAAGACGAGGGAGTCCGGGCGGATCGCGCGGTGGTACGCGTCGACCGCGCCCTTCCCGAGAGTCGCGAAGAACGCGAGGAAGAGGAGCGTCCCGGGCGTGATCTCGAGCGTCGGCGGGAGGCCGATCACGAGCGTGAACTCCGCGAGCCGGAGCGCGAGCCACACGGTGCCCGCGAACAGGAGGGCGAACCAGACCGCGCCGGACCTCTGGCGGCGGATCCGGGCCGCCACCGCGCGCACGCCGTCGAGCACCTCGGCGGCATACACCGCGTACGCCCTCATGGGCCCCCGACGAGCGCCACGAACGCGTCCTCGAGGTTCGACGCGCCCGCCTGCGCCTCCACCTCGCCCACGGTCCCGAGCGCGACGACGCGCCCCTCGTGGACGACCGCGACGCGGTCGCACACCGCCTCCGCGACGTCCGTGATGTGCGTGCTCAGGAGCACGGTGCCGCCGCCCGCGGCGAACTCCCGCAGGTACGACTTCAGGATCTTCGTGAACCGCGGGTCCAGCCCGTTCGTCGGCTCGTCGAGGACGAGGCCCTTCGGGCGGTGGAACGTCGCCGCCGCGAGCGCCATCTTCTGCCGCATCCCACGGGAGTACGCGTCCATCTCCAGTTCGAGCTCCCGGTCCAGCCGGAACAGCTTGGCGGCGTCGGCGATCAGCGGGGCCGCGCGGTCCTTCGGAATCCCGCGCAGCGCCGCGAGGAACCGGAGGAACTCGAGCCCCGTGAGCTTCTCGTACAGGGACGGGTTCTCCGGGACGTACCCGAGGAGGGCCCGCACCGCCAGGGAGTCGCGGACGACGTCGGCGCCGTCCACGGTCGCGCTCCCCCCGTCCGGCCGGAGGAGCGTCATGAAGACCTTCATCATCGTCGTCTTGCCGGCCCCGTTCGACCCGAGGAGGCCGAACACCTCGCCCGAACGGACGTCGAGGTCCACGGCGTCCACCGCCACGACATCCCCGTAGCGCTTCGTGAGCTGCGCGGCGCGGAACATGCGCGGACGAGCGCGCGCGGCGGCCTTAAGGCTTGACTCGGATGGGCCCGGCGCGCTGCCGGCCCCGTCCGCGGCCGCCGCGGCCCCTGCTCCGTCGACGGCCCGGCACCGGGACCCTCGGCGGGGCGACCGGGGGCGCCTTCATGTCGCCGCCGAGGATGCGGTCGACGAACGCCTTCGCCGCGTCGGGGCCGCCGTCGAGGTAGATCGCCGCCACGAGCGCCTCGAACGTCTCCGCGAGGATCGTGCGGTTCTTCCGCCCCTCCCGGAGCTGCCGCCCGAGGAGGAGGTGCGGCGCGATCCCGAGGCGCTCCGCCGTCCGCCCGAGCGCTGGCCGGTTCACGATGTGCTTCCGCCGCTCCGTGAGGACCTGCTGGTCCGCCTCCGGAAGGTTCGCGTGGAGCGCGTCCGCGATCAGGAAGCCGAGCAGGGCGTCCCCGAGGAACGCGAGGCGGTAGTTCGACGGGAGGCCGATCTCCGGGTTCTCCTGGGTGAACGTCGGGTGCGCGAGCGCCTCCTCGAGCAGGCGGGGGTTGTGGAAGCGGTGGCCGAGCGCGCGCTCGATCGCCTCCCGGTCCCGCGGCTCGAGGACGGCGGCGGCGAGGGCGGGCCGCCCGGGCACTAGCTCCATCTTTGGCGGTGGAACGTGCGGCGCGGCGTGCGGCGGGACGTGCGGCTTCGGCGGCGGTTCGACGCGGGGCTCCGGTCCTCGCGCCTCGTCGAGCGCGCGGCGGTGGTGCGTCAGGTCCTCGTGCACCGCCTGGAGAAACGCCCGGAGCGCGGCGCGCGCCTCCTCCGCCTCGTGGCGGTTCGCGGGCGTCCACAGCCCCTTCCAGTGGCGGCGCATCAGCGCGTCCCACGCGCGGCCCCGGTCCGTCGGCATCGTCCCCGGGGAGACCGCGGACCCCGGATAACGTTTCCGTCACAGCCACGTGCGCTTGCCCGGGTAGTACGCGGGCCTCCGATCCGGGTAGCGGAACTTGTACCGCTCGTACCGGTCGTGCCAGTATTCGTACTCCGCGTCCGGCATGTGAATCCGGCCGTGCGGCATCGCGATGAGCGCGTCCTGGACGGCCCATACGTTCCGCTCGGAGAGCCGCCAGTCGACGCGGAGCGTCCGCAGGTCGAGGAGGCCGTACCCCTCGATCCGCCCCGTGTGGTCCACGTACCCCGCGAAGTACGAGCGGGCGAGGCCTGCGAGGGAGCGGAACACGGGCTTGCGGCCGAACAGGCCCGGGTCGCGGGACTTCGCGACGCTGCCCCAGCGCCCGTCTTGGCGGTAGACGAAGAGGACGTGGTCGAGGTCGTCGACGGACTCGAGGTCCATCAGGAGCGGCGGAAACCCGTGCTGCTCCAAGACCGTCGCCGCCGCCAGCGCGGCCTCCAGGCAATGGGCGGTGTGCAGCCGCACGACGCGGCGGAACGTGCGTAGGGTCTCTCCCTTCCGCTCGAAGTTGTACGGAAGGGACTTCAGCCACCGCTGCGCGAGGTACGGGGTGCGACACCGGTCGATGACCGACCGCTCCTCGGCGGTGAAGCCCGTGCGCGACGGGGTCCGCATCGGGCGGCGAGGGCGCCGTGTCTTATTATCCGTTGCGCCATCCCGCCGCCATGCCCGACGCCGTCGCGACCGTCCAGCAGCTCCGGGACCGCGTGGCCACGTTCATCCACGAGCGCGACTGGGAGAGGTACCACAACCCGAAGGACATCGCAATCTCGACGAACGTCGAGGCCGCGGAGCTCCTCGAGCTGTTTCAGTGGAGGTCCGACGACGAGGTCGACCTTCGCGACCCGGAGTTCCGGGAGGCCGTGGAGGACGAGCTCGCGGACGTCTTCGTGTACTGCCTGAGCCTCGCGAACGCGATCGGGTGCGACCTCTCCGACGTCACCCTGCGGAAGCTCGCGAAGAACGAGCGGAAGTACCCGGCGAGCGAGTGGCGGGGCCGCGCCCGCTGATCAGTCCTGGAACAGCCAGAACTCGTTCCCGTCCGGGTCCGCGAACATCGCCATCGTGCCGTACGACTCCTTCTGGATCGGCATCGTGATCTTCACGCCCTTCTTCTTCAGCGCCGCAACCTCCTTCTCGATGTCCTTCGTCA
>Ga0214473_10003510_pt1 | contig 18988 bp, 16 predicted proteins | sample RVTome_7_FD_203509 | JGI IMG/M metagenome (GOLD analysis project Ga0214473, IMG submission 203509) | Soil microbial communities from uranium-contaminated site in the Upper Colorado River Basin, Wyoming, United States - RVT98D197 | ecosystem: Environmental > Terrestrial > Soil > Contaminated >... | reverse complement strand
GAAGGACATCTGGACGGGACCGAAGCTCGACGTCAGGGTGCCCTTCCACGTGCGCTCGTCCACGGTCTCGGTGAGCTGGGCGCCGGGTAGGCACGGCGTGATGCGCTCGACGTCGAGCAGGTGGATCCACAGGTCGTCCGCCCGTGCCACCACCGTGAACTCGTTCTCGATCAGCACGGGTTCAGGCCCTCGCGGATCAGGGGGCGGTCGCCGTCACCAGGAACAGAAGGTCATCCGACCGGTCATCGGCGCATCCTACGCCCACGGGGCGCCAAGCCCCCGGAAGTGAGAAACCGCCGGGGCCCGAAGGCTCCAGCGGTTCCTCGTCACGCACTCTAGGGGTGCCCTGCGGCGGCGTCAAGCCCGACCCGTCGTTCTTGGCACTCTTCGTTCCCGACAACCTGAGGGCGCCGTTCGCCGGGAGCGGCTCTCAGCCGGTTTCGCGCTACCGGTGGGGGACGACTCGGTGAGCGGCTATGCGGACACCCGATCGCGCTGGAACCACGGCGGTGTGCGGAAGTTGCTCTCGACGTACGGCGCGGGTGCGAGGATCCGGTGCTCGCCGCCCTGCACCTGGAAGACGAGGTGTGCTTGGCTCAACGAGGGATCGTTCGTCATGTCCGGATAGGCGAGTCCGCTCTGCCGCTCGTTGTCCAGGAAGTACGCGCCGTTCACGCCGCGGTACCGCATCCGGCGCAGCCGCTCGGCCACCGCCCGGAACTCACGGGGATTGTCGACCGAAGCCCACGCCTGCGCCAGCAGATGGACCTCGTCGTACGCGATGCCCGCATGAGAGCGTCCGGGTGGCCGGCTGTTGACCTGCGCGTACCGGTTCATGAATCGACGGCCGATCGGGTCGCTGTAGGTTCCGGTCAAGGTGGACCACACGAGCCCCTCGGCCGCGTCGCCGGCGAGCTCCAGGAACTCGGGAACGGAGGGTGAGTACACCGCGTAGACGAGTGCGTCAGTGGGTGTAGATGCGAAGGCGCGCTGGAAACCGGCGAGCTCCGAAGGGAGGAAGTTGGTCACGAGGATGGCTCCCGGGTCGGTCCGACGGATGAGGTCGACAGCGCTGGTCCAGTCGGCCCCTTGCGCTGGTACGTAGTGAACGCCGGCGATGCTCCAGCCTGACCGCTCGGCGGCATCCAAGGTCTCGGCGGTGGCCATCTGGCTACTCTGCAGCAACGTCTCGATGAACAGGAGCGAACGATCCGACGGATGCCATGCGCCGCTCGCGATGGTGTCGTCGAGGAACCGGACGAACCCGCGTCCGTAGTGAACCTCGGAAGGGCAGACCTGGAAGATGCGGGAGTAGCGCGCAGGCACCTCGCGCGTCAGCTGTGCCATGTGCTCGGACGTCATCGCGTGCAGGAACGGAGCGCCGTAGGCGGCCGCGAGGTCCATCGCGGCGTCCTCGCAGAACACATAGAGACTCGTGATGGCGTCAACCTCGGCGGCCGCGAGGCTCTCGAATGCTGCCCGCACGCTGGCCTCGTCGAAGATGTCGGTGGGCACCACGACATGCTCGAGGTGGCGTCCCCCCACACCTCCGGACTCGTTGATCTCCTGGATCGCGAGCGCGGCCCCGCTCCGCATCTCGATGCCGTCGGCACGCGCCGGGCCCGTCAGCGGGAGCGCGGAGCCGATCAGGAGGGGCCGGCGGGTCGGAGATGCCCCCGCGGTTCGCTCGGCGCGTCGGGTCTGGGACCCGGCGCCTTCGTCCGCCAGCCGCTGGAGCAGTCCGACCGCCAGGCCTTCCAGACCCTCGGCGTCGCCGGGGAACGGGAGTCGCAGCACGCCCTGATCGGCGGCGACGGCACCGGCGCCGGCCCTGGATCGTTGACCCAGCTTCCTGAGCAGGTGCTCGACATGTGTCGCCACCGTCCGGACGCTCGTCGCGATGCGGTCGGCGATCTCGCGGTTGCTCAGACCTCCGGCGAGGATCGTCAACACGTCGAGCTCTCGTTTCGTAAGGCCGAACGGAGGCGGTTCCTCGGTGAGGGTGATGACCGTCGCCTCTCTGCCTGTGGTTCGGTGCGCTCGCTCGATGGAGACGCGGTGCCAGCGTCGATCAAGATCGAGCCAGAAGAACGACACCCGGGGGCGATCGCTCACAAGGAGGGCAGCTGCGTATCTGATGAGCTCGGGATTGGCCTCGACGAGTCCTCGGCCTGCGGCACCGTCCAATTCGTGAACCCTGCCGTCCACGTCGACCAGTGCGGACCGGGTGAGCCGCTGATCCCGGATTCGGATCCCTCCCCACGGTAGCCCGACGGGATCGCTCATCCTGGCAGAGACCGCTGGTGCTGTCGATCTGGGATGGCGGCGCGAGGTTCGGCGGATCCTGCCTACCTCGGTCAGTTGACCGATGACGGCCCGCGTCCTCCTGCCTACGGTCTGTCTGATCGCCGCCCTAGGGTGGGCCGCGCGGGGGCACGGGGAGGTCGCGACGATGACGGACGCAGGAAGGGACGCAAGCGGGAGCCGCATGACCCGGCGGCAGATGCTGACCGGCGTCGGCGCGGCTGCTGTGGGCGGCCTCGTCGTTGGAGGTGTCGGCGGCTACGTCATCGGAGGCGGGGACGAAGGGACGACTACCTCAGGCGGCGGTGGTGGCGAGCCGATCAAGATCGGCTCCGCGAGCCCGGTCTCCGGTGCCTACGCGGGCGACGGCCAGGAGATGACGCGCGGGCAGGAGCTGGCGGTCGAGGCGATCAACGGCAACGGCGGTGTGCTCGGTCGCTCGCTCGAGCTCGTCGTCGCCGATGTCGAGGACCTCGCTCCGGAGAAGATGGTGAACGCCGCTCGACGACTCACGAACGAAGGGGTGGCGGCGGTCTTCTCCGGTTACACGTCGACATCCTCGACCGAGTACGACGTGTATGCGGAGTACGGCGCGCCGATGTTCCACCTGAATACGTTCCAACCGAACGCGGACTACGTGGCCGACAACCAGATACCGAACATCTACCACTCCTGCCCGACCGAGGTCTGGTACGGCCCCGGTTTCATCCTGTTCATGCAGCGCCTGATCGACGGCGGGATGTGGCAGCCGAGCTCGGAGTCCGTCGCGGTCATCAGCATCACGATCGCACAGACGGTCCGGGAGGGGATCCAGAGCCTCGGGTGGGAGGTGAAGCTCTACGAGCAGGTGACGGCCCCGCTCACGGAGTGGGGGCCCGTCCTCGCCAAGGTCCGCGCGGACCCACCCGGTCTGATCTTCCACGCCGACTACATCCCGGGTGACCTGGCCTCGTTCCAACAGCAGTTCCGCTCGGATCCGACGCAGTCGCTGATGTATCAGCAGTACGGACCGTCGATCCCTGAGTACCTGGAGCTCGCCGGGCAAGATGCCGACGGCGTGATCTGGTCGACCGTGATCGGGACCCTTCCGGATGAGATCGGGCAGGCGTTCAAGGACGCCTACGGGGAGAAGTTCGGGGCCGAAGCGGGGCTCAGCCAGGCCGGCGGCCAGTACGACCTCGTGCACGTTTGGGCCCAGGCCGCAGCCATGGCGGGTGATCCGGCCGACTTCGAGCAAGTCAACGTGAACCTGAAGCGGACGATCTACCGGGGGGTCAGCGGGACCTACCGGTACAAGCCCGGCGAGCTGACCGCGATCCCGTACCCGGACGCCGTGTCGGATCCGAGCCTGGGGATGCCGCACTTGACCTTCCAGATCCAGAACCAGCAGCAGGTGCTCGTCGACCCACAACCGTACGTGCAAGGGGAGTTCCAACTGCCGGAGTGGCTCTAGCCAGGTGACCGGGATCGCCGACGCGCCTCAGAGCATGGCGGACGCCGCGCTCCTCGAGGTCGACGAGCTCTCCAAGCACTTCGGCGGACTTGCCGCCGTTGACGAGCTCTCGTTCCGGGTCGCGGAGGGGGAGACCTTCGGGATCGCCGGTCCGAATGGGGCTGGCAAGACGACGCTGTTCGACACGATCAGCGGGCACGCACGGGCCACGAACGGGCGGATCCTGTTCGGAGGGCAGGAGATCCAGGACCGATCGACCCATGCCATCTGCCACCTGGGGGTGGCCCGGACCTTCCAGATCCCCGCGGTCCTGCCGGAGCACACGGTCTTGGGCAACGTGATCGTTGGGGCGTACTTCGGCCATCGTCCCCGGGCCGTTCCGGGCCTGCGCTTCGACGAAGCGAGCGCTGAGCGAGCGCGAGCGGCGGCGTCCTTCGCGGGCCTCGGTGGCAAGCTCGATGTCGTCGCCGGTCCCCTGCCGCTGTTCGACAAGAAGCGCCTGATGATCGCGTCGGCGATGGCCAGCGAACCGCGGCTGCTGATGCTCGACGAGCCCGTGGGCGGGCTCAATCACCGGGAGATCGACGAGATCCTCGAGCTCGTCCGCAAGGTGCGCTCGGCCGGTGTGACGGTCGTTCTCATCGAGCACGTCATGCGGGCGCTGATGTCGATCTCCGACCGGGTCATGGTGATGAACCACGGGAGGCTCCTGTTCGAAGGCACTCCCGAGGACGTCCAGGGGCACGAAGAGGTGATCCGCGTCTACCTCGGGACAGCGACGGAGCAGCCGCCGAGCGAGACCGCTGCCGACGATGGCGAGGGTCGCACGGAGCCGCACGGTGCTTGAGGTCCGGAACCTCCACGCCGGGTACGGCCAGACCCGCGTGCTCGCGGGCATCGAGCTGGACGTGCAGGAGGGTGAGACGGTCGTCGTCATCGGCCCGAACGGGCACGGCAAGACCACGCTCCTGCGCACGATCAGCGGTCTCCTGACCCCGACGGCGGGGGAGATCCGCTTCGACGGCCGCCGGATCGATGGGGCGCGCGCCGAGTCGGTGGCAGCTCAGGGTCTGGTGCACGTCCCTCAAGGAGACCTGCCCTTCGGGGACATGACGGTGGAGGAGAACCTCCTGCTCGGCGCGTTCCCAAGCGGCTCATGGGGAGCTCGCGCCGAGCGGATCGGGCGCGTCTACGGCCTGTTCCCGATGCTCGGTGAGCGCCGTGGTCAGCGGGCGCACACGCTGTCCGGAGGGGAGCGAAGGATGCTCGCGCTCGGCCGCGGTCTCATGCGCGAGGCTCGGCTCCTGATGCTCGATGAGCCCTCGCTTGGGCTTGCCCCGGTGGTCGTGAACGAGATGTACCGGCACATCGAGCAGATCGTCGCGTCCGGGATCACGTTGCTGCTCGTGGAGGAGAACTTCAGCCACGTGCAAGCGTTCGACGCGCGGGTCCTGCTGCTCGAGTCCGGACGGATCGTGCGTGAGGGTTCGGTGAGCGACCTCCTCGCTGACGAGATCGTGATGGCGACGTATCTGGGCACCTGAGGAGGAGCATGGCTGCGCTCATCCAGGCGATCGTCAGCGGACTCGTGACCGGCTCGATCTACGCGCTCATGACGGTGGGGATGACGCTGATCTACGGCACACTTCGCACCCTGAACATGGCGCACGGCTCCATGGTCATGATCGGCGGTTACGTGTCGTGGATGTTGTTCGCTGGGTTCGGGTGGGGTCCGCTCGTGGGCCTCGTCGCAGCGTCCATGGTTGCGTTCGCGTTCGGGATCGTGATCCAGCAGATCGCGGTTCGGCCCCTGATCGGCCGGACGGGTTTCGATTTCGAGATGACGGCCTTCATCTCGACCTTCGCCGTCACGATCGTGCTTTCGAACGTCGCACTCCAGATCTACGGGGCCCGGAACAAGGCGGTCCCGCCCGTCATCCGAGGTCGGTTCCACCTCATCGAGGGGGTGAGCGTGAGCTGGCACTCGATGGTGATGGCGGCGGTCGCGATCACGATGCTCGTCGGGCTCGGGGTGTTCTTGTCGAAGACCCGGTATGGCCTGGCCATCAGCGCCGTGGCTCAGGAGTTGGACGCCGCCCGACTGATGGGCATCCCGGTCGGCCGCGTCTACAACCTCACGATGGCGGTTTCCTCGGCGCTGGCGGCCGTCGCCGGGGTGCTCCTCGCCTCGGTCTTCTTCGTCTCCCCCGTCGCCGGCGACCTGCCGTTGCTCAAGGCCTTGATCGTCGCGATCTTCGGCGGTCTCGGGAGCATCCGCGGGACCATCCTGGCCGCGTATGTGATCGGCCTCCTCGAATCCCTGATCTCGCTGTACTTCGGGGTGAAATGGTCGCTCCCCACGCTGTTCTTCGTGATCATGCTCGTGATGCTTGTCCGGCCGACGGGGCTGTTCGGCAGGCCGCAGGAAGCGAGGCTGTAGGTGGCCGCGGGCTCGGACGACGCGCGCTCGGCGCTCGTGCGAGAGATGGGGTGGCGCCGGCCCAACCTATTCGCGGTGGCCGGGGTGCTGATCCTCGCGGCCATGCTCCCGCTCGTGTGGCGGAACGACTACGTCATCGACGTGGCGCTCACTGCGCTCATCTGGATGATCTTGAACCAGTCCTGGAACCTCCAGCTCGGGATCGGCGGCATCTGGAACTTCGGGCAGCTCGCGCTCTTCGCGATCGGTGGCTACGGGGCGGCACTCGTGAGCCTGCATTGGGGATCGCCTCCCTGGCTCGCTATGATCGTTGGCGGACTCGCCGCGGCGGCTGCGAGCGCGGTGGTCGGCATACCGGTGCTTCGCCTCCGAGGGATCTACGCGTCGCTGCTGACGTTCTCCTTCGGCGAGGTCGTCCGTCTGCTGGTGATCTCGGACGAGAGTGGCTTGACCGGAGGATCCTTCGGTCTGTCGGGGGTGCCGGACCTCGCGTTCGGGGGGTTGTCACCCGACGCCCGGCAACGCGCGTACTACTGGGTCGCCCTGGCGCTCGTGGTGGTCACCGCGGTGGTCGTCCACGCCTTCATCCAGTCGCCCCTCGGGACGGCCCTGAAGGCGCTCCGAGACGCACCCGGGTACGCCGCCTCCCGGGGTGTCAGTCCGCTGAAGATGCAGGTCATCACGTTCGGCATGTCTGCGTTCATCGCGGGCATCGCGGGCGGCTTCTACGCGCATTACTTCGGCGTGATCGCTCCGAGCGTCATGGGATTGGGTCCCATGTCGTTGTTCGTGGCGATGCTGGTCGTTGGCGGTCTCGGCACCTTCGCCGGGCCCCTGGTGGGTACCGCGCTGATCATGGTCATCTCCGAGTACCTGCGGGACTACGACGAGATGCGCCTCATCATCGTCGGCGTCATCCTCCTCGTGACGATCGTGCTCGCCCCGCGAGGTCTCGTTCCACTCCTCCAGGATGCGTGGCGCCGGCTGCAGCGCTGGATGGCCGAGGACGAGGCTGGGGATCGAGGGGGTCCAGAGGAAGCGGCCTCCGATCCGCCGACGGCCTCCGGAGCCGGTGCGCAGGAGGAGGTGACCCGATGACCCGATGGCCGGATGGCGCGCGGGGCGCCGTCGCCTTCACGTTCGACTTCGACGCCGAGGAGGTGTGGATCGGGGAGGACCCGGCGAACGCCGACCGGCCGGGCGTCCTGTCCCAGGGGACCTACGGCGCCAAGGTCGCGGTGCCTCTCGTGCTCGAGATCCTCGAGCGCCAGGACATCCGGGCGACCTTCTTCATCCCCGGACGCGTGGCCGAGCGCCATCCGGGCCGGGTCCGGGAGATCGTCACGGCCGGTCACGAGATCGGACACCACGGCTACACGCATACTTCGCCGACGAAGCTTCCCCCCGGCCAGGAAGAGGTGGAGCTCGTCAAGGGCCGGGAGATCCTCGAGTCGTTCGGTGCGCAGGTGCGTGGCTATCGCTCGCCGTCGTGGGACTTCAGTGGGGCGACCCTCGATCTCCTCGAGCGCTACGGCTTCACCTACTCGTCCAACCTGATGGACGACATCCGTCCGTACCGCCATCCGCAGTCCCCGGTGGTCGAGATCCCGATCCAGTGGATCCTCGACGACGCGGCCCACTTCTGGTTCGACCCGGCGACCTGGACGAAGAAGATCTCGACCGTCGAGGAGGTCCGCTCGATCTGGGAGAAGGAGATCGAGGGCATCCTGGAACTCGGCGGCGCTGCTGTCCTCACGTGTCATCCGCAGATCATCGCGAGACCCGGTCGACTGGCGTTCCTCGAGGGGTTCGTGGGCTACGTGAAACGGCTCGAAAGCGTGTGGATCGCGACCACCGGAGAGATCGCCGGGTGCGCCGAGTGAGAAGTATCGTGACGGGTGCCGCGCGAGGTCTCGGCGAGAGCATCGCCGCGCGGCTGCTCGACGACGCGGGCGATGTCGCGATCTTGGATGTGGACGCGAGCGTGGTGACGACCATCGACCGCCTGCGTCGGTCCCACCCGAGTGGCCGTGCACTCCCACTCGTGGCGGACGTCTCGGATGCGGCATCGGTGAGTTCGGCGGTGCGCACCGCTGTTGAGCGGTTGGGTGGGATCGACCTGCTCGTCAACAACGCCGGTATCGGCGGCCCGTCGACGAGCGTGGCGGAAACCCCGGTGGAGGCGTTCCGGCGCCTGCTCGAGGTCAACCTCGTGGGCGCCTTCCTCATGGCGCAGGCGTGTGCACCCGTGATGATGGCCGCCAGAGCCGGCACGATCGTCAACGTCGGTTCGATCTTCGGTCAGCAGGGTGTCGCGAACGGCGCGGGCTACTGCGCGTCGAAGGGAGGGCTCGCGCTGCTCACGCACTCGCTCGCTCTCGAGCTCGCGCCGTACGGGATCCGGGTCAACACGGTCGCACCCGGCAACATGCTCACCGAGATGCACCTTGCGGACCTCCGCATCGCCGCTGCGTTGGGGGGCGTGCCACTCGAGGATGAGGTCGAGCGCGTGCGCGCCTCCATCCCCCTCGAGCGCCACGGCACCGGCGAGGATGTGGCTGGCGTCGTGGCGTGGCTCGCGTCGGAGGATGCCGCGTACGTCACGGGTCAGACGATCGGAGTGAACGGTGGGGTGGTGCTGACATGACGAGCGATCGGTTCGACGGGCGCCGGGCGCTGGTGACGGGCGGGGCGTCGGGGATCGGACTGGCGACGGCGGAGTTGCTCCACGAGCGTGGTGCCAGCGTCGCGATCCTGGACCGTGACAGCCGCGCGGTCGATGACACCGTGCAGGCGCTGGGCCTGGCGGCGTCGGTCGTCGCGGACCTGCGGGACCCGGGCGCGGTGCCGGCGGCTGTCGGCAGCGTGGTCGAGGCGCTGGGCGGACCACCCGACGTCCTCGTGAACGCCGCGGGTATCTACCGGTTCGTCCCACTCGTCGACATCGGCGACGAGGAGTGGAACGACGTGCTCGACACGAACCTGCGCGGGACGTTCCTCGTCTCCCGCGAGGCGATCCGAGCCCGGCTCCGGAGCAGGGCGACGCCGCCCGCGGCGATCGTCAACTTCGCCTCGATCGCGGCGTACATCGCCGACCTCGGCGAGCCGGCGGGGCACTACAACGCGAGCAAAGCTGGCGTGGTCGCGCTGACCAGGCAGATGGCGGTGGAGTGGGCCTCGGCCGGGGTACGCGTGAACGCCGTCGTGCCCGGCCTGATCGATACGCCGATGCTGCGGACCATGGACGACCCGGAGGCGGGGCGGGCGTACCTCGACGCTCGGGTTCCGCTCCGACGGCTGGGTGTGCCCGAGGAGGTGGCCGAGCTCGTCGCGTTCCTCGCCTCTGACCGGGCCTCCTACATGACCGGCGCCATGGTCGCCGTCGACGGTGGCGTCACGGCGCTCTGAGGGGATGAAACGCGGGATGGAGCCGTTCCCACATGTGAGGGTCGCAGGAGGCCCGCGCGAGCGCGGGCGCGCGTACGGGGAGCAGGCGCGCGAGCGGATCGGGATCTCGATCTCCGCCTACGAGGAGGTCTTCCTCGCGTATGCGGGCTGGGACTGGGCCCAGGTCCGGCGGGAGGCCGAGCGGTACCGGGCGCCGATCGCGGCCTTCGACCCCCGGTACATCGAGGAGATGCTGGGGATCGCCGAGGGAGCCGGCGTCGACCTGGAGGACGTGCTGTCCATCAACGTCCGCACGGAGGTGATGTTCGCGGCGAAGGCGCGTGCCGCCGCGGCGGCGAGCGCCCGGCAGGGCGAGTGCAGTGCGTTCGCCGTTCTGCCCGAGATGAGCACCAACGGCCACACGTTGCTCGGACAGAACTGGGATTGGCTGCTCCATTGCTTCGACACGGTGGTCGTCCTCGAGGCGGAACAGGACGAAGGCCCGAACTACGTGAGCGTCGTCGAGGCTGGCCTGCTCGCGAAGACCGGGATGAACTCGTCAGGACTCGGCGTGACGACGAACGCCCTCGTCACCCAGGACGATCGCGGCGAGCCCGGCATCCCGTACCACGTCGTCCTGCGAGCGTTCATGGACTGCGAGACGATCTCCGACGCGCTCGCGGTGGCCCAACGGGGGTTCCGGTCTTCGTCCGCGAACTACCTCCTCGCGCACCGGGACGGCATCGCGGTGAACCTGGAGACCACTCCCGGGGACTTCTCGAGGATCTTCCTCCTCTTCCCCGAGGACGGCGTGCTGCTGCACACGAACCACTACCGCTCCGCGGCCTTCGACCGGAAGGACGTATCGCGGTGGGTCATGCCCGACAGCCCGTTCCGCCTCGAACGCATGAAGAGCGAGCTGTCGGCGGCCGGGGGGAAGCTATCGCTGGACCTCTTCCGAACCCTGCTGGCCGACCATGCCAACTACCCGTCGGGCGTGTGCTGCCATCCTGATCGGCGTTTGGATCCGCACGATCAGGGGGCGACCGTCGCCTCCGTCCTGATGGATCTCGACGCCCGCCGTGCTTGGGTCTCGGACGGCCACCCTTGCACGGCGCCGTACCGCGAGCTCGATCTCGGGGGCCTTCTGGCCAAGCCGAGCCCGGTGCGGGAGGGCATGCCCGCGTGACGATCACGTTCGGGTTCGGCCTCGTCACCTGCCAGCGCTTCCCGGGGGACCCACGGAGCGATGTCGAGCTGTACGCCGAGGCGCTCTCGCTCGCTGAAGAGGCGGAGCTGCTCGGGTTCGATTCGGTGTGGACGTCGGAGCATCACTTCGTCGACGACGCCTACCTCCCGTCGGTCCTTCCCCTCTCCGCCGCGATGGCGGCACGAACCCATCGGGTCCTGATCGGAACGGCGCTCCTGCTGGCACCGCTGCACGAGCCGATCCGGATCGCGGAGGACGTGTCGGTAGTGGATCTCATCGCTGGGGGGCGGTTCATCCTCGGCGTGGGGCTCGGGTGGCGGGAGGAGGAGTTCGAGGGCCTCGGGGTCCCTTTGCGCGACCGCGTCCATCGGCTGGAGGACTCGGTGGACGTGTACCGGCAGGCCTGGCGAGGTGACCTCGTGACGGGTGGTGCGCACCTGCGTTACCCGGGCGTGCCGGTCCGACCGTTGCCCGCTCGTGGTGGCGGTCCGCCTATCTGGATCGGAGCGCTCACCGAGCCCGCGATCCGTCGAGCCGGCCGGCTCGGAGACGGGTTCATGGCGACCGATGTCACCCCTTCGTCGCTCCGGGAGCAGACGGATCTGGCTCGGTCGGCCCACGCGGCCGCGGGGCGGACCGGCGGGTTCGCCATCGGCGTGCACCTGCCGACGTTCGCCTGGCGCGGGGCCGATGCCTGGGAGCGAGTCCGCGATCACCATCGATACGTGGCGTGGAAGTACGACGACATGGACGGATCCCGCCGGCGTGCCGGCGAGCCTCCGGCCCCACCTCCGGTCTCAGCCCAGGAGGAAGAGGAACTCCGGGAAGGCATCCTTCTGGGTTCCCCGGAGGAGGTCGCGGAGCGGATCCGGGCTCTGGCGGAGTCCGTCGGAGGGGAGCTGCACTTCATCGCGAGGCTGTACTGGCCGGGGATGGAGCCGGCCGTGCAACGTGAGGCCATGCGCGTGTTCGCGAAGGAGGTCATCCCATCGCTCCGGTAGGCGGACAGCCAGGATCTCCGGCAACGCGACGCAGGTGGACCGTCGGGATCGATGTCGGCGGTACGTTCACCGATGCCATCGCGATGCATCGCGACGGGCGTGTTCGGATCGCGAAGGTCTCCTCCACGCCCAGGGACCCCGCGATCGGGCTCGTCGACGCGTTCGATGAACTGGTCCGTGACGGCGTCGACCCCCTCGATGTCGGCATCGTCTTCCACGGGACCACCGTTGCGACGAATGCGCTGTTGACGGGACGCATCGGCCGAGTCGTGCTGCTGGCGACGGCCGGGTTCCGGGATGTCATGGCGTTCCGGAACGGGACTCGGCCGGTCCTCTACGACCTGCGACAGCCCCGCCCGAACGAGCTCGTCCCGCGCGAGGACCGGATCGAGGTGCGCGAGCGGATCTCGGGCGTTGGAGAGGTGGTCGAGTCGCTGACCCCGGAGGAGGTCGATCGCGTCGTGCGGCAGGTGGCCGACCGCGCTCCCGAAGCCGTCGCCATCGCCTTCCTCTTCAGCTACCTCCGCGACGAGCACGAGCGCGCGATCAGCGCTTCTCTGGGTCGCGCCTTCCCTGGTCTGCCGGTCACCACGTCGTCGGAGGTGGCCCGCGAGTTCCGTGAGTATCCCCGCACCGCAACGGCGGTCGTGAACGCCGCACTCCGACCCGTCGTGGGTCGCTACGCGCAGGACGCGGCAAAGGCGATCAGGGACAAGGGTGTCAGCGCGCCGTTCCTCGTGATGCAGTCGAACGGGGGCTGCGTGCCTGCGGAGCGTGCCGAGCGTGAGGCGCATCGGCTCCTCCTGTCCGGGCCTGCCGCGGGGGTTGCCGGCACGGTTGCACTGGCCGCGCGCCACGGGCTCGAGGGCGTGATCTCATTCGATATGGGAGGGACGTCCCTCGACGTCTGCCTGGCGGACGGTGGAGTCGTACCGACGACGTCGACGCGGATGGTCGAGGCCCACCGGATCATCGTTCCCGCGGTCGACATCGTGACCGCCGGTGCCGGGGGTGGAAGCATCGCGATGGTCGATCGGGCTGGCCGGCTCCAGGTCGGCCCGCGGAGCGCCGGGGCGGAGCCGGGCCCCGCGGCCTACGGGCGCGGGGGAACGGATGCCACGCTGACCGATGCGCACGTCGTCGCGGGGATCCTCGGTCCGACGCCCCTGGCGGGAAGGCTCGAGCTGGACGTCGACGCCGCCGAGCGCTCGATCCGGCAGATCGCGCGTCGCCTAGCGCTCGACGAGCAGGCCGCGGCCGAGGGGATCATCGCCGTCGCCACCGCACACAGCGTCCGAGCGCTGCGACGCGTCTCCGTCGAGCGGGGGCTGGATCCTCGCCGCTTCTCCCTCGTCGCGTTCGGCGGTGCGGGCCCGCTCGTCGCGGGCCGAGTGCTCGGTGAGCTGCGGCTCGGGTCCGTGCTCGTACCACCCCATCCGGGCCTCTTCTCGGCGGCAGGTCTGATGGCAGCGAGCCTGCGGATCGACGACGCGCAGACGGTGCTGCGTCCGCTCGTCGGCGAACTGATCCCGGAACTGCTCGACTGGTACCGCTCGGCACGGCAGCGCCTCGTGGCCCAGCTCCGTGAGGACGGGATCCCCCGCTCGCGCATCCGGGCGGTAGCGAGCGCCGATTGCCGCTACGAAGGCCAGGGATACGAGCTCGAGCTTCCCCTGGCCGCCGTCTCGCGTGCCGGCATCGCGGGTCTGGCACCGAGCTTCCATGGCCGGCACGCCGCCATGTACGGGCACGCCGACGAGCGCGAGCGTGTCGAGGTCGTGACCCTGCGCCTGTCCGCCTTCGGCGACGTGGAGCGGCACGAGCCGGCCCTGCTGCGGCGCGGCTCGCGGCGCCCCCCCGCCGACGCCGTGGTCGGGCACCGCCCGGCCCTGGTCAAGGGGTTCGACCGACAGGAGCGCGTCGCCGTCTACCGCCGAGAGCTGCTCCGGGCCGGGAACGTGATCGACGGGCCAGCGATCGTCGACCAGATGGATTCGACGGTGGTCATCGCGCCACGTCAGACCGCGAAGGTCGACGTGGAAGGGAACCTCTGGCTCCGGGAGGGGCGCGCGTGACGAGGGAACGCACCGGACCGCCGCCGCTCGATCCGATCACGTTCGAGCTCGCGCATGCCGGGCTCGTCTCGGCCGCCGAGGAGATGGGTGTCGTGCTGAAGCGCTCGAGCTACAGCCCGATCATCCGCGAGATGGAGGACTTCAGCTGCGCCCTCTTCGCCGCCGACGGCGACCTGGTCGCGCAGGCCGATTTCATCCCGGCGCAGCTCGGCGCGATGTCGCTCGTCGTGCGGTCGGTCCTGCAGCGGTGGGAGGGAGCCATCCGGCCGGGTGACGTCTTCGTCGCCAACCACCCGTACATGGGCGCGATGCACACGCCCGATATCAACATCATCCAGCCCGTCTTCCTCCGAGGCCGGCTGTTCGGGTGGACCGGCGCGACGGCTCACCATCTCGACGTTGGCGGCGTGAATCCGGGGACGGAGGGCCCCGATCTGCGCCAGCTCTACGCGGAGGGCATCGTGCTGCCCCCCGTTCGTCTCTACGAGGAGGGCCACGAGAACCGCGACGTCTTCGACGTGCTCACCGAGAACGTCCGTGACCCGCTTTCGACGATCTCGGATCTCCGGGCCCAGCGGGCCGCGTGCGCCCTGGGGGAGCGGCGGCTCCTCGAACTCGTGGACCGCTTCGGCGAGCGAACCGCGACCACCGCGTTCGCCCAGGCGCTCGACGTCGTGGAGCGCGCGACCCGCGCGGCGCTCCGTGAGCTGCCGGACGGGCAGGCGGCGGCCGAGGGGTTCCTCGACGACGACGGCCGCGGCGGCCCCCCGACGCGGATCCACGCCCGGCTCGCGAAACGCCGAGACCGGCTGACGGTCGACCTCTCCGGATCGGCGCCGCAGGTGGCCGGGGCGTTCAACGTGCCGTGGGCCAGCACGCGCGCCGCTGTCGTGTACGCCCTTCGGGCGATGGTGGATCCGTCGATGACGACGAACGACGGCATCCTGCGGCCACTGGAGATCGTGTGCCCTCGCGGAACGGTGCTGAACCCGGAGCATCCGGCCGCCGTGTCGGTCCGTCACAACACGTGCCAGCGCCTTGCGGATGTGCTCGTCCGCGCGTTCTCGACGCTCTGGCCGGAACGTTCCGTCGCGAGCAGCACCGTGACGTTCGTGGGGATCAACGTCAGCAGTCGTTCGCCGCTCACCGGGCGTGCGTCGGTGCTGTCGGATGTGATCGGAGGAGGCACGGGCGCGCATGCGGAAGGCGACGGCCTCGATGGGGTCGACACTTACATGGCGAACGTCGGACTCATGCCCGTCGAGGTTGCGGAGACCAACTACTCGGTGCGCATCCTCCGCACCGAGCTGATCGAGGGCTCGCAAGGTCGCGGCCTGCACGAGGGTGGGCGCGGCCTGCGCCGCGAGTACCAGATCCTCGATCGGCCGGAGATCGCGACGTTCTATGCGGAGCAAACCGACGATCGGTTCCCACCCGTCGGCGCAGCGGGCGGAGGAGACGCGACCCCGTCCAAGATCACCGTGATCGATCCTTCAGGGCGGCCGATGGACGTTCCCCAGAAGGCGACCCTCGAGCTCGAGCCCGGCTCGATCGTCCGGATCGAGACGAGCGGCGGCGGCGGCTACGGCCGGGCGGATCCCTCATCACGACATTGAGGGGGTGGCCGCGAGCACACTCATCCGCCGGTCGTTGCCGTCGGCGCTGCTCGATCGACCGGTCCGCCGTTCAGCGTCGCACGTGCGAGAGGAACTCGGCGTGCGCGGTCAGGTAGTCGTCGAGGATGGCCCTCGCGAGCGGCTCCGAGCCGACGAGCGGGTGCACGGTCAGCGCCTCGCGCGCCTTGGCATAGGAGCCCTCGACCGCGGCCTGGACGGTGAGCCGCTCGTACTCCTTGATCGGCTCGATGAGCTCGAGCGCGGCCGGTGTGAGATGGCCCTGCGCGAGCGGATGCGCTCCGTGCTCGTCGACCATGCAGGTCACCTCGACGACGTCGGTGTCCCGCAGGTCCGGGATCGCCCCGCGGTTGGGCGTGTTGACGATGAGCGGCATCTTGCGCCGCCGCACCGCCGAGACCATCACGGCCGTCGCGAGCCCCTCGTAGCCGTCACCCTCGAACATCTCGTCGTGCGCCGGCGGCTCGGCCCGGACGCCGTCCGTCACCTCCTCGCCGCGCTCGCGCGCGAAGTAGGTCTCGTGGCGCGTCTCGATCGTGCGCTCCCACGCCGCTCGGGCGCCCTCGAGGTCGTCCGCGGCGACGAGGTCGCGAAGCTCGGGCCACAGCGGCGCGTTGAGCCGCGCGATCTGCTCGCCCCGCGAGCCGCCCGAGCGCAGGATGTTCTGCACCGCCTGCTCACGCGAGTAGAAGAAGTAGAGGTACTCCATCGGCAGCATGCCGATCGAGCGGACGAGCTCAGGATCGAACAGGCGCCATGAGTCCTCCGTGAGCTGGAGCTCCTCGTACCGGTCGAGGATCTCGGGCAGACGGTCGCGGCCCTCGACGAGGACGCGGTGGATCCAGCCCGCATGGTTCAGGCCGGCGTAGTCGGCGTGAACCTGGTCGCCGGGGACGCCGAGGAACTCGGCCACGCTCCGCTTCATCCCGATCGGGCCGTCGCACACGCCGATCACGCGCACCGAGGAGTGGTCGCAGAGTGCCTGCACGATGATCCCGACCGGGTTCGTGAAGTTGACGACCATCGCGTCGGGCTCGACCTCGGCGATGAGCTCGGCGTACCGGAGCATCGCGGGGATCGTGCGCAGCGCCATCGCGAAGCCCCCCGGCCCCGTCGTCTCTTGTCCGAGCACGCCGTGTGCGAGCGCGATCCGCTCGTCGTTCGCGCGCGCCTCCTCCTGGCCGACGCGGATCGCCGCGAACACGAACCTCGAGCCGGCGATGGCCGCGCGCGGGTCCTCCTCGGCTCGGACGGTGAAGCCCGCGCTCCACTCGCGGCACAGATGCGCGCCGAGCGCGCCCATGATCCGGAGCCGCTCGTGGTCCGAGTCGTGCAGGACGACCTCGGTGAGGCCGAGCTCCGTCTCTCGGTCGGCGAGGCCGTGCAGGACGAACGGGGTCCGTACCCCCGTCCCGAGCAGCGTCATCTTCATGAGGTTCCTCCCCGGATCGGCGGGAGGACCATCATGCCTCGCTCGGACTTCCAGGGAACCGGGCCTGACGAGGCCGACCTCGTCGTCGAGCGCGACGGCCTGCACGCGGTCCTGCACGGTGGAGTCCCACGTCTCGCATGTGCTCTACGAGCTCGAGGTGGGACTGGGACCGGCTCTCGGGTGAGGGCCCGCGGGGAAGGCGCCGTCACATCGGTGGCGGCGCCTCACCCCGTTCGGTCTGGATGCGAACGAGGACGCTCAGCGCCGCCGCCGAGCGGAGGGCGTCCTCGCTCGCATCCGCCTTGATCCCGACCGCACGGGCAGCGGCCGGGAACCTCCGGAGGTACACGCGCAGACCCCGAACGACCTCTTCTGGGTCGACGTCGCCCGAGATCGCTCGCCCGGTCCCGGTGAGGTCGGTGCCCTCCACGTGCACCCGCACGGGCGCGTCCGAGCGCAGGTTCCGCCACCACGTCTTGCCTTCGGCGTGCCCGGGGATCACCCAGATCGTGCCGTTCTCGCGGACGTACTGGACCGGCAGCGTGAACTCGCGCCCGGTGCGGGTCCCGCGGACCGTGAGCAGCAGCAGCGAGCGACCGAGTCGCGTCGGATGATCGGCCCGGAGCGCCCGGAGCACGAACGGGTCCGCGAGACGTTGGAACAGGCCCACCGGCACCCCTCCCTCAGGCGAGGAAGGGTCGCGCCGACGTGGCCCCAGGGTCAGGGGCGAACGGCCCCCTCGGCCAGGGACCGCGACCTCACGGACGCGCGAAGGGAACCGATCCCGCGCTGAGGGGGTCATCCCCCCAACACCGGAGGGGAGGAGAGCCCATGGCAGGCAGCAGCAGGCATCGGGGTGTGTTCCTCGCCGCGGCCCTCATGGTGGTCGCGGCGTTCTCGCTCGTGCCCGGCGTCGCCTCGGCGAGCGGCGGCGGTGGGTGCGGCGGACCGGTCTCCGATGAGACCGGCACGCGGGTCCAGATCGAGTCGTACTGCTTCACACCGACGATCGTGCGGGTCGAGCCCGGCGACGCGGTGACGTTCGCGAACATGGACGCAGCGCCGCACACGGTCCTCGGCGCGAACGGCGCGTGGGGTAGCTACGACGTGCTCAAGCGCGGTCGCGAGGCGACGTACACGTTCGCGGAGGCCGGCGTGTTCCCGTACGTGTGCACGTACCACCCGGGGATGGTCGGAACGGTCGTCGTCGGCGACGGCGCGGGAGGCGCGATCGGCACGACGACCGCCGCGGGGCCCGTGACGCCGGGCACGACCTCGGCCCTCCAAACCGCACCGGTCGCGAGCACGACCCGCGTCCGGATCGACCGAGGCGCGTGGCCGGCCGTTGCGCTCGTGGCCTTCGCCCTGCTGCTGTCCGTCTCGGGCGCGCTCGTCGTCGAACGAAGGCGCCACCGGTCGGTAGCCTGAGGGCATGCCCCGCTCGCGCACCGAGCGAACCAACCGCGGGCCGTCATCCAGTTCCATCGGGTGGCGGCTCGCGGCGTGCCTGCTGGCCGTCGGCCTGGTCGCCGGTGCTTGCACGTCCGGCGATGGCGACGGGGGTCCGATACCGACCGGTCCCACGTCGACCAGGTCGAGCCCGTCCGGGTCGAGCCCGTCTGGGTCGAGCCCGGCGCCGCCGAGCCCGACCGAGCAGCCGGCCGGGGCGCTCGCCGAGGCGAGGATCGCGCTCGAGGAGGTGGTGGTCCTCGACCAGCCCGTCGCGATGGCCATCCGCCCGGACGATCCCGCCCTCTACATCGCGGAGAAGCCGGGGCGCGTGGTGGCCCTGTCCGACGGTGAGGACCCGCAGGTCGTCCTGGACATCGCCGACCAGGTCTCGCTCGGCTCCGAGCAGGGTCTGCTCGGCCTCGCGTTCTCGCCCGACGGTCGGTTCCTGTACGTGGACATCACCGATGTGGGCGGCGACACACGCATCCTCGAGTTCGTCGTGCGGGACGACGGCGTCGACGCGGTGAGCCAGCGCGAGGTGCTGCGCGTCGACCAGCCGTACTCGAACCACAACGGTGGGAACCTCGCGTTCGGCCCGGA
>Ga0214473_10003509_pt1 | contig 18991 bp, 14 predicted proteins | sample RVTome_7_FD_203509 | JGI IMG/M metagenome (GOLD analysis project Ga0214473, IMG submission 203509) | Soil microbial communities from uranium-contaminated site in the Upper Colorado River Basin, Wyoming, United States - RVT98D197 | ecosystem: Environmental > Terrestrial > Soil > Contaminated >... | reverse complement strand
CAAGAGCCTGTGCGCTCCTTTCCGGCCGCCTGCCGCGGCGCATTGTCTGTGGATCCGAGGCGGCCAAGAGGTCGCACGTGTCCTTCGGCTACAGCCCGGCGAAGATGAAGGTCATCCCCAATGGATATGACCTCGAGGACTTCCGCCCCGATCCGGAGGCGCGCCGCGAAGTGCGCGCCGAGCTAGGCATTCCCAAGGATGGCCTTCTTGTATTGCGCGTCGGCCGATTCCATCCGCAGAAGGACTATGATACCTTCCTGAGAGCGGCGGCCCTGGTGGCGACTGGCCATCCGGATGTCTGGTTCATTCTATGTGGGGATGGAGTGGACCCGTCCAACAGGCTGCTTGCCAATTGGGCTTCCGCGAGGCAGCTGAAGGAGCGAGTGAGGCTTCTTGGACGTCGGTCGGACGTGCCCAGGATGCTCGCTGCTTCCGACTTGGCGGTTTCCTCCTCGCTGTTTGGAGAGGGGTTCCCCAACGTCGTGGGCGAGGCGATGGCAGCAGAGGTGCCCTGTGTCGTCACGGACGTTGGTGATTCGTCCCTGCTAGTCGGCGAAGCCGGCTTTGTCGTTGAGCCCGGCGACGCAGACGGCCTGGCAGCAGGCATCCTGGATTTGCTGGCGCTATCCGCAGACGAACGTCAGTCCCTCGGCGCATCAGCCAGGGCGCGAATTCGAGATTGGTACGGACTGGACCGCATGGCCGAGGCCTATGCCGCCCTGTATCACGAGGTCCTAGCCGCCTGATGGAAGCCGGCCGCTTGCCGACTGAGGTGAAGGCTCGCTACGGATGGGTATCTCTGCTAGTCTTCGCGAATCCTGCCAGCGCGGCCGAGCTCGTCCGGCGCGTACTGCTCCCCGTTCTCTTTGCGCAGCGGCATGCGGGGCACGGGGCTGCGCGCAAGGCGAGATCGGCCATGGTTTCACGAAGTAGCCCTCGAACTCTCCGAGAGGATTCGCTTCTACGGTTGGTAGGCAGTGGAGTGTCTTGGTGGCGCGATCGCCGCCCGCGCTCTGTCACTTCGTCCGGATCCGAATGAGGATCCTAGGGTCATCATGTGCGGCATCACCGGCTTCTGGCAGGCAGGATCGGACGAGCAGGAACTCGTCTTCCTCGCCAAGCACATGGCGGACTGCCTGCGCCACCGCGGACCCGACGATGAAGGGACCTGGGTTGACGGCCCGACCGGCGTCGGGCTGGGGTTCCGCAGGCTGGCCATCCTCGATCTCACCGCCGAAGGCCATCAGCCGATGCTCTCCGCCAGCGGGCGCTTCGTCATGATCTTCAACGGCGAGGTCTACAACTATGCCCGCTTCCGCCCAGAACTGGAGTCCTTGGGACACCGCTTTCGCGGGCGCTCCGATACCGAAGTGATGCTGGCCGCTTTCGAAGAATGGGGCGTCGCGCCGGCCGTACAGCGCTTCATCGGCATGTTCGCCATCGCCGTTTGGGATCGGCGGGAGAAATGCCTCCACCTGATCCGCGATCGATTGGGGATCAAACCGCTCTATTACGGATGGACCAAAGGGGTGCTGCTCTTCGGCTCGGAGCTGAAGGCCCTGCGCGTCCATCCCGCCTTTGAGGGGGAGATCGACCGCGACTCGCTGGCCTTGTTCTTGCGCCACAACTACATCCCCACCCCGAAGACGATCTACCGCTCCTTCCGCAAACTCCCACCAGGGACGATTCTCAGCCTGCACTCGGGCTCCGAGTCGGAGGTGGCCCCACAGCCCTATTGGTCCGCCCGCCAAATGGCCGAAGCCGGCGTGCAGGAGCCGTTTACCGGGAGCGAGGACGCGGCGGCGGAGGAGCTGGAGGCCTTGCTGCGCGACGCGGTCGCGCTGCGCATGATCGCAGATGTTCCCTTGGGGGCCTTCCTATCCGGCGGGATTGACTCGTCGACCGTCGTGGCGCTCATGCAGGCCCAGAGCAACTTGCCGGTGCGGACCTTCACCATCGGTTTCCACGAAGCCGATTACGACGAGGCCGCGGACGCGCGCGCCGTCGCCCGGCACCTCGAGACCGATCACACCGAGCTCTACGTGACGCCGGCCGAGGCGCAGGAAGTCATCCCTCAGCTCCCGACGATGTTCGACGAGCCCTTCGCCGATTCGTCGCAGATCCCCACTTACCTGATCTCGCGTCTGGCCCGCCAGGATGTGACGGTCAGCCTGTCCGGGGACGGCGGCGACGAGCTCTTCGGCGGTTACAACCGCTACTTCTGGGGACGAGAACTGTGGGGCAGGATGTCGTCGTATCCTTCGTGGCTTCGCCGCGCCGGCGCCGGAGGCCTGCGCCTGCTCACGCCTGGAGCCTGGGACGGGATCGCCCACCTGCTTCAACCCCTTCTGCCTGCGGCGCTGCGGGAGAAGCAGGTCGGCAGCAAGCTCCACAAGCTGGCCGGCGTTCTCGGAACCCCGTCTCCCGAGGCGCTCTATCGCGAGCTTGTCTCGCATTGGCCTGCGCCCGAGGAAATCGTCACCTCGGGCAAAGAGGCCCCGACGGCCCTCACCGACCCCGGTCGATGGGCCCGCCTCCCCGACTTCACCCAGCGCATGATGTTCCTCGACCTGGTCAGTTATCTCCCGGATGACATCCTGACGAAAGTCGACCGGGCCAGCATGGCGGTCGGTCTGGAAGCCCGGGTCCCGATGCTCGATCATCGGGTCGTCGAGTTCGCCTGGCGCTTGCCGTTGGAGCTCAAGGTCACGGGGAATTCCGGGAAGCACATCCTTCGTCAGGTGCTCCACCGGCACGTGCCCCGGGAGTTGGTCGAGCGGCCGAAGATGGGTTTCGGCCTGCCGATCGATTCGTGGCTGCGAGGGCCGCTGCGAACCTGGGCGGAGGACTTGCTGCAGGATGGACTACTCCAGCGCCAGGGTTACCTGCGTCCGGGCCCAGTCCGGGAGAAATGGAACGAGCACCTCTCGGGGACGCGCAACTGGCAATACTTGCTGTGGGACGTCCTCATGTTCCAGGCATGGCTTCCATGAGCGGGACCAAGGTCCTCCTGGTCGCCAATACCGACTGGTATCTCTTCAACCACCGTCTCTCCCTGGCCGAGAACCTGCGACGACGGGGTATCGAGGTTCACCTGGCGTCACCGGGAGGGGGTTTCGCCGCGCGCCTGCGTCAGGCGGGTTTCGCCTGGCACGAGGTTCGGATGGATCGGAAAGGCTTCAACCCGATTCGTGAAGTCCGCACCCTGAATCGCTTGAGAGACCTGTACCGGCAAGTCGCCCCGACCCTGGTCCACCACTTCACGATCAAACCCGTGCTGTATGGTTCGCTGGAGGGACGTTGGCGAGACGTTCCGGCCTTGGTCAACAGCATCACTGGGCGGGGGTACCTTTTCGCTGGGCGCGGGATCATCCCCTGGCTGCTTCGGATCGCCTTGCGCCCCGTCTTCGCCCACGCGCTCGACACACCCAACCAGAAAGTCGTCTTTCAGAATCCCGCCGATCTCGAAGCCTTCCTCGCCCTTCGGCTGGTCCGTCGGGAGCGGTGCGTTCTCATCCGGGGCTCCGGGATCGATCCGCAACGCTTCCGCCCGCGCCCGGAGCCGGCCGGCGATCCAGTCGTGGTCATGCCATCCCGCATGCTGCGGGATAAGGGTGTCCAGGATCTGGTCGAGGCAAGCCGCCTGCTCCGCAGACGCCGGGTCCGCGTCAGGGTGGTCCTGGCCGGCGCGCCGGACCCCGGCAATCCAACGAGCATTCCGGAGGGACGGCTGCGCCAGTGGACGGCGGAGGGCGTCGTGGAGTGGGGGGGGTGGAGCGAGGACATGGTCGAGACGTACGCCGCCGCCCACGTCGTTGTTCTTCCCAGCCACGCCGAAGGAGTACCCCGAGCGCTCATCGAAGCCGCGGCCATGGGAAGGCCCATCGTGGCGACGGATCTGCCCGGCTGCCGGGAGATTGTATACAATGGCCGGAACGGATTGCTGGTTCCGGTGCGGGATCCGCAGGCCCTCAGCGAAGCCATCCAGACATTGGTCGAGGACCCGGCGTTGAGAAGGCGGATGGCCGCGGAGGGGAGAGCGATCGCTTTGGAGAACTACACCGACGAGATCGTGAACGGGATGATCCTCCTGGTCTACGACGAGCTGCTGGCGGGCGCCGGCCAGCCGGCGATCGGTGGCGGGACGACGTGACGCCTCCCGAATCGGAAGAACCCCTCCAGGCGGTCCTGGAGCGACTCCTTTCCAGGTGGATCGTCCTGGTCGCCTTCGGCGTGGGTGGCGCCGTGTTCGGCTTGGCCTATTCCACCTTGCACCAACCCCGCTACGAGGCCAAAGCGATCCTGGGCGTCTCGATCAGCTACGCCATCACCGAGTCGCTCGAGCTGGTTGTCGAAGACCGGGCGCTGAGCCGCGTTTCGGGCCTGATCCAATCCGACGACGTGCTCTCTCTGGTTCTGGATGAGCTCCCGGATTCTGTCCGGGAACAGCAGGGGTGGCAACGCCCGATGGATCTGCGAAGGAACCTGAGACTTGACCCGCGGCTGGCCCAATGGGAGCTGGTCACCGTCCATGAAGACCCAGTCCTGGCCGCGACGGTTTCTCAGTTGTGGGCGGAGGCTGCACTGCACGCGCTTGACGAGGCAGCGGCGCATGCCTGGCGGGCTTCGGCCCTCATCGGCCAGAAACTGGACTTGAAATGCAGCCACGTGGTCGAGCTCCAGAACGCCACGCCCGTGCTCGTCTGGGATTGCGCTGTCGAGCCGCCCCTCACGGATCCCGGCCTGATCGAGGACGAGCTGGTCAATGAGACGGCCCTCAGCCGCGGGATCGTTCCGGACCTGACCTACGAACTCCTGCAGGAGGCTTCACCGCCGGAAGCCCCTGTGCTCTGGGGCCGCGGCCCCCTTGTCCTGGCCGGCATGCTGGCCGGCGTCCTCCTCGGGATCGGTTTCTGCCTTCTGCCGTTCGCCCGGATGAGGGCGAAAGCGCTGCCGGCCTGAAGGCGGCGTCGATTCTCACCGTGAACGCAAACCGCCCGTCGCCAGACGGGTCGCACCGCCGGGTGAGCCCACTCGCCAGCCTCGTGCTCCGGGCGGCGCCTTTCTTGTGGGCCAGTCTCCTGGTTCTGGTGCCGATCTCCAGCTTCCCGCCGCTCGCCGAGATCGCCGGAGGCACCGGATCTGTCGTGGCGCCCCTGGCTGCGGTGCCGGCGCTCCTCCTTCTGGGCCTTTGGGTGTTTCCGAAGTGGCTGAAGGGTGATCGCCTGCCTCCGTCGTCGGGTCCTTTGTTCGCCTTTGTCGGGATCGCCGTCTTGGCCAGCGCCGGGTCTGTGTTTCTCGATCTCCATCCGTTTCTGGGGCAGGCCGTCTTCGGACGGAGCGTGCGCGCCCTGGCCACCCTCGCCGTCGGCCTGACCTTCTACTTCACTTCGGCGACCTACCCGACAACGGAGGGAAAGCTCAGGTCGTCGATGAGGTGGTTAGCCGTAGGGGCGGTGGTGATGCTGCTATGGTCCACGGTCCAGGCCGCCCTTTCGACCGGGGACGCCCAGATCCCTTGGCAGCTGCGCGACTTCCACCGGCTGTTCTCGGTGCGCGACTTGATCTCGGGTCGCGTGACCGGATTTGCCTACGAACCGTCGTGGTTGGCCGACCAACTGGTCGTTCTCTATCTGCCGCTTTGGCTGGGCGCAGTCCTGGCGGGGTTCTCGGCATTTCGGAAGATCCGAGGACGGTTCCCTGTCGAGGCTCTGCTGCTCGGCTGGGGGCTCCTGATCTTGATCCTCAGCAAGTCCCGGATCGGGATTCTCAGCGCCCTGGCGGTTGCGGCCATCCTGGGTGTGGTCGCGATCTGGCGGCTCGGTCGTCGCCTGCGACTTCCCCAAGGTCGAGCGAGGATCGCCGGGCTGGGGAGGGGCCGAACGTTTTCCCTCGGCGTACGGTTGGTCCTCCTGGTCGTCCTGGTGGGCCTGCTCGTGGGAGGCGTTTACCTCCTGGGCATGGTCGATCCCCGCCTGGGCCGCCTTTTCACCGTGCGGCCGGTCCTGGCAGCAGGAGGATGGGGTGCCGTCTATTACTACGCCAACCAGTTGGCCTACGCCGAACGCGTCATGTATTGGGCCACCGGGCTGAAGACCTTCGGCCTGCATCCGCTGCTGGGGGTAGGGTTGGGCAACTCGGGGTTCCTGTTTCGACAGTCGCTTCCGGTATACGGTTACTTTCTGCCGGAGATGATCGCCATCTTGAATGGCGCCCCGGGGTTTCCCAACCCGAAGAATCTCTGGGTCCGCCTCCTGGCAGAAACAGGAGTTGTGGGATTCCTCCTCTTCACGATCTGGCTTGCCCGGATCGGCCTGGCGGCGCACCGCCTGTCTCGCGGGCAGGCCGCCGTCCTGCGTGTCATCGGGGCAGCTGGCCTGATTGCGTTGGCGACGCAGGTGATCGAGGGTTTCAGTCTGGATAGCTTCGCGCTCCCGCAACTGTGGATCATGCTTGGGCTCGTCACGGCCGGAGCCTCCATCTCGTCCGTGTCCTCGCCCCGAGCGGACGGGAAGAGCGATTCGGTTCCATTCCGCTCTACCTGAGCCGGTCCTGCTTCACCTGCCGGGAGGGCCTCAAAGCCCCCAACGCCTCCGGACGGAATCCGGGAGGCCGTGTGCGGCTAGAATACCTCCAGGATGGCGCCACTCACCTCGATCTTCCCCATCATCCTGACGGGCCTGGCTGTCTCCCTGCTGGCCTCCTGGCCGGCGGCCTGGCTGGCCCAACGCCTGCGCCTGGTCGACATTCCCGGGTTGAAGGCCCACAAGCGACACTCGAGCGCCACGCCGATGGGCGGCGGCATGGCCCTGGCCGCCGGATTGGCGGCGGGTGTCGCCTGGATTCAGTGGAACGAGAACGACCAGATGGTCGGAATCGCTCTCGGGGCTCTCGTGGTGCTCTTGTTCGGATTGCTCGATGACCGCTTTGACCTGAGCGTTCCCGTGAAACTGTTCGGTCAGCTTGCTGCCGCGGCGATCCTGATCGCACAAGGCGTCCAGGTCAGCCTGTTCGAACGCCCCCTGGTGGACCTGGTCGTGAGCCTCTTCTGGATCGTAGGGATCATCAACGCCTTCAACTTCGTCGACAGCATGGACGGATTGGCCCTGGGGCTCGGTGGCATTGCGGGCGCCTTCTTCCTGTTGGCAGCGATCGATTCCGGCCAGGGATGGATCGCCGCCATCGCCGCCGCGATCGTCGGCGCCTGCCTGGGGACATTCGTCTTCAATATGCTTCCGTCGAAAAGCTTCCTGGGCGACTCGGGATCGCAACTGCTCGGCTTCCTGCTGGCGGCCGTCGGGTTGGCCTACATCCCGCGCGACTTCGAGCAGGCGGCCTCCTGGTACGTCCCCATCCTGGTCCTGGGAGTGCCCCTCTTCGACGCGGTGCTGGTCGTTGTCTCGCGGCTGCGCCGAGGACGGCGGGTGTATCAGGCGGGTTCGGACCACACCTATCACCGGCTGCGCCTGCTGCGCATCGAACCGACCCGGGGCGTCTTCGCCATGCACTTGGCCGGGATCGTGCTGGGACTGCTCGCCTTCATCGGTCTGCAATCCGGTCCACTGCTGGGCAACCTGCTCCTGGCTCTCATCGTTGGGATGGGGCTGATCCTGCTATTGTCGTTCGAGCGGCTGGCGCCGCCGATCGATTGACATGCTCGCCGGCGAGTCCGCCGGAGCCGCGGCCCGAGGGAGTGGTCGCGCAGACCGAAACCCGGGATCTCGATCCGCCCGCTCATGGCCTCTGACATGCCACCACAGCGGCGCATGGGCCGGCAGGGAGGGCATGGGGCGCGCTGGCGGCGATCCTGTAGAATCGGGCCCGATCGGCGCCGGCTGGGCGCCGTGAAGGCTCGTTTCAAAGCAACCTGCGCCAGACATGGGCGCCATACCAGCCAAGCATAGCGATAGCCCGGTGAAGATCTACGACTCGGCCAAACGGCCGTCCCCCTTCATCGACGAGTTCCTCCAGCTGCTGCGCTATCGCAGCCGGTGGGTGGCGGAGGCGACGGCCGGTGTTCTGGCCTCCTTACGGGATGAGAGCCGGGACAGTTTTCGGGAAAGTCTTCTGGAGAGACGAGGAAGGCATCACTACAGTGCTGCGGGTGCGACAAGCTGGTTGGGTTTCGCCCGGAGGATCTTGGAGAAGGATCCGAGCGCGGTCAAGGGCGAGGCGCCGGCCATCGAGCGGATCTCATCGGCGGAGAGTGCTCGACCGGCCCACCGGCCGGCTTATTCGGTGTTGTCGACGGAGAAAGTGAGGTCCGAGTTCGGGCTGACTATCGAATCGTGGAAGGAACAGCTTCAACTCCGCTGGGGTTCTGAGGAACTCGCGGGATGAACGGGCCGGCCATGTCCCGCCATCCCAACAGCCCTGCGGAAAGGGAGACCGCGCATAAGGATCCGCGGCGAGGGGCATGGTCAATGGGCGGGAATAGGTCCCATGACTAGCGGCGCTGGGGGAGATCCTCGGGATCTGCCGCTTTATGACACAGCCGCTCCCCGAAGCCGTGTGTTGGACGAGCTTCGCGACCTCTACAGGTATCGCGACCTTCTCCTCAACCTTATTCTTCGCAGCATTACCGCACGCTACAAGCGGTCCGTCTTGGGGATCCTCTGGACCCTGCTTGATCCGCTACTGACAATGGCAGTTATGGCGGTGATCTTCTCGGCCCTCTTTGCACAATCCCAGAGGGCATATCCTGTTTATCTTCTCTCCGCCCTCGTAATCTGGAACTTCTTCTCCCAATCCACTACTCAGGCTATGGGCGACCTTGTCTATGGGGGCTCTCTCATGGGCAAGGTCTATATGCCTCGCTCGGTCTTCGCCGTGGCAGCAGTTGGTGCCGGCCTTGTCAACGTGATTGTCTCGCTATTGCCACTCTTCCTGTTGATGCTGATCTTCCGGACACCGCTGACAGCCACGCTGCTCTTCCTGCCGATTGCGCTCGCAACTGTGGCGCTCTTTTCTCTGGGCTTTAGTCTGCTCATGTCGACGTTTGCGGTGTACTTCGCCGACGTGATGAACATCCATCGGATCCTGCTGCGGCTGCTCATGTACCTATCCGGGGTGTTCTACACGCTAGACGTCCTACCGAACTGGCTGAAACCCATAGTGAACGTCAACCCGCTTTATCATCTGATCAGTCTTTTCCGAGCCCCCATCTACAACGGCGTGATGCCTGAGAGTGTATCGCTCTTCGTGGCTTTGGGCGCGACTAGTGCTATGCTGCTAGTGGGATATTCTGCCTACATGCGGGTATCTGATGACTTTGCGTATCGACTCTGACTCGGTGCAGGGGGCGGCTGATACCGGCGATGGCCTCGCCCTTCGGCTGGATGACGTGGCGGTCCACTTCCGGCGGGACCGAGACCGACCCACCTCACTCAAAGAGTACGCGATACGATCAGTCGGTCGGCAGATCGATCATGAGTACATCCGCGCTCTGGATGGAGTAAGCCTGGAGGTGTTCCGGGGCGAGTGCCTCGGCGTGATTGGGCGAAATGGCGCTGGGAAGAGCACTCTACTGAGGACCATTTCAAGGATTATTCGTCCCTCACGGGGGAGAGTCCAACTCTGGCGTAAGGTAACCCCGCTGCTCGGCGTTGGCGCAGGCTTTAACTCGGAACTGACGGGTCGAGAGAATGCATACTTGTATTCCACTCTGCTCGGGTTTCGTGCCTCAGAGACCAAAATGGTTCTTGGCGAGATCGTAGCGTTCGCAGAACTCGAGGACTTCATTGACGCACCCTTGCGAACGTACTCGGGGGGTATGGTCGGACGACTAGGATTCGCGGTGGCCATGGCGAGACAACCGGAGATCCTCTTGGTGGACGAAGTGCTTGCTGTAGGCGACGAGGCGTTCCAAGAGCTGTGTATGAGAAGGTTTGAGGAGTTCCGACGGCGAGGGACTACTGTTGTCCTTGTCAGCCATTCAATGGGAAAGATCGAAAAGCTCTGCAGTCGAGCCCTCCTACTGGATGGGGGCAAGGCAGTCTGTGTTGACACTCCCGCGGAGACCATTGCCAAGTACAGGCAGCTTCAGCCTCGCGATGGTCGCGAAAGGACGGTTGTAGGCTCTGGTTCCTGATTGGGCTGACGAGGGTCTCCAAGGTCCTCCCGACAGAGGAGAAAGCGATAGTGCACCGCTTCTGGCCTCACATTATTGAGCCCCTCCTGGAGATCATCGGACCACGTAGGGTCCTTGAGATAGGAGCCGGAGATGGCCGGATGACGCACTTGCTCCTCGATTTCGCGAGGCGCAACGATGGTGTGCTGCACTCGATTGACCCGAACCCGGGTTTCGATGTTGAGGCATGGCAAGTCAAGGCAGGCGGCAACTTCGTCTTTCACCGGGATCGGAGCCTCAACGCGATCCCTCAAGTAGGGCCGGTGGAAGTTGTGCTCATTGACGGTGACCACAACTGGTACACCGTCTTCCATGAGTTGAGCCTCTTGGCTCAGACCGCCGAGGCGTCGGGCGCCGAGTTTCCAGTCGTTCTCATGCACGATATCGATTGGCCCTACGGTCGAAGGGACATGTACTACGACCCAGCAACTGTCCCAGAGGAGTACCGAGGCGCACACGAGAAGAAGGGCATCTTGCCAGGACAAGTCGGACTGGCGGATTTCGGCGGCCTCAACCCTCACCTGGGCAATGCCCAGGCAGAAGGCGGAGCGAGAAACGGGGTGCTGACCGCGGCGGAAGATTTCTTGAGAGGCTTCGGTGGAGATCTCGTTCTGACTAGACTCGCTGGCTTCCACGGGCTCGGTATTCTGATTGCGAGGGGGATCACCGTGAGAAATCGAGCCCTTCAGGAAACACTTTTGTTGCTGAAGAGCCGGTATGAGGAAGACCCCCACATCCTGGCGCTCGAGGCTTCGCGCGTTGAGGCCGCCATACGGGCTATCGAACTTGCGGCTCAGATAGAGCGGCGCGTCGGGGCGGAGTCGGCTCGCGCGGAAACCTCGGAGACTGAGGCGAAGTGGCTGAGGATGGAGTTTGACCGGTTGAAGGCCGTCGTCGAGGCAACTCACGCGCGGCTGGCGTCTGAGGAGTCGAGGGCAGCCGAACTAGACGCCCGTCTTGCCGAGGTCACTGATCGTATTACGATGGCCCGGTCGGAATTGGAAAAGGCCCATGACGATCTGCACGTGAAGGAGCAGGAGGCTGCAAAGGCGGTCGCCGGCCACACCTTGGCGCGTGCTACGGTGAGGGCGCTGAAGGGGGAGATTGCGGCAATGTATCGCTCCAAGTCGTGGAGGTACACGGCGCCCTTTCGGTCTCTGATGGCATGGACGCGAGGGATGTACTCGACCCTTGGCGGTGCCACTCTGCAGTTCGCGAAGGCCGCTTTCCACAAAGCGCTACTACCCTCGAAAGCAAGAGATGCTGCGCGGAGTCTTCTCATGCGGAGTCCCATTGCCCTTCTCCGACGCAGGCATCACGAAGAGAGGCCTGGGCCCGCATCGGGAAGGATCGGCAGTATTGCAGACGTGATGGCAGGAACTCGCCAGGAGACTCGCGGCAGGCCCACTGACGTCTTCTCGCTCGCTGATGAGGCAATGCGAGCTGGCAAATGGTCCGAGGCGGAATCTCTATGGCAAAAGGGACTGGACCTCTCCGCACCGGACACCCGCAGGGCTAGCCTCGCAAGAATGAACATCAGTGTCGCTCGAAGAGTCACTGCAATCCACCGATACAAGTGGCGCATTACCGAGTACGCCGAATCACGTGCGCGACGGCGTGACGAAGACGATAGACCGCGCATCGCTGTGTATACCGTGATCCTAGGTGGCTACGACTCCCTGAAGCTTCCCGAGGTGATGGATCCGAGGCTGGACTACATCGTTTTCGCAGATGTGCCGATACCGAATACCGGCGTTTTCCATGTGAGGCCGGTAACGTACTTCTGCCATGACATGATGCGGGTGGCAAGATTCGTAAAGACACACCCGCATTTCTATCTCCCGAAATACGACGTGGTGATCTGGATAGATGCCAGCGTGATGATCCTTGGAGACATTTACCCGTTCGTTGAGAGCTTCCTGGCCTCAGGCAAGCTAGTTGCAGCCATTCCCCACCCATTCAGATCGACCATTCACGAGGAAGTTGAGGAGTGCATCAGAGCAGGCCTTGATGACCCGGCCGTCATGCGTGCGCAGGTGGCACTCTATCGCCAAGATGGCTTAGGTGACACGCGGCTGGCAGAGACGGGCTTCTCCATGTTCGACTTGCGGGACAGCAGAACCACGGCGTTCCTCGATCTATGGTGGTCCGAGATTGAAAGGCATAGTCGGCGTGACCAGATCAGCTTCAACTACGCGACCAGCCGATGTGGTTTGGATTGGCACGCTTTGATGCAGAAACCCGCCAATCTTCGGAGCCACCCGGCCTTTGCCCTTGTCCCTCATTCGTTGGACGATTCTGCGGGCGACGCTCTTCTGGAGGCTCTCGGCACTCCTTTCGTCGATCCTTACTCAGGGCCGTCCTACGCTGAGGTAAGAGCCGGCCGAATCTCGGCGCTCGCCGATCTGCAGATCGACATAGTAGTCTGTGTTCGTGATGCTCTCGACGAGGTGAAGCGGTGTCTGGAGTCGGTGAGGTCGACAGTGAGGGAGAAGGGGCGAAGACTCATCATCGTGAACGACGGGTCGGCTGAGGAGACTACTCGGTACTTGGAGGAGTTCGTAGCGGGAGTTGCGTGGGGAGAGTTGCATCATAACCGGGCGCCTGTTGGTTACACCAGGGCGGCCAACCAAGGGATGAAGGCTTCAACCGGGCAACTCGTCGTGTTGCTCAACAGCGACACCATTGTCACCGCCGATTGGCTAGAGAAGATGGCCGACGCGGTGCATACAACGCCCCGGGCGGGAATAGTAGGCGTGATGTCGAACGCGGCAAGCCACCAGTCAATTCCCGAGCATCGGGGCGGAAAGGAACAGACCGCGATAAACGAGCTGCCGCCAGGGATGACGCCGGAAGATATGAATCGTCTCTGTGAAGCCTGGACGACGATTGGCTGCATCCCGCTGGTGACTTTGGTCCATGGCTTCTGTATTGGGATCACCCGGCAAGTGATCGACCGGATTGGCTACTTCGACGATAGGCATTTCCCAAGGGGCTACGGGGAAGAGAACGACTATTGTTTTCGTGCGGCTGATGCCGGTTTTGCGCTCGTGATCGCGACGCACACTTTTGTCTATCACGCAAAGTCAAGGAGCTACCGAGACGCCGATAGGGCCCAGTTGATGAAGTCCGGTCGACAAACGCTAGTAGTTCTGTATGGTCGAGCGCGCGTTGACCGATCTGTTCGATCCATGGAGGAGAACCTGATACTGGAGCGTTTCCGTCGGAGGGCACAAGCTCTGTTCCAATCGAGCCCCCCAATCGAAGGGGAAGATGTGAGACGCCTCACGGAATTCGGAGTGAGGATGGACAGCGCCCCGGTGTCAGGGATCAGGCAGGCCGCAAACACGCCGAGCGCTGAAACCAGATCCGCGATTGTGGCTGGAATTCCGGGTCGACTCGCGGCCCCTGTTCTCGGCGATAGACCAGCGAGGGAGCGGATCGATTTCCTAGATTTCGGGACATCGCATGGTGGATCAATTGAATTTGCTCTTGGCAAACTTGGGGGGAAACGAGGGGTTGGGATTGACAATAGCCTTGGGAAGGTGAGGTCAGCCCGGTCGAGGGGGTACGAGTGCTTGATCGCCGATGCTCGTTGGCTGGCCGTGAAGCCACGCTCTGTCAGATTCGTGACGATGATGCACTTACTGGAGCACCTTCCGGACGTTGTGAGCGTTGAGGCTGCCGTACAATCAGCCTCTTCGGTCGCCTCGGAATTCGTTGTGATAACGCTCCCGTATTTCGATGCGGACGAGTATCTGGCGTCGAAGGGACTGAAGTTCTATTGGTCTGACTGGACGGGCCATCCTACTCATCTAGCAAGTTCAAGGCTCAAAGAGGTGCTGGGAAAGACGCATCCGCTAGAGTTCCGAGTCTTCGGAAGGCGCCTCGTAACCAGCTCCAAGGACCCAGCCATTCACTCAGTTGAATCTCCTCGCGACCAGTTCGAGTTCGATGCGAATATCCATCCTCCGAAGCCTGAGGTGGTTTTCGACCGGAACCTCTTCTATGAGACGGTTGGCATAGCCATCTTGAGCAAGGGCGTGCGGATGGACAGGCTGTTGAGCGCATTCCCGAAGATGAGCCCGCTGTAGGGCAGGGTGATCCCTGCGTGCCCCAAGAGCGTTGACGAGATGAGCTCGGAAAGGACGCATGCGTGACTCGGCTTCCACGCGCTTATTGGCTGGCATCTGGGATTACCATCGCGGCAGAAATCCTCTTGGGTTGCGCTGGGCGGTCGACACCCGATGTCCAGGTGGCTCCCTTGTCGGTAGTGGAGTTGGGCGAAGGGTGGGCCGCCAACACCATCAACACGGTCATCTTCAGGCACCATGCTCTTGTGACAAGCGAGGGCAGGCAGTATGGTGCCTACTATGATGCGAGCGGGAGTCTAGTGGTTTTCGAGCGTGTGATTACCTCCAATGACGTCGTCAAAGTATCCCTTCCCGGCTCGTATTCGCCGACCGATGCCCACAACAGCATCAGCTTGGGATTGGACCGCGACGGTTATCTGCACTTGAGTTACGCCCAGCACAATGGGCCACTCCGTTACCGTCGATCCACAGCGCCACGAAGCATCCTTGCGTGGACGGATGAGATCCCGATGACGGGAGCCCGAGAAGACTTCGTCACCTATCCAACATTTCTTACCCCGCGGGGCCCAGATTCCCCTTCGCTGATCTTCCTGTACAGAGACGGCTCAAGTGCAAGCGGGACGGCTTGCATGAAGGTGTACCGAGGCCTCGCTGAGGGATGGTTCGACCGGGACCCATGTCCCTTAGATGGGGCTTTAGGGAGACCCTGGAGTAGCGGGCCGTATTGGAACCATCCTGCTTTCGGGCAAGACGGCGCTCTGCATCTTTCCTTCACTTGGAGAACAAAGGCCTTCGACGCCGAATCCATGATCATAAATGTCGGCCTCAACTACGCCTTATCTCCCGACTATGGCGTCACATGGCTCTCGGCAAGAGGCGTCCGGCATCGTTTGCCCATCACCCCGGCCAACTCAGGGGTGATAGCTGCCATCGGGCCTGGCGAAAATCTAATCAATCAGGGCAGCAGCGCGGTTGATAGCCGGGGTAGATTGCACATGGCCTTCTACTCCAACGATCCAAATGGGATTCCCCAGTACCAGCATATGTGGTTTGATGGCGCGGAATGGAGGCGCTCCTTTGTCAGCTATCGTAGCGTGGCGTTCAACCTCCAAGGAGGGGGAACGCTCCAGATTCCAATGAGTCGTCCAGAGATCCTCATTGACAGTAATGACATGGTGTATGTTTTCTATCGCGCGGACGTCACCGGTGACAGGATGGTAGCTTTGCGGCTCGAGCCTCCGGCTTACCAGCCCCAGATCTGGGTTATTCGGAGCCAATCGTGGATCGGTCACGTTGGGAGGGCGATGGCATTCTTTCGATGCTGATCCAAGAGAACTCGCAACTACCGGGTGACGAGATTGTTGAGACGCCGCCTGAGCCCGTCTATGTAGTGGATTGGGACATCGAGGGCGCCTGGTGAAATGCTGGTCCTTCCGGGCCGTTAGGGATTCCGAGGGCCGAAGGAGTGATCCTTGCCGCGCCAACGCTCAAGCGTGCACCTCGCGGTGTTCGGTGACGAGAGAGTGGTGCCATTGAGCACTACTCAAACCATAGGCGTGGTGTTTTCTTGTCTCAATCCAGGGCCCGGTCTCCGCGATGCCGCTGAGAGTCTCTTGGGAAGAGTCGATGGGTTCCTTTTCGTTGACAATGGGAGCGAGCCAGCATTGGAGTCGGTGCTTGGCTCTTTGGAGGGCGCCTCCGCCGCTATTGTCCGCCATACGTCGAACACTGGTGTGGCCGCCGCGCTAAATGAAGGAGTTGAGTGGGCGACATCCGAGGGGTTTACTCACATGTTGGCCCTCGATCAGGACAGTCGACCCGCCAACGGGATGGTCTCGGAGCTTATCCGAGTCTACCGTACCCACCATAGTGCCGAGTCCTTGGCAATTGTGGCTCCTGCCGTAAGGGCAGCTGGCGACGACATCCGCGCTCGGTACCTCCGCCGCTTTGGGCCCGCTATCTTCGAGAGAGTCCCCTGCAATCGGGAAGTCCGCGACGACGTCACCTCCGTGATCACATCCGGCTCGCTCGTCAACCTGAGCGCGCATGAGCGCATCGGCCCATTTCGCGAGGACTTCTTCGTAGACTATGTCGATACGGAATACTGCCTGCGGGCGCAGGCGCATGGTTACCGCATAGCCGTGGCCTGCAAAGCTGTACTCTACCATCGTCTAGGCAAACGACAGCACAACACATTGGCTGGCTTGGCTTTCTATCCAACCTTCCACTCCCCCGAGCGTTGGTACTACATCGCCCGCAATCGCATTCCCATGATTCGGATGTACGGATGGAAGTTTCCGCACTGGTTTAACTACGAGGTCATGGCCAGCACGTACGGGTTCCTCCGCATGCTCGCGTTCGAGGACCGCCGCCGAGAGAAGCTCATGGCCGTCATGAAAGGAACCGTCGACGGGCTTCTCGGCCGGCTGGGACCCGGCCCGCTCGGCGCTCCATGACCCCGTTGGGGGGTTTGCGCGTCTTCTGAGGTCGGTGTAATCTGTGATCCGTACACGCTCGGCGAAGCGCTTCCTCGCAGTGGCAGGGGGTTGTGCTCTCCATTTCGATCGTTTCCCACGGACAGCTCGAACTCGTGCACAGGCTCCTCCGGTCGCTGGAAGCCCACCGGCCCCAGGTCCCCCTCCGGATTCTCGTGACGGAGAACCGGAAGCGGGATCGCCTCGTTCTTGACCATCGGACGGACCTGGACGTCGAATTGACGATCAATCCCCGCCGGCGCGGCCTGGCCGGCAACATCAACTCCGCCTTCCACCTCGCCATGGGAAAACAGCGTGGGGCTCCCGATTCGGACATGCCGGCTCCGGCCGGTCCGAGCGGAGGCAGCCCGTCGAGGGACATCCATCCGGCATCCGGCGACGCCGCCGCAGGTTACTTCTGCGTGCTGAACCCGGACGTGGTCTTCGTCGAAGACGTGTTCACTCCGCTGATCGAGGATATCCGCCGCGGGGAGGGGGAAATCGTGGCGCCGCGCGTCGAAGATAGAACCGGCCGGATTCAGGACTCAGCCAGGCCCCTCCCGTCGCCCTGGACGATCCTCGGGCGCGCTCTGACTCCGAGTCCCGGCACCCTGGCCAACCTCGGCGACTTGCCCGCGCGACCGGACTGGATCGCCGGCCTCTTCCTGCTCATGCCTTCCGTGCTCTTCCGCGAGCTGGGCGGGATGGATGAGCGCTACTTCCTGTACTTCGAAGACGTCGACTTCTGCTTGCGCGCACGGCTGCGGGGATACCGGCTGTTCGTCGACAAGGAATTGCGCGTCGTCCACCAGGCACGCCGGGCCAGCCGTCGCAACCCCGGGTACCTGGGGCAGCACGTTGCCAGCGCGGTGCGGTTCTTCTCATCTCCGGTGTACCGCGAGGCGCGGCAGCTGCTTTCGGCATCCCAGGAATAGGGTCCCGGCTCAGCCGAAGTCGTTCGGTCTTGCCTGGAATCGCGCCGTCGGTGGAGCGCCTCCGCCTAAGACCCTTGGGCGGAGGGAACCGCAACTTCCGCGGGTTCGTTCCGACCTTCCCTCATAACGGGATCTCCAACCGGGGAATGCTATAATCCCTCCCTGAATTCCCCGTATCACCGGGCAAGGCGCCCTGCACCAAGTGGATGCGTACGCTCACTGCCGGTGACGTGATTCAAAGCCAACAGAATGGAGGTCAGGGTGCAGGCGAAGCCACAGAAAGAAGCGCAGACGGTCACGCCCGAGGGCAAGCGCATCGGCAAATTGATAGACGGAGTGCGGCTGCATTTCCCTGAGACTCATCCCGACGAGCGCGGCGACTTGTGTGAGATCTTCAACCCGGCGTGGGGCCTGCGTGAGAGTCCTCCCGTCTACGCGTACCAGGTCACAGTCCGGCCGGGAAAGGTGCGCGGCTGGGTGGTGCACGAGGAGCAGGACGACTGGCTGATTGTCAGTTTCGGGACGCTGAAGATCGTCTTGTACGATGACCGAGAGGGCTCGCCCTCCCGCGGCATGCTCAACGAGATCTGCTTGAGCGAGCACAATCGCGGCGTGGTCGTGATCCCGCGCGCTGTGTTTCATGCCGTCCAGAACATCGGCGAAAAACCGGCGATGTTCATCAATTTTCCCACCCAGCCGTATCGCCACGAGAACCCGGACAAGTACCGCCTCCCGCCCGACTCGGATGTGATCCCCTATCGATTCGAGAGCCGGCTGGGCTGGTAGTCTTCGCCCCATGGCCGGACGACACGTGGTCGGCCTCGTCGGGTGCGGCCGCTGGGGGCGGAACATCTTGCGAGACCTGGTCGACCTCGGTTGCGAGGTATTCGTCGTGGCCCGGTCGGAGGCCAGTCGACTCCGCGCCCGGGAAGGCGGCGCGGCGGCGGTCTACGGCGGGTGGGAAGACCTTCCGCCGATCGAGGGAGCCGTCGTGGCGACCACCAGCTCCAGCCACGCCGAGGTCGTCGAAGGGCTGATCGCGCGCAACGTCCCCATCTTCGTCGAGAAACCCATGACCGTCGACGCTTCCAGCGCGGCGCGGCTGGCCGGCCAGGCGGGCGACCGCTTGTTCGTGATGCACAAATGGCGCTACCATCCGGGCGTCGAGAAGTTGGCGGAGTTCGCACGATCGGAGATGCTCGGACCGGTCATCGGACTGCAAACCCAGCGGACCGGCTGGTCCTCGCTCGACCGGGACGAAGACCCGATCTGGTACCTCACTCCGCACGACCTGTCGATCTGCCTGGAGGTCCTCGGTCCGGTCCCGGCGCCGCGGGCGGCGGTGGTGGAATTCGTCGG
>Ga0214473_10003508_pt1 | contig 18992 bp, 12 predicted proteins | sample RVTome_7_FD_203509 | JGI IMG/M metagenome (GOLD analysis project Ga0214473, IMG submission 203509) | Soil microbial communities from uranium-contaminated site in the Upper Colorado River Basin, Wyoming, United States - RVT98D197 | ecosystem: Environmental > Terrestrial > Soil > Contaminated >... | reverse complement strand
GACCGACTGCTATAAATGTACCAAATGATCAGCTACCATCCAGCTTTTCACTTGAGCAAAATTATCCCAATCCTTTTAATTCAAAGACTAGTATTAGTTTTCAATTCATGCAGAAACTTATGTGACGATTAAAATTTATGATTTGCTCGGAAATGAAATTGCTGTTTTGGTGAATGAAACAAAAACGCCTGGTAAATATAATGTACAGTTTCATGCGAATGGATTTTCGAGCGGGGTATATATGTGTGAAATATCTGCTTCGAATTTTAAAAGTATCCAAAAAATAGTTCTTGCAAAATAAGTTTATTAACAATTCTTAGAATTAGCTTGACAAATGAATTAAAAGAATTTATATTGCAATCGTTTTCGCAAACGTTTGCAATCCATGAGACATACAACAATAACAGATATAGCTAAAAAATTAGGAATTTCAGCTTCCACAGTATCAAGAGCGTTAAGTGATCACCCCGATATAAACGCTTCGACAAAAAAGCGCGTTAAAAAATTAGCTAAGGAATGCAACTACAAGCCCAATCCAATAGCACAAAGCTTAAAAAATAACCGCACTACAATAATTGGTGTTATTGTTCCTGAAATTAAACATGATTTCTTTTCTTCTGCAATTAGCGGCATTGAAGAAATCGCTTACCATGCTGGTTACACAATTATCGTGTGTCAATCTAATGAAAATTTTGAAAGGGAGGTTGTAAATACAAATGCATTAATTCAACAAAGGGTGGCTGGAATTGTAGCTTCAATTTCCCAGAATACAAAAAATTCAAATCATTTTAAGAGCGTAATTGAACGCGGAATCCCCTTGGTCTTTTTCGACCGTGTATGTGAAGATGTTTCTACAAGCAAAGTAGTTATTGATGATTCGAAAAGCGCCTTTGATGCCGTCTCTTATTTAATTAATAAAGGATATAAAAAAATTGCACACTTTGCTGGTCCAAAAGTACTTGGAATTTGTAAGCGACGATTGAATGGGTATACGGATGCGTTAATTAAAGCTCATGTCCCGATCATGAAAGAACTTATTTGCTATGGTGGTTTACATGAAATCGATGGTTACAATTCAATGGATTATCTTCTAAGGAAAAATATTATTCCCGATGCAATATTTGCAGTTAATGATCCTGTTGCTATAGGAGCTTTTCAAAAAATTAAAGAAGTCGGACTAAAAATTCCTGGTGATATCGGGATAGTTGGATTTTCGAATAATAAGATAACAAGCTTAGTAGACCCTGCGATAACAACAATTGATCAGCCATCATTTGAAATGGGAAAAAAAGCTGCTGAAATTTTGATTGAGTTAATTGAAAGTGATAAAAAGAACGGTCGTCCTAAAACTATAACATTAGACACGAAATTGATTGTTAGAGATTCGACCTAAATGGAAAATAATTTTTCCTATTACCCGCTTACTTTGCGGAATCAATTGATATAAGAGTATATAATCAAGTTTTAGTTAAACACCAATTGAGTTGTCCAGGTAAATGTGACTCAAGCGGCGAAGCTGTGTTTATAAGAATTTTGTAATTATTTAATTAGACAGCAAATGCTATTTAAAAATTAAAATAAGATGCTACTTCAATTAGAAAAAGAATTATTAAAACATTAGCCCTAAAATAAATTTCAGGAGATTCTATTATGATTAAATCTTCACTCATTTTTATTACGCTTCTCTTAATGTCAATTAACAGTTTGTGCCAAAGAAAGATTTCAAGTGGTCCATGGAAAAGTAAACCTCAAACGGTAATCACTCAATCAGAAGCGCAAAAGGAAATAGAAGAAAAGCTGGTTCGAGTGCAAAATTTTTTGAATGAGCAAAAACTGGATGGACTTCTTCTTACGCAGGTTAGGAACTTCTATTGGATCACAGCGGGATTAGCTAATAATCAAATTGTGTTAAATAAGGACGTTGGAGCTGCTTCATTATTAATAATGAAAGATGGAAAAAAATATTTACTATGCACTGGGAGTGAAGCTGGGCGGCTGATGGATGAATCACTTGGAGAACTAGGTTACGAATTAAAAAATTTTAATTGGTACGAGGCAAATGCAGAGAAAGATGTTCGGAGTGATCTGATAAAGGAAATTTCGAAAGGCGGTAAAATAGGAAGTGATGTAAATTTTCCTGGAACGGTTTTGATTTCAGATCAATTCAAAAAAATACGTTATTCACTTCTGGAGTCAGAGATAAAGAGATATCGCTGGCTTGGGAGAGAAGTTACGGAAGCCGTTGCTGAAGTGTGCAAAACCATTAAACCGGGCATGGACGAATATGAGATCGAAGCATTGACTTCTGCATCTTTGCGCGCTCGTGGAATTTTGCCAACTGTCTTACTCATCGCAGTTGATAATCGAATATTTAAATATCGACATGCGCTTCCCGGTGGAGCAAAACTTGATAAATATGCTATGATAAATGTTTGTGCGGAAAAATGGGGGATGCCAATTGCTGTAACTCGTTTTGTCCATTTTGGGCAGTTACCTGAGGAATTGAAAAATAAATTTGAAAAAACAGCAAAAATTTTTACACAGTATGAATTAGCTACGGTTCCTGGGAATGCATGTGCTGATATTTTTGAACAATGCAAAAAGTGGTATGAAGAAGCAGGTTTTCCAGATGAATGGAAAAAACATCATCAAGGTGGTGCCATAGGATATGATGATCGTGAATACGTGATCTATCCGGGTATTAAGGAGAAGGTTCAGGACAATCAGGCTTTTGCATGGAATCCAACAATTACAGGTGCAAAAGTAGAAGATACATTCATAGCTTATAAAGATCATTTCGAAGTTATAACGAAATCAAAAGGTTGGTCTATAATTACTGTAGAGATAAATGGAAAGAAATACGAACAACCTGCAGTATTAATTCGATAATTGACAACAGTATAAATCCTACATTAAGTTTGCGAATCACTATATTAAACGAGGAGTAAAATCGAAACTATAGGAAATATTTTTTTGCTTATAACGGTAGTCCTTTCTTTTCATACAAGTTTTGATCAGATAAGAATTAGTGCTTTAATTAATAATTCACTTTGTCTAGTGTCTAATTGTTTAATGAAAGGAGGTGTTATAACAATAGACAATTTTTATTTTAAAAACAGTTGGCAATATTGGTGATAGCCAAATCTTTGAAGAAGAAATAAAATAGTTAGCTTCTTCATAACTAATTTATACAACCAACAATAGGAGATAATCTTATGAAAGTCTTTTCTTCCATCTTCGTTTTCGCAGTGTCACTTGTTTTATTCGAACAAGTGCTATTCGCTCAAGCACTTGAACCGATTGGCGGTCCATACACTGCAGATTCAAATACTGTTTTGCTTTTGCATTTTGACGATGACTATACAAATGCTGCAGCCACTCTTGGGAATACTGCTCCCGCTGCAATTCCCCATTCGACAAATTTAGCGACAAAACTATCGTTTCTAAGTCAAAGCGGTCCGTTAGCGGGATTAGGTAAGAGTCTTCGCATTGATAATTCATCAATCAACGATTCAACTTATCTAACTGTACCCGATACTGCCGCTTTAGATTTGACAGGAAATTGGACAATCGAAGCTTGGGCAAACATCTTTACATTTGGTAGTGGGTCTAGCGATTATCGTTGGGTTCCACGTGTCGTTATGAAGCCGGGTGACGAGGTATTCTATGACCACGTTAATTATTGGCTGGGAAATGTGGGGCGACAATCGCCTGTTCCATGGCGGTTATCACTCGGACGCGGGTTACGTGAGTGTAACTTCGCCGAACAATATGTTCGTTCCGGGTGAATGGGTTCACTTGACCTTCATTCGCGATACAGCACGTGCGTTCATTGCGGTTATGGTTCATGATGCTAATAAAGTTTTGAAAGGATTCCTCACAAGGGGTTTCCCTCAGGGTGACGTGCCGTATACGAACCATCAGGCGATGCATATAGGCTGGGCTGGTGCGCTTGGGATAACAACTCCAAGTGGCGATTCGTGGCTTGATGGATTTGTAGATGAAATTCGTATTAGTAATGTTGTACGTAACTTTGCAGGTCCTCCGGTGATTCAAAATGTTACAATACTACCCAATCAACCCTCGACAGCAGCTTCATATCCTGTAGAAATTTCTGTCTTCCCATTGAATGCAGGTGGAAGCATGAGCAGTGTTGAACTGAAATACCGTGCCGACACTCTTAGCACATTTAGCAGCGTAACCCTTTCATCGACTGGAGATAACAAATATACCGGAGCCATTCCAGCTCAAGCGTTCGGGAAACGGGTTCAATATTATTATGCAACAAAAGATAATAATAATTTGACTTCTCTTTCGCCCTCGAATGCAGAAGACTTGGCAAATCCGAGTTACTATGCATTTTGGGTTTTCCAACCGAATGCAAAAACACTTGATTTAACGTTTGAGGAAGGACCAAGTGGTAACCCGATTGACCATTCATCAAATAATGCAACAATCAAAACTCACATAGACTTCAAATATTCTACAGATATTCCTGTAGGTGGCGGCACGTATTCATTGGATGTAAAAGCCACTGATGGAATCAAGATTGATTCAAATTGGGTTACAGCCACTTCGCCTTTTTTGGCTGCCGAAGAGTTTACATTGGACTGCTGGCTAAAACCAGATTCTGCTGATAGACATGCTGCACGCATCATAATAAATCCATCTGCAGAACAAGATTGGAACAATGCAAACATTGAGTTAAGCTTCAGAAATGGATCGAGTGGTCAACCAGTATTCACAGCACGCTATTGGAAGAATGATGGTTCTGGAGCTATTGCTCTTCAAGATACACTTGTTGCACAAACGAATCACGTAGGTAAATGGCGTCACGTTATTATCGAACGAAATAAAACTAACGGAAATTTTGCGATGGTCATCAAGGATGAAAACGATCAATTGATGTTTAGTCAGACCGTCAATGAAATGAAAGCTCCTCTTATGGCTGGTGCTCCAATGGTAATTGGCCGTTCATGGTTTCTTGTTGACGATCAATACTATGTTGGACCATATCGCGGCTTAATTGATAATGTTAAGCTATATAACTATCCTGCAGCTAATATTACCGGAGTTTCCGAAGAGCTAGAGATGCCAAACGAATTCAAGCTGTCACAAAACTATCCAAATCCGTTCAACCCCTCAACTGTAATTGAATTTACACTTCCAAAATTTCAACAGGTTTCACTGGTAATATATGATATTCTTGGACGATCAGTAAAGACGCTGGTGAATGAAGAACGGCATGCAGGTCAACATCGTGTAACATGGAATAGTACAAATAATTTAGGATTAGCAGTTTCAAGCGGTGTTTATTTCTATGAGATGAAAACTAATGATATGGTAAAAGTTCGCAAGATGATGTTGATCCGTTAATTTGTGTATACCGGAGATCGGTGTCAAACCGATCTCCACTGGTTTATCCATCCGTAAAGAATAGGGATATTTATGAAAAAAGCGATTTGGTCCAGTTTAAAATTAATTTTTTTAAGCGTATACCTCTTAAGTGGATGCGACTCAGGGGTGGAACCGTCTCCAGATCCGGGAATTATTCGTGTTACAATGAAATCGGCTGAAATAGATACATTACTAATTATTCTTGGAGATACAGTTAAGTTTTCTAGAGTAGATCACTATGATGTTATTTTTAGTCAGGGTCGTCTGTATCAAGGTAATAATTATGCAGATTTATTTACTGATTTGAGCATAGATCGTAATAATTCTGCTACTATTAATATACTTCAGCGTGCTTGGTTAGATGGACGACTTATAACAACAACTGATTCTGTGTTTGATGTTGAAGCCTTTCAATCAAAATATGTAAGCAGTAAAGTAATTGAATGGTATGTGCCTCCTGGAACTTATGACAAGTTACAATTTAATTTTAAGGGAATCGAAATTTTTGTAGCCCGCCCGCGACAATTTAGAACTCCTCTTCAACTTGCTGAGGGTGTTACACCAATTATGAGTTTTAATCAGATAATTACCGTCAATGCAGGACATGTCACAGAAGTGAACTTGGAAATATTACCCTTTCAATCTATTCAACGATATAAAGATTCCTATATCTTTGATCGTAAAGTAAGTGTAGCAAGCATTCGGAACTATTAAAGTATAGATTTACTAAAAGGAACAGGTTTGTCTATGAGAAAATTCAGTATTATCACATTCGTTGCATTTTTTATAGGAATAATTTGGAACTCATGCGAATACCCTACATTGCCTCCAAATCCGAATAATCCCCCTGACACAAAATTATCAAATGTACCAAAGGATAACGATACGATCTTTCCTTTATCAAACATGTATTGGACTGGCGGGGATAATGATGGTTATATAGCGAAATATCAATATCGGTATATTACTTATCATCTAGTAATAGGAACAAATAATGAGTGGAAAGATTTTGATTCAACGCAATGGAAAGATACTAGCGCCACGGCTGTTACCATCGCATTTAATTCGAGTGACAATATCAACCGTCAAAGATTTATGGTGAGGGCTATTGATAATACTGGGGCAATGGATCCGGAACCGGCTGAAAAAATTATTTATACAACAAAAGCAAGTCCACCTGTTACAAAAATTATTACCCCTATGAAGAATGATACAATCTTAGCTTTAAATACTATAAGTGATTGGTGGACAGGAATCAAATTAACTTTCACTGCATCAGACCAGACGATTAACGGAGCCATTGTTAATTATGCTTGGTCAGTTGATGGAGGTCCGTGGCATTGGAATAGTGATACAACGTTGACAATTGCACCAGACAATTTTACTCTACCCATAACCGGTAAACATTATATCAAAGTGACTTCCCGAAATAATACAAACCTGATTGATCCTATTGGGGATTCAGCAGCTTTGTATTTAGTTATGCCGTCATTTGAAAAAAAAGTTTTGGTTATCGACGAAACTGATGAATTCAACTTCCCATTTGTAACGTATAATATTTCTGATGCTACTATAGATAATTTTTATTCTCGTGTTTTCCCAGATGCAGATCATTGGGATTATAAAGCAAATAAAGGCATGCCGTCTCGAGCGACACTTGCAAAATATAAATTGGTTGTATGGCATGCAGATGATTGGCCTCAAAGCAATCCACACAAAATATCTGATCCAAGGAATATCGAAATATTTACCGATTATCTTATAGTAGGGGGAAAATTTTTAATGAGCGGGTGGGGAATCTTAAAATCCTTTGCTTACAATAGCAATTTTCCATATACATTTCCTCAAGGATCTTTTGTGTATGATTATCTTCATATTCGGACGGTTGGAGTGACTGAACTTATCGGAGATTGTATAGGCGGAGAAAGTGCGATGGCGTCTTTCAGTAGTTTTAGAGTCGATTCAGCAAAAATAGCTTTTTTCCCTTTTAGCGGTAAACTTGGGCAAGTAAATCTTATTATCTCTCCAGCTGGATTTACAGTCAGTTTGTATACTTACACAAATTTACCAAGCAGCTCATATGTTTCTTATCGTGGAAGAACAATAGCTCTTCGGTATTATGGAACGACGTTTGACGCCGTTGTACTTGGGTTTCCTTTATACTTCATTAATGAGGAAGATGCTATTGTGATGGGAAATCAAATTCTTCGAAACTTGAATATTGAGTAGGAGAAAATATGCAAAGTCTTAAATCGTGGTTCATCTTTCCATTGTTAGTATTATTTTTAGAATCCTCATTTCTTTTTGCAGGCAATACGGGAAAGATAGCTGGACAAATTCGTGATAATGAAAACCGTCAGCCGATAATTGGGGCAAATATTTTAGTCAAAGAAACAGCGCTTGGTGCAGCGGCTGATGAAAAAGGTTATTATTTTATTCTTCAAGTTCCTCCTGGTACATACGAGTTGAAAATATCTATGATTGGTTATCAGACCATAATAGTACAGAATGTAAAAGTGCAAGTTGATCTTACTACGACAATTAATGCACTACTCTCTTCGATCGCTGTGCAGATGGGAGAAGTTCTTGTTACCGCAGAAAATAAATTCATACAAAAGGACGTTACATCTACTCGACGTGAGGTTACACGAGAAGATATTCGTGAGACTCCGGGGCTTGAATCAGTAACCGATATTTTTAAAGTGCAAGCAGGAGCAATTATATCGAGTGTGCCTCAAAATATTAAACTCGCCGATGGATCACAGTTACAGATTCGTGATGAAAGTCTGAAAGATATTCATGTGCGGGGAGGACGCGGTGGTGAAATTTTGTATGTAGTTGATGGGATGCCTGTAACTCATCCGATTTATGGTGGTCGTAGTGTATTAGACCTAAATGTTAACGACGTTGAAAATGTTCAATTGATTACAGGTGGATTTACCGCAGAATATGGTCAAGCTCAATCTGGAGTAGTAAATATCAATACAAGAAGCGGCAGCGATATTTTTAAAGGTGGAATAGAATATAAAACAGATCGTTGGAAAGCTTTAGGCGAATCATATTTAACAGACTATGCTTCAGCATATTTTAGCGGACCTGAACCAATTACTCGAATACTTTTTCCCGCTCTTGGAATTCAAATCCCCGGGGAAATGGATTTTTTCATTTCAACTAATTTCAATCTTTCAAATACACCATATAACAATTTTCGTGACAGAAAGAATTTTAAGATTTTCGGATTGAATGTTAAAGAACGTCAAGATAATTCTTTTAATATGAACGCAAAAGTAAACTGGGACATTACGGCAGAAAATAAATTGACTTTCAGCTACCATAATACTTTTCTTCAGTGGAGCAGTTATGATTGGTTGTGGAAATATTATCCAAATAAGCTTTCAGATTATAAAAGAGATAACACAGCAGGAAGTATTCAGTATAATCATGTAATATCACAATCATCTTACTTTACTATTAACCTGGGATATTTGGGCGTTACCTATAAAGGTTCGCTTAACGGTAAAACACCTGCAGATTTCTGGGTGAAAGACAGTTCAGGGAAATTGATTTCGACCATCTCATCTCCTCAAATTGATCCACGGACTGGTTTTTTTACTGGACAGGGCTCAGACAATATTTGGAGAGACGACAAAACATCTTCTTTTACCTTTAAAGGTGATTTTACTTCGCAAATTCAGTCAGCTCATCTAATCAAAACCGGACTCGAACTTCAATTGCACAATATCAGCTATATTGATATTGAAGATGGCGGTGTAAAACTTTCTAGATATGGTTTGGGCTTGGATTCATTGCCGCCACCAGGTCCATTTCCTCTCTTTGGACAGTCGCGGTGGGTATTTGATGTAAAACCGATTATTGGCAGTGCATATATACAAGATAAATTTGAACTGGAATTCTTGATTATTAATGCAGGGCTCAGGGTTGATGGGCTTCTGCTTGGACAAACAGTTATGAACCATGATTGGAAGCAAAAATGGGAAGACGCAACTGGTTTGAAAGCTGATTGGAAAAAGTACATTTTTCGTTTCAGTCCACGCTTCGGAATATCTTTTCCAATTTCCGAAGATATGGTTATATTTTTCTCATACGGTCACTTTAATCAATTACCGGAATTACAATACTATTACCGAGATCCATACAGCGGTGGTACTACAGGAAATCCAAAATTAAATTATGAGCAAACAATCCTTTACGAGTTCGGACTATCAAAACAAATAACCGATCACTGGGCAATTGATGCTAAGAGTTATGCGAAGGATATCTCTGGTCAAGTTGGGACAACGCAATTGCTTGCTGCGCTTGGAACACCGGTTGATTTATTTGATAATAAAGGATATTCGCGTGCGCGTGGATTGGAATTTGAACTTAACAAAAGCTATTCTGATTTTACTTCAGGGAAATTAACATACACTATTCAATGGACAAGCGGATATTCATCTTCTGCCTTTGATGATTATATTCGTTCACAAAATGATTTCCCGAATCCTATCAGAGAGCGTCCGCTTTCATGGGATGTTAGGCATCAAGTAATTTTTCAGGGGATGCTTTCTGCTAATAAAAATCAAGATGTTGAACTGTTTGGTATAAACCTTCCTAACGACTGGTTATTAACAATTCTTTACCGGTATTCTACAGGTACACCTTATACTCCCGGACAAGCCACAACAGATCCTGCAGAGCAGCAGCGAAAGGAAAATACTGCGATTGGTCCATCATATTCATCTACTGATTTAAAATTTGAAAAAGGATTTATGCTTGGCAACGGAATTCGCCTTGCGTTCTTTGCCGATGTGTTTAATTTGTTTGATCAACATAATCTTCAAATGTCGTATGGATTTAATACGTGGACAGGTAAACCGTATCGCTATGGAGATGTACAAAATCCACAAAACAATTTTTTTGATTATTATACAATGCTAAGCATTTTGGATCCTCGTCAATTTTCGACAGGAAGAACAACAAAACTTGGCATTCGAATCGATTTTTAAAAGAGAATTTCATGAAAATATTTTGTTCAGTTTTACGATTATTCTTACTGATTGTTATTGGCTCATCAAGCCTTATTGCACAATACACAAAACTTGATTGGAAATTGCATAATGTTGGTAAGGTGCGGCAAGTGATCACAAATATGGGGACAATGAATAAAGCAGCGACGAATTTCCCCGGATTGCTCTTTGCGGAGTTTCCACCGAATAGCGATGAGGAGCATCTGTATCAAGGCGGAATTTGGATTGGGGGGATTGCTCCAAATGGTGACACGCTTGTTTCTGTTACACAATCACATTTTAAAAATGAATTTTATCCGACTGCTGACAAAGGAGATACAATCTGGACAGTTCAACGCGGTGATACAGTTCAAATTCCTTATTGGCAGAATTATATAGGTATTTCAGATCAGGATTTTGTATGTCGGTATTCAGATGATAATATTTTGAATATTGAAAACCATACCCCGCTACATGTTGAAATAATTCAAGCTACGCATGCTTGGAGTTCACCGCCGGTGGATGAATTTATTATCTATGAATATAAAATTATACCGAAGGCAACAATAAAGGATGCTTATGTTGCTTTTTGGATGCATAGTGGGGTAGGGGTAATAAATACTGCAAATTTTATTGATGAAATGATTCGGTATTTTCGCGATCAGCATCTTGCTATTGCTGAAGATGTACCAGGTGGAGAGGACGGTACTGCTGTTAGTCCGGTTGGCTTCAGAGTACTGAAGCCAGTTGATCCATCATTACGCTGGTCAATGAGATACTATGAACATGAGACATTACCAATATTAGATCCAAGCGAGTACAAATCAATGAGTAGTGGAATTATTGATGAGGATCGGCTCGACCAACCGGCACGTGCACACATTATTCTTGGCTTTGGACCTTTTCAACTTAAAGTTGGTGATACGTTGAAAGTGGAAATGGCTGAACTTTTTGGATTTAGATTAAAAGGTCTAATGAACAATTCAGGCTATGTTGATTTTTTACAAACAAAAGGATTTCGTGTCCCGGCACCACCGCCAAAACCAACGGTAACTGTTACAATCAAAAGCCACGGCATCATATTAAATTGGCCAACAACTAAACAACTGGTCGAAACGTATATTGATCCAAATAGAGGTGATACTATAAAATATCCATTCGAAGGATACCGAGTTTATAAAAGTACAAAATCAACCAATGGACCTTGGACACTGCTTGCAGAATATGATACGATCAATGATATTGGGTCGAATACTGGTCTTAAATATGATTATGAAGACCGCGGGCTTCTCAATAATATCGAATATTATTATGCAGTAACCTCGTATTCAAGAGAAGATAAAGTGTTAAATTTTCCATCACAAGAAACGAGTATCTCAAACACTGCAAAAGTAATTACACCTGGAACTACACCGCCGGAGACTATTGGGCAAGTAAGTGTTGTTCCAAATCCGTATCGAGGAGATATCGCATACAACACTTACGATCCACCGTGGGAAAAACCTAAAGGCTCTCGTTCACGATGGCTGGAGCAAGATCGCAGAATTCAATTCGTTAATATTCCTGCTCAATGCCAAATTAAAATTTATACACTCGCAGGGGATTTTGTGTTTTCTATCGATCACGATGACGCAAACAAAGGCTTTGAAGATTGGAATTTGACTTCGAATGTTGGTCAGGCAGTAGCGAGCGGCATCTATTTGTTTACCGTTGAAGATAAAGCCAATGGGAAAGTTCAAATCGGGAAGTTTGTGATCATTAAATAATTTTAAATTCGTGAGCAGGTTATGATTCTTAAATCTCTGATATTGTTTTTTATGTTTCCGATATTTCTTTTAAGTCAGTATGAACGCCCGGGGAGTGCAGATGCTCAGTTCCTCAAGATTGGTATTAGTCCAAGAGGAAGTGCACTCGGAGATGCCCTCATTTCAACAGTGCAAGGGGCGGAAGCAACATATTACAATTCTGCGGCGTTGCCGTTGCAAAAAAGAACGGATATTGTTTTAAACCATACCCAATGGTTTGCAGGGATTAAACACGAATTCGCATCTGTTGCAATGAATTTTGATGATTATGGTTCTTTGGGCATTTCGTTTACCGGGCTGTATACAGATGAAATGAAAGTGACTACACCCCTACAACCTGAAGGGACAGGAGAAACATTTTATTCGGCTAATTATCGTATCGGTTTAAGTTATGCACGAAATCTTACAGATCGTGTGACCATCGGAACGACTATAAGTTATATAACAATGTCACTTTACAAAGATTTCTCCGCAAATGCGGTATCGGTTGATATTGCTACGCTGTATGTTTCTGATTTTCATGGATTCCGATTTGGGATGCAAATAGCTAATTTTGGTTCCAATATTCAATATGTGAATGAATCATTTCCATTACCGACAAATTTTACATTTGGTATGGGAATCAATGCTTTGGAATTTGAAAACCAAACAGTGCTTCTTTCATTTTCAGCCATGAAACCAAACGAGGGAGCTCCTCAAGCAGGCATGGGTGTAGAATGGGATTTTCAGAATATGCTTTTTTTGCGAGGAGGTTATCGTATTAACCATACTGTAGCAAATTATTCGTTTGGTGCAGGTGTCAAAGTTGATGTCGTTGGTTATTTGTTCCGCTTCGATTATTCGTATAGCAATTTCATTTTACTGAATGCAGTTCACCGCTTTGGTTTAGGGATAACATTGTAAATTGATCGGCAGTTTATTCCTTCTTTGAGTAAAGTGCTGTGATTTCATGGACCCAAACGGTTTTTATTTCATTTCGATACCTAAAGTTCATTAATGAAAAAATGTTTAACGGTTGTACTTGTTATTTTTTTTACTGTACCGTATAGTCAGCCGTTCATCGGAAATTATCCAAAACCTTCTTCGGAGGTTTCCTCAAATAATGATTCAACTTTCCTATCTTTTCCTTCTTCGCATTACACACCACACGGTTATCTTGATAATCCATATCATAGTATGATCTTTAACCGGAGCGGAATCCTTCGCACTTTTCCGCCTCTTGGATTTGGTTTTTGGCGGACTGATTTTAAAGGAAGTTATGGGGAAGGACCTCGTGATCATCAAAATTATTTATCGCTGCTGCAAATTGGAATCACTATCGGCGGGCATTCATTCACGACAGCAAATGATTTTTCAAATGCTGGCGTAGAATTGTATTCTGCCTATCATACAAAAAATATTTTCAGTTACGATTGGAATTATGATAACATTAATGTCAGCATAAAATATTTTCTTCTGCGCGAACATTCACTGGTATGTATTGTCGAATTACAAAATTCTGGTAAGGATGACGAAATTGTTAGAGTCAATGGAACACACATATTCAAAATTGGAGATGTGAAATGGTGGGGCAGCAACGGAATAGCGTCGAATTATTCCGTCCAGAACAACGCAATCATAAGTAAAATATGGGCGTACGGCGATATTTTTATTTTTGGGTCTGACCAGAACAGTGTAGCACATACATCAACTGAATCTGAAAAACAATGGAAAAATTGGTTGAAATCTAGTGTTGTGGGTTGTATCGAAAGTGCATTACTCATGGGAAAAGGTCCGATGCATTCATTGCTGAGCTATAATATTAATGTGCCTGCGAAAAGTTTGCGATCCCTGGTTCTCTATTTATGTCGGGGGAAAAATGAAGAATGGGCAAATAAAGAATTTGTCAATGCAAAAACAGAAGCAATAACAGCTTTCCAAAACAAGATCGCTGAAGATAACCAATTCTGGTTACAAGCTCCGATGCTCTCTGGCGATTGGCCTGAAACATGGAAACATGGATGGGTGTACGATTTTGAAACTCTGCGAATGAATGTGCGCCAACCTTTAGGCATTTATAAACATCCGTGGGATGCCATGCAGGTGTCTTCGCCACGTGTTGTGCTTGGCGAAACGTGTATGGATATGATGACGTTAAGTTACGCTGATCCTGAGTTGGCAAAAAAAGTTTTGTATGGGACTTTTGCCGATGCGATCGCACCCAACATTCCCTGTTCACGCGAAGATGGCAGTGTTAATATGGTTTCTTCTGATGGTTCGGAGTGCGGTACCGCTCCAATGTGGTGTTATCCGTTTCATGTTATACAATCAATTTTTGCATCAACGGGTGATACTGTTTGGGTTGCTACACTTTATCCGTATTTGAAATCGTATATCGAATGGTGGCTCGAATATCGCACGGATAAAGACGGTTGGTTGCATTGTAACAACAGTTGGGAATCAGGGCAGGATGGTTCAAAACGATTCATTGTTGCTGAAAGCAACGAGGGCGCGGTTGCGGATTTTGTACGTACAGTTGATGTTGAAGCGAGCATGGCAGAAGCGATGATGGTTATGGAAAAATTTGCCGATATCCTTGGAGAAAAACACGATCAAGAAAACTGGAAAATACTTTCTGAACAACGGATAAAAAATACGCACGCAATGTTTTTCGATAATTGGTTCCGAGATATTGATGCACGTACTAACAAGCCTATCATATTACCCGAATATTTTGATTTGATGATGCTTGCACCGTTAACATGTGGAATTGCGAACGAAGAACAAACGAAAGCTTTGAAGATAAAATTTGAATATTTCCAGCGAGGAACAAACTCGCAATCCCAATGGCCTCCGCAAATATTTACGTTGTGTGAAGCGGCATGGAATGGCGATGCGCGTGATATTGCAGCAGATATTCTTGCTTCTACTGCAGACCGTGTGTATAGACGAACTGATTCACGAAAAGTTTTATATTATGATTCTACTTTTTCATATCGTGTGCCTGGAGTTGCGAATGAGTTTTGGCCCGTCAAAGAAATTCCCGCAGGCGGAGAAAACTATGGTTGGGGTGCAACTCTGCCAATGAATATTCTTCGCACTATTGTTGGATTTCGTGAATCAAATGATTTACACACAACCGAATTCTTTTTGGCCCCAATGTTGCCAAATAATATTATGAAAGCCGGTAAAAAATATAGTATAAATAATCTATGTTATCGAAATGTGAAATTCAATCTTTCATATGAAGTGAAGAAATCCAATCTTATTGAAATAACAATGGACTATAAAATGCAGACACCTTTAAGTGTTACAATTTCCCAACGTAACGGGGGAAAAGTTATTGTACAAGAAGAAAAGTTTTCAGAACAAAAAATTTCTTTCAATGCCTCAAATGGTGATGTATTTATTGTGCGGTTTAATTAAAATTATTTTCTGAGTAGATAAATGGGTTTCGTATTGCGATAAGATCTATATAATTTATTTACAGGAGTGTAATTTTTATGAAATATCTTCGCAGTGTTTTTATTGTGGTACTGTTCTCATTTGTTTTCTACGCGCAACAAAAACCACTTCTCTCCAACCTTAATGCTTCAAAAAATTCACCACTCTATACAACATATGCAGCGGCAATGGAACGCTCAGAATTTACGCTTGATGAAGGTTATCATTTCCTTTTTTACGATTCGACGCGTGGAGCAGATTTTATAACTGACAACGCAGGCGATTGGTCTCTAGGCTTTCGCAAAGGAACAAAGTATGTTTCATCGATTAGCGAAATGTATAAAGAACCTGTTATTTCTGCATCATATCCAGATTTAGTGAAATATAATTTTTATCCATTTGAAAACATAAAAGTAGATGTTTCATTTCTAGTATACAGCTCTCATACTGCAATACAGGATATAAAAATCACAAATCTCGGTTCTCAAAAAGCAGTCATTGATATTCTGCCTTATTTAAGGAACAATTATCGTTCATTCAACGAAGTGCAAATTATTAAAGAAAAAAATGCAATCACGTTTTCACACGAAGAACTTCCCGATAGCTGGGTGATTGACCATAACGTACCTTATGTTGACAAAGTTTACAATGCATTTCTTTTTTCTCTACCGATGGACCGTTATGCAAGTTTTAGAAGTTTTAAATGGGGACCCGTGGAGATTCCGCAAAAAATTGAGTTCGAAAAACAAAGTGAGTACGTGGTTTGGGGAAGGATTTTTCATAAGAATGGAGAACGGTGTCGTCATCTGCCTCCAGTATTAAAACTGACTGTAATGTTGAATGATGACAAAAGTAGAATTCTTACTGAAAATTCACCTCGTTGGGGAACCACTGAAACAAACATGAATCCTTACAGCTTGTACGGTGCTGAACTCGGAATTTTTAGAACCATGAAAGCCGGAGATACTTTTTCAGGCATGCTCTCGTGCAGAGAATCGAATCAGGATGTTGTTTTTCACGGAACTGTTTCAGATACATCAAAAGGTCACGATCAGCGAATTGATGCGAAACTGAATGATGCATTATTTATTAACGCCCCGCAAGGAGTGAAACGCGATATCTGGGGAAGCGGAACAGAGTTACGTTTGTATTGGAAAAAAGGTGAAACCGGTGTTAAGTATAATGTCTATCGGCGAGATTATTTAAAAAGCGGTGTTTATGAATTGATAGCTTCATCCCTTGAACAACCTTTCTTTACCGATAAAAATATTCCCGATGATAAAGTATATGGTTATGTCGTTACAGCAGTTGATGCACAAGGACGTATGAGTATGCATTCGGATGAAGTAAACAATATCGAAGGAAGCGATTTTCTTACTGATATTAAATATCCTGGTCAAGTAAAAGGGGATGCAAAAGATCTTGCAAAAATTATTTCTGCATCTAAGCGTTTTGAGGTTTCTGCAGGAGAAAGCGAACAACTTCGCATTATTCGTACAGTGCGAAGACCGACAGATGACGAGGATAAAACTATTACCGAATCGCGAAAATTATTTTCGGAAGATATAAATAAATATCTCACGGCAAATGAAAAACTTTTTTCATCAATTCTGGCGCCGAAATTCGATAACTCTGAAAAAGAAATGTTATACTGGACAGCATTTTCACTTATGCGCCAGGTAATGCTGCCGCCGGAAGGGGAAAGCAGTTACAACTATTATGTATTTTCGCGTGAACCACAATGGGGATGGGGACACGGTGGGCAAGTCTTTCATGAGAGTTTAACGATGCTTGCCTATGCGTTAATGGATAATGTAAGTGCTATGAATTCTCAACGTGTATATCGAGAGCGTCAATATAGAGATGGGTATATTAATTACCGCACCGGTGCATTTCTCAATGAAACCATTCCGTATGAAAACCAACTTACATCTTCTGCTCCATGGTATGCTTGGCAGAATTGGGAAATTTATAAAATCACAAAGGATAAAATATTTCTTGAAGAGATGTATGAATCGAGCAAATCATTCTACAATTACTATGTAAGTAACAGAGACAGTGACGGCGATGGATTATGCGAGTGGGGTGCACACGCAGTACTAGAATGTGTTCGTGATGGAAAAGTTGCTGTGTGGGATGAAGTCGGTTGGCCGAGCAATTTTGAGGCGGTTGATTTGAATTCAATGTTAGTCATGGAAGAAAAATCTCTTGCAGCAATGGCGATGGAACTTGGAGAAAAGAGTGAAGCGAAAGAATGGAATCGTAAAGCAGCGGAGCGATCAAAAAAGATCAACGACATCATGTGGGACGATTACACTGGTTTCTATTACAATGTAGATAAGATGACAAACATATTCACTCACAAAAAACTCAACGATCTAAAGCGTGAAGAGATTATCGGTTTTCTTCCGCTCTGGGCTGGTATTGCGGATAAACTACAGGCAAAAAAACTAATGCAGAAATTGACCGATCCCAAGAAATTTTGGCGCAAGTATGGCGTACCGACTCTTGCTGCGGATGATTCATATTATAATCCCAAAGGATATTGGAATGGGCCTGTTTGGGTGCAGTGGGATTACTTAATAGAACGTGGCATGATTGATTATGGGTATAAAGCAGAAGCAAAAGAATTAGTAAACCGCGTTGCAACTAATATGATTGAACAACTGAAAAAAAATCATAATTTTTGGGAGTTCTACAGTCCTGATGAACAATGGGCAGGTTATAACAAAACGTATTTGTGGGCTGGTATTATAACACGAATGATGTTAGATGCTCTGCAATAACCGTCTTAGATGAATAGTCGAGACTTTCAATATTCTTTAAAATTAAATTCAATAAATAAAATATTTTCACAAACAAAGTGAATACTATGAAAAAATGGAAACAGGTATTATCGTTTTCATTTTTCTTATTTGCAATATAGTATTTGTGGTTGCGGGAATATTTTTGATATTTTTTTTACTTTGAACTTTTTACTTGCATCGGCATGTCGGAGAACTACGGCTCCCAATAAAATGCTGCTAATGTTGGTTGTTGCAAATGATGGATTGTTCTCCGTACAGACCCAAGTTGAACTTAAGTGAATTGAAATATCAATGTTTTCTCTCTTTCGCTGGGTCATTATAATTTTGTTACACGGAGAACTACAAAGTAAAGATATTTCATAAAGGAGAATGATTGTGAATTTATTTAAAGTGTCATTCCTGATTCTGATTGTCTCGCTTTTTCTCTGCGAGAAAAGTGATCCGCAGGTGACGGTGCATGATGAATTTTTAAAACTCAATGCAAAAACAAACGATCCGCTCTTTACAAATTACGCGGCTGCAATTTCACGGTCGTTTTTTTTTGCCGATAAATC
>Ga0214473_10003507_pt1 | contig 18994 bp, 19 predicted proteins | sample RVTome_7_FD_203509 | JGI IMG/M metagenome (GOLD analysis project Ga0214473, IMG submission 203509) | Soil microbial communities from uranium-contaminated site in the Upper Colorado River Basin, Wyoming, United States - RVT98D197 | ecosystem: Environmental > Terrestrial > Soil > Contaminated >... | reverse complement strand
CAGAGACAATCGCAATCTTATCTTGTTTGCCAATATGCTGGCTATGGCAAGTACGTGGCTATTCGGCTCCTTTTTTGTCAATATAGCCAAAACACCTCAAGACGGTTTGCTATGGAACAGGTTGCTGCATATCGGCGCCATAATGGTGGTGCCGGCTTTCTTTCATTTTGTCTGGGATTTTTCGTTGAAGAAAAAGCCTCAAACTTTTTTTCTTGTTCCTTTTATGTACGCAGCCAATGCTTCTCTGCTGTTATTACTCTTTAACCCCGTTTTTATCGCCGGCGTTAAACGGGCGCCGTTTATCGGATACTCTTTTGAACCAGGTCCCGCTTACTATATTTATGTCGGCCTTTTTGCTTTTGCCTCATTGTTCGGGCTTCTCGCAATATTCAGAACATATAAAACAAGCGAGGGATTTCAGCAGCAAAAAGCCAAATACTATCTTTTAAGCATGATACTAGCCGTTATGTCCGGATTGGTTTTCTTTTTGCTGTCAATGGCTAACTCTCCCGGAACTTTACCGATTGACAATTTAGTGGCCATAGCCTTTAGCATTACTTTTACCTATGCCGCCCTAACCTACCGCTTGGTCGATATCAAACTTATCATTACTAAGGTTTTTTTAGTCGTCTTGTTCTCGGCAACATTCTTGACCATCTACCTTTTTATCAGCGGCCTTTTTCACTGGGTATTAGTCGGAATGCTTGATTATAAGATGCTGATTGCTTCTACCATACCATTTGTGCTGTTTACCAGCCTATTTCCTCCTCTGAGAAACGGTATTTTAGAGTATATCGATAACCTGGTTTATGGCGGTCATTACAACTACCGGCAATTGATTAAAGAAACCAACGAAGCCTTAGTGGCTATCTTGGACTTAAGAGAGCTACTCGGCTATCTGACCGATACCATCAGCGAAAATCTGGAGCCGCAAACATTAAGTTTCTTTCTGAAAGACGGCCATTCATTCGCGGTGAAAAGCTCCAGCAGTCTAACAAGTTCTAACCAGAAAGTGGCACCCGACAGTCCCTTGATCAGCCTCTTGGGTAAAAACAAGAAAGCCATAGCAACCTGGGGGCTTGAACAGGACAACCCAACAGATAAAAAAATCTTATCGACTTTAAAGCGTTTAAAAGCCCAGACAGCAGTGCCGCTGCTGGTAAAAGATTCCTTGTTGGGCTTTATTGCTCTGGATGTTAAAAAAACCGGTAAAAGCTACTCGCCCAAGGACTTGGAAGTTTTGAATGCGATAGCTTCTACCGCTGCAATCGCCCTTCAAAACGCCCGCTTGTATGAAGAAGCCATAACCGACGGTTTAACGGGATTGTATCACCATAAATACTTCCATCACCGCATTCATGAGGAGCTGTCCAGGGCCAAACGATACCGCTATCCTCTTTCGGTTATCATGTTTGACATAGATCACTTTAAGGAAATTAACGATAAATACGGACACCAGGTTGGCGACCAAGTCCTCGAAGAGCTGGCCGACCTCACCAAAGAAAACCTGCGCTTATTCGATATAGTTGCCCGTTATGGCGGTGAAGAATTTGTTATCCTTCTTCCGGCTATGGGCGAAGAAACAATCAAGCGTCATTTCGAAAAAGCCGTAAGCATTGCCGAGCGATTAAGAAGCGAGGTTCAACTGGCTAAATTTTCTGACCAAAAGTTAAATATAACCATCAGTCTGGGAGTCGCTTTCTTTGACGGAAAAGATGATGAAATGACCAGCAAGGCGATGATAAACGCCTCGGACAAGCAACTGTACCGGGCCAAACAAGCCGGCCGCAACAGGGTTTGTAAGGTGAATTTGTCAAAACGATTATTAGCCTAGCGCCACCCCTCAAACACGCCGCAAGACTTCCTTTAACTCTGGTGGTAACTCTGCTTCAAATTCCAGTTCTTTACCGGTTGTTGGATGTTTTAATTTCAGGTGAAAAGCGTGTAAAAATTGCCTTGTTAAACTCAAGAATTCTTTGTCATCAATACGGCCGTAAGTGGCATCGCCGACAACCGGATGATTGATGTAGAAAAGGTGGACTCTTATCTGATGGGTGCGGCCGGTAACAAGTCTTAACTTAAGAAAAGCATAATCTTCGAACTGCTCTAAGACAAAAGCTTTAGTCTTGGCATAACGCCCGTTAGGTTGTACCGCCATCTTTTTACGCTCGATCGGATGCCGGGCAATAGGCGCTTCCACTTGAAAAGTTTTTTCCTTGAATGAGCCGTGAACAAGTGCTAAATATTCTCTTTGAACTTGACGATTTTTTATAGCCTCGCTTAGAGCTATATGAGTTTTATCGTTCTTGGCTATCAGCATCAATCCGGATGTATTCTTATCCAGCCTATGCACTATCCCCGGCCTTTTTACGCCGCCTATGGCAGACAACCCCTTAAGGTGAAAGAGCAACGCGTTTACAAGCGTTCCCTCCCAATGGCCGTATGATGGGTGAACAACCAAGCCCGCTTGTTTGTTGATAACCGCTAAATCGGCATCTTCGTAAACAATATCGAGAGGAATATTTTCCGGCTCGACTTCCGCCTCTTTGGGGTCGGGAATTTGATAAGTGATAACCTGGGCGGCCGAAACCCGGTAGCTCTTACCGGCCGCTCTTTCATCTACCGAAACCAGCCCGTTCTTTATCAACCGCTCGCCAAAACTCCTGGAAGCTACCTCTGGCCTCGAAGCCAAAACAACATCAAGCCTCTGTCCCTCATCGGTAATTGTGGTCTTGTAAGTGAAAGAAGTTGTCTTGGGAGGCATCTTTAGCGTTTGAATTTGAAGATGTTTTTGACCAATAAAAGGGCCGCCCCACTCACAAGGGAAGTATCGGCGATATTAAAAACCGGCCAAAAATGAAAGTCCAGAAAGTCGGTAACCTGCTTAAACAAAGTTCGATCGATGAGGTTTCCAATGCTTCCGGCCACTATCAGGCCCAGCGCAATGCGGATAATAATCGAAGCCGGCCGGTAAATCAGCAAGTAGAATAGGGTAACTGCAATAATAACGATTGCCGCTATCAAAAAAAGCTTGTTTTGCTCTTGGAGCAGCCCGAAAGCCATGCCTTTATTTTGAACCAAAGTAAGACTTAGGAAGCCTTTTACTAATGATAAGGATTTTTCGGGCGATAAATTAGCCCTCGCCCAAAGCTTGCTTGCCTGATCTATGCCTAGAAAACCCAGCATAGTTAAACTAAAAACCGGCAGCTTTCTTCTAATAAACTTCATTTAGCCTTGCTCTTTTTCGCTTTGGCACTTCAGACAACTCTCAGCATAAGGTAAAGCTTTTAGTCGCTCGGGATCAATCTGCTGATTGCACTCGCCACAAATACCGTATGTTCCCTCTTCCATTTTATAAAGAGAATCGTTTATTTTATTGAGAATATCTTTTATATTCCAACTGAGAGAATCGTCTCTCTCGCGCTCAAAAGTTGTGGTAGCGGCATCGGCTTCGTCGTCTTCATAAGCGTTTTCACCGCTCATTTCTGTTTGCGACGGCTTTAAATCTTCCTTCAAAATAACATCGAGCTCTTTTTCCAGCCTTTCCTTGTCAATCAAAAGCTGCTTCTTTAGCTGTTCTTGGAGTTGTTTTTCCATTTTACACCTAACGCCTCACCTTAATAGCTTCAGCACACCTCTCGCATAGCTTTGGTGCGCCTTCTTCTTCGGTTACCTCCGGCACAAAACGCCAGCAGCGCTCGCACTTAAACTGCTTGGTCTTCTCTACTTCAATCACAAGACCTTCAATCTTCTCGCTTGAATAAGTAACCTGTCCGCCGCCCTTACCGCCGAGTTCAACTTCCGAGACAATCAGCAATTCGGGTAATTCTTCCATATTCTCTTCTAAAAATGGCTTTATTTTAGCCGGAGCTTTGATGATAACTTTTGCCTCTAAGGAAGTGCCAATTACCTTCGCATTTCTGGCTTCTTCCAGCGCCTTAAGCGCTTCGTCTCTTATCTCTTGCAACTGGCCAAACTTTGCTTCCAAAGCCTTGTCAATTAATTCGGTGTCCTCTTTTGGCCAAGATGCCATTTGCACACTTTTATGCTTCTTACCAAAAGGAAGGTGTTGCCAAACTTCTTCAGTTGTAAAGGCTAATATGGGAACTAAAAATCTCGTGATAACGGAAAGTAACTGGTAAAGGACTGTTTGGGCCGAGCGTCTTTTTAGAGAATCGCTTTCTTCGGTATACAAAGTGTCCTTTAAAACATCCAAATAAAAAGCACTCAGCTCCACTACGCAAAAATTGTAAATAGCGTGAAATGCCGTATAAAACTTATAATCCTCATAAGCCTTGGTAACCTTAGCAGTCAGTGCCTGTAGCCGGCTTAAAACAAAGCGGTCAATTTCCCGTAATTCACTGTAATCAAGCGCTTTTTCCTTATCAAAATCATATAGATTAGCGATAAGAAAACGCAGGGTATTTCTGATTCTGCGGTAGGCTTCTGATATCCGCTTCAGGATTTCAGGGCTTATAGCGATATCGGTCGTAAAATCGGATGAGGCCACCCAGAGCCTGAGGATGTCAGCCCCGCTTTGCTTGATAACATCAAGCGGGTCTACGACGTTGCCCAGGGATTTGCTCATCTTGCGCCCGTCTTCGTCAACAACAAATCCGTGAGTTAAAACGGCTTTGTATGGAGCCTTGTCCTGATGCCCGACTGAGGCCAGCAAAGACGACTGAAACCAGCCGCGGTGCTGGTCGCTTCCCTCAACATACAAATCAGCCGGCCAGCTTAAATCGGCGCGTTTCTTTAAAACCGCTTCATGACTTATCCCTGATTCAAACCAAACATCGAGAATATTCAACTCTTTTTCTATCGAGCTTCCGCCACATTTCGAGCAAGCTGTTCCTGCCGGCAATATTTCCGATGCGCTTTTCTTATACCAGGAGTCAGCGCCTTCTTCGGCAAAAAGTTTGTGAACGGCTTCTATTGTTTCAGCGTTTACCAAGGCCTCGCCACAATCCTTACAAATGAAGACCGGCAGTGGTACGCCCCAAACCCGCTGTCTGGAAATACACCAGTCCGGACGCTCGCTGACCATAGCTTCAATCCGGCTTTGACTCCATGAAGGAATCCAATCTACTTTCTTAATCGCTTCGAGCGCCTTTTCGCGCAAGCCCGCTTCCTCCATAGATATAAACCACTGCTCGGTTGCTCTGAATATTACCGGCTGCCGGCAACGCCAACAGTGGGGATAAGAGTGAGTTATAAAATCAAGCTTTAAAAGCAATCGACGGCTTTTTAAATCTTCGACGATATTTTTGTTCGCCTCATTAATATCTTGTCCTTCGAAACGCTCAGCCTCAGATGTGAAAACACCGCTGTCATCAACCGGCATCGGCATCGGCAACTTATACTTAACGCCGGCCAAATAGTCTTCCTGGCCATGTCCGGGCGCTATGTGAACTATGCCGGTCCCTTGCTCGTGCGAAATAAAATCAGCCAGAATAACGGCCGATTTTTTATCGAAAAGAGGATGATTTACCTCAATTCCCTCCAACTCCTTGCCCAGGTATTCCTTTACTAACTTAAAGGAACGGCCAAGTTCATTAAAAACAGGCTCCGCCAAATCCTCTAAAATCAGCAGACGCTCTCCTTCACTTTCGACCAGCCAGTAGCGTCCGTCAGGATCCAAGGCCAAAGCCACGTTGGCCGGCAGCGTCCAAGGAGTAGTCGTCCAAACCATGAAATAAATATCGGAAGGACTTTCCCCCAGCTTACCCTTGTCGTCACTGACTTTAAACTTGATATAAATTGATGGCGAGCGTTCATCCGAATACTCTATCTCCGCTTCAGCCAAAGCCGTGCCGCAGTTATAGCACCAATGGATAGGTTTTCTGCCTTTGTAAATAAGTCCTTTGTTGAAAAGGGAGCCGAATATCTCGATATTCGTGGCTTCATAAACCGGATCGAGGGTGAGGTAGGGATTCTCCCAGTCGCCTCTTATGCCAAGACGCTTGAACTCGTCACGCTGGCGCTTGAAAAAACGCATGGCATATTCATGACACATCTGCCTAAGTTCGGCATCACTTATCGTTCTTCTTTTATCGCCGAGCGATTTGAGAACATTGTGCTCAATCGGCTGACCGTGAGTATCCCAACCGGGAACGTATGGAGCGTTAAACCCCTGCATAGTCCTATATTTAACGATTATATCCTTTAAGACTTTATTGAGAGTGTGCCCGACGTGAATATCGCCGTTGGCGTAAGGCGGTCCGTCATGCAAAACGAATCCAGGTTTGTCGCGGCCAGCCTCTTGAATTTTTTCATAAAGGTTCATTTCCGCCCAGAAGTCCAGCATTTCAGGCTCGCGCTGAGCCAAATTGGCCTTCATGGGAAATGATGTTTGCGGTAAATTTAGAGTTTCTTTTAAGTCCATTTTATAGCTACTTTAACCTAAAACAGCGCCATTCTCAATTTATTAAGAGCAGAGGGGTGGCGCGGAGCGCATGTTGGTTTGTGCATCATCCCCGATGCAACTAATACATCGGGGTGTGCCAAAAGCAAGATGCCGCAGCGACAGGACCCCGAGACCGTTTTTTATTTAGTTAGAGTTTGTCTTTTGGGGATGTAGACGCAGTAGGGTTCTTCAGCCAGATAATCGCCGGTAGTTTCGTAGGCCCGGGCCCGGCAACCGCCGCAAATTGTTTTATATTCACAAACTCCGCATTTGCCTTTTAGTAAATTGAAATTACGCAAATCATTAAAGAGCGGCGAGTCGTTCCAAACCTCACTAAATGTTTGCTCTTTTATGTTTCCGGCCGGAAGTTCAAAATAGCCGCAGCCCTGAACAACGCCGACATGGGAAATGAAGCAAAAGCCGATGCCGGCCAGACAGCCACGCGTCATCGACTCAAGACCTTTACTTGAATGGGGATGCCCTTTTTTAAGCTCGGCTGTTTTTCCTTCAGCTTTGGCCCGTTGCATCCTGACCCGGAAGTAATGAGGAACGTCCGTCGGCTTAAAGAATATGCCCGGGCAACTTTTCTGCATATCATAAATCCAGTTAAGCGTTTTCTCGTACTCTTCGGGAGATAATTCTTGCTCTTCAAGCTCTTTGCCGCGGCCGGTAGGCACCAGTAAAAACGGGTGAAAAGCCACCACTTTCAGCTCTTCAGCCAGCTTTAGCAAGTCATCCAGATATTTATAATTAAGCTTGGTTATGGTGGAGTTTATCTGTACCTCAAGGCCGGCTTTATGAGCATTTTTGATGGCCTTGACGGCTCCCTTGAAAGCGCCTTCTACGCCCCTAAACTTATCGTGCAACTCTTCAGTGGGAAAATCGATACTGATACTTATTCTTTGAATACCGACATCTTTTATCTTTTTGGCGATTTCCTCGGTAACCAAAGTGCCGTTCGGAGCCATGACCACCCGCAACCCTTTCTTAACGGCGTAATCGGCTATCTCGAAAATATCTTTGCGCATCAAGGGCTCACCGCCGGTTAAAATAAGGATGGGGTTTCCGGCTTCGATTATTTGATCGATAAGTTTAAAACATTCCTCTGTCGATAATTCGCCCGGATAGGGACCATGCAAAGCGCTAGCCCGGCAATGCTTACAAGCAAGATTGCAACTCCTGGTAACCTCCCAGGCCACGAGAATAGGACTGTACTTTTTATCTGAGATTGCCACGTCGCTACGCTCCTCGCAATGACGGCTTTAAAGCCATTTAGCTATATCCTTTGCGTGATAAGTTATTATTATGTCGGCGCCGGCCCTTTTGATAGAGTTCATAATTTCCATAACCACCTTTTTTTCATCAATCATGCCGGCAGCGGCAGCTGCTTTTACCATCGCATACTCACCGCTGACATTATAAGCGGCGGTGGGATAACTAAACTCTTCCTTAACGGCTTTAATCACATCCGTATAAGCCAGAGCCGGCTTAACCATAACGATATCGGCCCCCTCTTCGATGTCCAGAGCCGTCTCCCTTAGAGCCTCCAAGGCATTGCGCGCATCCATTTGGTAGGTTTTCCTGTCGCCGAACTGCGGGGTGGAGTGGGCGGCCTCCCTGAAAGGGCCGAAGAAGGAAGAAGCATATTTAGCCGAGTAAGCCATAATGGGCAGGTTTTCATAACCAGCCTCATCTAGGGTAGCTCTGATAGCGCCAACGCGACCATCCATCATATCTGAAGGCGCAACCATGTCCGCTCCGGCCTCGGCGTGAGAAAGGGCTGTTTGAGCAAGTAACTCCAAGGATAAATCATTTTGAATCTGGCCATCTTTAACGACCCCGCAGTGGCCATGCGACATATATTCACACAAACAAAGATCGGTTATAACTAGCAGTCCATCTATTTCTTTTTTCAAAGCCCTTATAGCCATCTGGACAATTCCATCCTCGGCATAAGCTCCCGTAGCTGCTTCATCTTTTTTATCGGGAATGCCGAAAAGAATTACCGCTCGTATGCCCAGCTTAACCAGCTCTTTAGCTTCCTTGACAAGCTCGTCTACAGAAAGTTGAAAAACCCCCGGCATAGCCTTTATCTCAATGCGCTGCTTAGTGCCCTCCTTAACGAAAAGCGGATAAACAAGGTCGCTTACGCTGAAACTGGTTTCGGCAATTAAGTCTCTAAAAAGCTCGTTTTGCCTTAGGCGCCTGGGCCTGTATGCTGGAAAGCGCACGTTAAACCTCCTTAATTAGAGCTTCTACCAATCCTTCTATTGTATAGTCTTCAGCCATTATATCGACATTCAAGCCGTTTTCCTTAGCGGTTTTCGCGGTAACCGGCCCTATGACGGCGATTTTTACGCCCTCAAGAACCGATTTATCTTTTCCAATCATAGCTAAAAAATTCGATATCGTCGATGAGCTGGTGAATGTTATGATATCCATCTGCCCTTTTAGGGCCGAGATTTTCTCCCGCCCTATGCCTGTGTCAGCAACCGTTTTATATGTTGGCGCCACATCAACACTGGCCCCGGCTTTTTTCAATTCCTGCGGCAGAATTTCCCTGGCTACTTGGGCTCTGGGCAATAAAATCTTATTGCCGCCAACATCTCCCAAAGCCCGGATTACTCCTTCGGCCACGTATTCTTCGGGAGCCAAATCGACATGCAGGGCAAATGATTGCAAACACCTTTGCGTTGCCGGCCCTATGGCGGCAACTTGCGCCCCTTTAAAAATCCGGAAATCGAGTTTCTTTTCCTTAAGGCGCTCAGCCAATTTAAGCACGCCGTTAGCACTGGTGAAAATCAACCAGTCATAATAAGCTCCTTCGCTTTGCAGCTCAATAGCCTTATCCAGCGCCTCGTAACTATCAGGCGGCTCCACTTTTATCACGGGGATTTCTATAGGAGTTGCGCCAAGAGAGTAAAGAGCTTCGCTTAATTTACTTGCCTGCCCGTGGCTTCTGGTCACAACGACTCTTTTACCGAAAAGCGGCTTGCTCTCAAACCATTTCAGCTGTCTTCTTAACTCTACAACACTGCCTATGACGATTATTGCCGGCGCTTTAAATTCCGCTTGGCTTGCTTTTTCGGTAATATCTTCAAGCGTTCCTTCCAGTACTTGCTGGCGGCTGGTTGTTCCCCATCTAATAATGGCAACCGGTGTTTTGGGATTCTTTTTGTTTTTAAGCAAATTCTGCGTAATGGAAGGTAAGTTCTTAATCCCCATCAGGAATACCAGTGTCGAGTTTCCTTCAGCCAAAGCCTGCCATTGGATATCCGACTGGGTTTTAGCGGGGTCTTCATGGCCGGTTATGAAAGTTACTGACGAAGTGTAGCCTCTTTGGGTAATAGGTATTCCGGCATAAGCCGCTACCGCATAAGCGCTCGTAACACCGCAAACAACTTCGAATTCAACACCGGCTTCAGCCAAAGCCAAAGCTTCTTCGCCGCCCCGCCCGAATATAAAAGGGTCACCGCCTTTAAGGCGCACCACTTTCTTTCCTTCGGCGGCTAATTTAATCAATAAATCGTTTATTTGCTGTTGCTCGGAAGTGTGCTCGCCGCCTTTTTTACCAACGAAAATCTTTTCCGCCTGCGGCGCGTATTTGTCAATATCGATAACGCTGGCCAGATAATCGTAAACTACAACATCGCAAGAGCCCAGAGCTTCAACGGCTTTTAAGGTTAATAATTTTTCATCCCCCGGACCGGCTCCGGTCAGGTATACTTTGCCTTTACTCATTAAACAGCTTTCCGTATTTCGTCGAGGATTTTCTCGGCTCCCTCGCTCTTTAGCCTTTGAGCTAATTCTATGCCAACAAGTTCAGCTTCATCCGAAGAGCCCCTATGCTGGCCTTTAATTATTTCTGTGCCGTCAAGGGAGGCCACTAAAGCCTTAAGCTCGATTACGCCGTCATTAGCCACCGCAATCGCCCCAACCGGAACCTGGCAGCCGCCCTGTAATTCCTTCATTAAAGCCCTCTCGGCCGTTACTTCGGCTAAATTTTTGCGGTTGTTTATTTTGTCCAAAAGGCCAAGCACCTTAGCATCACCGGCTCTGGCTTCAATTCCAATAGCGCCCTGCCCGACAGCCGGCATAAAATCGTCTACGCTGAATACTTGCTTCACGTAATCAGCCATGCCCAGTCTTTTTAAGCCGGCTATGGCCATTATAATGGCTTGATACTCACCGCTTTGTAATTTTTTTATTCTGGTGTCGACATTTCCCCGTATTTCGGCGGCCTCCAGATCGGGCCTTAAGGACAATAGCTGAGCCTTGCGCCTTAAGCTGCTTGTGCCCACTACCGCCCCCTTAGGTAGCTCATTAAAATTATTGTATTGGAGTGAGATTAGAGCATCGCGGTTGTCTTCGCGCTCGGTGGTAGCGGCAATTATGAGGCCGTCCGGAATCTCGGTCGGCAAGTCTTTCATGGAGTGAACAGCCAGGTCAATCCCTCCGGCCAAAAGCTCGTTCTCGATCTCCTTCACAAACAAGCCTTTGTCGGCAATTTTGGATAGAGCCACATCCAGTATCTTATCGCCCTTGGTTTTAATAATTCTTAGCTCTACTTGAGCACTTGCCTTTTCCTCAAGCAGTCTAGCAATATAAGAAGCTTGCCACAGGGCAAGCTTCGAGCCTCTTGTGCCTATTATAGGTTTCTTACTTTCGCTCAACGCTGCCTCTCTTCTCTATTTCTTCTTGGACATTATCCAGCCCGAAAAGATGCCTTAGGGAATCTACGTACGCATAGCCGTCTTTGTGCTTGGCTAACTCTTTAAGCCGAACAATCGGCTCATGTAACAAGCGGTTCATCAATACATTCGTTAAGGCTTTTATATGCTCCTTATCATGCTCATTGATGTCATGGATACGGGCCAGCACCTTTTCAAGCTCTTCTTGCCGTATCTGTTCAGAGAGCTTTTTTAATTCAACTATTGTCGGAGCCACCTCTAAGGACGAAAGCCAGCCGACAAATTGCTTAATTTCTTCGCCTATGATTTCCTCGGCATATTTGGCGGCCTTTTGCCGCTCGGCCATATTATTCTCGACTACGTTTTGCAAGTCATCTATATCATAAAGATAGACATTGTAGAGCGTATTTACAGCCGCCTCTACGTCCCTGGGAACGGCAATATCGATGATAAAAATCGGCTTATTGCGCCTAGCCTTCATCACCTCGGCTACGTCTTCCTTCTTAATCACCGCATGAGGAGCCGCCGTCGAGGTTATAACAATGTCAGCCTTAGCCATCTCGTTGAATAAATTTGCAAAAGTAACCGCTTCCCCTTTAAAAGTCTTGGCTAATTCCACTGCTTTCTCGTAAGTACGGTTAGAAACAAGAACCGACTTTACGCCCTGGTCCTGTAAGTGCTTGGCGGTGAGCTCGCTCATTTTGCCCGCCCCGACAATCATAACCGTCCGGCCGTCTAAATCCTGGAAAACTTTTTTGGCAAGTTCAACCGCTGCGTAACTTATACTCACAGCGCTCTCACCGATGGGAGTTTCCGTGCGAACCCGCTTGCCTACCCTAAAGGCCCGGTTAAACAACCGGTTAAAAATGATATCGGTTGCCTGTAATTCAGCGGCCAAAGCATAGGCTTCTTTGAGCTGTCCCAAAATCTGGGCTTCGCCCACAACCATCGAATCCAAACTCGCCGAAACCTCAAAAAGATGACGGATGGCCTGCTTGTCATTGTAAAAATAAAGCAGGGGCTCGAGAGTTTTCAGCTCTACGCCGCTTCTGCCGCTTAGAAAATCGTAGAGCTGCTTTTTGCCGATATCCAAGTCCAAAAGAACCGCATAAAGCTCGGTGCGGTTACAAGTTGAGATTACAACCGCCTCTTTAACGGCATTTTTATCAAGCAAAGCCCTAACCGTGCCGTCGAGCTCGCGCTCGAATGACATCTTCTCCCTGATTTCTATGGGCGCAGTTTTATGGCTTAATCCGCAAACCGTTATATGCATGAGCTGACTTTTTCCTTTGCTTCTTCCGCTTTCCCCCGCTTAATAAGTTCAATAAGCGGCAACCTGGCAATTTGCTCTAACTTTGCCTTTCGTTTATTTAAATCGGCATATTTGGCTATTACTTTATTCCTGGCCTTAGCCAAAACCTCCAAATACTCTTCATATTCCGGGCCGAGCCTTCTCGAAAATTCTTTCCGTAATTTTTTGCTCAACGCCGGGAACTTACCGCCGGTAGATATGCTTATGACCAGGTCGCCACGTTTCACGACACTGGCATTGTAAAAATTACTTATAGCCGGCTTATCGACTACGTTCAGCAAAATGCCCAGCTTCTTTGCATCTTCGGCCACTTTCACGTTAACCTCTTCATTATCGGTTGCCGCTATTGCCAAGAAAGCCCCGTCTAAATCACCTTTTTTATACGGCCGCTCAATTATTTTTACCTTTGCCCCGGCCTCCAAGAGCGCTTTGGCTTTACCGGCTCCGACGCTACCATTGCCGATAACGACGCAGAGCTTATCTTTAATATCCAAGCTTATCGGATAAAATCCCAAAATGAGCCTCCGGTTACTGAAGTTTTGTTAAGAGGGTTATCAAGCTGGTAAGAGCAACGGGAATTAACCCGGCTATAGCTACGTATGACGATTTCTTGCCAACCCAACCTATCTTAAAGCGGGAGAATAGATAGAACAAATACATCAGCCAAGTGGCCAGAGAGGCTACGACAATATTAACATCCCATTTTAGTTTCCAAAATTGCAAGGCTGCCCCAAAACCCAAAGCTATGGCTATCGTAAAAATAATAAAACCGCTCACAATAGAACGGTAGGCCGCCTCGTCCAAAACCTCAAGCGATGGCAGGAAGCGCTGCAAGGCTCCCAATTTCTTTGATTTCAGCTGGCGTTCTTGAAGCAAGTAAAAAACAGCTGCGCCGGCTGCAACAAAAAAGGCCGAGTAGGCGATAACAATCAGCACCACGTGCACCAATACCCAAATGCTTTTAATATTTTGAAATATGTGTCTGGGAACGGTATAACGGCTCCAGCCGGCCAGCAACAGAACAATGGCCAATAGCGAGGCATACAGACCCAGAATCCGTACTTTTGACCATACTTCTACAACAAGCGCTTCAACAACGACGAACCAGGAGATTATAAGAAATATCTCAAAAAAACCGGCCCCGGAAAATCCTCCCAAAACAAGGTATCTAAACAAGAGAGAAATCGTGTTGGAAATCAAACCGCCAACCAAAAAGGCGGTAGCCCAGTGTAGATACGACCAACTGGGCAGCTTTATTTTGGCCATATAAAAAATAAAAGAGCAGATATAAACTGCTATTGCCAACCAAAAAAACAGTAAACTTAACTGTTCGGATATCATATTAAACTCCAAACCCGAGCTATTTTTTCTTCAATAGACTTAGTTGTTGCTCTACTTTTGCGAGGCGGCTCCCCATCATAAGCAAATACACTATCAGAGCAACCCATATGGCCCCGTAAGCAGAAACAACGTAAATAAAATTTTTTGGCATTTAAGAACCCTCCTTAAGACTGATAACTTCTTCTTCAGCCTGGCCAATCTTTATTCTTAACATCATCAGAGCAGCGAATAATAAAGTAAAAGCAAAAAGACTGAAAAAGAAAGCCACTTGCATTTGGCCATCCAGCCCCATTCCGCCGCTTCTGAACTCGAACACCACCGGATGAATGGAGCGCCACCAGCGGATGGAGAAAAAAACGAGCGGGACGTCTACGAAAGCCACGATACCGTAAACTGCAGAAAAGCGCCCCTTTTTGCCTTCTTCTTCAACCGCACCTCCAAGCATTAAATAGCCTACATAAAGAAGCCACAAAACAAGCGTTGTAGTTAAGCGAACGTCCCACATCCACCAGGCTCCCCAGGCCGGCTTGGCCCAAATCGGTCCGGTTATCAGAACTAATGTCGTAAAAAGCAATCCTATTTCAGCCGCAGCCCGGGCAGCAATCTCATAGCTTTTCTTTTCCGTTCTCAAGTAGCCGATGCTGCCGATAAAGACAGCCGTAAAAGCCAAGAGAGCGTTCCACGATAAAGGTACATGGAAATAAAATATTTTTTGCGAAAAACCTAGGCTGGCCTCAATCGGAGCGTAAAAAAATACCAGATAAATAGCGGCTAAGAAAACCGGTACGAGAGCAATGGTCAAAATACTCAAAATCTTGCTGCTTTTCATGCTAGTCCTCCACTACGAAGTCGAATACTAAAAAAGGCATTATTAGAAAAATAATATCATAGACACCCAGGAATTGCAGCCAAACCCGGATAGTCACCAGATTGCTTTGAGGGGCAAACACAAAGCTAGAAAGCTTAACCACTCCAATGAGCAAAGGGATGATAACCGGAAAAAAGAGTATGGGCAGCATCAGGTCACGGGCCCTAGTATTAACCGATATGGCCGAAAGAAGCGTACCCACGGCTACAATACCCAAATCTCCCAAAATAATCGTTATTATAAGCAGCCAGGCCTGAGAGGCAAAACTTTGAGTGATAAAAAACAGAATGAACACCGGCAAACTGAGAACCTGGATAATCAGGAGGAAGATTATGTTGCTTATAAACTTGCCCCAGTATATTAAAGAGCGGTCGAACGGGGCTAAAAGGAGCCCGTCCATTACACCCTCGTCCTTTTCCAATACGAAAGTGCGGTTCAATCCAAGAACGGCCGCAAAAATCAAAGCCACCCACAATAAACCGCCAACGGAGCCGACAACTTTCGGATTTTGCTTAATAACTTCCAGCACTTCAAAAAAGCCGAAGTTAAGGATTACAAAAGCGAGCAAAATAAAAATAAACATGGCACTGAGCATGTCTTTCGTTCGAAGTTGGGCTATGATGTCTTTTTCTATGAGCGCGTAAAGCTGCTTGAAGGTTTTCACTAACCGCTCACCTGCTTTAAATAAATGTCTTTGAAATCGCCTACTTTTACATCTTTGGTCGGCTCATTAAAAACAACGCCCTTAGCAGATAAAATTAAGGCTCTATCCGCTAAAACCAGACCTTTTTCCAGGCTATGAGTAGTCATAATAAAAGTGGTGCCGCTTTTTCTTAGGCCGCCAATGGTCTCATCCAAAACTTCTACCGCCAGCGGGTCGAGGCCGCTATGGGGCTCATCCAGAAAAATCAAGGCCGGCTCGTGCAATAAGGCCCGGGCAATGGCGATGCGTTGCTGCATGCCTCTCGAGAAGGTCCTGACCAAATCAAACCGCCTTTCAGAAAGACCAACCAGCTCCAAAAGATAGTCGATTCTTTCATCAACCTTTTCAACACTGAAAAGGTGGCTGAAAAAGCGCAAATTTTCATAAGCGGTTAAATCAGGATATAAATAAGGATTATGAGAGAGAACACCTATGTTTTGCCTTATAAAAACAGGATCGCGCTTAGCCGACACTCCCTCAAGACAAAAATCGCCCTTAGTCGGATTGAGGATGGTAGAAAGGATTTTAATAAGAGTGGTCTTTCCAACGCCGTTAGGGCCGAATACAGTTACGAACTCGCCTTTCCCCAAGAAGAAATTAATGTCGCTTAAGACTTTGCGGCGGCCGAAAATCTTGCTGAGATTTTTTACTTCCAAATAGTTATCAGTTTCTGTTTTATTCATTGCTATGTATAATCGGAAATTCCCGGCTTTTCTTTATAATAACAGCAAAAGCAGAGTCTGGACAGCGCCGAGGGGTGGCGCGAAGGACCCCGAGGTTTAAAATTAGCGATGCTCGGTGTTGCCGGAAAGGATTTCGACAGCGTGGCCAAGAACAGGTTTTAGAAGCTTAAAACACTCATCGACGGCTTTGGTGCTGCCCGGAAGATTTATTATGAGTGTTTTGCCCCGGATGCCGCTTATTCCGCGGGATAAAATAGCTTTCTTTGTTTCCTTAAAGCTTTGTTGCCTGAGCGCCTCGGAAAAACCCGGCGCTTGTCTTTGAATTACTTTAGCCGTAGCTTCAGGGGTTACATCTCTTTCGCTTAAACCAGTACCGCCGGTCGTAAAAATAATTTGCGCTATGTTCTTATCAGCCCACTCGGTAAGAGTGCTGCCTATCTGCTGCATTTCATCGGAAACGATTTTATATTCGACAACTTTGCCACCTTCGAACTCCACAAGGTCTTTTATAAGCAAGCCGCTTTTGTCTTCCCGCTCGCCTACGCTTGCCTTATCACTTATAGTTAAAACAGCAACTTTTATGTCTCGCAAAATAACCTCCATATAGTCGAGGGGTGGCGCGGAGCGACAGGACCCCGAGATTTCAAACCTTAATTATATCCCCCACTTTTACCCTACCGCTTTTTAATACTTTAGCAAAAACTCCGTCCTCAGGCATAATGCAATAGCCGGCTTTTTTGTAAATCGCACAAGGAGTATGGCAATCCTTGCCAATTTGCGTTATTTCAACCAATGCCCCGCCTGCTTGCAAATGAGCACCTACCGGCAAATCCTTTATATTTAAGCCCTTCGTAGTTATATTTTCGGCAAACGAGCCGGGCGAGACTTTTAAACCATCCTGACGCATTTTTTCGATGCTCTCCGCGGGCAAAAGGCTGACTTGCCTCTCCGAATCAAAGTGAGCATCCGCCTCCACGCCTTTGCCTTCAACCAGCATAATCGAATTAACCGGCTTTTTTTTCTGCCCTTTTTTAGCACTGATATTTAAGGAGACGACGCGTGCCTTAGACATACCACCGCCCACTTCTACCACCCGATTTCTCCAATAATTTAAGCTCTGTTATTACAATGCCTTTTTCTTTGCTTTTCACCATATCGTAAACCGTTAAGGCAGCTGTTGCACAAGCAGTCAGCGCTTCCATTTCAACACCGGTCAAACCCTTAAGTTTCACTTCAGAGTAAATAGCCAGTTCTTTATCGCCAGCGCGTTCGAATTCGATATCTATGCCCGCAATATTTAAAGGATGGCACATCGGGATAAGGTTGGCCGTTTTCTTGGCAGCCATTATGCCGGCAATCTTGGCGGTCGTAAAAACATCGCCTTTGGGTATTTCGCCGCCAAATATTAAATCCAGCGTTTCTTTTTTCATTACCAGCTTGCAGCCGGCCCTGGCTCTTCTGTCGGTGACCTGCTTTTCACTGATGTCTACCATTCTTGCTCTTCCGTTTTCATCCATATGACTAAAATCACTCATCGATACTCTCCTCCCAGGTCAACCACATTTACAAACTGTCCTTTTTTTAAATCACCACTACCTTCAGGCAAAACGGCAACTCCATCGGCTACCATTGAAGTTAAAACACCCGACCCTTGACGACCGGTCGGCTTCGCATAATAGCGGCCATTTTTCTGAGCCAGGTTTACCCGGATAAAGCTCGCCCTGCCCTTTTTCTTCTTGACTGGCTGGGCTAAAACCGCTTTAATCCGGGGCCTGCTTATTTGGCTGAAACCGCTCATTTTCAAAAGAAGCGGACGGGCATATAGCTCAAAACAAGTAGCGACCGCCACCGGATTTCCGGGCAAACAAAGAATAATTTTGTTTTTGTAAGTGAAAAACGAGAGGGGTTTTCCGGGCTTTTGATTAACTTTATTAAAATGACATTTTGCCCCAATATTTTCCAGGGCCAGGGACAAAAAATCGTACTTTCCTACACTAATGCCACCGGTTGTTATAACAATATCGGCTTTGCTTAGCGCCTTTCTTAAAACACTTTTTGTTTTGGCGAGTGTATCGGCTGAATAAGCAAAAAAACATATATCAATACTTAGTTCAGCCAGTAAGTTTTTGATTAAGTAGCTGTTCGAGTCATAGATTTGGCCCTGGAGAAGTTTCTTGCCTGGCTCTATTATTTCATTTCCGGTTACAACCAAGGATAGCGCCGGCTTATTATAAACCTTAAGTTTGCTTTCACCCACAGATGCCGCTAATCCCAGGTGAATGGGCTTAAGCAGACTACCCGCTTTGATAACAACAGAACCTTTTTTAATGTCCTCCCCGGCTTTGCGTATGTTAGCGCCTAACAAGACCGGTTTCCTAATTATTAAGCTCTCTCCTTCTACGTGAACGTTTTCCACCGGTACAATCGCCGCCGTTCCCGCGGGAACAGGAGCGCCCGTCATTATAGAAACGGCTTTCCCTTTGGAAACTTTTACCGCCGCTTTTTGCCCGGCTTGAACCTCGCCGATTATTTTAAGCGGTTCGCCGATTAAATTTTCTTTATGGACGGCAAAGCCATCCATCGCTGAATTATCAAAGACCGGCACATTTATACGTGCCTTAACATCGGCGGCAAGCACAAACCCTAAAGCATCATCAAGACTTAGAGTTTGTGTGCCCAACCTCTTGGCTTTGTTTAAAATAATATTTAGAGCTTTTTTTGAGCTAATCATTATCACTACTCACTAATTTGGCTGCTGTTGCTTTAAAACCAGCAACTATGACCTTACCTTCATAAAGATCTAATTCTTCAACCGATTGTTTGGTTATAATTGCCTCGCTTAAAAAGCCGCTTTCAAGCCTAAGTTTGCAGATCATGCCGCTTTTATCAATGCTAACTATTTTAGCAGCAAAACTATTACGTACACTGCTATTTTTGAAAGCGCCATTATTGCTGATAAAAATATCCTCCGGTCTTAAATTAAGAAAAAC
>Ga0214473_10003506_pt1 | contig 18997 bp, 7 predicted proteins | sample RVTome_7_FD_203509 | JGI IMG/M metagenome (GOLD analysis project Ga0214473, IMG submission 203509) | Soil microbial communities from uranium-contaminated site in the Upper Colorado River Basin, Wyoming, United States - RVT98D197 | ecosystem: Environmental > Terrestrial > Soil > Contaminated >... | reverse complement strand
GCGTTCCTTGGCCTCGACAGATTGATGGAGCCCGTCGGACCACTGGCGGCCGTGCATGAGCCGCCCGGTAAACGGGTCGACGATGATGATCTGCCCGTCCTGCACCACGTAGTCGGTGTCCCGCCGGTATACCTTGTGGGCCCGAAGGGCGTTCTCGATCAGGTGCGGCCACTCCATGTTCGCCCCGCTGTACAGGCTGCCCAGGTCCAGCAGTTCCTGGGCGATGGTGACGCCTTCGTGGGTGATGCCGACCTGTTTGCGCTCCGCCTGGACGATGAAGTACCGGCGATACTGTTCGGCGGAGGGCAGCTTCAGGAAGTTGTTTTCGTAGAACTGAACGGCCTCCACCTGATCGTCGGTGAGGAAGTCGGGGCCGAGGGCGAACTTTTCTTCACCTTCGGCTTCCTCGCCGCCGGCAACTCCGCCCTCGCCGTGGTCGTCCTTGCTGCGGCGGTATCCGAGGATTTTCATCGCGTCGAGCAGCTTGGGGATGTCGTGGGTACTGCCGTCGAAGCGCCGCACCGTAGAAAGGACCTTGCGGTCCCAGGTCACCTGGCGGCGAACCAGCTCCTCGGCGACCTTGTTGGCCCGGGGGTAGCGGGTGACGTCGTCGTAGGCCGGGCCGGAGATGATCAGCGGGGTCCGCGCCTCGTCGATCAGGATCGAGTCGACCTCGTCGACGATGACAAAGTCCAGCCGCCCCTGCACCTGGTCGGACAGGTGCGTCTTCATGTTGTCGCGGAGGTAGTCGAAGCCGAACTCGCTGTTGGTGCCGTAGGTGATGTCGCAGGCGTAGGCCCGGCGGCGAACGCCCTCACGCCCGCCGGGGTCGAGCTGCGCCTGAATGTAGCCGACGGAAATGCCCAACAGCTCGAAGATGTCCCGGGCGAAGTCGGCATCGCGTTTCACCAGGTAGTCGTTGACCGTGATGATGTGGACCTTGAGCCCGGAGAGCACCTGCAAGTATGCGGCCAGGTGGCAGACGATGGTCTTGCCCTCGCCGGTTTTCATTTCCGCGATCTTGCCCTCGAAGAGCACCCGGCCGCCGACGACCTGGCAATCGAAATGGCGGTGGTTCTGCGCCCTGCGAGAGGCCTCACGAAGCACCGCGAAGGCCTCGGCGATGAGCCCCTCCTCGTCGAGACTGCGGATGATCTTGGCGTGGCGCTGGCGGTACTCGTCACGATGATAGTTGTCCTGGCGCACGGCCACGTCGAGCGACTCGAACCAGGCCTGCAAGGGCTCCAGGTGGCCCGCGATGCGCTGGCGCAACGACTCGGTCCGCTCGCGAAGGTCCGCGCTCAGGTCCATTCGGATGCTGTGGAGCAACGGCTCCCGTTCTTCCTCGGCCTGCTCGTGCACCCTGGAGGCGTCGACCTGCGCCGCGTACTGCTGATCGAACGTGCCGCGTACGTCGTTCTCCAGCGCGTTGATCGGTCCGACCTGGCGCAGGTAGGCCTTGACCAGCCGATCGTTGCGCGACCCGAAGATCCGTCGGGGCAATTTCTTGACACCGTTGATGAAGGATGAAGCTACGGACATGCGGTTACCTGGGCTCCCTCGCTGCGGGGTTGAATGGCGTCGCGTCGTTCGGTTCTTGTAACGGGGCTGCGCGTTCTTGATGGGCGGGCCGGACTACGGCCCGTACAGGCCGCCGAGCCGCGACACGATCAGTTCGTGCATCCGGTGCACGTGCACCACGGAAGCCACCAGCGGCTGCGTGCTGGTGCTCCGCGAAGCCAGGCGACCTTGCGGCGAAGCCATTCGCGCCGACGTGGCATAGGCCACGGCGGTGATCCCCATGACCGCACGCGTGGCCGTCGTTGCCGCCGGGCGCAGCCGATGAATCGCTGCTGGCGTGCACACCAGCATGGCTAGCGCGGCGACAAGAGCTGCGGTGGTGTAGGGCACCGCGGTGACCGGCGCCGAATTGGCGCGCGATGTAAAAACGTGGGCAACTTCCATCGGCGGGATTATATCACCGGGAGCGCACGAAAAAAGAAGGCCCCGGCCGCGGTGTGAACCGGGTGGCCGGGGCCGGAGCTTCGTGCAAGCCGGTGAATCGCCGATCAGGCCAGCCGCCGCCTGCTGATTCGCATCGCGGTCAAGCCCAGCAGCGATCCGGCAAAGCCGAGAATGCCGCCCAGGCCGCAAATGCCCCCGCGGCCTCCGCTGCTGGGGGTGGTTGGCTCGGGCTCCGGCGGCTCGGGCTCGGGCGGCGCCACGCTGGCGGTCACGTCCACCGTCTCCGGATCGGCACTGCCGACGGCCACGCCATCGGACACGTCCAGCACCACCGTATAGGTGCCTTCCTCGTTGAAGGTGTGGGTGACCGTCATGCCGGTGCTCGGCTCGGAGCCATCCCCGAAGTCCCATGTGAACGTCAGGGCGTCGCCGTCCGTGTCGTAGGAGAGGCTGGCATCGAACGTCAGGGTCAGCGGCGCCGACCCGCTCCGCCGCCCTTGCGTGACGACGGCGACGGGGACGGCGTTGGACTCCAGGCCGCGTACGATCACGCTCTGCGTGGCGTTCATCGCCAGATTGGACTCGTCCCGGACGGTCAACCGGACCACGAACGTTTCCGCCCGTGCATAGCTTCGCGTCACTACAGCCGGCGCGTTCGTCTGGAACGTGCCGTCACCGAACGACCAATCGAAGGCGAGGTCGTCCCCATCCGGGTCGCTCGAGCTGCTGGCGTCGAAGGTAAAGACGGTTTCGCCGACGATCCCCTCGTTGGGGATTTCGGGCCCACCGCTGACGATGAACCGTGCGGTCGGTGGCCGGTTCTGCACCGGCGGCTCGGGTGGCTGCTCATCACCCGTTACGACCACGGTTTTCGAGGTGGAGTTGGTATTCGGCGGATCCTCATCGTCCGCGACCGTCAGGGTGATGGAGTAGGTGCCCGGCCGGGTGTAGGTATGGGTGGCGGTGACCCCGCTGCCGTTGGGCGTGCCGTCGCCCCACCTCCAGGTGTACGAACTGGGCAGACCACTGGGCCGATCGAAGGAGAGCGTTGCGTCCACCGTGAACGGCTGGTTGAGCAGCGGCACTTCCGGATCGATGACGAAGATCGCCCGCGGGTCGGAGGCGCCGACGCCGGCGTCAGAGACGACCACGGTCACGGCGGACCACACCGTCACGCCGCCACGGCCGTCCTTGAGGGTGACGACCGGCTGATACTGCCCGGTGTTCTGGTAGGTGTGCTCCACCTGGCCGTCAGTGTGGTTGCCCGGCCCGGTCAGCGGCAGATTCAGATCGCTCTTGCCGTCGTCCCACACCCAATCGACCTTGATGGTGTCTCCGTCCGGGTCGGTCGAGTTGATGGCGTTGAACGTCACCGTCCACGGGGCCGGGCCCTGCAAGGCCGTGTGGGTGATGTTGGCGATGGGCTTGGAATTACCCACCTGAATGTCGACAGTGTCGACGTCCGACTTGCCGCCGCTGTCCGTCACCGTCAGCTTGGCGGTGAAGGAGCACGGCTCGGCGGACGTGCAGGTGCAGGGGCTCTGCACCGTGCAGGGAGTTCCGTTGGAGAGACTGCCCGAGATGCGGCGGGTGTAGAGCTTCTCCGCCTGAATGGACACACCAGCCAGCCCGGCGGCGTTATCCGTCGTCCCGTCACCGAAGTCCCATTGGAAGATCAACTCCGCCAGTGTTGATTCCGGGTCGCTCGATTGTCCTGCGTCGAAGCGGACATTCAGCGGCGCCGGGCCGCTCGTCGGGGTTGCGGTGAGTCGAGCCGAAGGAGAGTTGTTCGTCACCTCGATGTCCACGGAGGTCTCATCGAAAAGCCCGGTGGATAGATTGGTCACGCGAAGCACAACCGTGAACGTCCTGGGCTGGCTGAACGTATGCACCACGGTGGCTCCCGTTGCCGCAGGGCTGCCGTCGCCGAAGGACCAGCGGTACTCGAGCGTGCCGCTGTTGCTGTCGAACGAACTCCGCCCGTCGAAGCTGACGGTCAGCGGCGGATTGCCGGACACCGGCGAAGCAAAGATGACCGCGGTCGGCCCTTCCCGGATGCGGCCTTCGTCGATGGTCACCGATTTGCTCGCGGCGGTGATCCCAGTGGTTACGAAGGACCAGCGGTCGCCGATGGCGAACGACGTGCCCAAGTTGCGGAGCGTGAAGGTGACCTCACCGCCGGCCGAGGTGAACTGGCCGACGCCTGTCGAACGCGGCACGTTGAACCGCTCGTTGGCACTGATGGTGCTGTCGTCGTCGGGCCGCGGCTGGGTCAGCGAGCCGTTCACCCGCCACACCTGGTTTGTCTGGGTGAGGTCCACCATCTCCAGCGTCCAGGTCTCGGTTCGGACGAACGACCCCACGCCGTTGACGGTGAGCGTCCCTTGGCCGACGTTGTTTCGGCCCGCCCGGGGAGTGGTGAAGGCGATCTCCGTGCCATCGGCGCCCATGCCCGGGGTAAGCCTGGCGAATAGGAAATACCGCCCGTCCGACACGCTGACGATGTTCCAGTCCTGGGTTAACTGCACCGTGCCCGGCTGGATCTTCTTTATGGGGACGCCGATCTGCACCGCGGTGTTGTTCTTCAATGCGGCCACCGGGTCTGCGTTGGCGGTGTAATACAAGGTGATCGTGGTGCCGCCGTACACGTCGGTCGCCTTGTACCTGATGCGGTAGCGGACGTTGGTGGGGGAGACCGGCACGGACACCCCGCCCGGCGGGTCGACGAACTCGAGGCTGGGGATGCTCGTGGGCGTCCAGCGGAGTGTAACCAAAGCCCCACCACTGCCGTCCAGCACCACGTTGGACATGGCCAGTCCGGAGCAACTATTCTCCGTGTTCCATTGACTGGCCGGGACGGTATCGCAGTTGAATGCCCGAGTGCCCGCGGACCCGGGCCAGGGGTCTCCGTCGTCGGCGACGTTTTGACAGGAACCTTCACCGATCACGGACACCTGACCAACAAAAGTGTCGCCCTCCTCCAGTTCGCGCAACCCGTCAGCCTGCACGATGACGTACCGGAATGGTTCGGTGTTCTGCTGAGGCGGGATGCCTTCCTCGTTGGCCTCGAAGTCGGTGTGCATAATAAGCACGCCTCCGCCCGGGAAACCGCCGCTTCCTGGGTGCCCCGGCTCGTCAAACCCGCGGCCCGCCGACCAGAGCCAGAGCCGTTCGCCAGGTCGATTCTCATTCTCAAGATAGTAGGCGCTGTTGTCGCGGACGAACTCAAATGGAGGCAGCGTGAGCACGCTCTCTACGCCGGGAGTCAGGACCGTTTTGAGATCGACCGGGCTCAGCCATTCGGTACAAGGAGTCTCCTTAAGGGAGGGGTTGGGATGAACGAGTCCCCCGTTCGCCATGATGTCCCAATCGGCGATGGGGCAATTGACGTCAATCCCGGCACCCGAAGCGCGGACATCGTAATCGTACAGGTCCTCGAAGCCCTCCCAAGAGTGCAGATACTCGTGAGCCGCGTAGCCCGTCTCGAAAGATCCAATCGGCTGGGCGTTAGCGTCGGAGAGCATGATCTTGACCAGGTCATGGAAAAACAGGTGCCAGCTCAACTGAGCGGTTCCGGTGCGCGGCAGGTTCTCGCTGACGTAGTCGGGATCGTTCAGGCCGTCTTCCGTGTGAATGGGATAGAAGCCGGGCGCGCGCGGAAACAGGGTCAGCCCTGCGCCAGCCGTGGGAGGTAGGAGCACGATTCCGGAGGCAATGCCGGCAGCGGTTGCGCTTCCAAACGGTCTTCCCTGCGAGTCCGTGTCGGTTACGAATTCGATTGGGAACGGAGCGATCGCCGCGTTGTTACTGCTGGAAAGGGCGGGCCCGCTGCATCCATTGCCAGGACTCGAGGTGGCTGCCGCCATAGCGCCTTCATCCACGAAGTCGTCGAAGTCGTTGCTGAAATCGAGAACCTCAACACAATCCTCCAGCAGGCGCTGGCGATTAAACGGGTAGTCCGAGAATGTTCCGTCGTTAGACGTTCCGCTGACCGAGTCGGTCGTGTAGTTTTCCGATCCGGCGGGACGGACCTCGCCCTGGTCGATGAGTCCGTCCAAATTGTAATCGCGGAAACCCATATGCATACCGGACGGCCCGGCATAGGGGTGAACGCCGTGCTGAGACTCCCAGACGGTGCCGTTGTTAAAAGGCGGCTTCTGCCGCCACGTCAGCAACTCGATGGTCAGTTGGTTGCCTGCATCGCGGCCGAAATTGCCGTGAATGTGCGTTGCGTACGGTCCGGCGGCCGGGATGATCCCGTCCCGGGTCGGTGGCTTGCTCGGATCGTGCTGGCCCCGGTCCTCCCCCCAGATCGCCGACGAGAAGGGCGAAGTCACCTCGCCGAGGCGCTGATCGCCTTCCTTATGATATTTGGATGAGGGGAGGTCGTCATGCTCCACCCTACCGTCGTAGAAGACGGGCGGCTGTTGCGTCCCGTTGATCTCGTCCGGCAGAATCGGTGCGTCGCAATCGACGACGAAGTCAGTTACGTTGCCTGTTTCGAATCTGGTGCCCGCGCCACATTCAGGCCACCCGGTGCCGTTACCGTTGAGCCCCCCGCGGTTGGCACGGAAAAACCGCCGGTCGGTATCGGGGTCGAAGATCAAGGGATTGTCGTCTTCAAACGGCGCAACGGCTAAGGTCAATCCAAACGCGGGCCAAGCGGGCGCCTCGCAATCAACGAGGGGTTCGTTCGACGGTCCGCCGGCTTGCTCCGGATCGAAGTCCGGATTCTCACAACCCGAAAAGGCGGGTTCTACAAGCGGCTCGTCGGCCAGGGGATGGGACGGCCCGCCCACGTAACGATCCGTCCACGCCTGTTCATACCAGGGCTCCTCGGGCGTGCTTTGCACCAGGAAAGCGGCGCTACCACCCCTTCCAGGCGCCGCCTGCATTTTGGTGCTGGAGAGGGTATTAACCCATCGGTCGGGAGGATCGAACTGCGCATGAGTTCCTGCGGGGCAAGCACGCTCGATAAAGTCGTCTTGTGCAAATGAAATCGGCCGACAGGGAGTGACGCCGTCAGCGCAGATACATATGCCAGAAATCTTCCGGAACGGGTCATGGTCGCCCCAAAGCTGTCGAGCCCCGGCCAATTGTTCGAGACGATGGACATTCCCAGGGTAGTTGTCCTCGATATACGAGCGTGTGTGCCGATCCCCTGGCCGATGCAGCGGATTCTCGATCCGGAACGTATCCCCGGCGCTGTCGGGGTCGCAATCCGGCGCGTATACGGGGCAAATAAACTCGGGCTGTGTCGAGGCGTCATACGCCAAGCTCCCCGAGGGGCTTCCGCAGGACAATACCGATGAACTGCTGGGATCATACACCTTGATCCAATGTGTAACCGTTGCGAGCGCATTCTCGCCGGATACGTCCGGGTCGAACATGCAAGGATCCCAACGTCGCAGAAAGTTCTCAAAGGGCTCGACCACGTCGAGAGCGCCGTTTTCATTGGTGTCGTCAAACTCACACCGTTGGGCCGTAGTTCGAGATAGAATCAGAGGAATGGGCCGACAAACTTCCGTGACCCCGGCCTGGACGCACGCATCTGGTTCGTCGGGAGTTGCTTCGACACAGCCCTCTTCGATGTCGAAGTTCAGGTATTCACACTCGTCAGGACTGCCGTTTCCGTCGTCCGGCAGGCACTGGGTGTCGGAAGCCGAAAACGGAAGCCTGTCCATGCTGCGCGGAGCCGGAGGGGGATTGGAGAATCCCGGAAACGCAGGGTCGCAGAAACGGCGATGCCCGCTGTCGATGCACTCCTGCGAGTGGCAGTCGATGTCGCAGGCGTCGTGAATCAGATTGCCGTTGCAGTCCTCGATCGGGATGTTCTCCGTACCTTCGTCCCACCGAGTGGCGGGGCAGGCACCGTTCTCGGGCCAGCCGAAGCACTGCTGGTCTTCCGGATCGGCGTTCGGGTCGTACGGTTCGGGCCCCTCGGGGCAGCAGTCGGGGTTTCCGTCGTTGTCGGAGTCAGGCAGGAAGACGCAACGAGTGTCGGCATCGGCCTCGCCGTTCTCGTTAAGGTCAAGCCAGGGCCCGAGTCCATCGGGGCGCCCGTCTTCATTCCAGTCCATCCAGTTCAGGGTCTCGTCCAGCCCGTCCCACCGTCGATCGCCGTCGAGGTCGACGAATCGCTCGCCGGGTCGGAAGATCGGCACGCCCCTGGGAGTAGACTCATTGCTACCGGCAGTGGCGAAGGGGCCGTCGTCGATCTCACCGGCACCTTGATCGCCGTTCGTGTCCACCGCGACTGCGGCGAAGAAATTCTGCACAGTCTCGCCGGCGCCATATTGGAGGTTGGTCGGCGAGATGCGCGGGGCGTTGGCAGGCGCGCCGAGGATAGGGTCATCATCTGTTGGATCGACGAGTGGCGGCAGGACCGCCCACGGAAGGTTGATCCACTGCGTGACTTGTCCAGAGATGGTGACGTCGCCGTAGCTGATTTCGTCCCAATACTCGGCAAACGAACCGATGTCGTCGCGAAGCGTGTCGAAATACCTATCCTCAATGCCCGCACTCGATGGGAGGCCGCCGAAGGGCTGCCCGGGCTGCGCTCGCGCGGGGTTCGGAAACTCCTTCGGCGAGTTCGCCAGCATGACGATGAAGGTGCGCTGGGCCGCGCGGACGCGCTCGGCGGCCGCGCAGGAGATCGCCAAGACCGCAAGAAGAGTGATGGGCAGAGCCCGCCCCGGCCGCATTCGCTTGCCCTGTACGTTCATCAGTGGTTCACTCCCGTCGGGTGGTCGTCCGCTGAAGGTCCTGCAGATGGGTGACGGCGGCGTTGCGGGTGCGTTCCCTCGCAGTTCATCGCCGCTGCCCCCGGCCGCATCCGCCGCCCCTTGGTTGCAGGGTCGCAGGCTCGGACGGGTCATGGCGGGCACCCCCGCCGACGGCGAGGGCGGCAAGCTGCCGTATACGTCACGCGCGGTACCAAGCCCCTGCCCCATGGTCTCCGAGCATCACCACGATCCGCCGCGGCGGCGCGATCGGACATCAAGGCACTCCCCCGACACGAATCGTATCGCTTGCTTCAAGTGTCTGTCAACCAAAGGGTTCGGACTGCGCATGGCCGCTCGACAGGGCCGCGTTTATCGGCTGAAGGAGTGCCGCGCCGCTGGCTGGACGCGACCGAGCCATGTCGGGGAGGCCGCCAACGACCCTGACCAGTATACAGGCCGTGCCCGTCGACTACGGGACGACGGAGCCGTAGATCAGGTACGTTTCGCCGCCGTTCTGCACGCCGACGCCAGTGTTGGAATCGCGGCGCGGGTCGGCCAGGATGGCCCCGATCAACAGGTCCGACCGGCCATCACCATCGACGTCACCGGCGGAAGCCAGGCCGAAGGAGCGCCCTCGTCCCGTCTTGCTGGTGATGCCGCCGTTGGCCACACTGCCGGCGTCGCCCCCGCCGATGCGGTCCCCGGCCCGGCGCCCGGCGATCATGAAGCCGCGGAGCAGGTTGCCGCCAAACTGATCGATGTTGATGGTGATATCCGCCGTGGAGATCTGGTCGAGACGGTTGCTGCCAAAGACAACATAGACCAGACCGGCGTTGTTCAGGTTGTCGGACGTGTCCACGACACCGTCGGGCAGGCCGTTCGCACCGCTGACGTCGTCCTTCCGCCCGTCGAGGTCCACATCAACTCCGGGCTCGGTCAGCTCATCCACGTCGTCGGTGGGGTCGTCATCGAATCGCGGCGTCGCCCCCGGCGCGGACACGAGCAGGTCGTTGCGCCCGTCGCCGTCGATGTCCCCGGCGTTGGCCACGTTGAACCCGAACAAGCCGCTGGTGTCCAGGGCGTTGCCGGTAATCCGGGCCGCCCGAGGGAGGCCGGCGGCGTTTCGGGTGTTGAGCAGCGTGTCCACGGTAATGCCGTTGACCGGGCTGGTCAGGTTCGGATCACCAAATACCACGATGACCTCCCCTTGGCCGTTGTTCGCCGCGGGGCTGCCGATGACGAAGTCAAACCGCCCGTCCCCGTTGAGGTCCACGTCGCTGGCGAGACTCCAACCCAGGGCATCGATGGAGTCCGTAACGATCAGCACGCCGGTTAGGCGTTCCGGATTCGACGGGTCCAGGGACAGCTTCTCCAGAACGTAGTCCCCCTCCACGCCGGGATTGCGACGGAACGACACATAGACGCGCCCCTGCCCACCGTTGGCGAAAGGCGCCCCAACCACGAAGTCGTTGAGTCCGTCCGCGTTGAAGTCCGCGATCCCGATGATGTTCTCGATGTTGTCAGCCGGCAACCCGGCGACGCGGATGGCGCTGACGTTGTCGATCAACCCGAGGGCACGGTCCACATCGTCCTCGACCAGCGGAAACGGGCCGCCGCAATGACTCGCCTCTCCGACGATGTACTGGTGCGGGCGCGGCGGGAAGAAAAGCCCCTGGTTGGTCCAGAGGCTACGCAGCCGGAAGATGTAGGCCACGCCGGAGTCGACGTTGGTTTTCGGCGTGCCAGGCGTGCTCTCCAGGCCGTTGATCTCACCGCCGCCCTCGGGCCCGCCATCCGGGCCGAGCAGAATTCCCCGGGCGGTACGGAACGGAGCCGTCACGATAATGTCGCCGGCGCCCAAGCCGGTGGAGTTGCTCAGGGTCAATGAGCTGCCGAAGCCGTCGAACACCCCGACGCCGATCACCCGAGCCCCGAACGGCTCGCGGGGATCATTCGCGATGATCGCATTGTCGACCTCCTCGAAGTACGTGTAGAACCCGGACTGCCTGCCCCGGGTCGTCGGGAACCCCAGGGCATCTTCGGGCCCGTCCGGATCCTCGGCGAAGGCGTGCAGCCCCGGAGAAAAAGGCTCGCAGGAGGCCACGAAGTTTGCACAATACTCGTGCGGGACCGCGTCGAAACCGGCAATCTGCCGATCGAGCAGACATTCGTGGTTGACGAACTGCTCCGGGGACTCGCAGAACTTGGTCCCGCCGAAGTACTCGAAGCTGTACACGTAGGTTGAGAAGTAATCACGCGACAACGCGTTCACGAACCCAAAGTCAATATACTCCGTGGCATCGACCTCCCCACCGCTGCTGGGGTCCTCACAGGATCCCGCGCAGCCGCCGTCTTCCTCACTGAAGTCTGCGTGGACGTTGCTGGCAAATGCAGGCGTGTCGTCAGGAAGCAACTCGTCCGGTTCCGGCTCGACGCAGATGCTGTCGAAGTCCTGCCCGACCAAATCGAGTTCGATGACCGAGTTCAGGGTGCTGGGGCTGGAGATGGCGTTGTTCCGGCTGCTGACCATGACGATGCCGCCGCGCTCGAACTGATACTCGCGCTCCAAGGTGTCCAGCGATCGAGGATCCACCACGCCGTCCTGGATCGGACTGGCATTGTGCCCGCGGGACGCCGTCCAGGGGAAACCGAATACCAACTCCGCTCGACCGTCGCCATCGACGTCCGGAATCCGCGACACCGAGCTCAGACCGCTGGTGAAATCGGCGAACGCCTGGGGCGGGCGAATGCCCGTGAAGGTCACCCCGGGCAGGTTGACATTCCCCAGGTTGTTCAGATTGAACGACCCGGTGCGGGCCGGGGACGAGCCGAAGACCAGGTAGGCCTCACCCGCGCCGACGCCGGTCGGATTGGTGAAAAAGGGCTTGCCGTACCGCGCCGCGATGACGAACTCATCGATGTCGTCACCGTTCAGGTCTTCTACCTGGGCAAAGGAGGTCCCCGCATTGTCCTCGAAGTTGACCCCTTCGAAGATGGCCCCCTCGAAGGGGGGGTCGGCGTCGGCCAATGAGCCGATCCACAGCACCGCCGGAGCGGAGGAGACCCGTACGAATTCCGGCGCCGTGCGGACCAGCGTGGCAAACGACGGGTCGTCGAAGAGGATGCGCACTGAGAGCTGAAACCGCCCGGAGGTTTCACTGCCGAACTCCGCCGAGGTGACGGCGGCGCTGGACGGCTCCAGCACGGGAATCTCCGGGCCGAAGGGAATATCTGACGAATCCACGCTCCGAGCGAACACATCCACGGTGCCGGCCCCGGGGGGCACGTTGGTCGTCCAGACCACCGTGGTGGTGTCGGAGCCGTCAAGCGGGCCCAGCGGCCGGATCGGTACGCTCGTGTTCGGCGCCGTCACCGTCAGGGTCGGGGTCCGGATCACCGAGATCGCCCCGACCGCGTACGCGATCACCGCATCGAGCGAACCCTGCCGGGCCACCGCCCCGACCCGATACGTTCCTTCCGGAAGGTCGGTGGGGAAGGCGAACGAAGTCGTCGCGGAAGGCAGGTTGATCGCGCCCGGGATCAACGTGAATCCGTTGTCCGGATTGTTGTCCGTGTCGTGGAACAGGTCGATAAAGGCCACCTCGCCGGCCGCCACGGTCACCGTGAACTGAAGGAGAAAGGGCTCGTTGCCGAATAGCCGCACCTCGCTGGAGGAGGGGGCCAGGAAGGCAATCGTGGGAGGGGTCACGTCCTCCGCCTCTTCCACAACGATGACCCGCCGGTCCGCCTCTGGAGTGCTCTGGTTGGGTATGGTCACGACCAGGTTGGCCTCGCCGCGCCCGACGGTGTTCTGGACGGAGTCACCGCTGTCCGTGGCGGCGACGCCCAGTTCGTACCGTCCGGGGGCCAGATCGAACGTACCGAACGCAGTCGTGCCGGCGTTCCCCTCGCCGACGGTGATCGTTGTCCCGATCTGGTCCGGCGGAACGTCGGGTGGGGGTCCCAGCGGGTCTGTTGCCCCGATGTAGAACAGACGCCATTGGGCTTCGCCCTGAGGATCGCCGGCGTCGAAGCGCACGTCCACCGACTCTCCCTGCTGAACTTGGGTCGTCGGGTTCTCGGGGCGAATGAATCGCGGGTTGGGCGGACCCTGAACCACAATCACCCCCGGGCTGAGGCTGTCGAGGGTCTGGGTAGAGGTGGACACCTTGATCCCGACCCGGAACGTGCCTACGCCCGCGTCACCCGGATAGAAGCGAAACGACCGGTTTTCCCCGGACGTCAGCGGTGAGGTGGTGGGGATCGGCACACGGTCTCCGATCTCCTCGGCGTCGGTGCTGGTGCCGTCTACTTCCACGTAGAACGCCGTGATTGTGGCATCCTCCGGAATGCCGGTGGCCGTATAGAGGATGGAGATGTAGTCCAGCAGCTCTGAGACCTGTTGGGCCGTGGGGACGTTGACGATCTTCACCTCTTTGGTGGCACTTCCGGAGTCGTTGGTGTTGGTGTTGTCGGTCGTGCCTGAGCCGCCCGACTGCGAGCCCGAGGGACAACCCGTGCCGGTCATCAACAGAGCGGCACACACCGCCGCGCCCAAGCATGCCAGGAGTCGACCAGCGTCTCGGCGGGCCAGCATTGCGATCATCGCCTGTTCGCTCCAATCCTTGATCGGTGGGGATACGGAACCCCGCACATGCCGTGCGTCGGCGGCATTGGAAGTCGCTATCCGAAGCGGAACTCGCCTCCTTGCCCGGCATTCGAGCGTACGGCTGCTCGAGGAACGTACGGTCCGGGATTTATACGGTCACGCCAAGAGACCTGTCAACAAACGGCGTGGCCATCGCCGCGCGGCGGTGCCGCGTCACGCTCTTACCCCGTGTGTGAATCTGCGTAAGCCGCGAGAGACACGACGCCGCGGAGCAAGCGGCGGCGTTGTGGCCGAGCGGACGCAATCCTAGAATGCCGAGTCGCGGAGCCCGCCCTCGCGGCTGGCGTGGAGGATCGGAGCGGCGTCCAGGTGTCGTCGGAGTCGTCTGCGTGGAATCGGCGGTGAGCGGCGCCTCCATTCGCCCGTCGCCCTTGGCGGGACGCCGCGTGCTGGTCGTGGGCCTGGGCCGATTCGGCGGAGGCGTCGGAGTCACCCGCTGGTTGGCCGAGCAGGGCGCCCGCGTCACCGTGTCGGACGCCGCCGAACCGTCATCACTGGCCCCATCTCTTGCGGCCATTGCCGATCTGGACGTGGCCCTGCACCTTGGCGGTCACGACGCCGCCGACCTGGACTCGGCGGATCTGGCCGTAGTCAATCCCGCCGTCTTCAAGGGTCGTTCGCCCCTGTTTCAGGAGATTCTCCGCCGCGGCATCGACTGGACCACGGAGATGAACCTGTTCTGTGAACGATGCCCGGCGAGAGTCATCGGGGTGACCGGGACTTTTGGCAAGAGCACGACCTGCGCCATGCTGGCCGACGGGCTTCGTGCCGGCCGCGAGTGTGCTCGGGATTGCTACCGCGAGGTGTTTCTGGGCGGCAACATCGGGCATTCGCTGCTCTCCGAGCTTGCGGCCATGGGCTCCGACGATCTCGTCGTTCTGGAGATGTCCAACGCCCAACTCGAGGACCTCCCCCGCATCCGCTGGGGGCCGGCGATCGCGGCGGTGACCAACATCTGGCCCCATCACCTCGATCGCCACGGCTCCTTTGGGGCTTACATCGAGGCCAAGCTCAACCTGCTCCGCGCCCCGGATCGTCTCCAGACCGGCGTCATCGGCGAGCTCGCTCCGGAAGCGGAGGAAGCCCTGTCGCAGCTTACCGCGCGGCAACCGATGAATGTCGTACGGGTGGCATCGCCGGAGCCACCGCTTGAGCTCCGTGTGCCCGGCGCGCACAACCGCGCCGACGCGGCGATGGTCCTCACGGTCTGCGGCGCGATCGGCATGGAGGAATCAGCCGCCCGGGAGGCGTTGAGAGACTACGCCGGGCTGCCTCATCGACTGCAATGGATTTGCCGCTTCGGCGACGTCGACTACTACAACGACTCCAAATCCACCGCCCTGGCCAACACATTGACGGCCCTTCAATCGATGGCCCAGCCGGTCGTGGCGATCGTCGGGGGCCAGCGTAAGGGCGTCGATCTGGCTGATTGGGCACGAGGCGTCGCCGCCGCCTGCCGGGCGGTGGTGTGCACGGGGGAGGCCGGTCCGACGTTCGCTCGGGCTCTCCGCGGCGCGGCTGACGCAGGCGGACGGGCGAGCATCGTGGAGGCGGGCAGCCTTGAAGCCGCGGTCGCCGCCGCTCGCCGCGCTGCCCTCCCAGGCGATGTCGTGCTGTTTTCGCCCGGGGCACCCAGCTTCGATGCACACGCGAACTTCGCCGAGCGCGGGGAGCATTTCATTCGTGTGGTGCGGTCGCTTTGAGCTTGCCCCGAGCGACTTCGCCGCGGCGCTCTTCAGCTTCCTTCTGGACATTGAGCTGCGGTAGCTTGCGGCGGTCGCTGTGGCCATGCTGACCGTGGGTTGGTGGCGCCGGACTGACTTCTCCCGGAGATTCGTGGTGCTGCCGCTGTCCGGCGTTGTCTGCGGAATCAACCTGTCCCTGTCAATCGTCCGAGCCGTCGGGAGGGGATGAGGGTGCCTCCGGCTTGGCCGGTGGGCCGGGGGCCGCCGGCGGGGGATCGGCTGGTGCCGGCTTTGCGGGGTGTGGATCTGCCGGGCTGGGGTCGGGCGGGCCCATCTCCGCCGGGGCGGCATCCTTGGCCTCCGCCCGGACGGTGCCGTCCACCACCGTGACGCCCGGCGGTGGCGAGAAGCGGAAATGGTTCTCGTTGAAGGTGACGCCGAAGTTCACCTCCGTGATCGTGACGACGGTCTGCGCCTGGGCCGGCTCGTTGTCGACGGACGTCTTGAGCGCCATACCCGTCTCTTGATCGACGTAATGGTAGATCTTTCCTGCCCCCCGCTTGGGGATGGCCTGCAGAACGTGGGCGGGCCGGCCGTTGACCACCTCGGTCGGGAGCACTTTGATGTCGTAGCCGTGACTGAGGAGGTCCAGATAGCGCTCACCGCCCAGACGCATGACCGGCGCCTTGTCCACGGGGTATTTGACGGCCCGGGCTCGGCCTCCCCGTTCCGTGATCACGTACGCCGACTCGCCGTCGACCACGGTCTCAACGGTCTCGCGGGAAGCACCGTCCCCCTCTTCGCGGTGAACGGTATGCAGATTATGCTCGACGAAGCGGATGAGCTCCTTACCGTCCTTCCTGAGGAAATCGTATCGGCCGTCGCCGCGCCGGTGGAAGCGGCCGTCGGGTGGTCCGACGCTGACGAGTGACGTCACCGTGGCGGAGAAGGCGCCGATTCGGTTCCACTTTTCCAACAGCGCCGGTCGGAGGGATTCGAAGCTGTCGGCTGAGCCACGCTCGGGAGCGGCGTCACCGCCCTGTTTCGGGACTGCGTTCGCCGGTTCTTGCTTGACCACTGCGGCCGGCTCCGACGTGACCGGCTGGACGTCCCTGGAATCGGCCTTGCGGTCCATTGGCGGCGGATCCGCTTCCCGCGTCGCCGCCGCCGTGTCCGCCGGCGGCTTCTCGCCGGGCTCGGAGAACTCCTCGGGCCCGGTGGGACCGGCACCGGCGAGGCCACACAGCAGCAGTACTGCAAGGATCGACCGTGTCATTGCATCCATAGGAAGCGTTCCGGCTCATGCAGGTCGGCGCCGAGGTACGTCCTACCCACGATCCTCGGCGCGACGGTTCTTGCCAGTGGCGGCCGGCGGTTCGCGTCGTTCGGAGCTGGCCTGGGCGGCGTGCTCAGCTCCGACGAACCATGGCCAGCCAGTCGTTCACCATAGCGGCCAGCAATCCCGCTGGAAAGAGCTCCGCGGTGATGCGGCGTGCCTCCTCCGCGTTGCGCGCCCCGGCCAGCTTACGCACATAGCCGCGAAGATGCTCGCGGCCTTGAGGGTCCTTCAGCAAGTGGACCAGGAGCGTGTACGACTGAGCGTAGTGCAGCGCCGCCCGATCCGCCGCAATCCCCTCCACCGCGCCCCGGGCGTAGAAGGTCTCCGCGTCCGCCTTGATCAGCTCCTCGAACGGGACGAGGCTTCGGGCGTCGGCCGCCGCTGACACCAGGCGAAAAAAATCGGTTCGGGGACGATCGAACACCAGTCCGCTCTGCGTCGGCCGGGCCGTCCCGTAATAGGTGGCCAGTCCCTCGTTCAACCAAACCGGCGCCAGCGGCACATATCGATCGACGAACTGGTGAAACGCCTCGTGGAACAGGATCTCGTACGTCTCCTGGGCGGACTCTTCGTCGCGAATGACCAGGAGCCCGGCGGCGGCCACGAACAAGCCCCTGGTGTGCTCGGCCCGGTCGGCAAAGTAGGCCCGGGTGAACTCCTCGTACTGGGCCGGAGTGTCCAGGACCACGACGACACAGCGCCGGTCTGTGGACGGCGGCGGCCTGGCGGGGGTGCCTTGGTCGGGGTTGTTGCTGCCGGATTCGGGGTTACGACCCGGCACCGGTGCGGCCAGAAGGCCCTCAAAACCCCGCGCATACTCGGCATAAACGTACTCGAGGGCCCGACCGTACTCGGCCAGTCGCGCCTCCGGAACGGTGCCGGCAAGAGCGTAGTGTTCGGTCCGCTGGCGGATCTTGAGTTGGCCCACGTCGTCAAGCAGGCTCCGCGTCTGAGCGCCGGTCTCCGCCGCGGCGGCCAATACCACGGCGACCAGGCGGTAACGCCTCAAACTCACGGCCGGATGCGTTCGCCACCGGTGGCATTCGCCCATGGGCAGGGGCCCTCGAACCTGTAATCCCGCGCTTGGGGCCGGTACCCACTGCCGGCCCGATCCCGCGGTTGGGGACCAGCCTGATCATCGTAGGCACGTCCGCCTGTTGAGCCAAGCGCCCCTGTCCGACGCCGGCAGCCGTGGGTACGCGGGGATGGCGAGGCCGCGGAGGGTCCGCTGGACACAAGGGATGCGGACGCGATTCCTCGATGATGCCCACCGTGTTAATCTGTCCGTCAGCGTGGGATTGTCTGCCCCGGCGGCTGGAGTCCGACGATGCGAAAAGGGAAGTCGATACTGATCGTGGAAGACGAGACCGACCTCGCCGAGCTGCTTCGTTACAACCTGGACCATGAGGGGTACACCTGCCGTTGCGCCTCGGACGGCGAATCCGCCCTGGCGGAGAGCCGGCGCAGCCGACCCGATCTCATCATCCTGGATCGCATGCTGCCGGAGAAGTCGGGGGACGAGATCATCGGCCAACTGAAAGCCGATCCGCCGACGAGCACCATCCCGATCATCATGTTGACCGCGAAGGGGGAAGAGACTGACCAACTGGTCGGCTTCGCCCTGGGCGCGGACGATTACGTGACCAAACCGTTCTCGATGAAGCTCCTGTTGGCCCGGGTGGCCGCGGTGTTCCGTCGCGCCGCGACCGCGGGTGCTCCGGCAGAGGTATTGTCGTCAGGCCCCGTGGACCTCGATCAGAGCCGCCATGAGGTGCGCGTCCAGGGCAAGGGCGTGCCGGTGACCAGCACAGAGTTCAGGATCCTCCAGACCCTCATGTCCGCCCACGAGCGGGTGCTGGACCGCGACCAACTGATCACCACCGCCCTGGGACATGATGCGGTCGTGACCGACCGCACCATCGACGTGCACATCGCGGCGATCCGAAGGAAGCTCGGCGTCAAGGCCGCGGGATGGCTTCAGACCGTCCGCGGGGTGGGATACACCTTCCGGCCTCCCCAGTGAACGCAATCATGGCGCGGCGTCATCTGAAACCCGGCCGCTTCTTCTGGAAGCTGTTCGTCGGCAACGTCGCCCTCATTGTGCTGCTTTTGGGGGCGTCGGTCTGGCTGATCCTCGCGGAGCTCGACCGGCTGCATCTAGAGGATCTCACCGCGTCCCTGCGGACGCAGGCGTCGGCCATGGCGCGGCTGCTGATCGGGCGGTTTGACGCGGCCTACACCGCCGAGCTCGGTGCGGTTGCGCAGACGGCCAGCCTCCTGGGCGAGGACGCCGTACGGATCACACTGATCGGCGCCGACGGGCACGTGCTGGCCGACTCGGCGAAGCAACCGGACGGTATGGAATTGCACGCCGACCGACCGGAAGTCCGCCAGGCCCTCGCGGAAGGATGGGGGCAGAGCACGCGGTGGTCTCAAACCATCGCGAGAGAGATGAAGTACGTTGCGGTACGCGTCGATTCCGCCGACGCCCCCCAAGGGGTGGTCCGCCTGTCGGTGCCCATCCGGACGGTCGGCGCCCGTCTCGCCGCGGCCCGGTCTTTGGCCTGGCGGATCAGTCTGATCACGCTCTTGGCCGCTATCCTGCTCGCACTCA
>Ga0214473_10003505_pt1 | contig 19005 bp, 14 predicted proteins | sample RVTome_7_FD_203509 | JGI IMG/M metagenome (GOLD analysis project Ga0214473, IMG submission 203509) | Soil microbial communities from uranium-contaminated site in the Upper Colorado River Basin, Wyoming, United States - RVT98D197 | ecosystem: Environmental > Terrestrial > Soil > Contaminated >... | reverse complement strand
GCAATGCGCGCATCTCCCAGGCCCGAATGATCTGCGGCCAGAGGAACATGTAGAAGGCGGTCAGCGGCGGAATCCACAGCATCAGGCGGGAGCGCACCGGCTTGGCGCGAATGCCGATCTTGCTTAAGAGCCACGCGCACAGCTCCTGCAAGACCATAATGTGACACGCCCAAGAACAAAAAAACCGCCCGAACAGCAACGTGCCCAGGACCAGGAGACCCATGAACAGAAAACCGGCGGTGATGATGCCCAGCTCGAGGGTGTACATGACCTCGTTGAGCTCGAGCGGGGCCAGCGTTTTGCCGGTCAGCTTCCAGTGAACGATGTGAATGACGAATAGCAAGTAAACGAGGGACAGGGAACATGCGCGCCATCGGGGATACGAGGGACGTGGGCGCACACCAACTCCTTCCCCTTCGACGTTAATCATCTCCAGCGGCGACGATTCCCTGAGCTTTTTTGCCCGGCCCATTCTTGCCAATATCCGCCCCTCCGGAAATCGCTCTTTCCCGATTATAGTCAGCGCCGGTGCATCACGGCGGATTCAGGCCCGTCAGGGCCCGAACTTTCTCATACACGGGTTGCCCATCGACGCCCCACGGATCGACCAGGATCAATCGGTCGAAGACGGGGGAGTCCAGCGTGTCCGGACGGTGGCAATCGCGGCACCCCAACTCCGGGTTCACCGCGTTGTATCCCCAGGCTAGTTCTGCCGGGAACACTGCGTGATCGTAGGAACTGGCCGTCCGATTCTCTATGGTGATACCGTGACCCTCGTATTCAAACGACTGGACGCCATCCGGTGCCATCTGATCCTCGTACCAGATCCGCTTGCCCTTCACGAGCACCGGGCGGTTTGCGAGAACCTGCTGCTGTGGGTTGTCCCCCTTCAGGTACTGAATGTAGATCAGGACCTCTGCCGGACGATTGATTTCAAGCCGTTCATCCCCATTATCATCGGTTACGCCGGGCAGCCCCACCCCTCCCGTAAGTATACGAAGCTGTTGCGCGACAATCGGGGCGATCGTGTCGTCGGTCAGGTCTGTGGGGGTCCCGTTCTGGTCCCAATCGGCCCAGTAAACCTGGGGCCTGGTCGCGGCGGGGAACAGACGCTGCTCGCCGTCGCTGTCCGTCTTGAGGATTAGGTCCGGGTACCAGCGGCTCTTGTCGGGATTCGTCGGATCAAGTGGGTCCGCGGAGTAGAACAGATTCGTGGACAAAGTAGTAAAAGTCGCAGTGACCGACGAATCAAAGACGGCATTAGCAAACGCGCCGTACGGGATGTGACATGCCTCGCAGGACATGATCTTCATGGGGCCGGGCTCGCCCTCGGTGAACCCGATATTATGGATGATGGTGTCTCCCGGTACGGCCGGAGACTCCGGGTGCTTCAGCGGGTTGGGCGTGCCGTCGGGAAAGTGCGTTAGGTGGCATTCCCGGCAGGAGCGGAAGTTCACCCAATCGAGGTCGTCCCGCCAGTTTTTACCGACGAAGTTTCCTTTGGCAAAATTGTGCTCCAGGTTCCCCGGGTGACAATAGTTGCATGCCGTACTCTGGCTGTCAGCAATGTCATTGGCTGGATCCGTGTCCCGCCGGTTGTTGAATTTTCCGTAATGAATGTCTCGTTCGTCGAACCATGGGCCTGTTTGCCTTAAGGTCTGTGCGTGGCACGGCGCGCACACCTCGTCCTTGGGCTTGCCGGTGAACGACGTCGGCGCCAAGGAGACGTTTCCTTCCGTGCTCGCAAGCAAGCTTCCGTTCGCTACGCCAACAGCGTAATCGATTTGGAGTACAGTCGCTTTACCGCTCTCAATGTTCAGGTTTGAGTACCAGCCTTGGGCGGCTGTTCCGGCCGCCTCGAAAGCCCGGACCGGATGCCCGGCGGCGTCCACGAGCGAGGCCTCTCCTTTGAGCGTAGCCTGACGCCACGTCAAGTTCATGCTCGTACTGCCCTGCATCACTCGGTCCGCACGATGGCAGAACAGGCAGTCCGGGCCCGAAAGCCCCGTCTGATCCCAACGCGCGGCGATGACCTCGCCAGTCGCCATGTCCAGGACGCTGTAATCGCCGTCAAAGCGGACGTCCTCCCACGTTTTCCCTAGCGACTCAAAGCCGAATTCGCGAGTATTGACATCGAAATAGGGAAGTCCGCCTCGGTCGAATTCGCCAGGCCCGCCGCCGGCATGGCAGCCGCCGCAGTCGCGAATCCACCCAAACGTACTGAGTCCAATCTCAAGCGGACCGATGTTGTCCCTGCCGGTCTGATTGTACCCATTGACCCATCGGCCCCACCGCCCTTTACTGAAGTTCCACCATCGCCCGTCTCCAAACACGTCGTCCCCTACGGCCAGAGTGCCGTCGGTGTCCGTTCGCCCCTGCTGAAAGTGGAGCCCGTTGGCGATGTGATCGATGTCATGGGCGTGGCAACTGCCTGCGCAGGTGTGACGACCGCTGTATGCCGCCTCTGACTCAAGGCTAATCACCTGCCCGAAGACATCTCGGAGCGGAATGGGCAAATGACCCAGCGTCCGCTGGAACGAAGCGAAGTCGGCCAAATCAACGTCGCCGTCCTGGTCATCGAAGTTCGCGGTACAAGGGCCGCTGAGACCTCCGACCCCGGGGCCGGAGGCCGCCAGGCATCCATGGAATTCGTGATAGTCCCTCCCATCAATGAAGCCGTTGCCGTCGATATCGCCGGACGCAGCCTGTGCAGTCGCGCCCCGAACCACACTGAATAACACAACTCCCCAACCATACCGCATTCGTTTGTACATGTCCGCAACCTCCCTCGCGCGCCGATGGCGCACGAACTGTAATCACCAACCCCAACGCCTCGCCGGCAGCCCCCCGATGATCAATAGGACGAGTACGCCGAAAACTCCCGCAGAAGGCTCCGGGACGACAAATACATGGGCAGACTCGAAAACCGGCTGGGCGAAGCCGGTCGGGTCGAGCGCGAAACCCTCTGTCAGGTCCCCGGGAGTCGTGCTCAATCTCAGATCCGTCTCGCCGAAGGTGAGGGCCGAGAAAGTGACGGATGCAAGCACTACACCCGCTCCCGAGACGCTGTCAGGGAACGCAACGCCGGCCAGCCCGTCGCCGTCGGGCGCGGAGCCCGGGAACCACCTCGGCCCGATCGCTGGTGAGCCAACCCATGAGAGAATCGATGGATCGAACGACAGGTCGAGGCCCCATCCGACAAGCGGATCCCCGACGTCCGCCAGGATGTGGATGGTGAAGTCATCGCCGAGTCCGACGGTTCGTTCCGGCGTGTCGAACCTGACAACCAGGCTGCCGCGCGCCGGCCCCCCGAAGCAGACGAGCGTCACCAGTCCTACCACAACCGTGTCTCTGTTCAGCGAAAACATGATCGGCCCCTCCTGCGCGTTCCGGCTTAATGGTACTATCCTACGGCAACGATCCTCTCGTAGCCGCTGTCGTCCTATCTCTGCGGGCCGCGAAACACCTCCTGAAACGCCGCGAGGTCATCGAGGTCCACCCTCCGATTGTCGTCGAAATCGAACTTTACGATGCACAAGAGCGACGTGTCCGGAGCAAGGTTGACACAAGATTGCAGGTCCGCGAAGTCGCGCAGGTCCACGTCACCGTCCGCATCGAGGTCGCCGAGCACGCCGGGTAGCGGCGCGGAGGCCTGGGAGTTACCGACGAAACCACGGTAAGCTTGCAGCCAGAGCTGATAATCGACCAGGGTCACGGTCCCATCCTCATCGATGTCGGCGTCCGAGTCGTAGTTCGGATCACTCTCGCGACAGCCAAATGCCGAGAGAAAGATCGCGAAATCATCGCCGTCCAGATCTCCATCGCCGTCGCTATCTCCGATGATGCACCCGAAGCGGCAGGCGATCTGCGTGCAGCCCGGCGTTCCCCCCTGTTCAATGCAGGCGAAACGCGGGTAGTTTTCCAGGCAAACGACGTCGTGGAAGCAGCAGCGATCGACGGCCGGACACGCGCACGCGCCGGCGCTGGTGGTCAGCGGGCAAAGATCAAAACAATTGTTGACCCCATCGGCATCGCTGTCTTCGGGCGGGACGCACGCATCGGGAATGTCGTTGTCGTCGCAATCCTCCTCACACTCGTCGGGCACGTTGTTGTCGTTGCAATCCGCACAGCGCAAATCACCGGGGACGCAATCCCGTAAATCGCATTCATCCGCGATGCCGTTGAGGTTGCAGTCCGGTTCACATTCATCCGGACGCTCATTGGCGTTGCAGTCCGGGCTTTCGCCGCAGGGGGCGACGCATCCCGGCGCGGCACAGTTGATATCGCACGCGTCGTCGATCAGGTTGTCGTTGCAGTCCGACGTATTCTCATACGGACCCACGGAGAGGCCGGTGATGGATTCCGGAAACCCCGGCTTGAAGAGCGAGACGGTCACCAGCGACGATTGCGGAGTGGCGTTGCACTCAAAGGAGAAACTGAACACACTGTCATAGCGGAGGGCGTTGGCCATCTGGTTTTCCGCGTGGGTCTGGGTAAACCAGGTGATCGCGTCGTTCTCTTGCACCCAGGACCAATCCGTGGTGTCGAAGGGTTCGCCGCTGTGATGATCGACGTCGTGGAACGTGACGTTGCTCGCCACCGCCCCGGGCGGCAGCGGTACCGAAAAGGCGCGGGCGGATCGGTCGCTATTGAGGTTTTGCAGGGCATAATCGTAGCGCCAGGCGATCGGCCCGGCCGGGATGGCCTTGGCCGCCAGGATGAACAACCCTTCCGTCGGCACGCGAATGTCCGTCTCGACCACGTCCATGTCCAAAGCCCGCCAGGCACGGAGGGCGGCTTGTCCGCGGCGCGTCGACCTGGTGGAATCAACAGCAAGCAAATAGCCACCCGTGGGCGAGATCGTGACGCGCACTTCCCGATAGGATGCGTTGTTGTCCTGATTGCCCGCCGCCGCGTCGTCGGCCGTCACGTAGTGGCCTTCCATAAAGTACCTGGCGTTTGGATTTGAGGTTGGATTCAGGTCGGCGTCACGTACCTGGAGCCGGCGGTGAATGCTGTTGACGGCTCCCGGAACGCTGTAGGGATACGGAAAGTAACCGGTATGCGCGTTGACGATGGCCCGCGGGCTCATGTTGTTTTGAGCGCCGTTCAGACTGGCCGAGTAGGGATCGGAGCAGCCCACGCCCAGCTGCGACCCGTCCGTGAAGTCCGTACACTGGCTGCACATGCTCTGCGACACGGCGTAGAACCCGTGTTTGATCCAACTCATTCCGATTTGCTGAAATCCGCGCTGGTCCAACCGATACAGGTTCTGCAGAATGACCGGGTGTTGATTGGTGTAGGCGATCCAACTCGCCCGTTGTGTCCCGATGTTGCAGGCCGTCGTGCCGATGGCGTACGCGGTAATGTCGTCGATATGCCCAAGACGAATGGTGCTTTGAAGGTCGGCCACCAAAACGTCGGGGCCTGTCGAGGCGGCCTCGGCCACCCCGCCCCATGCGGAGACTTGCGCGGCGCAATCTTGTGGAACCAACCGTTCCGCGCGACGAGGCGGTCCGACGATCACTTCCAGCGTCCCGAGCTCAACACCATGCGCATGGGGGACGTCCAGCATGGCGGCCGCGGACGACGTCAGCGTCAACGCGCCGACAAGGTGCAACGTCTGATGAGGCAACGACCAGTCCATCATCACGTCCTGCAACAAGAAAACCGAATCCGGTTGCTGTGGGTCGTGCAACGTGCTTTCGACGAGGGGGCTTTGGCCCTCGGCCAGGTGGATGGTGAGATTGCCCCATACGACGCGCTCGCCGGCGCGGTCCAGCCAGAGCGCTCCGCACGTCGAGATGACGCCCGACTCGACGGCAGCAAAGCGGCCCTCGTGGAACGCGATTCGAATCCAGGTCATGGGATCGATCTCAAAGGATACCGGCCAGGCGGGCGACGATTGTCCTTCATCTTGTTCCTCATTGACGTACCCGTGAGGAACGAAGCGAAGACCGAAGGCGTCCAGCGCGGCCTCGTTGAGAACGAATGTGACCGAACCTTCGAGCCCGTCGTTTAATTCCATAATGGGTGACGAAAGTTCGCCGCGGCGCTCGGCTTGAGGTTGCTGTTGCTGCGCCGTTGCGGGGGGACTCCAAAACCCCGCACTAATGCCTCCGATGAGCGATAACGTCAGGAATGTCGAGTTGCACGTTTTCATGGCCTGCCTCGTTCAGCAAAGTCCGCTGGGGAGGAGCCAATCAGAAGAAGCGGAGTCACATCCCGGTCGAATCCAGCGGGGTTCTTCAAAACACAACCCGCACGTCTCGCGGCGCGCAGACGACGCGCTCGGTCGCTAAGACCGATAACGACCCCCTGCGTTTGTTCCGACGATGGGACCGCATCCCCTCTTTGCCCCCTTGTCCCCTTAAGCCAACAGCGCGGCTTCTATGTCATTCTGCCTTGCAAGTGATATGCCAGAGCTTCAAAGATTTGATGATTCCGACCGGGAGATTCGGTGGGAGGACGGGTGACCCTTTGAGCCGCCACACGGCGACAGGATGAACCGCGAGCAGTTCATTCTCGGATCAAATCGGTAGCTTCGAGGGGGATTGGCACGCGGAAAGGAAGTGAAAGGCCTCCCCGCAGCGAAGAAACGCGTGTTCTCAAGAATGGGAACATGGGAATCGTTGGGCAACAGTGAACTGACCGAAGAGGCCGTAATGGGTCGTTTGAAGAAAACGCCACGTTGCGATGGGGAAACGCCGCGATGCCTGTAGCCATATGCGACTTCCATTCTTAATTCCCGGAATCGAGAATTTCCGGGGATTTGATCCCGTCGGCGGACTTCGGCCGTATTGGGGATGGCAAGCAATCACGGTGGTTGTCGATGCCGACCGGGATACTCTCAGTGGAGCGTCCTAAGAGGTTCGTGACAGTTTACGCGGGCCGGCGTCATCGATCCGTTCGGGCAGGAACGTCGGTCTGACGATTCTCGTACGCCGAAGACGATCCACCCTTGGCCCTACGCCGAAGGCGTTGGGGCCTCCAGCCCAGGGTTGCCGCGCAGCGGCTACCCTGGGGATCAGGGTCACACAACGGTGATAACCCCAAAGGGGTTGAAGCCCCCTTGTCGCGACGGCACCATGTGTTTATGTTTGGGTACACTCATCGCTTTTGTACAACGGCGGTCATCGCTCATGCCACAACCCCAATGGGGTTGTCGGCGTCCGACGCCCGTGAACCCAGGGTAGCGTCTTCGGCGCAACCCTGGGCTTTGGGCGGAGGCCCCGTTGGGGCCGCCAGAGGAGCCGCCGATTCTGTCACGGACCCCGTCCTAAGCCCCTTGGCAGTGCGAAATCCGGCACGGCGGTTTGATGCGTGAGCATAGCGATGAAACGGGATCACGCGGCGGCGGAATTGGACAGCCTTCACCAACGAGGTAAGCCTCCGTCGCTTGGTCCGTCAGCCGGCAATCGGGCACTCGTAATAGGAAGATGAGAACGAACACCAGATTCGGATGCCGTAGAACACCCTCGATCCATCGGTCGGTTGACCAGTGAAGGCGGCCTCGTTTACGCACGACGCGTTGAGCCGAATAGTTGCTCATTCCTCACGCCTCGAAAAAGAGCCGAGTGGCATGACTGACTCGTGGACATACTACGGCGCGGAGACATGGACGCGCCGCCTGCCACCCGCCAGCCGGCATTCAAGTCCGTTGACAGGCCATTCAAGTGGAATCTCGACGTACGTCTCCTACAATTGGAAAGAGCGTTGTATTTTGCCCGCAACCCCAGCGGATGCCAGGTGGTTTGTTATGGAAAGGTGAGCGGAATCGAATGAGCAGCGTAAAGGGGGTTCGACCATGAACGTTGAATGCACACCGGAAGAGATTGCCATGCTGCGGGAGTTGGTGGAAGAACGAATTGCGGAACTCGGTCCCGAAATCCACCACACGGCCAGACGAGCTTACCGGGATGGGTTGGAAAAAACTCGCGAGAAACTCCGAGACATTCTCGAACACCTGACCCCGGCGGCCTGATGATCGTCCGCCGGCGCTCCGCCCAACCGTCCCTGTTGGAAGGAAACGTGTTTTCGCGTTCCTTAACGCCCGCCGGCGCCGTGCCGTTCGGTCCCCCGCGGGATCGGCGCGCCGCCCTTTCCCAAGCTACCTCGGGTCGTCCGTCGCAGGTTCAGTGATTTGACGTCGGGCGGCTCCGGGCAACCACAACCCCACGCCCAGAATCGTCACCGACATCAGCAGAATCGCAGATCGAAGGCTGGGGTCGCAAAAAACAGCCACATAATCGAAGTCGGGGAGCCACGAGATCACCCGGCGAAGGGGACCGGGCAATTCCGGTTTGCCGATACGCAGCTCCTCCGCGACGCCGTTCGATGTGGCGACGGAAGGTTGCACACGATCCGTAAACGGCAATCGTAGGGAACCGTGATCCTCACCGCCATCGAGCGACACGGAAACCTCCTCCGCGTTCGGGCGCGCGAAATTCAATTCCCGCTGGGCTAATCGGGCGACGACTTCAGGATCGGTTTGAATGGCCTCCAGCGCCGCCCTCTCCCGGGCGATCCACTCCTTCACTTCGGCGAGGCGATGCTCTTCAACCTGTTCGGCACGAAACATGGCCTCGTAGGCGCGCCACTCGGGTATGATGATGCACGGCGCCATGGCCAGAACGCCCATGGCCAGCAGCATCCAGGCGAGCACATCGGAATCGTGGCCGGGGCGAGTGGATTCCGAATCCGTCAATGCCGTTGATTCGCCTTCCGTGGCGTTCGTCATGGGTATCCCCAAGGTCTTTATGCGCATCCTTGTCAGACAGACGACGCAGAAAACTCAACGGCTCCAGTACACGGCGCCGTATTCCGCCGCGTCGCCCAGATGATCCTCGATGCGCAGCAAGCGATTGTACTTGGCGATTCGATCGCTACGACACGCGCTGCCGGTCTTGATTTGACCGGCGTTCGTCGCCACCGCGAGGTCCGCGATGGTCGTGTCCTCCGTTTCACCGCTGCGATGGCTGATGACCGCGGACCACCCGTTCCTCATGGCCAGATCAATCGCCGCGAACGTCTCCGACAACGTCCCGATCTGATTCACCTTGATAAGAATCGCATTGGCCGCGCGCAACTCCAACCCGCGGCGCAATCGCTCCGTATTGGTGACGAACAGGTCGTCGCCGACCAACTGCACCTTACTCCCAAGCCGCGCTCGAAGGTTTTGCCAACCCTCCCAATCATCCTCCGCCAATCCGTCTTCGATGCTGCGGATCGGATAAGTCTCGCACCATGTTTCCCAGAAGCCGATTACATCATCGGAGGTGATCGACCGCTTGGGGTTCGATTTGAAAAAGCAATATCGCCCCGTTTCCTTGTCGTACATTTCCGAGGTGGCGGGATCGAGGGCGATGAACACGTCTTTACCCAGTTCATACTTCGCGCGATCGACGGCCTCGCTGATCACTTCCAAGGCCTCCTCGTTGGACTTCAAATCCGGGGCGAATCCGCCCTCGTCGCCGACGTTGGTGTTGTAGCCGCGCTGCTTGAGCACCTTTCGCAAGGAATGGAAACACTCCACCCCCATGCGCAGGCCCTCGCGAAAGGTGGGCGCGCCGCAAGGTTGGATCATGAACTCCTGGAAATCGACGTTGTTGTCCGCGTGCTTTCCGCCGTTGAGAATGTTCATCATCGGCACGGGCATCACGTGCGCCTTCGGTCCGCCCAGGTACCGAAACAGCGGCAGCTTACAGGACTGCGCCGCCGCCTTCGCCGTGGCGAGCGAAACGGAAAGAAGTGCGTTGGCCCCCAAACGGCTCTTGTTCTCCGTACCGTCCAGTTCCTTTATTACCGAATCGATCAGTTCCTGATCGGTCGCGTCCAGCCCGATGACGGCCTCCGCGATCTCCGTGTTGACGTTCTCCACCGCCGTCAGCACCCCTTTCCCGTCGTAGCGGGTGGGATCATCGTCGCGCAGCTCGACCGCCTCATGCTCCCCGGTGGACGCGCCGGAGGGGACCGCCGCCTCTCCAAAGGATTCATCCTCGAGGACCACGGTAGCCTCCAGCGTGGGATGCCCCCGCGAGTCGAGAATCTCCCGCGCTTCGACGTGCAGAATGGTGGTGGACATGAGCCAAGCTCCGTTGTGTGGAGGCCAAATACTCCCAACCGCGCCGCCCGCGGGAAAAAACTCTTCGCGTCCCAAGACGCGCCATTAACGCCGCACGGCCAGATGCGTCTTGGCCTTAGGAAAACGACGCCATTCCGGACGGCGAACGCAATCGTCGTGGAGCCGCCCGCACGGTCCCTGGGAATGCTATCGGTTCGCGATCGGCGCCGACATCATGTTCGAAAGCTCATCGCCACACATTGCGGACTATAAATTGACGGAGTCCGCGGTCAAGGATACAAGATCGGGCGGCGAAGGAAGGCCGGAGCGGAGCGCAAGAACGCACCCGAATTCGTTGTTGGCAACGAGCGGCGAATCTTATGCCGATCCCGCAGTCGAAATCATGAACCTCCTGCGCGCCGAGCACATTCGCGTGGAATTCGGACCGCTGGTGGCCGTCGACGACGCCTCCTTCGATCTTTCCGGCGGACAACTTCTGGGTCTCGTGGGGCCCAACGGGGCGGGAAAGACCACGCTGATCCGCGTTCTGGCCGGATTGCACGCACCCACCCGCGGAACGGCCTACGTGATGGACAAACCGATTCTGGACGAAAACCAAATCGTGCGGCATCACGTGGGTTTCGCTCCGGACACACCGCCGCTCTACGACGACCTGACGCTACAGCAATTCCTCCGCTTTATCGGCGGGGCGTACGATCTGACCCGGCAGGAAACCGACGAGCGCATCGACTTCTGGCTGGAACAACTCTGGTTGACCGAGAAGCGCGACGTGCTCATGAAGCACCTGTCGCGGGGCATGAAGCAGCGCGCCGCGCTGGCTCGAACGTTTCTTCCCTCGCCGCATGTCCTCTTGCTGGACGAGCCGCTATCCGGGCTTGACCCGGCGGGAAGAAGGCAACTGCGCGGGGTGTTGGGCATGTTGCGCGATCAGGGATGCGCGATGATCGTTTCGTCGCACATCCTGAGTGATCTGGAGGAGGTCGCCACGCACATCGCCATCATCGAGCAGGGCAAGATCATTCGCTGGACGACGACGGACGCCCTACATCACGAAGATCTGGAGCGGCGAACCTATCGCCTGGCGATCGCGAACGGCTATGAGGAATTCGGCAAGCTTCTGGCGGCGATCCCCGGCGTTTCCGATGTTCGCGCCGAAGGGCGCCTGTACACCTTCGATTATCTGGCCGATGAGGCCCGTGTTGTTGAGCTGCTTCAGGATTTCGTCCACCGTGCCGTACCCGTGGTTTCCTTCACCATGGTGACCAAGAGTCTGGAAGAGGTGTATTTGCGCGCCGGCGTCAAACAGGTGGATTGAACCATGCCCGATATGATCAAATCCGCAATCCCCATGTGGCGCGTGCAGTTCCATCTGCTCGGCGGCATGAGAAAAATGGTTTTCGTCCTGACGGCCACGGTGACGATCATCGTCGCGGGCACCATCGTCGTGCGCCGCGTCGCCGCAGGAACACCGTTCACCACCGTCGCCGGTTGGATCACGGTCTTTCTAGCCTGGGCGCAATCGGCCATTCTCGTGTTGGCCGGCTCGAACATGATCTACCGCGCGATCGTTCGCGACGTGGATTCGCGCATGATCGAATCGCACCGCCTTTCCCCCATGACCAACCTTGGTGTGGCCTTGGGTTATCTCTTCGGACCGACGCAGCAGGTGCTCGCTGTTTTCCTAACCGCGGGCCTTGGCGGCGCGATCATTGGCTTCATCGGTCAGATTCCGCTGGGACCCTGGGGGATCGGACATGCCGTGTTGCTCACCTCGGCCATCACCCTCTGGGCGCTGGTTGTTTTTTCAGGCATGAAATCGGGCAAACCCCTCAACCCCGGCGGATTGATCATCGCCGTTTCATCCTTGTCCTTGCCCCTCAGCTTTGTCCCGGGTGCGGCGATTCTCCTGAACATCTACAGCGTGATGTACGGCATGTACCTTTTGATGGGCAAAGCCGCGCCCCATGCCGTTATTACGGCGATTACGTTCGCCGTTTGCGCGGCGATGATTCTGTATTGGCTGGCGGTCGCGGCCGTCAAGTATCGTCGCCCCGACCTGCCGGCGCTGGGATCGTTTCGCGGCTTAATCCTTCTGGCGATCCTGGTCGTGCTGGGGATGATTGGGTTGGCCGCGTTTGAGGAGTTGCGTTCGCGATTCGTTTCCGTTCCGACGGACGACGACTTCCTGACGCCGCAATGGATCGTCAGTCTGGTGATGGCGGTTTGCCTCGCTGCTATTCCCATCGGCGGGGCTGTTCAATGTCGAATGCTGGCCGCTCGCGGCGCCGCCCTTCGCGACTGGACCGATCGGATTTCTGATGTCCTGGTCGTATTGCTGGCCGCCATCATCGTGCTTTCGGGTTCGTACATCATCGGATGGAAATGCTGGCACGAGGTGTTGCCCATTCCGCAGGCCGCCCAACGAGCCTGGGGTTATACCGGCGCGGCGGTACTCGTGGGTCTGCTCACCTTGCGACCGGTATTCGTCCTCGTTCAAAGGTATCCCAAGTCGGCATCGGCACTGGTGGGCGCCTTTGTTCTCATCGTGTGGGGATTCCCTCCTCTGATTGACTTGATACGGGCCGAACAGCTCGCCACCGTTTATAAACCACCGACCTTCTCATTCCTGATGGGTCTTTCACCGATCGGCACGTTGATCGCCGCCTGGGCCGATATCGCCGTCCCATTGATTCCCGGAATCACATTCCAAGTAATTCTACTGAGTCTGTTATGGATCGTGGCCGCCCGATTTCGAAGGCGCTGGCCGACCTTGCCGCATGTTGCGGCGCGATGAAGCACTTCGGAATTCACGATCTTCTCCAAACTTCGTTCGTGACGTGCGCAATTGTTTGTAAATATTGGGCTTACGAACGATGACGTTTGGTAGTTCTGGGGTCGGACTGGGGGCTCGCACTCCATTCAGATTTGTTCTCTAACCAATATAGTTTCAGTTTGTCAACTATTCTGGTCTGCCGGAGACCGGTTTGGCTTTCGGCACGGAGATAAGCCATGTTTGGTTCGACAAGAATGAAAAAATGGATCTGGATGGGGATGGGGGGAATGGTGATGGCCGGTTTCTGGCCGGTTGTGGCGAACGCTCAGCCCGATTCGTGGGGATTTGGCGCTGGATTCCGCATAGACAACGTTCGCGTCGGAGTCGGCTTCTCAACGGGTTACGAGACCGTCGCCCGCACGGTAGTCGAACCCGCTGTTTATGAAACCGTCGCACGCCGGATTTGGCGTGGACCGGTTTACCAGGATCGGATCGTAACCGTAGAGATTCCGGCCCGATTCGAGACTGGGCGGATTGCAAAATACAGTTCTTGGGGCTCGCTCATTGGCTATGAGTTAATTACAGTCGAAGTCGAGCCGGCAAAAACCGAACATCGAACGGAGCGCGTACTGGTGAGTCCGGGCTATTTCGAGACGGTGCGCGAACGGGTGCTGGTCAGGCCCGAGATCACGCGAGTGGTGTACGAACGGGTGCCGTGGACACCTTCGTGCGATCGGATTGGGCGGCCGTTGATCTCCAAAGCCCGTCCACGGCCGGTCTTCGCGGGGTTCTATCCGCATCCCCGGCATCACGGCTCCGGTTTCGACGTGGGGTTTCGATTCGATCGGTAAGGTCAATTGACGTCGAAACCTCGAAATGGTCGGGAAAACGAGAGACCAAGCTCGACGAAACGATACGCCCCGGATCGCACGACCACGCGGTCCGGGGCGTGCGTTTGCGCGGCGGTCGATTATGATTGCCCCCATCGTGTTGTCGAAAGGCACGATGCAAGAGTCAAATGGGATTCCGCGGCCTGACAGTCGGGGCGTTAGACCGGATCGCTGGGCTGATCCATCTCTCGCTGAGGTTGCGGGCCGGGGGTCGCGTGTAGTGCCAACCTTGTGATCGTCCGACTTTTGAGTATTCCAATCGCCAGAGAGGGATTTCGCGAGATCATCTTGGCCGTCCTCATTCTTGGGGCGTTGGGATGGGGACTCGGATTGATCTGGTGGCCCCTTTCTATTCCCTTCTTGGTCGTCTGGCTGTGGGTGGTATCCTTCTTTCGGGATCCGCCGCGACGAAGATACTTCTCGCTCGGTGACCTTTGTTCTCCTGCCGACGGCACGGTCACCGAGATCACCCATCTCGATCAACACGAAGCCTTCGGCGGGCCGTCCGTCCGCATCGGCATTTTTTTGAGCCTGTTCAACGTCCACGTGAATCGGATGCCGTGCGCGGGAAAGGTCCGATCCGCTGCTTACAAAAAAGGCGAGTTTCTGGACGCGCGACACGCTGAGTCCGGCCAGCGCAATGAATCCAATGCGTTGATCATCGACCCGGAGCCGCCTTTACCCGGCCCGGTGGTTGTTCGACAGGTGGCGGGACTGGTCGCCCGGCGGATCGTTTGTCACGTGAAACCGGGCGATTCCCTGGGGATGGCCGCCCGAATCGGGCTCATCAAGTTCGGATCGCGGACCGAATTAATCGTCCCGCGACTGGAAAGCACCGAAGTACTTGTTAAGGTGGGCGACAGGGTGTACGGCGGCCTCACGGTCCTGGTCCAACAGAAAGGCGGCAGGTAATGCCGGTCAAGCCTGCAAGACCCGCCCCGAGCGGTCAGGCATAATAGGTTACCGATTTCTAACAATTCGGAGTTTCAGAGTTTCCCATGCGGGTGATTCCTCGCCATTCCGAGCCTTTCGGTCGTCGATTCCGGCGTCGACGGCTCAAGTCGCTTTCCCTTGCTCCGACGCTGATGACGCTGGGCAACCTGATTTGCGGCTTTGCGGCCATTCATTTCGCGCTCCGCGCCATGTACGACTTCGGCGCGGGCGTCCCCGCACCGGAGTTTCACCGTGTGCCGAAGGCGATTTCCGAGCTTCTGTTGCCTTCGTTTCTTTCCATGGGGGCGGGACTCGTCCTGCTAGGCATGGTGTTCGACCTGTTTGACGGATTGATCGCCCGCGTCACTCGAAGCACCACCAACTTCGGCGGTCAACTCGACTCGTTGGCCGACGTGGTCACGTTCGGCGTCGCCCCGGCCACTTTAATGGTTGCGTTCATGACGCAGCAGCTTTCGCGCGAGGCCATATTACCTTCGCCCTTAAGCGAACATTTCATCGGACGCGCGGCTTGGGTGTCGGCCGCGGTGTATGTCGCGTTCGCCGCGATCCGGCTGGCCCGGTTTAACGTGGAGCACGCCCGCGCGGACTTTGATCATCGCATTTTTCGCGGGCTGCCCTCGCCCGCCGCGGCTTGCGTGGTCGTCGCCCTCATTCTCTTTCAGGATCGCTGGGGACCCTTCGGCCAAAGCGTCGTCGTGTACACCATGCCGGTCATCGCCGTCACTATCTCATTTCTAATGGTCAGCCGCATTCCCTATCGGCGATTCCACCACGTCTATCTTCTGGGCAAGCGGCCGTTCAGCCAGTTCATCGCCCTCTTGCTGCTGTTGGCCGTCTTCTCGCTGGTCAAGGCGCCGATCCTGTTTCTGCTGGTCATGTGGTACGCCGCCAGCGGGCCGTTATTCCTGTTGGCCCGGCAGTTCCGCGGATCGACTTCGTTTCGATCGACCGCGAATCGAACCGAGGAAGAAGCTGAACGCGGGCATTCCGAATCACGCGCGTTGTAAATCCCATCGACTCCGTTATGGTTGCGCTGTTTCAGGACCGTCTCCATTTGCGGGATAAGGCATGGTTCGCGTTCGATTCGCCCCATCTCCCACCGGTTACCTGCACATCGGCGGGGCGCGAACCGTCTTGTTCAATTGGCTGGTGGCGCGCAAGGCCGGCGGCGTCTTCATCCTCCGCATCGAGGACACCGACCAATCCCGAAACGTCGAGGATTCCGTGCGGAAGATTCTCGATGATCTGCGCTGGTTGGGGCTGCACTGGAACGAGGGCCCCGAAGTCGGTGGCGACGTCGGACCTTACTTCCAAAGTCAAAGACTTGACCTTTACAACCATCACGCACGCCGACTCCTGGAATCGGGTGATGCCTATTATGCGCTGGAATCTCCGGAGGAATTGGGGGCCAAGCGAAAGGCCGCCTCCGCTCAAGGCGGAGCGTTTCGTTATCCGCGTCCCGATCCGCTGCCGACTATCGCACAAGGAGAGGCCGCCCGCGCCCAGGGGCGCCCCGTCGTCGTTCGCTTCAGAATGCCCGACGCAGACATCGTCGTCCACGACGACATTCTGGGCGAAGTCCGCATGGGCGCGGATCAGCACGACGATTTCGTGATCCAGAAAGGCGACGGATTCCCCACCTATCATTTCGCCTGCGTTGTGGACGACGAGCTGATGAAGATTACCCACGTGCTTCGCGGTCAGGAGCACCTGATGAACACGCCCAAGCACGTCGCGTTGCAGCGCGCCCTGAAGTTCAAGACCCCGCGTTACGCGCATCTCCCGGTCATCTTCAACATGGACGGGACCAAGATGAGCAAGCGCGATAAAGACAAGGCGCTAAAGGCCGGGCTGCCGCCGCCGGAGATCGACGTCCATGATTTTCGCACGGCGGGCTATTTGCCCGAAGCATTGCTCAACTTCCTCGCTTTGCTGGGATGGAATCCGGGCGACGAACGGGAGTTTTTCACCCTCGACGAACTGACCGGAGCTTTCAGCGTCGATCGCGTGGGCCGCACGAACGCCCGCTTTGATCGTGAGAAGTTGCTCTCGTTTAATACCACGTGGGGCGCTCGACTGTCGGAATCACGCTTGGTGGAGGCGTTTAAGGATTTTCTGCGGGTGAATGCACGGGAGGATGCCGACGGAAAAACGTTCGTCTTTCAGCGGACAGGCCGCCCTCCCACGGATGACGAATTGTCGCAGGTTTTGCGGGCCTGCGCCGGATTCCGCACCTTTGCCGACGTGATGAAAAAAGCCGGGTTCCTGTTCACCCCGGACGAGGCCGTCGTTTACGATCCCCAGGCGGTCAAGAAAGTCCTGGAAAAAAACAACGGGGCGGGTTTCGACATGCTCAATCAAATGTTGCCCCATCTCGAGGCCGCCGGAGATTGGTCCGCCGATGGGCTGGAGGCCTTGATCAAACAAGTCTGCGAGGAAAAGCAAGTTGGGATGGGGTCCGTCGCCCAGCCCATCCGCGTGGCCATCAGCGGCTCCACCATCAGCCCCGCCATCGGACTTAGTCTGGAATTGCTGGGGAAAGAGCATACGATAGTGCGAATCCGCCGATGCTTGTCGCAAAGGTGACGCGCCTGCGGCGGGTCGGATTTCGTGGCTCGTGACCATGAGAAAGTTCGTATCGATGAAACTCTGAGAATAGCCCATGATCGCCCTGATTGAAAACAACCGACCGGCCATCGAGGCCCTGTGCCGCAGGTACCACGTCTTGCGGCTGGAAGTGTTCGGCTCGGCGGCCACCGGCGATTTCGACCCCGCGCGCAGCGACGTGGATTTTCTGGTGGAGTTTGAACCGGAAACCAATTTGGGACCGTGGTTGTCCGTTTATTTTGACCTGAAACGTGATCTAGAGGCGATGTTCGGCTGTAACGTCGACCTAGTTATGCCGGCAGCGATGAAGAATCGATACTTCATTCGAGAAGTCGATCAATCAAGGCAGTTACTTTATGGCGCATAGGCTGAGGAAGTTGCTGGAAGATATATTGGGGGCCGCGGATTTCATTCTGAATGCGGCGATAGGGAAAACCCTAGAGGATTACAAGAGCAATCAAATGCTTCGCCAAGCCGTTGAGCGGAACTTTGAGATCATTGGAGAAGCCATGAATCGACTGTTAAAGGTTGCACCGGAAATTTATGAAATAGTCAATCATGCTTCGCTGATTGTCGGATTTCGCAACGCGCTCGTTCACGGATATGACCTTATTGATGAGGAGCGCGTCTGGAACACTATTCAATCCGATGTGCCGGCCTTGGCTAAGCAAATCACAACGCTCATTCGTACTTTCGATTGATGAGATTGACGTTACGTCGGCCTCCATCATGAAAGCTTTATTGACGAGTCGTGTCGGATTAAAAGCAAATGGCGTCAACAGAATCAAAGCGTTCGTTGCACTTCATCCAGGAAATCATCGAGGAGGACAACCGTGCGCGCAAGTGGGGCGTGTGGCCCGGCACGAATACGCCCAAAGTCCACACCCGTTTTCCGCCCGAGCCCAACGGCTATCTGCACATCGGGCACGCCAAATCCATCTGCCTGAACTTCGGCCTGGCCTTGCAATACGGCGGGAAGTGCAACCTGCGCTTCGACGACACCAACCCGGTGACCGAGGAGCAGGAGTACATCGACGCCATCATCCATGACGTGCGGTGGCTGGGCTTCACCTGGGCCAACCTGTGCTTCGCCTCGGATTATTTTCCGCAAATGCACGAATGGGCGGTGGAGCTTATCAAGAAGGGCAAGGCCTACGTCTGCGATCTTACCGGGGATGAAGTGGCCAAACATCGCGGCACGCTCAAGACGCCCGGCAAGAACAGCCCGTTTCGCAACCGTAGCGTCGAAGAGAACCTCGATCTTTTCGAACGGATGAAGAACGGCGAATTCCCTGACGGCTCACGCACGCTGCGCGCCAAGATCGACATGGCCCACGTCAACATGAACATGCGCGACCCGGTGATGTACCGCATTCTCCACGCCGCGCACCCGCGCACCGGCGACCAATGGTGCATCTATCCCATGTACGATTGGGCCCACGGCTTTGAGGATTCGATCGAAGGCATCACGCACTCCATCTGCACGCTGGAATTCGAGGATCACCGCCCGCTTTACGACTGGTACATCGATGCGGTCAACGAAGGCCGCGGGCCGGGCAGTCCGTGGGGACCGCCGATCCATCATCCGCAGCAGATCGAGTTCGCCCGGCTCGAGCTCAACCACACCATGATGAGCAAGCGGAAGCTGCTGGAATTGGTGAAGGGCGACTTTGTGCGCGGCTGGGACGATCCGCGCA
>Ga0214473_10003504_pt1 | contig 19014 bp, 14 predicted proteins | sample RVTome_7_FD_203509 | JGI IMG/M metagenome (GOLD analysis project Ga0214473, IMG submission 203509) | Soil microbial communities from uranium-contaminated site in the Upper Colorado River Basin, Wyoming, United States - RVT98D197 | ecosystem: Environmental > Terrestrial > Soil > Contaminated >... | reverse complement strand
TAGGATGATCATTGCGATGCCAGTAATTAGCACAATATACTTGGCCAATCCATATGGATTAAAACGTCGATAATAATTTATAGTACTGTTTTTTTGCACTAACACGGATTTTTAATTGGATGAAAATTGCTATAATTTTTAAATCTGTTGACGCTTTTTACGTATTCTTGCACTTCCGATTCGAGTCCTTCATTATTTACACATATTTTGACTTATAATTTATCACCTATTTGTATATTTTTCATTTTTAGAATAATATTTATTAAGTAACTTGGACACGCGAAGTATGCCACTGTAAACACTAAATATGGTATGGATGCGATGTGTTTTATGTAATACCGTTTCAACTTATCTATGGCTATTTTTTTATAACCCCTGTGCCATAGCTCTCTTGCGCTACTCAATAAATATGCATTGTAACATAATATTATGCTTCTTTTTTTCCTCTTATTTAAAATTGTGCTTATTTCTAACATACTATCATATAATGCGTAATCAAGATTTGGCGACGAGTTAACACACATCCTGTTATTACATTGCAAATTATAAATTGCTAATGGTTTTTTACAGTATGCAATAGGATAATAGAAGGCTAGTCTAAACCACATGTCTAAATCCTCTCCTCGTTTCACATTGACACGAAAGAGACCTGTCTTTTTAGTTGCTTCCCTTTTTATTACAATACTCGAAGATGTAATAATTCGCCTGTTAATTGATGATAAATAATAATCATTTATGATGAAGTCTTCCTCGTTTTTGCTCATACCAATAATTTTAGATGTTTTATTGTCAACCAATTTGTATGCTGTAGCGTATGCACCAGCTTGCGGGTACTTATTATATAATAATATTATTGTTTTTAGATATTCTGGCAACCATTCATCATCCGCATCAAGAAATGCCACTAGCTCTGTTTGTGCCTCTTGTATACCGTGATTCCTTGCCGCAGAAGCTCCACCATTTTCTTGAGCAATCAAACGGACTCTCGGATCATTATATTGCGTTACAATCTCCGGTCCCGAATCTGTTGAACCATCGTTTACCACGATTACTTCAAAATCCTTAAATGTCTGGGCCAGAACTGAATCCAAGGTACGTTTGATGTATTTATCTTTATTGTAAAGTGGGATAACTACACTTATTATTAGATTATCAGATGCCATCTTACCCTTCGATAATTTCTTTAAGTTTCAATCCTGCCGCCCACACACTATTGTGTATTCTATCCGCGTTTTTCCTAAGTTTATTGATGATTTCTTTTTCCTCAGATAGTACAAACTCAGTTGTTGCTGTTATAGTTTCAGCCGAGAGATTTTTAGGGCTTATCACATAATCAGTATGGCCAAAAAGTGTTTCGTTTATTCCTAAGGCTTTGATACTGTAGGACAGACTTATTGTTGGAACACCAGTGGAAAATGCAGCTATTGTCGCATGTGTTCTTGCTGCGATTAGACAGGATAATCTGGAAATAACCCATTTTGTTTGTGCTGCGTTTAAATTATTCGGAACAATATGCAATTTTTCACCTACTTCTGTTTCCACTCTGCCCTTGATGTCTTTAAGTAATTTATAATCATCACTGTGCGGGGATGTTACATGTGGTATTAGCAAAATATGCCTGCCTGTCTTTTTGTGCAATTCTTTAATCGATTCTGCTGCAATCAAGATTAGTTGTTTTCGGCTCCGACCTTTTATATGCCTTGCCATAAGAGGACTGAAGTTAAACCCAATAGTGCCTTTAGCTATATCGTAACCAAGCAACTCTCGATTAACTGGCTCAGGGTTCATCAAAAACGCTGGATCCGGCATCAGGTAAACATTGTCGGACACACCGTATTTATTTAGATTATTCAGAGATGTCTGTTCTCTGACAAATATGGCAGTCACATCCTCTTTCAAGTGCCGATAAATAGTTTTTGCAAATTTAGGATTGCTGTCAAATGGTCCAATAGATGCACCCCAAATAATTAACGGTTTTTTTTGCTTTAATACATATTGGTCGAGGCTTATGAAATCTCTTGGTATCCCATAATCTAGTGTATAGTTATCCCCACCTAATGACAACACAGCATCACTATTTGTAATATCCCATTTCAAGCATCCGAAATAAAAGCTGTTACTCAGGTTTTGATTAGTTCTTTTCAATACCTGTCCTATTAGCCATTTAGGTGACCAGCGCTTAAATGGCGGGATCGGTTTGTGCATCACAGCAGAATCGTTTTCATCAGGTACTAAAGGGGGATTCGTAACATCAAAATTGGCATTGATAAATTGGCAGTCACCAAAACATTGTTGAAGAACCTTAACTGTACCTCTTACAATTGCTTCGCAACCTCTGTTCAGATATGAGCCGTTGCCGACAAATAAAAACTTTGCTTTTTCACTCATTGCAAATCCTCTGCAATTTCCTGACAACAGCATTTGGATAATGGCAGACTCTATATATTCTTCTCGATTTGGCCGCTGCTTTTTTCAAACTCTCGATTTTTTGATGAAAGGAGATAGTATTCATTGATGCCTCACGCCATAAATTTCCGGATCGCTGGAAAAAGTGAACCGGTCGTCCGTTTACGACAGACTCTCAACCTTGTCGTAGTACAATATATTGTCAGCAGCGCCAAATGAAGGACCAGCTTCATTTTTCAGTTGGACAAGACCGTAGTCTTCCAGAAGTCTTCCAAATAGCGCCATGCGGCGACCGACAGACTCAATAGAACCATTAGTGTCGATTTCAAGTTCCAGTTTCAGGTTTGAGTTTGTGCGGCGGTCGCGAATAGGGATAGCAACCGTGATGATATCGTGCAGGCCTGTATTATTAATGGTCTTTTCCCAGCCCAAAGTGCGCCTTGCCCCATCTCGATTAATCAGCGGCAGCGTGCCTTTTACAAAGTCCATCTTGTCCGCAGCAAGACAAACCGCCTTCCACCAATGGTCGAAATTTTTGGCCTGATGAAAATAAAGCTCAATTGCGTCGAATCCGTCTCGTTCCTGCCTTGCCTGATTACCGACAGTATGTTTCCGTTTCCATGTGGCTATTATTTCACGGAACCGGATTGCACCGAATGCGCGAAAAACAAGCACCAGAAGCAGAAGTACAGACAAAAATATCACTAAAACGCTCAACCCCTGCGCCAACATCATAAACATCCCCAGTCCTGCTGCGCACAGAGTCAGTGCATACATAGTGATAACAACATGGCGGTGCTGCAATCCGAGGTCAAGCAGTTTGTGATGAAAATGGCTGCGGTCAGGCGACATAATACCACGACGACTGAGGTATCGTCGCATGATACTGAAAAAAGTATCGAAAATTGGTAACCCCAGCGCGAGAACGGGCAAAGCCAACGCGACCATTGTGCCGGTTTTCGCGGCGCATCTGATGCTTGCCGCAGCAAGTATAAAACCCAGAAACATGCTGCCGCAGTCTCCCATAAAAATTCTGGCGGGATTAAAATTGTATAATAAAAATCCGGTCAGGCTGCCCAGCAATGCTACCATAAGTACCGTCATCAGAATCAATTCGCCTTTGAAAGCAAAAACAGCAATCACTGCGCACGTTATTGCCGAAATACCTGCCGCCAGACCATCAAGGCCGTCTATCAGGTTAACCGCGTTTGTAATGGCGAGAACCCAGAAAATTGTTACAGGAAAACTGAGTCCGCCAAAATTAATTGTGAACAGATTCGCGAAATTCAATGAAACTATTTTAATACCGGCCAAATATAACGCGGACGCCGCAATTACCTGAGCGAAAAGCTTATTTCGCGCCTTAAGATTATGTAAGTCATCGATAAAACCTATAACGAAAATAAAAGTTCCGGAAATAAGCATAGTAAGTATCTGGGCCTGTGACTTGCGAAAAATATCGCCAACCCTGTTGTTAATAAACAGGACAGTAATCACAAGGATGACCGAAGACAGAAAAATTGCCGCACCTCCCACACGTGGGATGGCATAGGCATGTACTTTTCTGATATCCGGTTTATCATAGATTTTGAGCAAGTGCGCGATGCGGATTATAACCTGTGTTATTACCGCGGCCAGAACTAAAGATAAGAAATAGACAGCCAGATAGGTTTTCATATCAGATAAGTCGGTTAATTACTAAAACTGCGCAAACTCCGTCTCCGTCAGTATCGGAAACATCACAATTCTTACTGCTTTTCTGCTATCAAAATGAATTTTTTCGGAAGATTACGGTACGGTAATCTCTTTGCTGAAACCAGCAGGGTTAACTGAGAACTGCTCAAGAAGTTCCTCTGCCATTTTCAGCCCAGGCCTCAAACGCAGGCATATTTTTATTTCCTTAATAGCTTCTGGAATCTGCTGCGTTTCAGCTAAAAGTTTTACCAATTCTATTCGCCAGTGGACCTGGCTATAGTCCAGCGCCAATGCACGACGGTAGTATTCTATCGCCGCATATTTCTTATGCTGCCGGGAATAAATTCTTGCCAAAGATTCGAACGTTCCACCGGAAGCTTCGGTACCGGAACAACGCATTTCGAGCAAGTCTTTCATCTTCTTAATGGCTAACTCTGCCATATCGTTGTATTGCATATCCAGAAAAGCATCCGCAACGTAGCGCAAATAGCTGATAGTTTCTCCCGCGGCCTCGAAGGCAAGTTCCGGACGGTTAAGCTGATAGATGTACATATCGGCGACATCTTTAAATAAGCGGTTATCCAGTTGGAACGCTCTCTTGAACTTCGGAAAACATTCGCTTATTTTCCCTTCAAGCACATCCAGATAGCCTGCCATAAAACAGGCTGTTGCGTCGCACGGAGCAAGGCGAAATCCTTTCCGAATATCATCAGAACCCCTTTCATCATTAAGAATAAATTTTTCAATCTGGCCGGCTACGCTGTATGCCTGACCGTATGTGGGACAGATGATTCTGATGTTATGGAGCTGTTCTGTAATATCACGCATGACCGCCAACGATTCTTCGGAAAAAATCGCCTGTTTCGTATCAGAATCAATTTCTCTCGGTACCGAATGCCAGCGGTAAACATTTAGCCAGTATTGATACTGTATATTTTGCGGCTCGTACTTTACGGCAGCCGAAGCATAAGAAATTAAATCATTATATTCTGATGATACCGCCTGCCAATTTTTTGACGCAAAAACCTTTTCGATTTTCACGGCTTTGTTCCATTGAATTTCCGCAAGACGAGCTTTATTTGAACCGATGACCGCCCACATCAATACAGCACCAATTGCAAGTACGGTAAACACACTAAGCGTAGCTGATTTCCACCGGAAAATATATTTCCAGCCGTGCCCCTCCTGCCACACAGTTATCATTAAAGCACAAAAAATAACGGACAAAAAAGCGTTGGCCGGTAAATGCTGACCAAAATCGCTGAAACTGTGTGCAAGAATTGCCAGCAGGCCAAACCCCAGACCGTATGCGGCAGAAGATATTGGTGTAACACCGTGACGAACACATTTTACGTAACTCGACCAGATTATAAAACCGAAAATAACAAGAACACCTAATCCTGCCAGACCTGTCTCTTCAAGAACCTGGGCATATTCATTCTCTGCATGCATAGCCGGTTCGGGAATAACCGAACGGTCAAACATTGGATAAACAAAGCCGTGTGTGCCAAGACCGGTTCCTAAAAGCGGGAACTTTGTACACATAACCGCAATATCTTTGAGGATTTGAAGCCTTCCGCTTTGCGATTCGTGGAAATTTCTCATGCTTGCAAGCCTCTGACAGACCGCGTCAAAACCGATGTAAACCACACAGGTAAAAGCAGCCAGCGCGATAAATATCATCACCCAGCCGTAATTTTTGAGCGACCGTCGCCAGACAAGGCCGACCGTTGTAAAAACCAGAGCGATGAGCATGCTGATCATTCCGCCGCGTGTCAATGAAATGAAAACAGTTAATATGCCAACGATTATTATTGCTATAAGCAACCAAAAAGTTCGGGCTGCCCTGGAGCTAAAGTGGTCGAATATATGAGCAGGCGAAACTTCTCTGTGAGCAAAATCCTCGTGTAATTTTATGAACAGATAAGCCAAAGCTGCTCCTACTGACAAGTTCACAAACTGGCCATAGTTACTGTGATTTACAAAAGGTCCGGAATAACCGTTGCCGTATCTGGTGGGAACAAACCAGTAAATCTTGCCGTTTCCAAAAAGATTCTGCCCAAGAGTTATTATGGCAATCACACCGCCGATAACTGCTGTCGCCATCAAAAGCCGTTTGATTTGTCGCGGACGGCGAAATACATTGAGGACAACCACAAAAACCATTGCTATAGACAAAACAAGCCGCAGGTCATGCTTGGTAGCGTATGAATAAAAACTGATGCTTAGATATTTAAGAATCGCACCGGAGTTAGGCAGGTCACCGAGAAGTTCTTTCTTTATGGCAACTGTGTTAGGCGAAAATATATTTACAACAGCGGCCGGCAGACGAACAAGCTGTATTAAAGCAATAATCAAAAATGCCGCAACTGGTACATACGCCCACGTCCAGATTATGCCTGCCTCGCGATTCTGCAAAAGCTTAAGTAAGAAGCAAAAAGTTATAGCCGTAGCAAAAATAACCACGACTTCTTTGCTCCACGCGTGAACGACTCCGAAGGCCAGCGGCATAAAAGCCAATAGTGCTATTACAAGCCATTCGATGACAGTGTCGAATCTGCTGTACACACTGTCGCCGAAAGCGGAATTTTCAGAAATTTGTCGGCAATACGCCATCGCTGGACATCCTTGTACTTATTGTGCGGGAAGATTCTATATCCTGACCGTTCAGTATTTTTGCAGGGTTATCGACACAAACCCTTTTTGCGGCCTGTATGCCCAGTTGTGCAGAAATGACCTGAAAAGCCGCCTTCATACACGGTCTGCGGTGACTCAAATCGTGGCAGTCCGTTGCCACCAGTGAGGCCAAGCCGGTTTTCAAAAAATACCACGCGGCGGTTTTTGCCTGTTGCCCAAATTGCCCAAGCAAACTGCCCGCTGTTATCTGTAAATGTATTGGATAATCAAACCACTTCGGCGGGATGCCGAGACTGTCTGCTCTCGTCTGAAGATTAGGTATCATTTGCTGTGCCCTGGCAAGGAAGGGGTGCCTTTCAGGATGTGAGATAATGGCCTGAATACCCATCGAAGACAATTCTGCCAGCAACGGCTCAATGTCCAGAAAAATCTGATGAGGAAGTTCCAGAAGAATATATTTGCCGCCGTCGGCAAGGGTAAGTATTTTATCGGATGCAAGCAGTTCGCAGATTCTTTCATCAACGCGGACATCGCCGCCGGGAAATACTGCCAGATTAATACCGTTGTTTTGAAGTATATTGTTGAAATCAGCAACAGCCTGCCTGATTTGAACGGCTTCGTTGGTTTCGCTGAAACGACCGAGTTGATGCGGCGTCGCTATAGCTGTGTTTATACCGTCCTCAACAAGCCCCTGACACAAAGTTATAGCTTCAGAAACTGCGGCGGGACCGTCATCCACTCCCGGCAGACAGTGACAATGAATATCAGTAAAGCTCGGCAATTTTAAATTAGTCATATCTACAAAAATATTCCGGTTGTCCAACTGCGGACTGACCGCAATCAGCCAACTGTTATTTTTGAATTATTTGAAACATAGACCTGTTCTTTGCCTCCATAATATAAGCTGTAACGGCTACAATCGCCATACTTGGAATAATGACCATAGTGGCCTCGCTTGTGAGGAACATCATTAACTACAGCACCCAGCAACCGACCACCGACGCTCTGCAGGCTATCTCTTGCAACTTGACTTTGCCGTCGTGTAGATTTTTCCGCCCGTAATACAAGCAATGTAACGTCACAAATAGCCGCCAAAATTTGGCTGTCAGCAACTGGTCCCACTGGAGGTGAGTCTATAATAATTCGGTCATAGCGCTGCGCGAGAAGTTCAAGTTCTTTCTCAAATACATCACTGTTTAATAGTTCAGATGGATTAGGTATTTCCGGGCCGCAAGGAAGAACATCAATGCCCGGGACGGGACCATGTTGAATTACTTGCTCAAGCGATTGTGTACCGGCAAGCAAACCAGATAAACCCCTCTCACGGTCAACCTGGAAGATATTATGCTGTATTGGTTTGCGTAAGTCGGCGTCCAGGATGAGTGTTTTTTGCCCAGCCTGAGCCATGGCGATAGCGAGATTGCTGGCCAGGGTTGATTTGCCGTCGCCGGGGCCAGGTGAAGTAATCAGAATTTTTTTGGCTTGTCCTTTTGGCATTCCAAAAAATACCGCCGTGCGGATAGTTCGGTAAGCCTCCGCCGCGATTGACCTCGGTTTTAAAAGTACCTTTTGCCCGCGTTCGACCACAAACGGTAATATTTCCTCCGCGATACCTGTGCCTTTTGCTATTGAATCGGAATCCATTGTTTTTAATCTGTCCTGTCCGGTAAGTGAACTCAGACGCCAAAATTTCATAGCGACTGGTTTGAGCATAAGCCATAATTTCTGACTGTTGTTCGTTATTGCATGGTCGTGCGCCATTGTTGGAATTGCCCCGAGAACCGGGGTCTGCAGCAGGGCAGATATTTCCTCAACAGACCGCAATCTGTAATCCAGCCGGTCACGTAACAAAGCCAAAGCGCATCCAACCATAAGACCGAGAAATAGAGCAATAGCCAACACTTTGGTTTTTTGTGGTTTGGATGGTTTTTCAGGTGGACGAGCGACTTCAAGCAAGCTAATGTTGAGCGCCCCGGTATCTTCGGTAACATTAAGTTCCTTGATGCGGTCGTCAAGAATTTCACAAAGCCTTTCGGTTTGCTTCAGTTCAGACTGCAAAACTGAGTACTCCGCAACTTTGATGCCTAAATCCTGTGCTTCACTGCACTGAGTATCGTAGCAAACCTCCAGTTCGCTTTCTCGCTGTTTCGCAGTTTCTAATTTGAGTCTCGTCACCTCAAGATAAGCGTCAGCAAACTCCTTCGCTTGTTCGTTTAATTTTTTTTGAATAATATCTATTCTTGCTTTGAGCATTTTAACTGTCGGATGGTCTTCCGTGCAGTAATACTGCGCATTTCGCAATTCGGTTTCGATTGTCTTTAACTCGGTAAGCAATTGACTTTCAATGTCATTGAGGACTATGCGAACACCAGTTGATGAAGCGGCGGCAAATTGTTTTATCTTCGCCGGCTCATTTATCATACTTTTAGTCGCTTCATAATCGGCCTTTGCGTTAATGGCGGCTAACTGCGAATCGGTCAGCGCTTCTGACAACTTCGACAATTTCTGGAAGATGACATGACCACCTTCCTTCTCAAAGGAAACAATCCCATTTTTGCGGGTATAATCAAGCAGTTGCGCGAACTTCTCAGAAAGCTCTCTATCCCTTTTAATTTTTTCTTTCTGGAGAATCTTTAATACTTCGAACACAGTGCTTCTTTTGCAGTTCGAGTTGTATTCGATGTATGAATTTACGATTTCATTGACAATCTGAGCGGCTTCGACAGGATAAGGTGAGTCAAATGATATGTTTATGATATCATCCTTCCTGCCGATGGTTACACCCATGTTTTTCTTGATGTAACCAGCTATATTATCGACGCCTTCAAACGTTTTAAATTGTTTTATTTGCGCATCATCTGCCACTTTGGTAACGATGGGCGTTGATTTTATCAGTTCACCTTGCGTGTAAAGATAGTTTTTCGACTGCGTCATGACTCCTTCGTATTCGCTGATGATTCTGGGGCCGGTTTGCTCAACATACAGCCGAGAAAAGCTTGTATAAATGGGTGTCGCTTTCAGAAGATAAAAAAAAACAATTACCAGAAAAGATATCACAGCAGCTAAAACAATCCAACGGTGACAAAGGACTACATATAATAAATTTTCTTCCGGCAAAGGCTCAGCTTGTGAAAATCGAAACTTTGTATTTCCATTATCTATATTGTTTTCCATACTTCCTCATTTAAGATGTACTAATCATCATTGTAACTGCGAAAATCATAGCCGACCGTAACATGCAATATATCGGTAAGGAATTTGTTGACTCGTGTTGATAAGGTATGGTCAACATAAATAACATCACCTGGCTTTACGGTGACACGGTATGTATCGGAAAGGGATTTGCTGTCAACAGCAAATGTCGCGGAAACAATTTTACCTGTCGCGTCCTGCCGATAAATCTTCACGAACTTCGGGTCGGCAACCATATCGAAACCGCCGGCAAAAGCCAAGGCTTCCATAAGATTATACCTGACACCGGGTGGATATGGAAAAGCGTTCGGATGGTTCACTAACCCCATGACCGTAAAGACACGCTCGTTTTCGCCCTGGTATTTTGTTATTTCACAAACCACGACAGGGCGGTTGACTACGTATTTGGGATAGTACGCATCGGCTACAAGCCTTTCGATTTCAGAAACCGTTTTTCCTGCGACATATATTTCACCTGCAATAGGCAGGGTAATAGTCCCGGTATCGCTGACACGGCACAGGTAAGGCTCAACCTTTTCCATTGATGTATCCGGTTCAGGAGAAATCAAACGAAGTGACGCAGGCATCTTGAACTCCAGTATATCGCCGATAACAACCCTGTAAGGCGCAGTATGGGCCTCGTCAGTAAGTTTTGTGTTGGCGCCGACAGGACCCGCAATCTCGAACTGATTGACCTGGTCAGACGTGGAAAGCTTCGGCCCGCAGCCAGCTACAAAAAGACCAATACAGATAGACATCAAAACTATAGATTTACCGTGAAAGCTCACCCGGGTTTTTTTCACATATTCCTCCCTAATTACTGCTCAATACAACTGTTAGAAGGCATTTCGGTCCTATATCGTTTGTCGGTTTTATATATGCCAAAACATTAACTTTATCGGTCTTTTTGTCTGAAAATCCCAATTTTCTTGGTTTTTTAGGACCTCCGAAATCACTTGTATGGTCGGGATAGCCAAAACGCTTGACAAAAGCACAGTAAAAATGCTAAAATTATTAGCACAAGGAAGGTGGGTCGTTTTTCAAAGGGGGCGGCATTTAAATGGTGCCGCAACAAGATTCACGGATGTTCAATGTTAAGGAGGGCTGATAGTGTCTTGAGGACACAAGCCGGTTTAGAGGAAGGAGCCTGCTGCGTGAGGGGTAGCGGTGAGCTTTATAAAGAAGTATGTGGGCGGCCTTGCCGGATTGCTGGTTATTCTACTGATGGGCTGTTCAAGATTTCCCATTGGCACTGCGATAATTGAATCGAACAAATTATCCAGCAGGTCGGATATTCCACTCTATTCACAGGAAACATACCAGCCCGGTTTGAATTTTGCTGAAATACGGCAGGGGGACAGGTACAGAGTTAGATACCATTCGTCTTTTTCTCAAAACCGCTGGATGGTAGTCGAAGGCAAACTGGAAAATGGCAAAAGTTATCCCGTGGTACTCGATACAGGTGCAACCCCGACTCTGTTCGTTACCGACGTCCATATCACGGAAAACAAACTTCCAATTTACCCGTTTAGCGGAGATGGAGAATCTGTGGGATGGGGTTTGTGTTATCTACCCGGATTGCGTGTAGGTGATTTGAAATTCGGCAAAGTATCCTGCACATATAGGGAACAGCACACCGAAGTTCAGTTTTTAGGGTTGCCGGTGGCTGCAGACAAGGCGATTATTGCGGGCCTGCCATTGTTGCGTCAATTTAGCTACATTATCTTTGACAGCGTAATGCAGGTAGTGGAATTTTCACCTGACAGAAAATTTCTGCCATCCGAATCTGCTCAATGGGCTCACTACAAGTTTAAGATTGTGGAGGACTTGGCGGGAAATACATTTCTTTTCGCAACGATACCAATCGCGGGATTAGATATGAAACTGCAGCTCGATACCGGTAGCGGCAGGGGACTGGCGGTTAGAACCGAATTATGGAATCAATTACGCAATCGCATTCCGAAGGTAAAGCTAAAAAAGGATGCCGAACTATACCCTTATATGGGCTGGTTTAACTGTCAAAAAGGCAGAATAGCCAAACTGGAAGTCGGCGACAGAACGGTGCAGGATGCAGAACTTGCGGTCTTTCCGGACGACTGCCCGCTGGTGGAAGATTGCCAGGGCCTTCTCGGAATGCAGTACTTCCATGATACGGTAATAGTTCTGGACTTTGAGCGCAGTTTAATGTGGGTGCGGAACAAATCTGATAACAATAAAATACTGGCTCTCGAAAATACTTGCCGGGAGCCAGCGTTAAATTTTCAACCTGAGCAGAAACTTTAAATTATTACGGCGTAGAGGGGCTGCGATCGCTGCCGCCGCCGCCACCGCCACCACCGGCAGCTATCCCAACTCCTGCACCAACTGCGGCGATAGTGCCGGTCGTTCCCAGGCCCGCACCTGCAGCAATAGCAGGAGCAACAGCAACTTTCATTCCACCTAAAGCCGACATGCTGCCCAGCGAACTGCCGACCGTTGTTGCATCGCCGATTGACGCCAGACTGCCGGAACTCTGCAATGATATGGTGCGTACAACCGGCATATAAATCGTGGAAACAGGATTTAAGCCGCCTTCGCAGGCTATTGATGCGCAAATATTCGCCACTTGCGAGGTCCGCAAACCTTCAAAGCATGCCCAGTTAGGAAGCGAAGATTTCTTTTTTATTGCCAGTGCCTTAGAAGTCAAACCCACTTTCCGGATGAGCTTTTCAAAATCCTTGCCCAGATTAGTAGTGATAAGCGGCTTGCCGTCCTGATTCGAAATGTACGCTGCGATTTCGTGACGTAACGATTCTTTCGAACCGTTTATATCAGTCGAGCCTGCGAATACGGATGCGCTTAAATAAACTTCACTAATCTGTGAATCAAAAAGATAGATGCTGTTAATTCTCGAACTGATGCTTCCGGTCTTGCCGTCCGCCTTCATGGTTTTGACCGCAAAAGGTTCCGACAAGGCTCTTACAGCTATCATCTCACCAAGTTCCTTATTCTTAAGCTGTATCGCAGTTAGTGTAAACTTCAGTTCTCTGGGGAACGACTTGCCGAGAAATGGCAGACTGAACGACTGCGACCATGTCTTCCCGATGTTCTTTACCGGTGTTTCCTTCAGGGCATTTACACATTGGTTGGCAATCTTTTCGAAAAGCACGAGGTCCTTATCACCATCGGTTATCTTCTTAGTTTGTGGGTCAACAACAAATGAGATTACGCCGGGCACAGATGCGCCGCTGCCGCTGATGTCATAGTCTCTGGCAGAAAGTGAATATCGCACCTGGTTATCAGATAAAATCTCCTTCTTAACGGCAAGCAATGTTTCAACAGCATTCCGGTACTGACCCTTTCCGGAGAATTCCACCGTCGAAATCATTTTGTAGTACTGTAGGCTCCCGCTGGCGGATGCTGCCGTCGGTTTTGCGAAAGGAGCAGTAAACGAACCCAGCACAAACAGAAGATATAGAATTTTCGGCACTACAAAGCCCTCGCGCTTTGTTTCGAATTCCATATCTCTACTCTTTTCGCTTTAATAACTTAAATAGACCGTTATTGTGTACTGTCTTCTATAATTATCGGTTATACGATACGGATTCTTTTGGCATTTTTGAGGTTTTACGCGTTTTTTGCGACAGTTTTCGCGCTGCCGTGACATCAGACATTCTTGGTGATGGTGTCAATATGTTGCACTTTAAATGGGCCCGGTAGGATTCGAACCTACGACCAAGGGATTATGAGTCCCCTGCGCTACCGCTGCGCTACGAGCCCAGTCCACTTCGGATTTTAGACTAAAATAACATAAGCGTCAATATGCAACTAAAATCCAAAATATGAAATTCCGTTGTTCGCACTCGCATCCGCTGTTTCCATTTAAGGGAATTCCACTATGTAAAAAACAGGCTACCCCCTTATTGTGGTCAAACTCCGGGAATGTATGATTTAATTGTTGTGTGGCTTTGGATAAATGGGGACCGGCTGGGGATGGGAACAAACAGTTGAATAGCAAGGCCAAATAAGAAAAAGACGCCTGAATATTCTAATTTGCCGATATAGAAATTATGCCGGCATCGCGCAAAGCGGCAATATGCAATAAGCACCAGCTTCGCAAAACGCCGGAACCGGATGTTGCAGGAGGCATAACAAATGATTAAGAATTTTTTCCTGGCGCTCATCCCGATATTTGTCGCCGTTGACGCAATCGGGGTACTTCCAATTTTCGTGTCCCTGACCGTACAACTGGAGCAAAAAGAGAAAAGCAGAGTTATCGTCCAGTCGATGATTATAGCGTTCTGCCTCGCTGCGGGCTTCATACTGCTCGGTAAGTTCGTGTTTAAGGCTTTGGGCATAACCATCGGGGACTTTATGGTAGCAGGAGGCTCAATCCTGTTTTGCATAGCCATCACGGATATACTCAACCCGGTCAAAAGAAGGCGAATACCGACCCATGAAGTCGCCGCGGTCCCGCTCGGTACACCTCTGATGGTTGGCCCTGCCGTCCTTACAACCTCGATGATTATCATCCCCCAGTATGGCCATTTGGCAACTTTTGTCTCAATCGTCGTTAATATATTATTCGCCGGCTTGGTTTTTATGTCATCGAGTTATCTTGTAAAAATCCTCGGAGAAGCCGGTTCGAAAGCGCTTTCGAAAATTATGAGCCTGCTTCTCGCCGCTATCGCTATTATGATGGTACGAAAAGGTCTAATGGGAATGAACATCTTGCAGTAAATATAGAATACGGATTCGGGGATAATAAAAGAACAGGATTAAATTATGATGAGATGGTCTTTAAATATCGGAAAAATATTCGGCATAAACTTCAGAATCCATTTTACATTCTTTTTGCTTTTGATTGTTATATTCGCTTGGGTTTTAAATGAGCGTGGTTTGAACGAGGCCATGCTGGCCGTGCTTTTTATATGCGCCGTTTTTGTATGCATCGTCATCCACGAAATAGGCCACAGTCTTTTCGCCAAACGGTTCGGTAAGAACCCGAAAAGCATTACTTTGCTACCCATAGGTGGAGTAGCTTCAATCGAAGAAATGCCCGAAAAACCACTGCAGGAAATTACTATGGCAATCGTAGGCCCCATTACAAATCTGATAATCGCCGGCCTGCTCTATATAATTGTGGGACGCTGGTCTGGAATAGGTGTGGCTAATTTATTTCCTGATTCCGCCCAGACTTTTTTCGCAAGCCTGATTGGCGTAAATATTATACTTGCGATTTTTAATCTTATACCTGCGTTTCCGATGGATGGAGGCCGCGTCCTGCGGGGCTTGCTGGCAATAAAAATGGAATACCTGCGGGCGACCACCATCGCGGTTGCGATTGGCCAGGCCATTTCCATATTCTTCGTATTCTTCGGACTTTTCTACAACCCGTTGCTTGCCCTTATTGGTATATTTCTATACATTGGTGCCGGCAGTGAAAGGCAGCAGGTTGTATTGCACTCGCTTCTCAATAAGGTCCCGGTCAGTGAAGCGATGGCGACCGAATTTCTTGCTTTACGCCCCGAAGCCCCGCTTTCGGAAGCACTCGAGCATTTTCATCACGGCTGCCACCAGGATTTCCCCGTCATCGGAGATAGCGGACTCGAAGGCGTTCTGACCCGCGGCCGAATACTGGCAAGCATCCACGAAAAAGGACTCAGTGTCCCCGTCTCGGAGGTTATGGACCGCGACTTCGCGACCGTAGAATCGGATAGCTCACTCGACGAAGTTTATAAGGCCCTTGCCGCAAACCGAAAAAATTCGGTCGCTGTAATAGACAATGGCCGCGTTATGGGAATCGTGTGCATGGACGACATCAGCCGCTACTTTATGATTAGAGCCGCCATGCAAAAAATGGAGGTATAAATACACGATGATAAAAATTATATTAGGTATAGTAATCGGAGGTGTAATTGGCTTTGCAGTCGGCTATTTCGGCAAATGCGCATCCGGCACTTGCCCATTGATAGGAAATCCGATTATCAGCACAATAATTGGGGCATTAATTGGTGCACTGATTACCGCAGGTAAATAAAAACTTCTAAGTTGCCTGTTTCTGTTTTCGCCTAACTGGACAGCACTTGTCGGACGCGGCTGTCCATTGCCTCCTGGTCGGTTGCGAAACTATACAGCCCCGCAAGATTCATAAGCGAATCCAGGCCAATCGATTTTTCAGCCAGGGCGTCCTCCCAGTTTTCAAGCCGCGGGATTTTCCCCTCCTTCTTGCTTATCGCCGTTTCCGAACCGCTCCATTTGACTAAAACATCCCCGCACCCGTGCTCGCCGAAAAAGCCAATCAAATCATCCGGTGTAAAGCTGTCTAAATTTTCTTTTTCCAAAGCATCGACACATTCTATCAATTCACTATTTATGTCCCAAAGGGTCTCAAACCTTATTTTGGCAGCGTCAACTTCCTTATTTATGCCCAGCCTGTAATCCGATTTCGTTTTATCGGTGATTTCTTCGGGCTTCAGATTCAACGCCAGAAATTCCGAAGCTGCCTTCGGTGGCATCGTCATAACGTCAATCCCAGCCAAATCCCGCACCTGTCCACCGGAACGGAAACTCGCGCCGATTTGTTTGGCGCTGGTTCTCCCTTCACTTCGCAATTTGCGGATGGCCGCCTGCGATGCCAGAGTCGCCTTTTCACCGATATATGCGCCGTCGCCTAATTTGTTATCGACGACAAAGCTGTTAAGTCTGCCTAAAAAGACATTTACGTACCGCGGCTGGCCGATTCTCGCTATCACGTAATTTTGACGCGCGCCAAAACCAAGCGTATGATTTATCGGTATACCTTCCCGCGACAATCGCCGCGTCGTCAAAAGCCCAGCCGGTGTGAACGGAATCTTGACAATAAATCGCTCAGGGCAAATCGCGAAGTACCGCCGGGCGTAATCGACCGCCAAATCCACCTCACTCGCCAAATCCGTGTGCTCCTCGACCGATACGAAACAGTCGAACTGCTCGACTAATCGTAAGGCGTGATAGGCATTGAGGATAAACGCGATTTCTAAGATTCGCTGTTTTTCCGTAAGCTGCGGATACGCGGAAAGCAGTTTCACAGCTTCGCGAATCAGCTCATCATATCTGCCGGTCTGTATCTCCTTATTCAGAAGCGTGTTGTTGGTCGTTAGCGCGGAAAACTCCTGCGTGTATAGTTTTTTGCAGTCCTCGATGCTGCCGGAATCTAACCACAGCTCGCTGCCTAAAGCCTTAAGCCGTTGCCACACAGGATGTTGCGGAAAGGTCTCTTTCAGTTTTCCGAACTTCGGCCAAAAATCTTTTCGGACAAGTGCGAATACCTGCTGCTCCAAATCTGTCACTTTCATAACAACCCCCTTTATTTAGTTTTATGTTCGTGGCTTATATTTTAGTTAGGACAAGTACAAAAATCCAACTGAATTTTAAAAAAATTCGGGGACAAGTTTTGGACATCTGGTTTTTAGGACTTTTGAGAAAAAAACGCACAAGTCTTGCGAAGCAAAAGAATTAAGTGCAAAAACGGAAACACACGAAAAATGGGGGTGTTTGAACGTGTTTGAACAAGTTTGAGGGGTGTTTGAACATAAATCGATAGTAAATTGAGCGCGTTTGAACAAGTTTTGATGGGGTCGAAAAAAAGTCAAGTGGTTTGAGCGTTCATAAGTCCTTATTTTTGGGGGGTGATTCGTCGCTTGTCGCTCGTCGCTCGTTTGCGGCGAAATCGAAAAATAAGGAGTTACAGCAAAACCGTACCACTAAGTGGTACGGTTTTTTAGCATAAAAATGAGGGTTAGAGGCAAGTCAAAAGTTAAAAGTCAAAAGGCAAAAGTCTGGAAAACGGATAAATTAGCTATATTATTATGGCTATGCTGGCTATAATATATCCGAAATCGGATAAGAAGAAGAGATTGTTTTATTTATTAAGATTTTTATTTATTTTTTGTGTGTGGAGCGAGTCTCTCTCTGGGGGGAGTAGTTCCATTTTTGATTTCTGATTTTAGATTTTGGATTGGGTAGCATTTCTACCTTCAGCCGCGAAGGATTCGTGCGTCGTCGTTCGTGATGCGTGATGCGAAAAAAGCCGTGAAAGAATTGTTAGCATTTAAAGCTGAAGCCGCGATGAGCAACGTACAGTATCACGCAGGCGATTCGCCGAAGTGATTAAAAATAATGCGAACTGAAGGTAGAAATGCGGCGGCGATAGCCGTAATTTTGGATTTTGGATTCAATGCAAAATGCCGCCGGGCCGGCGACGGGGAATTTTGGGAAAAAGCAAAAAACTTGCGTCGATTGAGAAGAAACAGCAAGGGCAAGCCCGCCTATGGCGGGCTTGCCCTATCGACTTTTCATATTTCAATAGCAGTTTTCCGCAGCGAAGTAAAATCAAACTTAGTTATTATTGGGGTCGCTAGTTTTCTGCGCCTGAGAGTATAAGTTTTTGATAGCAGCCCGGTCCACTAATGGAGCAGTCGCAGTAGAGGTCATAGCAGCAGGAGCAGGAGCAATAGCGACGGGAGCAACGGCAGGAGGACGAGCAGCAGCTACCGGCTCGGCAGGTGTTCCGCAGTTTTTATCAGCATGGAGAATTTGTAAAGCGTTCTTCCGTCCTTTGAGAGCCTCTATTTCGACCTCTGGTGCACCTTTAGGATCTATGAAAAACCATGGCACAATTACGAGAAAGCCAGTTACAAAGAATATCACGTTCCATGTATCACGGTCTGTTTTCGATCGGTTTTTAAGTGCAATCTCCGTATCGATGTTTGACACTTCGGCATATAAGGCGTTACAGGATTTTTTTTCGTCCCCCAGCATATACCTATCTACCGGATTTGCGTTATGTCCGCCGCAACCAGCAATGAATATGGCATACGCCAAAAGTACACATAATAGCTTTCTCCACATAATTACCTCCTTAAAAAAATAGAATTTTTCCCATATACTACTATACAACAGCTAAGGCTTTGGATTTGTTAGACTACTAAGTTAATTGTGAAATGTCAAGTATTAAGAATGAAATTATTTATTTTTCCGCCGCAATACTACGGGTGTAACCCGTAGATGGAGTTGGCCGCTGGCTTCTGGTAAAATGCATCTGTGGATTATAAAAAACATGGC
>Ga0214473_10003503_pt1 | contig 19018 bp, 22 predicted proteins | sample RVTome_7_FD_203509 | JGI IMG/M metagenome (GOLD analysis project Ga0214473, IMG submission 203509) | Soil microbial communities from uranium-contaminated site in the Upper Colorado River Basin, Wyoming, United States - RVT98D197 | ecosystem: Environmental > Terrestrial > Soil > Contaminated >... | reverse complement strand
TCGAATCATGGCTCAAAGCCAGGGGTTTTATCAGGATCCAAATCAACCAAAAGTGTCACCCAATTTTACCCCCATTTTTGTCTCATGAATAGGTGGCGCGTACATCTTCTAATCCAGATTCCTTGGCAAAGGATAACCCTGTACTTCCCGGCACGGCCAAACTGATCCGGACTCAGGCTGCTTTATTCAGTGGACCCATTCCTCCTCCAGATTTGCTTGATAGATACAATCAAATGATTCCAGATGGAGCAAATAGAATTCTAAAAATGGCCGAAAACCAGTCAACACATCGGCAATTTATTGAAAAATGGGCAATTGTTGGTGGAACCATTCTTTCCTACATTGGAGTTCTGTGTGCGGCTGTCATAGCTATTGGCGCATTATATATTGGGTCTGACCTAATAAAAAGCGGACATGTAATACCGGGCTCTGTATTGGGTGGCGGTGGATTAACTGGTCTTGTTGCAGCATTCATTTATGGTACACGATCCCGCAGAGAAGAACGTCAAGAAAGAGATCGACGAAACAAAGAACTTATCCGCCCGGAATAATCTATTATTTCTTAGGAAATTCCCTAACAATCGCTACTTTTACCGCCTTTTCTGGCGAATCAATACCCGTTATGAGACTGGAAGAAGCCAATTCTCACGGGGTCGGACCAAGACAGGCCTTTGATTTTGTGAATCAAGTGTGAAAAAAAGAGGTTGATTTTGACCTTAGACTGGCATTTTTTGGGTTGAAATGGCCTTGCTAAGAAACTCTGAGGGAAGTCCAGGGCCATCGGGGCGATACTTCCAGGGTAAGTTTGCATAGGTCTTCCCCATATTTTCCTGCCAAAACTCCTAAGATAAACGATAAACGCGTTCAACCCAATCCCCCCCGTAACTCCCAATTCGATTTCGGTTTTCCTACCTCGGCTAGCCTCCATAAAAAACTCGCATGGCGCAGAGAGCATGGGGCATAGCGTAACTGAAAAACCCAGAGCCACCTTCATGACTCAAAGATCGTTTTCCTCCACCCCCGGCTGAAAGACTAGATGTCCCAATTCTTGGCCGGGATGTCGTCCACATGGATGTCGAATGAGACATCATGGCTTCCTTCGTGAGGCTCCACAGGCTGATACCCGCTGCATGCAACAAATCGCATGGCGCGTAGAGCATCCATTCTTCGTCCCGCCTGGAGGGACTTCGGAGGACAGGTAGCGCATAGCGTAAGGCCGAAACAAACAACCTCGATCCGCAGCAATCGTTGGGCATCACCCTCCTACGCCAAGGCTCCGGCGGGCAGGCCCATTCGGTCACGCCGTCGGCGTGACTCAGTGCAAGCCCCTTCGATCACGCCATTGGCGTGACTCAGGGTAGATCCATTCGACAAGCTCAGGACAGGCTTTGGGAGAAGCACAGGAGGGGGGGATCGTCGCTTTTCAGCAAGACTGACTCATTGACTGACCTGCTGGACTGGCTTATAATCTTACCAGTAAGAAAGGAGGTATCCATGGAAAACTTAGCGACAACTCGCATGTCCTCGAAAGGGCAGGTGGTCATTCCTGAGGAAATCCGCGATCGGTTGGGCTTAAAGGCCGGGACACAATTTGTGGTCGTGGGGAATCGAGACGCGGTGATCCTTAAGGCTATCTCAGCTCCTTCCGTGAAGGAATTCAATAATCTCATCGATCAAGCACGACAGCAAGCACGCAAAGCAGGATTGAGAAAATCAGACGTTGAAGCTGCGGTTTCAAGGGTCCGGGGCCGCAAGTGAAGGTTGTCCTTGACACAAATGTTTTCGTTTCCGGCGTTTTCTTTTTGGGGCCGCCTCATAGAATTCTCGAAGCCTGGCGTGACGGTAAGATTCAGCTTTTGCTTTCGCCAGCAATCCTGGAAGAGTATCGAAGGGTCATGCGTGAGCTGGCTCTTCAATTCCCATAGATTGAGGTAGAAGCCCTTATAGAATTTCTGATCTTGCATTCAGAAATTATTCTCCCTCCTCCCTTGCCTCCGGTCCTTCAAGTGGATCCTTCCGATGATAAATTCCTGGAATGTGCGGTTGCCGGGGAAGCGAGTTGCATTGTGACAGGAGATAAACATTTACTAAAATTACTCAAGTTCAGAGGGATCTCCATCTTGAAGCCACGGAAATTCATGGAGGACTACCTGGGAGGGAAGTAAGTTTATCTCCGTGCCAAAATCCTGAGCCCATGGAGCATAGGGCATAGCGTAACGCCGAAACAAACAACCTCAATCTGGAGCAATCGCTGGAAGTCACCCGTTGGATCACGCCGTTGGCGTGACTCGGGGCAGGCCCATTCGACGTCACTCAGGGCGGGCTTTTGGAGAAGCACAACAGGAGAACGTTTTTCACCGCCCACTCGGCCTTGGGAATTGGCATTCGTTCGAGACACGGAGGACGCAGAGGAGAAGGTTATTTCTGGAGAATCGGGGGATGGCGATTCTCCAGAAGCCTCCCGGGCCTTTGGCCAGATTTCAAATCCTTGGAACAGAACCCTTTTCTACGTCAAGGCTACGGAGGTCAAGAGGCTTCGGCGGGCAGGGATTGTGGAATTTCAAATCTTCTCTCGGCGAGGCCAGCAGAAACAAGGGGAACGCGCTATTGATTTGATGATTGTGTTTGATCTTCAACAGATAATCTGATATATTTTTGATAAATTCACCAATTTTGACAAAAAAATGTCTTAGATTTCAAGGCGGTTGAACATTATGAAATGTCCTTGCCGACAGGGCCCATTGGCGTGACGATGGGCGGCGCTGGTGCCGGGAAGGAAAGCCGTTGAAACCGGGTTGGTGGGAGTACGGAAAGGAGGTGGTGCGCCCATGAAACTGGCAAAGAATGAAGAGCGGGCTTTGAAAGAACTCCGAGAGGAATTGTTTGCCAAATACCCAATTATCGATATCCGTCTCTATGGTTCGAAGGCGAGGGGCGAGGAAAGAGAGGACTCCGATCTGGATGTCATGATAGAAATTCCTGATTATGACCGGGCAATAGTAGCGGAGATTGACGACATTATCTATCGGATCAATCTGAGGCATGACGTTTTCATTTCCGCCCTGGTCTTCGGAAAGGATGAACTGGAAGAGGGGCCCATGTCCGAGGCCCCGATTTATAAGGTCATTCAGAGGGAAGGGGTCCCTCTATGATAACAGATGAGAAGAAGAAGCTGCTGGCCTTGCACAGGTTGCAACAGGCGACGGAGAGTCTTGAGGAAGCTCACTATCTTTTTAATGGCGGGAAAAGTCTCCGATCCGTTGCCAATCGTGTTTATTATGGAATGTTCTATGCGGTCTTAGCCCTTCTAATCTATGAGCCCTATACATCGTCAAAGCATAGCGGCGTGCTTTCCTACTTCAACAAACGCTTTGTGAAAGGTGGACTCCTTTCCGAATCCATGGGGCGTTCTTTCAATGAGGCTTTTGAACTCAGGCAACGGGGTGATTATCGGGAATATTTTGAGTTGACAAGAGAACAGGTAGAACCGCTCCTTGATAAAGCTGGGGAATTTGTTGTTTCCGTCAGAACGTACCTGAATGAAAACGTTGGCCTGAAGGAAGAGCCTCCAAAAGGTTGATATTTTGACGAAAGATCATTTAAAGACTGCTTGCAGAACCAAATCCAATCAAAACCCCTCCTTGAAGTACATCCTCTCTCACTCAAATTTGAAATTGTAGCGCCGCTGCTCCAGGAGGGCGATCTTTTGATCGATTCCGAGTGCGGAATTATGAATGAATTGTCTCTGAACCAACGTCGCATTGAGGAATTCATTACTTAATGTGTTTCCTCACGGGGTCGGACCAAGACAAGTCTTTGATTTTATGAATCAAGTGTGAAAAAAGGAGGCTGATTTTGACCTTAGACTGGCATTTTTTGGGTTGAAAATCGCCTTCCTAAGAAATTCTAAGGAAGGTTCAGGGCCAACGGGGCAGTCTCAACCAGGACTGGGGTCGGACCACGTTAACTGCTTGGTTGAATTAATCAATTCTAAAAAATAGAGGCTGATGAGTGCAGAGGAGCAGAAGATGAAAATGATGATTACCATTCTGATCCTGGCCCTGATCGTAGGTTCTTCATTCGGTCAGGGTGCCGAACTCCACAAGGCGGCTTACAGCGGCGATGTGAGCAAGGTGCGCGAGATCCTCCAAAAGGGCGTCAATCCGGACGATAGGGACTCGTTCGGAGGGACAGCCCTTCATGCAGCGATGTTCCAGAAGAACATGGAAATCGTCAGGCTTCTTCTTGAATACAAGTTTGACGTGAATGCGGTGGGACCTAAGAATGGTTATACACCACTTCATGATACAGTCTGGGCCGATAACCTAGAGGCCATCAGGCTTCTCGTGGCCAAAGGGGCAAAGACGACCATTAAAGGGAAAGATGGATTGACGCCTTATGCGAAGGCGAAAAAAGAAGGGAAGACTGATATCGTCATGTATTTCGAGTCGAGGGGAATCAAAGAATGAACAATGGTGTCGCGTCTACTAAACAAAGGGAGAAACAATGAGAAAAAAATCGGAAGGGTCGGCCTATTCCTCTTGCATATAGGGCTGAAGAAGCTTTTAAGAAAGCCGTCGCTGAAGCCTTGAATGAACATCGATTGCATGGGATGCCAATTGCTATTTGGCGGGATGGTAAAGTGGTTCGTATAACTTCCTGATGAAATTATTATTCAAGATTCCCAGGTTGAATACAAAAGACTCCACAAGAAACTTTAAGGAAGGTCAGGACCAACGGGGCCGTTGGGGAAACTCATTACTTAATGTGCAACTCCTTCCTGAGATTCTCAGACAGCCAGTGGCGGATCAGTGTCTGATATGGAATAGACTTCATCGTCGCCACCTTCTTAATGGCCTGAATCTGGAGAGTTACCCCATGTTCGTCATAGTATTTTGCTTCCGCAGTTTCATCTAAAACCATTTTCTTTTTCATCCTTTTCTCACCCCTTTTTGCTTTTTGAATAATATCGTTTTTCGCTATCACTCATATCCCAACCCGTGATTACACGGGCAACCCCTTTCCCCTTTATCTCGAAGATCAACACCAGGTAACGGCCGTCGAAGGTTGGGCCCATGGCAACAAATAACACAAAGGGGGGTTCAGATACAACTTGGCAATCGAGGCCAAAAAGGACGATATGGTTTTTCTTATGCGGCTGGATTCTTTCTTTGGCCAACCCCAATACCCCTTGGAACTCCCAATTCGATTTAGGCTTACCTCTTGAAATGTCGGTTGACATGACTGAATTTTCAATGTCAGGCACCGTGTGGACGGTGATTCAAAAACAACTTGTTAAAGAGGGGTGGGCAGCTGTGGGACCAGAGAATGCTTTTCTGCCGGCCATGGTCCGGCAGGAGAAATAAACCCTTTGACAAAGAATGGCGAAAGGGGTAGGATTACGCAACATGCGTTATGCGAGGTGCGTAAGATGAAGAACCCCTTCCAGTATGGCGGTGTGGTCCGCGGCGATGCGTTCTGCAATCGCAAGAAGGAGGTTGAAGACCTTTTGAGAGCCGTTGAAGATGGAGAGAAATTGTTTGTTTATTCTGAACGACGTTTCGGCAAGACCTCTTTGGTCCGATGTGTTCTCGAAAAGCTTCCCAAGAAACAGTACGTCAGCGCCTATGTGGACTTATGGCCTACGGATGGAGCCCTTTCTTTTTCAACGGCGACTGCCAAGGCCATTGCAGAATCGATGAGCACCCGGGTGGAAAAGACCCTGGATATCGCAAAGTCTTTTTTCGGAAGGTTGGCGCCGAGCATGACCCTGAACGACGAGGGGAGGCCGGAGCTTACCTTCGGTGTCAGGAGATTCGCTGAGCCGGGACCGGAGTTGGAGGAGGTCCTTGAGGCGCCCGGAAAGATTGCAAAGCAAGGGAAATTGAGAGTGGTGATTGTGTTTGATGAGTTTCAGCAGATTCTGGAATACGGAAGCGATAAAGTGGAGCGTCAACTCCGAAGTATCATCCAGACCCAGGCCGATGTGGCGTACCTCTTCCTGGGCAGCCGGAGGCATTTAATTCAAAAGATGTTTTTGGACCGATCCCGTCCGCTTTACCGGGCAGGAGGACACTATCCATTAAGACCGATCGAGGAAAAGGACTGGCGGCCATTCATTCGAAAGAGATTCCTCGACGGTGGCAAAAAGATTTCTGATGAACAGATCCATGTCATCAGCCGTTTAACAGAAGGGCACCCTTTTTACACGCAACACCTGTGCCATGTCCTGTGGGACGCCTGCGGGAGGGAAGAGCGGATTACAGACGGCTTGATTGAGTCTGCTGTGAGTACGGTGCTGGCCCATGAAGGCTATGCGTATACGACACTCTGGGAATCGTTTCGCAGCAATCAGAGGAAATTTCTGAAGGGATTGACGTTTGAACCGGCCGGTGTGAAACCCTTTGCGTCGGACTTTGTTCAACGATATGGCCTACGATCCGCATCGAACGCACAAAGGGCCATTGAGTCTCTTCTCGAAAGAGATGTCATTGACCGCGACAACGGCTCCTTCATGATCATCGATCGGTTCTTCAGAATCTGGGTACAGAAGACACAAAAAGGTTAATGGTCCAGACATGCTGGGATGCTGATCGCACGGACCTTGGAAGGGTAGCGATCATTCCACGGAGTGAGAAGCTCTACGCTGGAGGAGCCAGGGATTTCGGAGTAAAGATCGGGGTTGACAAACGCATTCAAAAACGATAATTTGATTTAACGAACTTACAATTCGGACTTGCACTGAGAGTATTCGCAAAATGCCTGGGTGGCGGAATTGGTAGACGCAAGGGACTTAAAATCCCTCGGTGGTAACCCACCGTGCCGGTTCAAGTCCGGCCCTAGGCACCAATGATTAAAGGGGTTAGCGAGATAGAAGCTAATCCCTTTTTTGTTCAATTATATGGTGAATGTGCCTATCCTTTGTTTAGATTGCTTGTCACGCCGGCTTTACCAACACTTTTCCATCAACTGCTTTCGCAGTCTGTTTAATCGCCTCAACGGCATTATCCAATGAGAATCGGCTTGTTATGATTCTTGTCATGTCTATCCTCTTTGAGGCCATCAGATTAATCACCCTTTGAAAATCCCCGCAGTGCCCACTTGATCCGATAATTCTGGCTCCCCTCACTTGATAGCTAACGAGACTTACCGGAGCAGGGTTTGGCGTAATGCCCAGGATGATGACTTTTGCTCCATGCTCCAAAGCTTTTTCGACCTCCGGCATCACGATGGTTGAAGCTCCAGTGGCTTCCACTAATAGATGAGCCCCCGCCCCATCCGTAACATCCATAATTGCCTGAGCCATGGTCGTCTTCTGTTTCTTAAGCTCAACCGGGTCGTAAACATAATCTGCACCCATTTCTTCAGCAAGTTTTCTGCGAACTTCGGATATCTCAAAAGCGATAATCTTCGCCGCACCTGATGTCTTAGCCAACGCTACAGCCGCAAGCCCAATGGGACCCGTACCAAATACGACAACATGACCTCCTGGCCTTATTCCTCCCCCCCTGGTAAATAAACCTTCATAGGAAACACTGGTTGGCTCTACCAAAGCGCCTGCTTCGAAGACTTTGTTTTCATCCTGATAGGCTTCCATGACACTGTTCAGTTTCCACATATACCTTTCATTTGAAACTAAGTATTCTGCAAAGGCGCCATTTATGGTAAAACCAAAGTCTTCAATATTCTGGCACTGGTTCGGATAGCCTTCGGAACACGCGGCGCAATTTGCGCACCAATTAATCTCTTCGATGGAGACCATATCCCCCACTTTGACTCTTTTTACCTCGCTCCCGATTTCAAGAACTTCTCCGGAAAACTCATGCCCTAATGCACAAGGAAATTTTGTGTTGTAAGCGAGTTTGATATAACCGTCTTCATCCGTTTCCATCATATGAACATCGGAGCCACAGACAGCACACACCTTTACCTTGATGATGACATCTTTAGGCGTTGTTATTCTTGGAGTAGGGATTTCTTTCACAGTGAGTTTTGGATTTTTCCAGACTTGATTTCCGTTGGACGCTCTCCTCTCTCTTTTTTCCCGCTCACTTAACACATAACCCGGCCGTGGAGCCCATTCTGCCTCGCAGATCATTGCTTTCATCTCTCATTGACCCCCTGTTTGTTAATTATTCTCAATTTATAGTAAATCCCGAACATACTTTTCAGAAGCACCAACCGAAAATTCCCTATGCACCGTGTGATTCCATTGTTATATTTTCCAATCGGATTGAAGCAAGAAAGTATTTTTTCCATAGCACATAAATGACAAAAAATAACCTTCTCCCGTTTCCTTTGATGAAACATCTTTTATGCAATCATGGTCTGGTCTCCCGCGCCGTGCACAAGGTGAAGCAGCTGTTTATCAGATGTCTGGTGAGGAAAAAGTTCATGAGTGATCTGACCTAATCGCATCACCAGAATCCGATCAGAAGCAAGCATGATCTCTCTTAGATCAGATGATAGAAGCAGGACGCCTAATCCCTTCGCCTTCACCTGCTGGCGGACCACCTCGTAAATCTCCTCACGGGCACCGACATCGACGCCACGGGTTGGCTCATCGAGGATCAGGAGCTTGGACTGTGCGGCGAGCCATTTGCCGATGACCACCTTTTGCTGGTTTCCGCCACTTAAAAACTTCACCAACCTGTCCGGGATAGGTGGGCGAAGAGACATATCATTGATGGTCCTCTGGGTGAGATCACGAGCGACTCCTCCAAGGATTACAAAACCTCGGGCCACTTTGCGAAAGGCAGGAATGATGGTGTTGAAAAGGACGGATTGTTCAGCAATGATACCCTCGGCTTGACGGTCCTCGGTTACGAAGCCAATACCCATCGCCTTGCAGCGGTTTGGAGTGAGGGATCTGATACTGATCTCACTTCCATCGAAGATCATCTGCCCACTGATAGGTTGGTTTTTCGGCAAGGCACCGAAGATCGCTTTAGCCAACTCCGTCTTCGAGGCGCCGATCAGCCCGGCTACACCGACGACCTCTCCCTTTCCCACAATCAGGTTTATGTTACGAAACATACCCTCCGCGGTAACATGCCGAAGTTCTAAGATATTGTCTACTGGTTTCTGGTAGGTATCTTCCCGGACGATGTCAGCGCTGACGTGCTTGCCGGTCATCTTTTCCACCAAAATAGAAATATTGAGGTCGGCGATGCTATAGGTCCCCACAACCTTTCCGTCTCTAATTATTGTAACGCGATCAGCAATCTCAAATACCTCGTTGAGTTTGTGAGTGATGTAGACAAGGGCCACGTCTTTTCGGCGTAATACATTGATTAATCTATAAAGATGTTCAATCTCCGTATGAGAAAGTGCAGCGGAGGGCTCGTCCATTATGAAGACGACGGGATCATACGAAAGAGCCCTGGCGATTTCTACCTCCTGTTGTTCCGCTACCTTTAAATCTCCCACGATGGCATTGGGGGAGACGTTGCTTCCCAAACGCCCCAGGATTTCAGTAGCTTGTTTCCGTGCCATACTCCAGCGGATCGCCCCGTGAATAGATGGTAATCTCCCAAGAAAGATGTTTTCAGCCACAGTGAGTGATTTTATGAGTCCAAATTCCTGATAGACCATGGAGACACGGTTACGCTGTGCTTCGGTCGGGTTGGCGAAATGGATCTTTTTGTTGTCGATAATGTACTCGCCACTGTCAGGCTGATGCACCCCCATCAAGGTCTTCATCAACACGCTCTTGCCTGCTCCATTTTCGCCGAGAAGAGCGTGGACTTCTCCGGCTCGAACATCAAACGACACATTCTTTAGTACTTTTACTCCTCCAAAGGATTTGTTTATGTCAGCCATCTTCAAGACAACTTCTGACAACTCTTCCTCCTTTCCTTCCATAAGAAAGGGCTTGGTTATCCTAAGAAGATCCTTCTCAAAGTGTGCCCCGACCTAATCCGCATTACGAACGAGAACCACCAGAGAAAGGGAAAGCTCGTTTCGGGATAGAGGAAGCGAGTGGCATCCTTCCAAGGGGGCCTTTTAGGGATCAGAGCCTCAGAGCTACGTTTTCACCATCCGTGAGTGCTTCTCTGATCTCTCCGGGCTCTTTGGCATCTCCTATTGTATAAAGTTTGATCTTCTTTGCTTTTAAAGCTCTTGCTATTCTATCATCCGATTTTGCTCCAAGGGCGGTCACGATGCTATCGAACCCTCTGAGGGGTCTTTTTCCCATTCCATCTTGAATCGTGATTGTTCCTCTCCTAAATTCGATCGCCCTAGTCGAGGTTAGAATTCTGACATCCTTTTCCCTCAGCCTCTTTAAAAGATGATACTGGAGGTGAGAAGGGATATCCATTGCAATGTCTGTCCTCATTTCAATAAGCGTTACATCTTTCCCCCTCTCGGAGAGATAGTCTGCGATCTCTGCACCGATACCTCCCGCACCCACGACCGCTACTTTTTGACCCAGGTTGGCTGTTTCGGAGAGGGCCTGTTCCGGTGTCAGGACCCCGACATTTCTAATTCCTTTTATGCCTGCCGGAAGGTAAGGTCTCGCTCCCGTAGCCACAATGACGACGTCCGGTTTGATCTCATCCACCATCCGGGGTGAGACCTCCTGATTCATGATTAAGGGAACTTGGAGCTGAATGAGCTGTCTTTGTAGATAGTCAATAATGGTGAGCATAATCTCTTTTTTAGGAGGAGTCGCTGCGAGTCTTAGCGCCCCACCGAGATTTTGGGATCTCTCGTAAAGGGTTACTTGATGTCCTCGGCGAGCAGCAATTTCCGCCGCCTTCATCCCCGAAGGTCCACCTCCGATCACGAGAACTTTTTTAGGTTTGGATGCGGGAATGAGTCTGGTTTCTTTCTCCCTTCCCACTTCGGGGTTAACAGCGCAGGTGAGAGGGCCGGTAGCCAGGCTTTGAAGGCAGCGATTGCAGGAGATGCAGCAAACGACATCTTCAACCTTACCGTCTATCATTTTTCTTGGCATGAAAGGATCGGCGATCAACGTTCTCCCAAGGGCGACGAGGTCCGCCTTCCCTTCCTGGAGGATCCTCTCTGCGACATCCAATCGGATAACCCTGCCGACCCCGACCACTGGAATATGGACCACCGACTTTATCCCCTGAGCCAAGTAGAACAGGGCCCCTTCATCGGCATAATAAGTGAGCTGGTTAAAAGGCCGGCCGCCTAATGCGGCTGAGATATCGAAGAGGTCCACCCCTTCTTTTTCCAGGATCTCGGCAATCTTTTTACTATTCTCCAGCCCATTTCCTCCCTCTACGAACTCATCGCCGCTTAACCTGCAGATAATCGCAAAATCGGGCCCCACTTCTTTTCTTACCGCTCTCAATACTTCAACGGGGGCTTTCGTCCGCCTCTGAAGGTCGCCTCCATATTCATCCTTTCTCTTGTTCGCAAATGGCGATAAGAATTCCCCGAGAAGGTAACCATGGGCCATGTGGATTTCCACACCATCTGCTCCAGATTTTTTTACCCTCAGGGCGGCCTGAGCGAAAGCGTCAACAATTCCATGGATCTCGTCAACCGAAAGTTCCCGGGGCATTTCCTTTTGAACCGGGTCAGGAATGGCAGAGGGGGCGACTATGGGAATACCTGTGGTTTTTGAGGATGTTTGCCTCCCCGCATGATTTATCTGAACGACAATTTTTACGCCCTCATTGTGGAGAGTATCGATTAGTTTGGCGAACCCTGGGATATGGGCATCCGTACTGATCAGAGTCATATTCCCGCTGGCCTTGCCCTGAGTCGAAATCCCGGTGTGCTCAAAAATAATAAGCCCCACCCCTCCTTTCGCTCGTTCGCCATAGTAGTCGATCTGTCGATCTGTTATAAAGCCCTTGGAATCTGCATAACTTGTCTGCATCGGAGGCATGACCATCCGGTTTCCAAGGGTCATTGTTCCGATTTGGTAGGGACTCAACAGATTTTCGTATCCCATCCCTTTTCCTCCTTCATTTCATATACCAATGCATTTCTTTATTTGTTTGCTTTCCCTGGATCACTCTACGGAGATTGCATTGCTTTTACCTCGATGGGTCGATGACGACCTTGAGTGCCTCGCCAGCGCGTATCATCCGGTGGGCCTCGAAGATGTCGTCTAGCGGCATAACATGACCCACGATATCGGTCATCGGCAACTTTTCCTGCTCCAGTAGCTCAATTGCAGGGATAAAGGTGTACTTGGTCAGAAATACGCCGCAGATCTGCAGCTCCTTACGCATGATCAGCGCCTGCTGGACCACTGGTCGCGCCAGCTCGTCGTGCCCGAACAGCACGACGCGACCACCGAACCGCACCGCCTCAATGCACTCGTTGAGCAATGACCCCACTGCCTCCAGCACAACATCTGCACCGTAGCCCTTGGTCTCGTTCTTCACAACTTGAATCAAGTTCTGCTCTTTCGGGTTGACTACAACATCTGCGCCGATTTTCTTTGCCGCTCCAGTCCGATAGGGTACCACTTCGGATTGGATAACACGACACCCGCTCAGCTTCAACATTGCCGTCAGCAGAAGGCCCACTGGCCCGGCACCAAGCACGACCGCTGTCTCACCGGCCTCAGGAGCGGCCTTGCGCAGGGCATTGTAAGCACAGGCCACCGTTTCGGTGACCGCCATGTGCTCCCAGGACACCCTCGGGCCTACCTGGTACAACATGTAGTCGGGGATGACAATGTATCTCGCCAGCGCTCCATCGAAAAAGATGCCCGGCGTATTGGAGAATCCCGGCACGGGAGCGCTGAACACGGTTTGGCACGAGTTTGGCCGACCGCTTCGGCACTCGCCGCAGTGACCGCATCCCGCATTCTGGTCAGCCACAACCCGGTCGCCCAATTTGCAGTTGGTCACCCGTGAGCCGATCTCCACGACCTCGCCACAAAACTCGTGACCCATGATGACGTTGTCGGTTGCAGGATGTCGTGGCGGTACCTCCAGGATATGGAGGTCCGTGCCGCATATACCCACACCTCTGACCTTCAGCATTACATCATTCGGCTGACTGATTATGGGTGTTGGCCTGTCCTCGATCACAAGCTGGCCCTTCCCCTTAAACACAGCTGCCCGCATCGTCCCTTGTGCCATCCTGGTTTTTTCCTATTCCGCTAACAGCATAAGTTTTACTCCGCACTCCGAAGGAAAGTATTTTCTTCAGGCGTTTGGCATTCTTTAAAAAGGGCCGCTTATTAATAGTTGTCTCTCTAAGGGCCCAGGCGCCCCAGAAACTGAATATCCTGATTCCTTTCATCAAAAACCCAGAGGCCAACTGCATTCGTAATGACCACGCGAACTTCCCATTTCCCATAACCTAAGTAGTTGAGCTTGAAATGGGCTGTATCGTGATAATTTAAGGGAGCATTATCGTAGTGCATATCAGAGAGATGCTTCGCCACGATATGGATTACTTCGGAACGGGAAGAAGAAGCGGGTGTCCCTTCCGGGGAAAGCAGGTTGTTCTCCACCAGTTCAAGGCTTCCCGTCCTCTCATCGAAGTGCCACCGCAGCGCGCAACCATCCCTTCCAACCGAGAGCCCCTTGTGATATCCATCGAAAGAGGCGTGGGATAAGACCTCCCATCTTCCACTGCCTCCATAAGAGGCATTCAGGATATGGTGCGAAACCAATTTCCATTTGTATAAATCGTAATAATAGATTTCTGTAATCGGTGGTTTCATATCCCTGAGCCTCTCGAAGACCAGGCTCTTTACCTGGTCTGGACTGTAGGCGGGTCCTGCCAAAGCCCAGGTCGGGCTCCATAGGGCTACATTCGCCGTCAAAAAAGCAAGGATTAGGGTTAATCCCAAAAATAGGTTTTTCATTTCAAACCACACCCCGGGAGGCCACCAGAGGGCCGTTGTACCGAGACCCCCGGCAGCCTGCCACAATCGATCAGAATCCTGGCTTCTTCATCTTGACCGTTGGAATCGGAACCTTATATTTGGCATCCAAGTTCAGTACCGGCCAATCATCAAAGTTGGGGGACTTTTTCCACATGTCGCCCCAGACGGCAGGGGCTCCAAATCGGACCTTATCTGCATTCTCTCGAGTGATGAGAAAACTGTCAAACATCACAGTCTTTGGCACCATATCCTTCTGCCCGCAGCAGGTGTAAATGAACGCGCACTTTACAGCAGCGTCCATCTCCTCCCAGGGGCTGTGAACAGCCACACCATCGCAGTAACCCGAACGAACATGTTCCATCGCCACCGGAAATTCGTCAATCCCCACATAAGGAACATGATCGGTATGGTCAACCGGAAAGAGACGACGCTGGACCCTCAGGGCTTCAACCACGCCGGGCACCATATTGTTATGAGAACAGATGGCATTGATCTCGGGATGAGCCGGAAGGGCCTCCATGACAAATTGCATCGCCCGGTCGGTCATCCACTCGGTCCCGGGCGACTCGATCACCCTTGCGATGACATCGCGGTTCTTGTTGAATATCTCTTGATACCCTTGATGGCGGCGTTCGCTTCCCTCGTGTCCCATCTTGCCCCAGACCTCGAAGACCGTCAGTTTTTTGTTCCGTTTCTTCGCCCAGTCCACGAGGTATCGAGCCCCGACGCGACCGCAATCTATCTGATCGTGAGTGGCAAAGGTGATGGTCGCATCCGTCTCTGCTTTGTGATCAACGTTAAAAAAAGCGATTCCTTTTTTGGTCAGTTTCTCGATCGTTGGAACGACTCCCTTTGAGTCCACAGGGAGAAAGATGATCGCATCAACCCCTCTCTGGGCCAGATCTTCGAACATTGAGATTTGCTTCTCTAGAGAGTTGTCGGGATCGAGGCTGATAAAGTCACCGCCAGCCCTCTTGACCAAGCTCTTCATGATTTTATCCATGGTGATGGGAAAGTCATTATTCAAAGCCCAGTTTACATGAGCTATCTTATAGGGGGACCCATCAGGTTTTTGTGCAACTCCCTTCAAGGGTCCCGATCCTTTCGCCAATTTCTCCGATACCGCATGGGCTGAATCAATCAACAGAGAAGAAGAGAGAGCAGCCGTGAGGCCCAAAGCGGACACTCGTGTGATAAACTCGCGGCGAGTAAGTTTTCCTTTCTCGAACAAAGATTTCAGCTCTTTGATCTCTGACATAATTACTTCCTCCTTTCGACAACCAGTTGTCCTCATTCATGCCCGGCCGATTTGAGTGCTCATAGCTCTTTGCCAGGTGCTCTATTTCCTGTTCTTCCTTTTCATCCTCTCATAGCGCACCACCTCCCTAACCATTCAGAGTTTGCCTAACTTCCCCCCCGTTGCCGCACGGTGTCCGCTGCTACTCCTCCAATGATGACCACACCCTTCACGATTTCCTGCATAGGAGGGTTTACTCCGATGATATTCATGCCGTTTGTGAGAAAGCCGATAATGAGAACCCCGATGACGATCCCGATCAAGGTCCCGCGGCCTCCAAACAGGCTGACACCTCCAATGACGCAAGCTGCAATGGTGTCCAGTTCAAAACCAACTGCAACCAGCATTGAAGCCGCCATCCCTCGTGAAAGGATGATAATGCTGCTCAGCCCTGTAAGAAATCCAGAAATAGCGAAGACCATGAAAATGATATTCCGGACCTTGATCCCTGACAAGTAAGCGCTGACGGGGTTGCCCCCTACCGCGTAGATGTTGCGTCCGAAGGTCGTATAATTGAGAACGAAATAACCGATTCCAGCCACTACGAGAAACAGAATGACCGGGACAGGGACGCCTGCGATCTCCCCGTGGCCAAAAAAGCCGATGCTCTTGGGCAAACCTGCGACTGACCTTCCCGATCCTAACTGATAAGCGATTCCCAGAGTTATTTGCCACATTGCCAGAGTGACGATCAGAGGCGGCATACCCAGGCGTGATACCGAGAAACCGTTAACAGATCCAATAAAGAGGGTAGCCAAAAGCACCATGAGTATTCCCAATGCAGGCACTATGGGTGACCCAAAGAGACTACGTTCTTTCTCATCAGTAAGAAGGGTTGCTCCCAGAAGCGCCCCCATGGTTGCCAATCCTCCGACCGTAAGATCGAAGTTAGCCGACAGAAGAACGAGACCCTGGCCTACTGAAGCGATCCCTCTCATGGAGCTCTGGAGCAGAACGTTTCGGATGTTACTAGGAGTGATTGAAGCGCCCTTCGTAGAAATGGCCATCACGGCGATGATCCCAATCAGGATGCAAACGAGCACGGCATTTTCATGCCTGATAACACGTGGAACTATCCCCCTGCTCCCGGATGGGCTCACTCTATTTCGAATGTCAGCCATTTTTTTTGCCTGCAATAATCGAAGAAATCATTTCATCTCCTCCTTCGCCAGGAGTCGACAGCCACAGCAGCAAATATCACTCCTCCCCTGACAAGATCTTGGATACGGGGATCCACAGCCAGGACAATCATGCCATTGTTGATGATGCTAATGATCAGTACCCCGATGATCACTCCGGTGAGGCTCCCTCTTCCTCCGCTCAGGCTGGCTCCCCCCAGGACGCAGGCAGCAATACTGTCGAGTTCGAGCCCCTGGGCCATGACATTGGTGGCCACCAATGTTCGGGAAAGCAGTATCAATGCGGCAAGGGCTGCAAGGACCCCGGAGATCATATATACAGTCAGGAGCACGCTTTTTGTTCTGATGCCGGAGAGATAGGCAGTGACCGGATTACCGCCAACAGCATAGACCGATTTACCGAAAGTTGTATGGTAGAGGACAAAATGTGCAACTGCTGCAACCACTACAAAAATAATAATGGACACCGGCACCCCGCCGATTTCCCCTTGTCCGATGAACGCCAGTTCACGGGGTAACTCATAGACCGACCCCATCGAGATCAATAACCCACCCCCTTTGGCCATGATTGACATCCCGAGGGTAACGATTAACGCTGGCACTCCAACCCGAGCCACGATTGTGCCATTGAAGGCTCCCACCACTAATCCGGCTAAGAGCATGATCGGAATCGTCTGGGTGACACTAAGGGGTGGGTGAAAAATCTGCTTCGCAGCCATCAGGGTCATCATTCTTCCTCCCAGAAGAACGCACATCACGGCGGTTCCGGCAAGAGACAGATCAATACCCGCGGTCAAGATGACAAAGAATTGGCCGATAGCCACAAGACCCCTGGGGGCACTAAAAAGTATAATATTTTTAATATTGGTTGGGCTGATGGATACGCCCTTGGTGATAACAGCTAAGCTTGCGGTGATGATTAATAGGACGATGATGAGGACAAAGTTTTCGTTCTTAAAGATCCGCTTAGCTATTTCCCGTGCCTTTTCACTAGGGTTATTCGATTCTTCCGTGACCATCTTTGGGCCCCACCTCTTGGAGGATTTCTTTTACTCCCAGGCTTGTTTTTGCTCGACTAACTCCAGGATAATACCATCTGGGTCACGAAAATAGCACCATTTCCATTCGATCTTTCCTGCCTCAAGAAAACTTTGATTTGGAGAATGGAATTCTACGCCGGCTTTCTCCAATTTTTTACGCATCTCCTCAATATTGTCCACTTTGAATGCCAGATGGGCCGATCCAGCAACAGATGGGTTTTTATGGTATGCCCGAACCTTAGGGTCTCTGTATTCAATAAATTCCACTCGGGTACCTCCAATATTTATCACAGCCATTTCAAGATCGGCCCGAGGTTGATTTATCCCCCATTTCTTTCCAAAGAGAGCTGTGCCCAAGGTATCATATTTGTTTCGACTTCTCGATTGGAGGGGCAATCCCAAAACGTTGGTATAAAATTCAATAGTGCGATCCAAATTCATGACAGAAAAACTGAAATGGTGGACTCCTGTAATCATACCTTTTCTCCCAAAGTCACTTAAGGCAAGGCATGGATATGACCAATACGGTATTCTCTTAGTGCATCTGCATGCCGCTCGTAACGTTAATTCCCTGGCCGGTCATGTTTTTGGAGATATCCGATGCCAAAAAAGTAACCACGTTACCTATGTCTTCAGGAGTCTGAGGGCGTCCGAGTGGAATCGTTTTGCAGAAATTCTTAAAAGCTTCGTCAGGACTGATCCCCTGTTCCTTAGCCATAGTGGGGAGCAAGTTGTCATTCCAAAGAGAAGTGCGCACCACTCCGGGACATACTGCATTGATATTGAGGTCATATTCGGCATACTCCTTGGCCAATGACTGGGTCAATCCGATGACGGCGAACTTGCTTGCGCAATAATGAGAGAAATCGGGAATGCCCTCCTTACCCACCATGGAAGAAATATTGATGATCTTGCCGTATCTTCTCTGGATCATATGAGGCAAAATCGCCCGCGTTATCAAATATAGGCCTTTGACATTGATGTTGAATATCCTATCCCACTCCTCCGGGTTGATGTCTACAAACTTGATATTTCGGCTCACCCCCGCATTATTGACCAGGATGTCGATCTTTCCGAACTTGTCAAGTGTTGTCTTGACTGCATTCTCCACATCTGTCTTTTGGGTCAGATCTACTTTAATGGCGATAGATTTATTGCCGACTTGGTCCGCTACCCTTTTGGCCGCCTCCATGTTGAGGTCAACAATCACCACGGTCGCCCCTTCTCGAGAGAGACACTCTACAATCCCTTTGCCAATCCCTACAGCACCACCTGTCACGATTGCGATCTTCCCCTTTAATCCTAAGTCCATAATCAATTCTCCTTTCAAGTAAAAGAATACTTCTGGATCCTCTCACCCAACCCTATGGCAAGGGTTGGACTTTGCACAGTTTCCCCCAGAAAAAGGTTGGATAACAATAAAGATGCCTCCGCTTTTAAGAGATGTTCGATAAACTCCTCATACTTTTTTCATCTCCGATTCTTCTCTCGAAAATGGAAAGGCCTATGCCGTGGGGTGCATAAAGAATTTGTAGAGAGTGCAGTGGAAAAAGAACTGAGACGAATGTTAAGCTTCCATATCCTGTGATAGCATTCCGAAGATACCATTGGTGAGGCCTTCTGTCGATGATTATGGAAGCTACCATTTAAGGCATAAAAACGTAAATTTCGTACCTTTCAAAGAACATCTTTTTTTGGATCATGATATCCT
>Ga0214473_10003502_pt1 | contig 19019 bp, 22 predicted proteins | sample RVTome_7_FD_203509 | JGI IMG/M metagenome (GOLD analysis project Ga0214473, IMG submission 203509) | Soil microbial communities from uranium-contaminated site in the Upper Colorado River Basin, Wyoming, United States - RVT98D197 | ecosystem: Environmental > Terrestrial > Soil > Contaminated >... | reverse complement strand
TATGCCGAGGCCGAGGGCCTGAATGCGGTTTGCAGAAGGCAAGTCAAGTGTGGCACGGCCGTCAATATGGGAGGTGGCACTGCCACCCGCCTTGTAATAGTCGCCCTCGCCCGTCTCTTTTGCGACCGCTTCAAGGACATCCCTGCCTACCTCATAACAGCCCAAAAAATGGCGGGGGGCACTGCCCCCCCCTCTTATGGCGGGGCCGATTGCCATGAAAATACTCTCGGGTCCGGATGAGTCGAGCATTTTTCTCAAGGCGGCCTTAAGCACGCCTTTTGCCGTTCCGCGCCAGCCCGCATGGACTGCGGCTATGAGGCCGCTGTCTTTCGCATGGACGAGTATGGGCACACAGTCCGCAACCTGAACCCCGATGAGGACATCCCGCCTTGCCGTTATCACCGCATCTGCTATTTGAATGCTCATATCCTCTTTTAATTCCATCACCCCGGCCGTATGCTCCTGCCTTGGGAAATAGATATTTTCCCTGCTTACCCCGGAAATCTTAGCAAGCTCATCTATGTCCGCACCCGGAGCCCTGCCGGTAAAAAAGGCCTTGACCCCAAAATGGGCGGCACGGCCGCCTGCGATATTGGCGGCACTGCCGCCGTTTTTGAAGATATCGGGGTAGATTATGTAATCGGACATGGCTTATTCAGGGAGATGAAGGCCTCAGTGATGTCCTCTATAATATCCGTGGCAACCAAAGTGTGCAGGCCCAGCCGGCAGGCCGCAATGTCCCCTGAAAGCCCGTGCATGAAGACCCCTGTTATTGCGGCGTCAAGCGGAGTCGGCCCCTTATACGCAGGGGCTCGCAGCCCCTTTTCGTGGCAGGCCGTGCCTGCCGCGGGGGCTCGCAGCCCCTGCGCTAAGAATGCGGCTATCATGCCTGTAAGGACATCTCCCGAGCCAGCCTTCGCCATGCCCGGGTTTCCGGTCGTGTTAAGGAATGTCCTGCCCGAAGGGTCGGCTATTACGGTCGGAACCCCTTTGAGCACAAGGACGCTTTTTGCCTTTAAATATTCCGCGGCAAAGCCGCCTGCCGCCCCTATCCTGTCCTTTTCGATTTCCGAAGGGGACTTCCCGATAAGCCTTCCGAGTTCGCCGGGATGGGGCGTGATTACAAGAGGCGCTTTCATGCGCCTGAGGGTTTCCTTCTTAAGGACATTTATCCCATCGGCGTCTATGACGACCGGCACAGGGCATTCGGGAAGAAGTCCATTTACGAGCCTTTGAGCGTCCCTGCCCGTGCCTATCCCCGGGCCGATTGCAAGGACATCTATTCTTTCCTTGATGAATTTTAAGAGCGCAGGGAGGGATTTTGGAAGCGGCATCGTCATCTCCTCTACGACCTGAGATTGCATCACACCCATCAGGGCAGGCGGCGCCCCGATGGTAACCAGCCCCGCCCCCGACCTGAGACAGGCCCTTGCGGCCATCAGGGCCGCACCGGTCTTCCCGGGCGAGCCTGCTATGATAAGCACATGCCCGTACGCGCCTTTGTGGGAATAGGGAGGCCTTTCCGGAACCGATATATCCTGTTTTTCAATCGTTTGACACTTAAGGGTCTCCGCACGGAGAAGGGCAGAGGGAAATCCTATGTCCTCCACATAGAGCTTGCCCGTGCAACCGGCCCCGGGGTAAAGGAGATGCCCCCTTTTTGGAAGACCGAATGTTACGGTGAAAGTCGCCTTTATTGCGGCCCCCATGACCTCTCCGGTATCCGATGAAACCCCGGAGGGTATGTCCACGGAAATAACGGGCGCGCCACTGCCGTTTGCAGTGTCTATCACATCGGCGATGTGCCCTTTTACCGGTCTTCCAATGCCTGTGCCGAAGATTGCATCCACGAGGAGCGCACCGTGCGTGTCTTTTTCGTCTATTTTCGTCCTGAATTCGACAGGGAGGCCGAACTTCCGTGCGATGAGAAGCTCCGCCCTGCAACCGGGATTTAATCTATCTTCGGGCTGAAGCAGAAGGGCCTTCACATTCCAGCCTGCGTTTTTCAGCTCCCTTGCAACGACAAGGCCGTCCCCGCCGTTACTTCCCGGGCCGACGAGCACGATGGTCTTTTGGGGCTTGAACTCTTCCTTTACCCTCCGCGCTACGGCCATCCCGGCCCGCTCCATGAGGACGGCGACGGGGATGCCGTAGCCCTCGACGGTCTTCCGGTCTATCTCCTTCATCTCGCTTGCGGTTACGACCTTCATACCTGAGAATTATACATCATCCGGCTTGACAAGCAAAGAGGCGGCGGCTTAATATAAATGCAACGCTAAGATGAGCCCCAGAGAGACGGTTAACTCAATGCATAAGGCCGACGCCCTCGCCTATGACGCCGACGGTGTATTTTCCGGGCCTGTACCGCTTAAGGCCTGCGAGGATCTGAAGCTGAGAAACGCAAAAAAAATACTCGTGGTCAACATGAGATACATCGGAGACACGGTATGGACCATCCCTTTCATAAGGAACCTCAAGCGCAATCTCCCCCATGCGGAGGTCTCCGCGCTCGTCAACACCGGAGGCGAGGTCTTCCTCGATGCGATGCCCGAAATCTCCGAGGTCATCTGTTTCGACCGGAAGAAGCTGAAGGGGGGAAAGCATTTTTTCAGGAACCTCGGATTCCTGAGCGGCCTGAGGAAAAAGAGGTTCGATGCCGTCTTTGTCCTATCGAACTCCGACAGGCCCACGATAATAAGTTATGCCACGGGTGCGGAGATAAGGATAGGTTTCCGCTCGGACAACCGGTGGCGCAAGCATCTCCTCAGCGAGAAGCACACATGGGACAGGGAAAGAAACCCCCACATGATAGATTACTACCTCCAGGCCCTCACGGATTCGGGCCTTAAGGTTTACGACCGCACTTTAGCCATCGACATCCCGGCCGGGGCGGTCGGGAAGCTGAAAGAAAAGCTCGGCGGGGGCCACAGGCCCCTGCGAGCAGGCACGGCCTGCCACGAAATGGGCCACGGGAGGAAGGCGGTCGTCGTCCATCCGGGCGCAAGGGGGCCGCTGAGGCAGTGGGGGGCGGAGAATTTTGCGGAAGTCATTAACGCCCTCCATGGACGCTATAAGATATTCCTGATAGGCGGCCCGGGCGAAGAGGATATCGTCAAAGGCGTTATGCAAAGGCTGAAAAGCCCCCCCGACATCGCCTCTACGGACCTCGGCCTCATGGAGTTTGCCGCGCTGTGCAGTAAGAGCGACCTTTTCATAGGTAACGATTCCGCCCCGATACATATAGCCGCGGCCTCGGGCCTTTTCGTCATAGGCATATACGGCCCCACGGTGTCTAAATACTGCGGCCCGTGGACGGACAGGAAATTCCTCTTCGACATGAGCGACGCCCCCTGCAGGCCGTGCATGCAGGACGCCTGCGCCTGCGCCGAATTCAAGACGTGCCTTAAAGACATCAGGCCGGCGGATGTGGCGGGGAAAGCGGAAAATATACTTGGCGCCCTCGGCACACGCGGAAAAGGGGCGCTTGCATACGCTCAGGTAACCGGTTAACTCTACCCCCCTTGGCGCACCCCTCTTCGCAAGGGGCCGTGCCCCCAATATCAGGTTGCTGAAAAACTTTTTCCGGGCCTTTTGTCCGTCATTCCCGCGAAGGCGGGAATCCATGTTTTTCATTAAGTTACGCCCAACGTGGATTCCCCGGACAAGCCGGGGAATGACGAATTTGAACTTTTTCAGCGCCCCCCTTAGTGGACCTTTTTCATTATTTCGAGGAAGTCCTTCTTGAACTCGGGGTGGAGCCTTCCGATGAAGACCTTAAGCCCCTTTATCTCCACCCGGAGGTCGTTAAGCCCGGCCAGCGCCTTTTCGAGTTCGGCAAGCTTTTCTGTGGCCGTGGAAAGCTCCTTTTCAAGCAATGAGAGCCTTTCTCCGAGGATGATATCCTCTTTCATCTATTTACTCCTTCGCTGGAATTTTGTCTTCTTCCTGAGCTTTTTGTGCTTGTGCTTGCTCATCTTCTGCTTGCGCCACTTAACAACGCTTCCCACTACATCACCTCCTTTTATCTACTCTATACTATGCGCAGGGGCTCGTAGCCCCCGGGCCTGTTCCATGAAGGCCTCAAGCTGTATCGTTACGGTAGGGGACTCGGTGCCGTCATACGGGATGCTTATCACGGGTATGCCCCTGCCGGAGCTGAGTCCCCTCATGAGAGCGGTTACTATGGTGCCGGGCATGCACCCGAAGGGCATCGCATTGACGATGCCCCCTGCGCCCCTTTCTGCGAGGTCCATGGCCTTGCCGAGGCTCAGGATGGTCTCGCCCTCGAAGGACTCGTGCACATAGGGGCCGGCCTTCTTTATGAGGTCCTTTGTGGAGGGCTCATGGAGGGTTTTAAGGAAGCCCTCGAAGCAGGCCCCGTACCTGTGCTCGACCTTCTTCTGGAAAAACCTTTTAAGAAAAATATCGAGGAGGGCCGGGATGTCCCTTTCCAGCTTGGCCTTCTTGCCGCCCGTGTAGTTGACATAATATATCCACTCCTCCACAGGCGCAAGCCATGCCTCGCCCCCCATGGCCTCTATCTTCCTTATGAGGTCCTCGTTGGAGAACCTGCTTGACCTGACGAATATCTCCCCGATGATTCCTATGAGGGGCTTCCTTTCGCCGTCTTCCGGGACGGCCTCGAAATCCCTTCTTATCTTTTTAAGGACGCCTTCTATGCCGCCGGGGCCTCCGTTTGCGCCCCGGAGCACGACCCTGAGTTTATTAAGGGACTCCGTGTAGAGCGCATCCGAAAGCCCTTTTTCCTTTTCATACGGCCTTGTCTCATGGAGGCACTTATAGAGGAGATCTATCGAGGCGATGCCTTTCCATGCGCGCATGGCGAAGTCCTTGCCGACCATGCCGAGGTCATTGTAAAAGCCCGCATCCTGATTTGGCGCAAAGATGGGGATATCGGGTAGGCCGATGTCCTCGAGCACCTGTTTGTGGAAGACATTGTACTGGCCGAACCTGCAGGGCCCTGTCCCTGAGGGCATGAAGAATGCGGAGTCCTCCGGCCTGAAGTCCGGGGAAAAGACCTTCTTAAGCATATCCCCGGTGGTTACGACACACGGGTAGCATTCCTTTCCGGAGACATATTTCATCCCCATGTCCACGGTCTCCCTGTCCGGCTCCGGAAGCGCTTCGGCCGGCACGCCGGAGGCCTCGAATGCGGCCTCAAGCGCATATGCGTGGTCCGACATGCGCGGGATATAGACGGTCATTTTTCTGCCGAGGGTCGCTTTCTTCTTGAGGGACGCTTTTTCTCCCGAAACGGCCGTTGACCGTTTGGCGCCGGAGATGGAGTCGAGGAATGCCTCGCACCGCGTTATTGCGCCTGCATCGGCGCTGTGCTCGTCTATCTCTATATGGAGAAAGGGTTTACCTGCGAGTTCTTTTCTGAAATATTTAAGGATGAAGGAGTCCGGGCCGCACGAGAAGTTCCCTATGAATATCGGATAAAGCCCCGGGGCCTTGCTTATGAACCTTGCCGCCTTCAGTATCCGCTGGCCGCTTCGCCAGTACATATTGGGCCAGTCCCCGCTTATCGGGATGTCGCCCAAGGGGAGGAAATCCATCGGGATTGCAAGCACGCCGAGACTTGCGAGCTTTTGCGGTATCTCGAGGTTCATACCCCTTTCAAAGGCGTTGTACGACCTGCCCACTATTACGACCGAGGTCTTGCCCTCGATGCCTTTAAGGACTTCCCTGCCTTTTTCCCTTATGGCGGCCTCGAACTCCTCCTGCGCCCTCCCGGCGTCCTCAAGTGCGGCCTCGACATCTATCCTGCCGGCCCCGAAGGGCCCGAATGCCTTTTGAAGCTCTTTTATCATGTTCTTTTTCCCCAGCGATGTGTTTATCACCGGGGATACGGCCTTAAGCCCGCGGAGGGCGACCCTTGTCACATAGGGTATGGTCTGGACATACGGGCAAAAGACACCCCTTTCATACTCGTCCGAGGGCCTGTTTATATTCACCCCGCTTGGAAGAAGCACGGCATCCACGCCGGAATTCATCAGATACCTTATGTGGCCGTGCGCAACCTTCACAGGAAAGCACGCCTCCGAAAGCACGCTTTCAAGCCCTAAGTTTATGATTGCCCTGTCGGTCTGCGGAGAGACCACCGGCTCAAGCCCAAGCCCCTTAAGAAATGTCACCCAGAAAGGCAAAAGGTCGTGGTAGAAGAATATGTAAGGGATGCCTATCCGGGGCCTCGAAGGAGGCACGGCACCAAGCGATATCGGGCCTTCGGCCCCCGCCGGGGGGGGCACGGCCCCCTGCGATTGGGTCGCCAATCCCCTCATCAGTTCTTCCCGCAGGGCGAAGAGGTCGGGCATTTCGCGCCTGTCCTTTTTACGCCTGATATCGTACTTTTCGCATCTGCCGCCGAAGAAGAGATGCCCCTGCTCGCCTTCTATCTTCACCCTGTTTATCTCGCAGACATTCGGGCACCCCTTGCACTCAAACGAGGCGACCTCGTAGGGCCTTTCGGAAAGGGAAAACCCCTTGAATGTGGATGCCTCTTTTTTGGACGCCTTCATATGGTCTCTCGCTATGAGGGCCATCCCTATTGCGCCGGTTACATCGTGATGCGGCGGCACGGTAACTTTCTTGTCAAGGTATTTTTCGAATGCGGCCACTACGGACTTGTTGAAGGCGACCCCGCCCTGAAAGAATATGTTTTCCCCGATGGGCTTACCCGCAACGACCCTGTTTATGTAGTTCTGCACTATGGAATAGGCAAGCCCCGCAAGGAGGTCGTCCGTATTTGCCCCCTTCTGGAGGTTGGCCATCAGGGAGTTTTCCATGAAGACCGTGCACCTTTCTCCCAACTTAAGCGGGCTTTTCGAGGAGAAGGCCTTCCTTGCGAATTCCTCTTTTATGGAGATATCGAGCTTCTCGGCCTGCTCCTCCAAAAAGGAGCCTGTGCCTGCGGCGCACGCCTTGTTCATCTCGAAGTCCGTTATCACGCCGTCACGGAGGCTTATGAACTTCGAGTCCTGCCCCCCGATTTCGAAGATTGTATCAACCCTTTTGTCTATGAATGCGGCCGCGGTCGCCTGTGCGGTTATTTCGTTTTTAACGATATCGGCCCCGACATAATCCGCAATCATATACCTGCCACTGCCTGTCGTGCCCACGCCCGCTATGTAGACCTTATCGCCCACTTCATGGGCTATCTCCCTCAGGCCCTGCATTACGGCCTCTATGGGCCTGCCTGCGGTCATCAGGTATCTTTTGGCAAGGAGATTCCCTTCGTCGTCCGTAAGGGCAAGGTTCGTGCTTATAGAGCCGATATCTATGCCCATGTAGGCGTTGACCCTGTCCTCGATGCGGGCAAGCGGCGGCTGTGAAAGCCCGGGGGCGTGTCTCCGAAGGAAGTCGTCGCCCTCTTCCATAAGGGGACTGTGGCCCTTGAACTCTTCCCTGCCTTTGCCTAAGAACTTTTCAAGCCGTGAGAGGTCGAACCTTTGGATGAGGCCCTCGTCCTTTGCCTTGAGGGCCGCGCCCCATGCGCCCATGAGCGCAAAATCAGGGGGGACGAAAAGCTCGTCCAACTCAAGCACCTCCCTGAAGGCCCAGACCATCCCCTTATTGGCCGCAACCCCCCCCTGAAAAGACACCGGCCTTTTTATCTGCCTTCCACGGCAGATGCTCCCCTTAAAATTCCTCGCCACCGCAAAGCACAGCCCGGCCACTATGTCGTGGACCGGGGTCGCTATCTGCTGAAGGTGTATCATGTCGGATTTGGCAAAGACACTGCACCTGCCCGCTATGCGGGGGGGCTTTTCGGACTTGAGGGCAAGCTCGCTCATCTCTTCTATCGTGAGCCTGAGCCTCTCGGCCTGCTGGTCCAAAAACGAGCCCGTGCCTGCGGCGCAGACCGAGTTCATGGAGAAGTCCTCGAGCCCCTCGCCCAACGCTATGAGCTTGGAGTCCTCGCCGCCCATCTCAATGACGCTCCTTATATGCGGGTAGAGCTTCTTTGTAGAGTATGCCCCGGCAACGATTTCGTTTAGCGGCTCGACGCCCAATATGGAGGCTATGAGCCTTCCTGCGGAGCCTGTAACGGAGATGGAGCAGTCAGGGGACGCAACCTCGCTTAAAAGTTCGTGGGCCACCTTGACCGGATGACCGGAGTGCTTTTTGTAGCGGCCTGCCAACTTTTCGCCCCGCTCATCGAGCACGACGACCTTGACGCTCACCGAGCCCGCATCGAGCCCTATAAACCTCAAATGAATCCCCCTTGAAAGAATCTATATTATAGACTTAAAGGATAACAAAATACCCTATAAATCTCAATCGGTCAAGCAGGGAGCGGTTGCATTTCGGGGCAGGGGTGGTATAATCCTTTAAATTAAGGAGGAGGCCGTGCGGAAGGCAATATCGCAGAGGGCCGCGCCCTCAATAATCTTATTGCTCGTTATCCTGCCGCTTATTTCATGGGCAGGGGAAAAGGAGGCAGTCATGACGGTTAAGGACATCCACTGGCTCGGGCACGATACATTCAGGATAACCGGTGGCACGGCCACTCCCCGCGAAATCGTCATCTACACCGACCCCTTCAAGCTCGGAAAGGTCAAGGAAAAGGCCGATATCATATTAATCACGCACGAGCACTACGACCACTGTTCCCCGGAAGATGTAAAGAAGGTTCAGGGGCCGGACACCGTGATAGTCACGGTCAAGGACTGCGCGGGCAAGCTCTCCGGCAAGATAAAGACGGTAAAGCCCGGAGACAAGATTACCGTCGGGGGCATAGAGATAGAGGCCGTACCCGCCTATAACACGAACAAGCAGTTCCATACGAAAGACAGGGGCTGGGTGGGATATATATTTACGGTCAAAGGGCAGAGGGTCTACATCGCGGGAGATACGGACTATATACCGGAGATGAAAAACTTCAAGGCAGACATCGCTCTCCTTCCCGTATCCGGCACCTATGTGATGACCGCGGATGAAGCGGTTTCCGCCGCACTCGATATCAAGCCGAAGGTTGCAATCCCGATGCACTACGGCTCCATCGTGGGCTCCGACAAGGACGCAACCCGGTTTGCCGAGGCGCTTAAGGGCAAGATAGATGTCGTAATCCTGCCGAAGGAATAATGCCTGCTCAGTCCCCGTAGAGGATGAGGGTCTCGCGCCTGTAGACCCCGAAGAAGACCGACTTAAAGCCTGAATATTTTCAGCCCGGCTACTTTGCTTATTTTATCGAAGTCCCGGTCGTTATGAAGAAGGAACAGGTCGTTTTCGATTGCCGTTTGCGCTATGAGGCAATCCATGGTGCTTCCGATTGTCATGCCTCTTTTCCTGCAGGCGTAATAAATCCTTGCGGCGGAGGCATAAGATTCTTTTTCGTCTTTTAGCCCGTATATCTTTTGGGTGTCGAGGTATTTCTTTACAACCGCGAAATCCTCTTCCGTCTTAACGCCCTGCAAGACCTCAAGATAGATGAGGGAATTTATTCCAAAAGGCATATCGTTATCGAGGACATATTGGAAATTCGAGGAATAGTCGCCTCCCTTTAGGTATGGTATCAGCACGGAGGTGTCAACGAGCACCATTCAGTTGCGCCGCCTCATCTTCTTGTAATCGTAATCTTCTTTGAACCGTATCCGCCCTCTAAGGTCTCTGATATCCAGCCTCTGCCTTGTGGAAATCAGCTCCTTTAAGGCTTCGTGGATGAGTTCTTTTTTGGTTTTCGCCTTTGAATGCTTGAAAGCCTCGCCGACCAGTTTGTCATCGAGCACTATATTCGTCCTCATAAATACACCTCCTTCTACACATACTATAACACAAAAAAGAACCGGACGCCTCCGACATTAATCTACTATTGGGGCACACATAAGTAATGTCCCCACTCTCTGTCACTCCCGCTTGTCGGGAGTCCTTCTTAAGAGGGATTCCGGACAAGCCGGAATGACACATAAACAAGAGCCGCTCAGTCCCCGTAGAGGATGAGGGTCTCTCGCCTGTAGACCCCGAAGAAGACCGAAAGGGTGCGCTTATCCGCATAATAGATTTTTTCGATGCCCGCCTCTTTTGCGGCCTTGACGATTACGCCGGTGTCCCACTCCCCTGAAATCTGCCCGTTGCCCATAGGCGCCTTCACCTTGTGGTTTTCTACAACGAACTCTTTGGAGCCCACGGGCGTGGCGTTGAAGTTCCGCGTATAGGGTTTTGTGATGTCGGTGTAAAGCCTGCCTCCACAGCCGCAAAGGGCAAGGAGGAGAAGAACCCCGCAGAGCCTAATCGCCGTAAACAATGGTCGTCACGCGGGTGTAAAGCCCGAAGAGCACGGAAAATACCCGCGTGTCCGCATGATGGATAACCTTTATCCCGCCGTTTTCCGCCGCGGCCTTTGCCCCGCCGTCGCCCCACGCAAAAAGCCAGAGCATGGAATACACATCCGCCCTCCCCTCCTTCGAGCCGACCTCGGTCTTGTCGAAGTCCGTGCCGAGGGGGCGCTGGACATTCGTGTATACACAGCCGGAAAGAAGCATAAGGACAAGAACCGCCGCAGTTATAGCCGTTGCCCTCATGGTTGAAATCCTATCACTTAAACCTTAAAAAGGCAACCGGCGACAGGGCCAGAAGCCCGATGCCTAAATAGACAAGCAAAAGACCGGGGTCTTTGACGAATGCGACCCGCACCCAGAGAGGGCTTCCCTCGTAAAGTAGCTTGTCTTTGCCGAGCGAAACCGGCTCTCCTTTCTTTAAAACAGCCTCCTTGCCGTCCGCCTTAACCTTGAAAAGCGGCAGTCTGAGGTTATAGACCTTGCCCTTTATCGAACCCTTTGGAATCTCCTTTTCAGGCTCAAGCGAGACGGAAAACTCCTTTCCACCGGATATGAATTTATCTTCCCTTCCCGGCGGAAGGACCTTAAGCGCAAGGGTTTCGGCACTGCCGTTTAGCTTAAGCCTCAATGAAAACCCGATGTCTTCTATCCTTGCCCAGCCCCGCTTTGTTCTTTTCGGAGGGAACATCCTTATCGCATAGGGTTTCCCCTCGACCTGAACCTCCGCCCTTACCGACTTTAGTTTAAAATCCCCGGAATCCCCGAATGTCATATACTCCCCGGGCATGTCGGTTGCAAGCTTAAGAAGGCCGATATCCCCGCCCGTATCGCCCTCGATGAGGGCGGGGATATCGGTCCGCCTCGTTGTAAGGCTTAAGAGCGCGCCGAGGGCCGTAATGAGAAGCCCTGCATAGAGGATATATCTTCGCAGTCTCAGTGCCATTGCCCGAAATTCTTTCCCGCCTCTTTCGAGGCGGAAATAAGCTCATCCGTCTTTATAACGAGGTAATCGCCCCTTAATTCGGACTTAAGAGGGATGGGGTTGCACCCGCCGGGCCTTCCGAGCGTGATAAGCGGGATGGGGGTGTTACAGTACTTGCATATGAGGACATTTCCCTTCTGTCCGTAGCCCTCCGGAGGGCATATCTCGCATGCGTCAAGACAGGCTACGACCTCCCCGTCCGGCCTCATCATCACTAAGATGACAACCTTCGAGCCGCCGATACCTGCGGAAAATTTTTTGAGCGATGGCAGTGCCGGCCGTGGGGGCTCGTAGCCCCTCGCGGGGGGCCGTGCCCCCCCATCGAGGGGAATCTTTAATTCTCCGCCTTCCGAAATCAAAGGCACAGGCTCCGGGTCGTAAACAGGGCTTGCGCTTAAGTTTGCGGTATGCAAAACGGCATAGTTAAGGACGAGGACGGCTATGACAGGCGCGGCCCTCAAAAGCACATCCGCCCTGAATGCCGAAAGCTTCTTCCTTTTCTGTGCGGCCACCCCCTGCGGAGCCGTGTCCGGCTCCGGCTTAAGCATCGCCCTCATCGCAACGATTAGCGGGGGAAGAAGAATAAGGAGCGCAGTGAGGGTGAGGGAGACCTCCGGTCCCTTCAAAAAGCCGGCGACCTTTTGCGCGGGCGTGATTATGAACTCATGCTCCGGCAAAAGCATCAGTGCTACTGCCGAATCGACAACCTCTGCGAGATACCTTGCAATCGCACCCTCGGCAGTGGTCACAAACCTCAGGTGGGAAAACCCCTCAGGCAAGGGCAAAAGCAGGTTCAGGGAAGCAAGCGACACGAGCAGGCCGTCGGGCGTAAAGACCCTGCCGGGATTAAGCCTCTTGAATGCCTGCCAAAGCGCAAAGACCCCGCCTGCAATCAGGAAAAGTGCGGCCACCCCCCCCAAATAAGCCCCGCCGAATACGACCGCCCCCTTAAACGAATAAGTCAGGGACATCAACGGGAAAAGTGTCAGTGAAACTCCCAAAAGGCACAATGTGCCTCTTCTTAGGATACCGTTGCCGAACCATTTTGAGGGTGAGATTATCCCGAGCGCTAAAAACAGCGAGGAAAATGCAAAGAACGCCTTCTGGAGGCTGTCCCTCTGCGCATCCGAAAGACCCCCGGAAAGATCGGGTAAAAGCCCGATGCCTGCGCCCAAGACCCCGGCCGCCAATGCGGTAAATGCGAATGCCCGTCTTTGGCCGCCCGAAAGAAACCCGTATGCGGTCAGAAAGAGGGCCGCGGTCTTAAGCGCAGAAAAGATGAGCAAAAAAAACGGGGTCATTCTCCACCGATTGCGGACTCAAGGATGGCCTTTATCTCCTCGGGCATCTCTCCGAGGAGGCCCATCTTCTTTTTGACGAAGGAATTGCTCATCATGAGCTTCATCGCCCTCATGAGGTAATTTTTTTTGTATTCGTTCTTTTCCTCGAGCATCTCGATGAACTTCCCCATATAGAAGTCCCTGTAGCACTCCACTATGGCCCTGTCCACATCCTCAAGCGTCATGCGCCTCGGCTTGACTATGGGGTCTATGAGGTTGTATTTCTTATAGTCCCAGACTTCTATGAAAGGCTCAAGCTCCCTGTAGATGTCCGAGTAAGGCCATGGGGCTATGGCAAGGAAGTGTGCGAAGTCCGGGTTGAACTCCTTTGCAAGGGTCAGTGTCCTTTGGATGCTCTCCGGAGTGTCCTCCGGGAAGCCCAGGATGAGGGATGTCTCAGTGATTATGCCCCAGTCCCTGAGGAGGCTGAGGGCCTCTCTGGATTCTTCTAACTTAAGGTCTTTTTTCATGTAATTGAGGGCCTCCTGCTCCGTGGCCTCGGTGCCCACATACATATGGATGATTTTAGCCTTCTTGTACTTCCAGAGGATGTCCTTATCCCTGATGATATCGCCTGCCCTTGTTTCCATGAGAAGCTCAACCGGCAGGTCTTTTTCTATGAGGAGGTCTAAGAACCTCTCCCACCTCTGCCTGTCCGGGGTGGGGTAATCGTCCGTAAGGAGGACGACATTCACGCCGTAGACGGTGTTAAGCTCCTCAAGCTCCTTTACGAGGTCCTCCGGAGAGCGCGCCCGCCATGTGCCCTGCCAGAACTTCCTCTGACTGCAGAATGTGCAGTCCTTGTCACAGCCCCGCGATGTGGCTATTGCGCCGAGCCTTGAGCCGGGCGCCATGAAATATGTATAGTCGCCCCAGTCAAGGAGGTCCCATGCCATGGGCATTCCGTCGAGGTTCTTGAGAAAGGGCCGGGGCGGGGTCTTTACGACCCTGCCTCCTTCTTTGTATGCGATGCCTTTTATGGCCGATACATCCCCCTTTTCCGAGAGCGCATTTACAAGCTCAACGATGGTCTCTTCCCCTTCGCCTATTACGATGTAATCGAGAGCGCCGGAGAGGGAAAACATCTCCTCGTGCATGAAAGAGGCGTGGATTCCCCCGCATATCGTTATGGTTTCCGGGTCGAGCCTCTTTGCGGTCTCAAGCACCCTGAGGGCGTCGGGGCTTGTGCATGTAATTGCGGTCGTGGCCACGATGTCCGGCCTCGTCTCTTTTATCTTCTTTTCTATCTCCGGGTAGCCGACGAACTTCGTCATCGCATCGTAGATAAGGGGATTGTGGCCCGCGTCCTTGAGGGCGCCTGCAAGGTAAACGAAATAAAGCGGCACCCACCTGCCCGCAACCTCCACCACTCCGGCATGAAAAGGCGGGGTTATGAATAATACGGTAAGAGGCATCATAATATTTTATCGAGTCCTTCTTGGAAATCCTTTTCGGAGAAGCCCCTGCCGATTCTTTTTCTTACCGTTCCGCCCCTGTCTATGAAGACCGCGCCTGCGCCGTATCTTATGCCTAATTGTTTGGAGAGCCGGTTTTTTTCGTCATAGCCCACCGGGCCGAGACCGTGGCCTCGGGCATACGCCCTGATTTTATCTTCCTTGTCCTGAAACCCGACCCACACTATTTTTATTCCCTTTTCTTCGCCGGCCCTCTTCACGAGAGGGATTTCCTCGTTACAGCGTTTTCACCAGCTTGCAAATAAATACACGACCGCCGGATTGCCTTTGAGCGCCGAATACGAGATGTCCCCTCCGCCCATGACATCCCTCAGGGTGAAGTCCGGGGCAGGGAATTCCGGCGGAAGACCGTCGCAGGCCGGAAGCGCCAGAGCTAATATCAGAAGCGCAAAGGCCTTTTTCATCTCCTGCTCTTATACAGGCCGACTATCCAGCCGATGAGTATTCCGAGCCCTGCGCCCGAAACCTCGTGCACATATGCCATCGGCGTGGAGATTTGGCTTGCCCCGAAATAAATGATCGAAAACACCGTCCCCCCGACGAAGCCTAATATCGCACCCATCAAGAGGAACCTTGCCATATTCAGACCCCGATCGAGCCTTTGATGAGCTTTACTTTCTTATTGGCCTTAATCCAGAGATAAACGCCGCCCCCGACGATTGTAAATGCCAATATGTGCTTGACTATGAGGGCAGGTACCTGCCTGTGGCCGACGGCATTTGCCCACTCAAAACTCCTGTAGGCAAGCGTCCTCGGCACACCTCCGATGAGTATCCAAAAAAGGGCGAACCTTGCGACACCGGTCATCGCCTTGTAAATGCCGAGGAAGTATTCCGTGGCCTCCCTGCCCGAGCCGGGCTTGAAACGCCTGAGCATCACCCAGAGGGCCACGCCGCTTGCGCCAAGGAGGGCCGTGGCCACATCGTGGAAGTAGTTGTTCATCATTATGAGGACCCCGAGCGTCGGGCTCATAGGCTATTATAGCCTAAACGGTCTAATCCTTGTATTCTTCGTATATTTCCAAGAAAGATATATTGCGGGGGCTCGCATCCCTATTTCGGAGAGGCCGTGCCTCCCCTTGAAACCGGGCCATGGATTCTTTATGCTAATAAGAAAGCCCGGAGGTCCTATGGAATGCGCAATGAAGAGCAATAAAAGGCACTGTAACTGCACATACGAGCCGTGCCCGAGGAAGCACAAGTGCTGTGAGTGCATTCGCTACCACAGGGAGTCCGGCGAGCTTCCTGCCTGCTTCTTCAGCGCGGAAGCAGAGCGCACATACGACAGGAGCATCGGGAACTTCATAAGGCTACACGGGTAATGCATCCCCTCCCCATGGGGGCGTTAGGCAACCTGAAGTTTCTTTTCCATCGGTTTGAGGATGTCTTTAAACATGCCGGACGCTTTAAAGAGTTCGACGCCGATTAGATTACCCTTACTGTCGAGTTCCATGTTCACGCCCGGAGATATTTCCACAACCTCAGCTTCTTCACCTTCTTTTGCAAGGTAAAGGATATCCTCTTCCTCGTCATAAAAGACCTTAAAAGCGTCCATTATATTTTCCTCCACCTTCCTATTTGAATGCGGTTTTCTTTTTGCCCCGTCTTCAAGGGATGTATCGTTAACAGCTTAACATCCTCGCCTTCATGCTTATATGCTACCATTATATCCCTTTCTTTGTCATAAATCACCGCCCTCATGACGGCAATTATACATAGCGACTTAATTTATGTCGCATAAGGCAACCTCACTGTCATGCTGGCTTGTCCAGCATCCTTCTTCAAAGAAAGATTCCAGACAAGCTGGAATGACAGATAATTCGGCAATTATTATGTCGTTATGTATAATTATTAAAATCATCTCAGCCGGTGTGGTGGAACTGGCAGACGCGCCGGACTCAAAATCCGGTGAGGGAAACCTCGTGGGGGTTCGACTCCCCCCACCGGCACTTTAAAAGTTGCTACCGCATGTCCCCAAGCAGGCTCTGGAGGACGGCCGCCCCTGCAATCGCCGCGGTCTCCGCCCGGAGTGTCCTCTCACCCAGATAAACTTTTTTAAGTCCCACCCTGACGGCCGCCTCCGCCTCCTCCGGCGTGAACCCGCCCTCCGGGCCGACAAGCAGGAAGACCGTGGAAGGGTCATTGACCCCTTCCGCCGAAAGGTCTTCGGCCGCTTTCCTGATACTTATTCCATCCTGCTCATAAAGGATAATGCCCTTCAGCGGGGGTGACAATTTCGCCGGGGCTCCCTGCCCCATCGCAGAAGAAAAGAAATCCATAAGCCCGACCGGGTTTTGGATTTCAGGGACAACGGTTCTGCCGGACTGCTGTCCTGCCTCGACGGCTATCTTCCGCCATCGGGAGAGCTTTCCGGTCTCCCTGACCTCCGTCCTTTCCGAAATCACCGGGATTATCTCTTTGACCCCCAATTCCGTCGTCTTCCGGATTACGAGGTCCATCTTCTGCCCTTTAAGCACCGCCTGTAGGAGTATAAGACCGAGGGGGGATTCGGTTTTCGGATGCAGGGTCTCTTTGATGGAGGCCGTCGCCTCTTTCCTGCCCGTTTCCGTGATTACGGCCCTGTATGAATTTCCCTTTGAATCGAAGAGCGTAAGCTCATCGCCCTTTCTGCGCCTGAGGACCCTGAGGATGTATCTTGCCTCTTTGCCTGTGAGCCGTATCTCTTTGTCGGGAACCGATGGTATGAACAGTCTCGGCATTTTATTCTTGCGGAGTGGCCGTGCCGCCGCCGGGGCTTCCTGCCCCTATCGCCGGGGGCGTGCCCCCTCGTCGTGCTTTCTTACGGACTCGAATATCACATGGTTTGTATTGAGCCTGACGGGGCTTCCGGAGAGGAACACGGGTAGCTTCTCGAAGAACTGAAAAGAGCCCTCGGGCCAAGTAAGGACATCCATGAGCACGGTCTCCGTAATGTGCTCCATGGCCGCCTTCATGAACTCCAAAGGGACGAGCTTCCGGTCAACGAGGAGACCGACGAAAGACCCGCCGTTTTTTCTGCTCAGAAGGACGGTCTCCTTTATCCTTCCGGCCTCGATATGGATTTCCTTTGAGAGGAAATCTGCGAAACGCCTGCCCTCCTCGCCGAAGGAGGCGAACATCAGAGAGCCTTCCTCGAAGCAGAAGCACCTGCCCTCGGAGTCCCTCTTGAGGATGAGCGCTCCGGACTTCCGGTTGACCTCTATCCACTGCATGAGGTCGGTGATGCTTAAAGAGGAAAGGTTCCCCTCTATGCCTTTCATGCCGCACCCGAGCCGGTGAATATGTCCTTGAGCCTGCCTTTGATGCCCTTGCGGGAGGACTCCTCGCCGCTTAGCCGTTCAAACTCCTCGATGAGTTCTTTTTGTTTTTCGGTAAGCCGTCGCGGGACGGTTATAGTCACCGACACTATCTGGTCCCCGCGCATTCTGCTTCCCACCCTCGGAAATCCCGCGCCCTTGAGCCTGAAGGTCTCGCCCGGCTGGGTCCCCGGCGGTATCTTGAGCCTCTGGGGTCCATCGAGCGTGGGGACTCCGAGCTCTGCGCCCAACACGGCCTGTATGAAGCTCATGGGGACCTCGCAGAAGATGTTCGTGCCGTCCCTTCTGAAGAAGGCATGCCCCTTGAGCCCAACGACCACATAGAGGTCTCCCGGAGGCCCCCCGTAGAGCCCGGCCTCGCCCTCTCTCTGGAGCTTGAGTCTCATGCCCTCGTCCACCCCCGGGGGTATCCCGACCCTGACTTTCCGTAATACCCGTATCTTGCCCTGGCCGTGACAGACCCCGCAGGGGTCCGTGATGAGCCTGCCTTGGCCGCGGCACTTCCTGCATGTCTGGGCTATGGTGAAAAAGCCCTTCTGGAACCTCACCTGCCCGCTCCCCTTGCAGTCCGTGCAGACGACCGGCCCCTTGCCCGAAGAGCCAGAGCCGCCGCATTGCCCGCACGCCTCGAACCTCGGCACCTCAATGGTCTTTTCCGTGCCGAAGGCGGCCTCCTCGAATGTCACATCGAGGTCGTACCTGAGGTCCGTGCCGCGGGTTGCCCGCGTCTTGCCTCCTGCGAATGTCCCGAAGAAGTCCCCGAAGATGTTTTCGAATATGTCGCCGAAGCCGCCCTGAAAAGGCCCGAACGCCGGGCCTTCCGGAGTCCCGAACCTGTCGTAGTTTGCGCGCTTCTCATGGTCGTTAAGACAGGTGTATGCGTCGTTTATCTCCTTGAAGCGGTCCTCTGCGGCCTTGTCCCCGGGGTTTCTATCCGGATGACACTGAAGGGCAAGCCTCCTGAATGCCTTCTTTACCTCGTCGGCCGAGGCGTCCCTTTCTATGCCGAGTATCCGGTAGTAGTCTTTCATCAGGGCTTTTCGCCTGGTTTGTCCGCTTCCTCGAACTCGGCCTCAACGACTTTTTCCTCCTCTTTGGGGGTCTCGCCTGCCTGCCCGGCCCCGGGCTTTGCGCCCTTATAGACATGCTCGGCTATCTTGTGAGAGGCCCTTGTGAGCCTGTCTATTGCGGCCCTTATCTCTGCGGCGTCGGCGCTTTTTTCCTTGACCTTCTTACAGTTTTCGAGGGCCTCCTCTATCTCCTTTTTTTCGTCGGGTGTGAGCTTGTCACCGTATTCGCGGAAAGATTTCTCAACGGCATAGAGGAGCGTATCCGCCTCGTTTCTCGTCTCCGCCAGCTGTTACTTTTTCCTGTCCACTTCGGCATGGGATTCGGCATCGCGCATCATGCGCTTGATTTCGTCCTCGGCAAGGCCGCCCGATGCGGTTATCCTTATGGACTGCTCCTTGCCGGTGCCTAAGTCCTTTGCCGAGACATGGAGTATGCCGTTTGCGTCTATGTCGAAGGAGACCTCTACCTGAGGCACCCCCCTGGGGGCGGGCGGGATGCCCACAAGCTCGAAGATCCCGAGGAGCTTGTTGTCCG
>Ga0214473_10003501_pt1 | contig 19020 bp, 14 predicted proteins | sample RVTome_7_FD_203509 | JGI IMG/M metagenome (GOLD analysis project Ga0214473, IMG submission 203509) | Soil microbial communities from uranium-contaminated site in the Upper Colorado River Basin, Wyoming, United States - RVT98D197 | ecosystem: Environmental > Terrestrial > Soil > Contaminated >... | reverse complement strand
CCATAGAATCTTTTTTGATGATAAGCTCTTTTAATTCTGCATTTGCAAGGTCAAGTAATTCTTTATCCGGGCTGGTATCTATTATCTCCTTATTTCCCTCTATGTTAGAAATAAGCTGACTATAACTTTCATAGGCAGCAACAATTTCTGAGAGATTTATCCTCTCCCGGCTAAGACTAATAATTTTTTCGCGATTACTTTGATTTGCCGGGTCTGATAATTCTTCGTTTACCTGATCAAATCTATTTTTAATTTTTTTAAGTTTTTCTAAAAAATTCATTGGCTATTCTTATAATTCGAGACCAAATATACGAAAGCAAGTGTATATATTCTAAGTAGCTTTTTGTGGGGAAATATTTTTAATGGATAAAATAGAGCCCGACATGGGGGAGCATTTGCCGGGCTCTGAGAACCGGGAGGTCCTATTTTAATAGAGTCATCTTTCTACTTACTTCCTTCCCGCTTCCGTTTGATATCTTGTAAATATATATGCCGCTTGCTAATCCTGCAGCATTAAAATTGATTGAATATGAACCGGCATCCTTAACTTCATTTAGTACTTGTGCAACTTGACTTCCAAGAATATTGTATACCTTTAAAATCACGTTTGTTTTTTCAGGTAGAGTGAAATTTATTGTTGTTGTCGGGTTGAATGGGTTAGGATAGTTCTGGCTTAATTCAAATGATAATGGAGTGCCAATATTAATATTCACTACATTTGAGTATTCAAATCTTCCATCAAAATCAATCTGTTTTAATCTGTACGAATATTTTCCTGAAGTCAGGTTTTCATCAACGAATGAATAAGATTGAACTTCTGTTGAAGTGCCTTTCCCTTGGATAAAACCAATTGTCAGGTAAGTAGTGCTTCCATCCTGTCTTTGAATTTCAAATCCACGGTTATTTGTTTCAGTTGCGGTTGACCAGCTTAATGTGATAGAATTCTCTTTTACTGATGCACTGAATGAAATAAGTTCAACCGGAATATTTCCGCTGACAATATTGGAAAAATTGATTTGTCCGCGGATTTCACCACCAGGATTATTTGTAGTGTGTACATTGAAATAAAGCCTATTTTTTAGAAGTTCGGAGATTATATTCTGAGCAAAACCTGTCCATGCACCGCTTGAGCTGCTGTCTGTAAATGAAATTGGATGTACAACTCCACCTGCAACTCCCGAAGCTGCGTTATGAAAATGAGCAGCAGTCAAATTACTTGAGAGACCTGCAATGGTTATATTATGTTCAATACTTGTTGCAGAGTCTTTTAACACCGCCCATCCCGTTCCTTTAGCATTGGTTGAAACTGGAGTAGGAGCTTGTTGACTGCCATCTAACCAAGCTGTAAAACCAATTCCTCCTACATTATGTAGTTGATCTCTTATTTCGCCGCCGGGATATTTCTGAGAATGCACATTCACATAAATGTGCTCTTTAACTAGTTTTGCTATAATGCTGTCAGCAAAACCTGTCCATTGTCCTGATGCAGAATTTCCTGCAAATGTAATTGGATGAACAACTCCTCCGCCAACTCCGGCAACTCCAAGATGAAAATGTGCCGCGGTGAACGGGCTATCTAACTGAGCATAAGTTACATTATAGTACAAGGTTGATTTATCAGGACTTAAAACTGCCCAAGCAGTTCCATTACCGGTTGTAACAACAGGATTTGGAGTTTCATTATTTCCCTCAAGCCTTGCACTAAACATAATTTCACCCTGTTGAATTAATTGCCCCCGTATTTCGCCGCCTGGGTTATTAGTGGTGTGTACATTAAAATAAAAATTATTTTTAAGCAATTCTGAAATATTATTTTCCGAAAAACCTGTCCATGAACCGGTAGATGTACTATCTGTAAATGTAATTCCATGAATAACGCCACCACCAACTCCGGCCGGTGCATTATGAAAATGAGCTGCTGTAAGATTACTTGATAAGCCTGCGACAGTTACGCTGTATTCAATCTCGGTGCCATCATCTCTTAATACTGCCCAACCGGTACCTTTTGCATCTGTTACTACAGGGTTTGGAGTTTCTTGGTTTCCATCAAGCATTGATGTAAATCCGATTCCATCATCAACAGGTATAAGTTGTCCTCTGATTTCACCTCCGGGATACTTTGCAGAATGAATATTTACATAAATTTCCCGCTTGAGGAGTTTTGCCAAAATACTATCTGCTATTCCGGTCCATTCACCCGATGCTGTATTTCCAATAAATGTAGATGCAATTGGAAAAACAACGCCTCCGCTAACCCCTGCCGGCGCTAAATGAAAATGAGCATTAGTAAAAGTGCTATCAAGCTGTGCGTAGGTAACGTGGTAAGTCAATTTAGTCATGTCCGGGCTTAAAACCGCCCATGCTGTTCCGGTAGCCGGGGTGGATACAGGATTTGGTGCTTCCTGATTCCCATCGAGTTTTGCAGTAAATAGAATTTGCGAAAAGGATTCAGTGAAGAACAACTGCAGGAACACAACCAGGACGAAGAAGAATTTTTTGAACATAGAGCCTCCTAATGATGAATTGGATATTTTAACAGTTATTTAAAAAAATAGTTTGTCAAATTATTTAGAGATAAATGGCAAAACTTTCATATGTAGTGTAAATAGTAATAGTTTTGGGACATAAGATATGTATGATTTAATCAAAGTATTTTATAATGTGCTGTGGAACACATTGTGTAAACTTTTATAAGTTTTAAACCAAATTATTCGGAACAAATGCAAAATGGATTATAAATCAAAAGTGAGATCACCATTTATTAAACCCCATATTTGTTAGGAAAAAAGAACAATGAAAATTTTATCAACAATTATTTTTAGCTTTATGGCAACAATCAATCTTACCGCTCAAATTCAAAATCAAGTGGATAGTCTTTTTTCGGAATACAATAATGGTGAATGTCCTGGTGCATCGGTTGTGATATCCCAAAACGGAAATATCATTTTCAATAAATCTTACGGTTATGCAAACCTTGAAGAGAAAAAATTAGTTGAAACTAATACTAATTTTCGTTTAGCATCTGTAACCAAGCAATTCACAGCCGCATCAATACTAATTTTAGTGCAAAAGGGATTAGTTAAGCTTGATGCGAAACTCACAGATATTTTTGAAGATTTTCCGGATTACGGCAGAAAAATCACAATTAAAAATTTGTTGAGTCATACTTCAGGTTTAATTGATTATGAAGATTTAATTCCGGATACTGCCACTATCCAGGTAAAGGATGCAGATGTTTTGAAAATGATGTATGAGCAGAAATCGACATACTTTGAACCTGCAACTCAATTTAAATACAGCAACACAGGTTATGCAGTGCTTGCAATGATAGTAGAAAGATTAAGCGGAAAAAGCTTTGCTCAATTCCTTAAAGAAAATATTTTTGCGTCGTTAGGGATGACAAGCACAGTTGCATATGAAGAAGGAATTTCAGTGGTTAAGAATAGAGCGTTTGGCTGCTCAAGAACAGATTCCGGCTGGGTAAGGAAAGATCAAAGTATAACAAGTGCGGTTTTAGGCGATGGGGGAATTTACTCTAATGTTGAGGATTTATATAAATGGGAACAATCTCTAAAAGAACACATAATTTTAACCGAAGAATCGATAAGTAAGTCAACAACTCGTTTTCTTCTTAATGGAGGGGAAAAGGTTGATTACGGGTACGGATGGCATTTAAAAACTTATAATGGTAATGAGATTGTGTATCATGGCGGAAGCACACAAGGATTTCGAAATGTAATCTACCGCGTTTTCGCACAGAAATTTTCAGTAATCATTCTAACTAATAGAAATGAGGGCGACCCGGAAAAAATTGCGGATAAGATATTCGATCTGTACCGCATGGACTGAGAAATGTGCTTTACTTTATCAACAATAATTTTTTTGTTGCAGTAAAATTCTCGGTCATCAATTTGTAGAAATAAACACCGCTTGGAAGATCGCTTCCATTAAAAGACACTTTATAATTTCCCGGTTCTTTCACTTCATCAAAAATAGTTTTTATTTCGTTACCCAAAACATCATAAATCTTTAACAAAACAAGCGAGTTAACACCGGTTCCAGGAGGAATTGTAAATTCAATTATTGTAGTTGGATTAAAGGGATTCGGATAGTTTTGTTTTAGCTGAAATCCCAAAGTGTTATTGAGAATATCAGTTCCAATAGTAGTTGGAGTTATGTTTATAAATTTGTAAACAGTTCTTCCCATTGCATAGCCAACCGAATCGTTTAGCATTCGAAATCTATTAACCCTATAACCAAAACCTGCATCGTGCCAGGTTTCTCCGCCATCAGTCGTTTCGTAGGTTGTGTAAGTGCTATTGCCGCCAGCCCATCCTAAAGTATCATTTGCGAAACCCATTCCCTGAACATAATAATTAAAATTTGTAAATCGTTTTTCAAACCAGGTTTGCCCGCCATCGGTGGTCTTTACAAAATTCACGGGGGAACCGGAGTTACGCTGCATGGAAGCATACCCGGTATTTTTACTCGGGAAATTTATTTTCCAGCACCATTCCCCAATTTGTGAGGACGTAAAAACATTCGTCCATGTTAACCCGGCATCGGTCGTATGTAAAATAATTCCATTTGAATTTTCGTTTGGTGCAACATTTCCACCGACAATAAATCCGCTATCAATTGAAGTAAAATAAATGTCCATTAGATCCGCAGCATATTGTGCCATGCTCTGGGTGTACCAAGTTTCGCCCTTATCCGTACTTTTAAGAAAGTAAACCGGACCTCTAACTCGTCCAACACCATAAATTACAGAATCATTGACGACACTGAATCCGCAAATTCCGCGGGGTTTAGTTCCTAAAAAATTATTTATTGGATTCCACGAAACACCGCCATTTGTGGTTCGATAAATTAAGTTTGTGTCGGTTTGTCCGCCAAATTCTTGCGTGCCGAGATTACCGGCAATGCCATAAAGAGAATCTAAAAAACCAACTGACCGAAAATAAACAGTGCCTTTATCAAATTGCTTAATCCATGTATCGCCGCCATTTGTTGTCTTCCAGATTTGTCCATTGCCATTAACAACCCAGCCAAGATTTTCACTAATGAAATATCCGTCGTCATGTCTGGGTCCATTTGGTGCAGTTGGTAGTGCTTCCCATGATGGCTGCGCTAATGATCGATTTAATAATTGAATGATACAGTAAAGACAAACACACAGAATTAATTTTTTCAAAATATCTCCATTTTCTAAATGAAATAACCTAATCATTAAAACTTAAATGATAAGTCAGTTCTTTTTTGTTAAAATGATTATATGAATTATATTTATATAAACCAAGCTTGTATTGGAATCGCGGGAATAATTCGATTGGCACGTTTTCCCGGTTTTCGTTGTTATGTAAAGACTAATATTATTTCTTAACTTTCCATATAAAATTTATTATTAATGAATTGTGATTAATGAAAAAATTTGAAATTCCATCATTTTATCGAAGCACTATAATTTCAAAAATTAAACAATATAGAAATCTTAAGGATCCGAGAAAAAAAGATCTTTCGCCTATCGCTCTGGATTTTGGTTCGGTAAGATTTTTTATCCCCCGCCACTTTGGATTTTGTTACGGAGTTGAAAATGCAATTGAGATTTCCTACAAGACTATTGAAAATAATCCGGATAAAAGAATTTTTTTACTAAGTGAGATGATTCATAATCCGGGAGTGAATGCAGACCTGCAGAACAGGGGTATTAAATTTTTAATGGATACTGCCGGAAATATTTTAATGGATTGGCATGAATTAAAAAAAGATGATATTGTGATCATCCCAGCTTTTGGAACAACCTTGGAAATTCAACAAAAACTTGATGAAATTGGTATCAATCCGTATAAATATAATACTACCTGTCCCTTCGTAGAAAAAGTATGGAATCGTTCATCCCAACTTGGCCAGGAGGATTTCACAATCGTCATTCACGGTACGCATTATCATGAAGAAACAAGAGCGACATTTTCGCATAGCAAAACTCATGGCCCATCTCTGATTGTAAGGAACATTGAGGAGACAAAATTTCTCGCAGAAGTAATCTTAGGTGAAAAAAGCCGTGAAGATTTCTATTCATTTTTTGATGGGAAATATTCGGATGGATTTGATCCTGTTAGAGACCTGGAGAAAATTGGAGTTGTCAACCAAACAACTATGCTCGCCACGGAAACTCAGGAAATTTCCGATCTGTTAAAAACTGTTCTGATTAAAAAATATGGAATGCAAAACCTGAGTTTGCATTTTGCGGACATAAGAGATACTCTTTGTTATGCAACTTATGATAATCAAGAAGCAACTTATGGTTTGCTCGAAAGTCCCGCTGATTTTGCAATTGTTGTAGGTGGATACAATAGCTCAAACACGAGCCACATTGTAGAGCTTTGTGAAGAAAAGTTGCAAACATATTTTATATCATCTGCTGAAAAGATAATTTCAAAAAATTCAATAAAGCATTTCGATCTTCATTCGCATAAGGAAATTCTTACGGAGAATTTTATTCCGGTAAAAGAAAAAGTGAATATCTTACTTACCAGCGGAGCCTCATGTCCGGATTCAGTAGTTGATCAGGTGTTGAATCGAATTCATTCATTTTTTAATGGTGGTATAAAAGTTGAAGAAGTTCTTAACAATTTATTAATGGCCAAATGATTTTTTATTTCTTGAAAAATACACTCCGAAATAAATTAATTTTTAGTTGCTTCAGATATCAGGTTTTTCCGCATATATAGTTCATCTAATTCAATTTTTGAATTTCTAAATTATTTGGTATTCAAAACGGTATTCGGTAATTTTGTTCGCTTTAATTCAAATTTCGACTATATATTATGCAAGCAGTTATTCCTGTTGCTGGAATAGGCACAAGACTTAAGCCTCATACTTATACTACCCCTAAAGTTTTACTTAATGTGGGTGGAAAGCCAATGCTAGGTCATATTCTTGACAAACTTTTGGAAGAAGGAGTTCACAAAGTAAGTTTTGTTATTGGTCATCTGGGTGATCAGGTAAAAGACTATGTTATAAATGAGTATCCGTCCATAAATGCCTACTTTGTTGAACAGAAAAAAATGGAAGGTCTTGGTCATGCAATTTACACTGCTATACCGACCTTTAGTGATAAAGAAATCTTTATCATTCTTGGCGATACGGTTTTTGATGTTAATTTAAAGGACGTTTTTAAGCAAAAACAATCAGCACTTGGAGTTAAAAAAGTTGACGATCCAAGTCGTTTTGGTGTGGCAGTTATGGAAAATAGTTATATTAAAAAGCTAGTTGAAAAACCATCTACTCCGGTTTCTAACTTGGCATTGGTTGGACTTTACTATCTCGCAAATGCTGATACGTTAGTTAAAAGTCTAAATAATCTTGTCGAAAAGAATATTAGAACAAAAGGCGAACTCCAATTGACTGATGCATTGCAAATGATGTTGGATAATGGTGAAAAAATAAAAACGTTTGATGTTGATGGTTGGTACGATTGTGGTAAACCGGAAACCCTGTTATCAACTAATAAATTTTTGCTTGATCAAAAAAGTGTAACCAAAAAATTCGAAAATGTTGTTGTGAATCTTCCTGTTTACATTGCTGATGATGTACGGATTGAAAATTCTGTCATTGGCCCTTATGCAACAATAGATAAGGGATGCATTATAAAAGAGAGCGTTATTAAAAATTCAATTGTTGGGGCAAATACCCAGGTTAGCAAAGCAATGCTTAACAACTCAATAATTGGGAATAACACAATAGTTAAGGGAGCTTTCAAGCGCCTTAATATTGGAGATTCAACTGAAATAGATTTTTATTAGATCTGTTCATTCCTTTGTGAATGAAGTAAAATTTTTGGACTAAAGTCCAAGCTTTTGGTAATGCTTCATAACCTCAGACTTAAGTCTGGAGTTAAAAGAAGTCCAAAACATTTTCGGCTTTAGCCACAGATCGCTTGATCAGAAAAATTATTTTATAAACTAAAAAGGTAGAATACAAATGATGTCATTTCTTTTCACATCAGAATCCGTTTCTGAGGGTCATCCTGATAAAATTTGTGATGCTATATCCGACAGCGTTTTGGATGCAATATTCGAAAAAGATCCGAAAGCAAGAGTAGCTTGCGAAACATTTGTAACAACAGGATTAGTTCTTGTTGGCGGGGAAATAACAACTAAAGCATATATAGAAGTTCCTGAGATCGTTAGGGAAACAGTTAGAAGAATCGGCTACACAAGTGCCGATTATAAATTTGATGCTGATTCATGTTCCGTGTTGAACGCAATTCATTCACAATCTCCTGATATTGCAATGGGTGTTGATAAAGGCGGGGCCGGCGATCAAGGCTTAATGTTTGGTTATGCCTGTAGCCAAACCCCTGAATTAATGCCGATGCCGATTATGTATGCCCATAAGCTGGTTAAGAAACTTTCGGAAATCAGGAAACGAAATAATAGCTTAATGCCGTATCTTCGACCTGATGCAAAATCTCAAGTTACAATTGAATATGATGGAAGGAACAAACCATTGCGTGTTGATGCAGTAGTGGTTTCAACACAGCATGATGCAGATGCTAAGCAGAAAACTATTAAAGAAGATGTGATTGAAAACGTAATTAAGATGGTTATTCCAAATAAATTTCTTGATAAAAAAACAAAGTACTATGTTAATCCAACTGGGAGATTTGAGATTGGCGGACCGCATGGCGACAGCGGATTAACGGGCAGAAAAATTATTGTTGATACTTACGGCGGTTGGGCTCCTCATGGCGGTGGAGCTTTCTCTGGAAAAGATCCTTCAAAAGTTGATAGAAGTGCTTCTTATGCTGCTCGACATATTGCAAAAAATGTTGTTGCATCTAAGCTTGCAACCGAATGTCTCGTTCAAGTCGCCTATGCGATTGGTGTGGCTGTACCGGTTTCTATTTATGTAAATACATTTGGAACGGGAATTATTCCTGACAACGAAATTTCTAAAATGATTAAGAAAGAAGTTGATTTGACTCCAAAAGGAATCATAACAAGATTAAATTTACTTCGACCTATTTATCGCCATACATCTGCATATGGTCATTTTGGACGGAATGAAAAAGAATTCAGTTGGGAACATTTAGACCTTGTTCCGTTGTTCAAGAAGTACGCATAGTAAAATTTAGTAATAAACTGAGGTAAAAAAATGGCTCAAGTGCTTGAAAAATCCGATGTAAAAAAAGTAAACTATAAAGTAAAAGATATTTCCTTAGCCGAGTGGGGAAGAAAAGAAATCAAATTAGCTGAGGCCGAAATGCCCGGATTGATGGCTATCAGAAAGGAATATGGCCCTTCAAAGCCGCTTAAAGGTGCAAGAGTTGCCGGCTGTCTTCACATGACTATTCAAACTGCAGTACTCATTGAAACCCTGATTGAGCTTGGCGCTGATGTTCAGTGGTCATCCTGCAACATTTTCTCAACTCAAGATCATGCCGCCGCCGCTATTGCTGCGAACGGAATTCCTGTTTTTGCATGGAAAGGTGAAACATTAGATGAGTACGATTGGTGTATCGAACAAACTTTATTCTTTGGTGATGATAAAAAACCTTTGAACATGATTTTGGATGATGGTGGTGATCTGACTAATCTTGTGCTTGATAAATATCCCGAATTAGTTCCCAGTATAAAAGGAATATCGGAAGAGACGACCACAGGTGTTCATAGACTGTACGATAGAATGAATAATGGTACTCTTCCCGTTCCTGCAATTAACGTAAATGATTCAGTTACAAAATCTAAATTTGATAATAAATATGGATGCCGCGAATCCTTGGTTGATGCGCTGCGCAGAGCAACTGATTTGATGATGGCTGGAAAAGTTGCTGTAGTTGCGGGTTTTGGTGATGTTGGAAAAGGTTCTGCTGAATCGTTAAGTAATTCTGGTGTGAGAGTAATCGTGACGGAAATAGATCCTATCTGTGCGCTGCAAGCATCAATGAGCGGTTATGAAGTAAAGAAAATGCTTAATGCAATTCCTGAAGCTGACATAATTGTTACTGCAACAGGTAATCTCAATATTGTATCTGAAAAGCATTTTAAGCTTATGAAAGATAAAACAATAGTATGTAATATCGGGCATTTTGATAATGAAATTAATATGGCATGGCTTAATAAAAATTTTGGAAACACAAAAGACACGATTAAACCTCAGGTCGATAAGTACACAATCAACGGAAAAGATATTATCGTTCTTGCCGAAGGGCGATTAGTAAATTTAGGATGTGCAACAGGTCATCCTTCTTTTGTTATGTCGAACTCATTTTCCAACCAGACACTCGCACAAATTGAGTTATGGACAAATCCAGGTAAGTACGAGAATAAAGTATATGTTCTTCCAAAGCATCTGGATGAAAAAGTTGCTAAGCTTCACTTAGAAAAATTGGGTGTTGAATTAGATGAGCTGACTGAAGAACAGTCAAAATATATTGGTGTTCCGGTAAAAGGTCCATTCAAACCGGATTACTACAGATATTAAGAGATATAAAATACTTTAAAAGTAGGGCTTGATTCACCTCAAGCCTTTTTTTCTTTAAATGGAATAGTAGATTCTCTGTTAGACTTCCATATCCAAAACCTTAGTAACCAGTAACACAAAAAAGTTCTCAATCTTATCACCTTATTAACTTAAGTGCAACTATATTTTTACTACTCATGATAAGGTGATAAGGTCGAAAATTATTTTTCCCAACCAAGTTACTAAGGTTAAACCCAGATGAATTCAAATTAACGATTGTTAGTTTGATAGATGATTATTTTAGGTAACAAAAATAGATAGCTATTTGTTATTCATAAGCAAATTCTTCAAAGCTTCTTCCAGTTTTTCAAACTTAAACTTGTAACTGTGATCAATCAATTTTTTAGGTATAACTCTTTGGCTGGATACTATTGTTGAAGCAGCTTCTCCAACTAAAATCCTCAAGGCAAACCCGGGCACAGTTAAGATTGAGGGCCTATTTAGGATTTTACCTAATGTTTTTGCAAACGCATTCATTCTCGCGATCCCCGGCGATGTAACATTAACGGCTCCTGAAATTTCAGCATTATCAAGAATGAACAGGTAAATGCTAATGAGATCATCAATATGAATCCAAGGAAACCACTGTTTACCAGTCCCTAAAGAACCCCCAATAAAAAAATTAAAAGGGGTTAAGAATTTCTTCAATGCACCGCCATCACTGGCCAGCACAATTCCTTGTCGCAGCATGGCAGTTCTTAAACCAAATTCACTTGCTCTTTCTACTTCATACTCCCACGCTTTACAGACTTGCGCAAGAAAATCATTTCCTGCTGGTGATTCCTCAGTTAGAATATTTTCTCCAGTCGATCCATAATATCCAACACCGGAAGAAGAAATAAATACCATTTTGCTGCTGTCGGAATTTTTTATCGCTTCAACGAGATTCCTTGTACTAAGCTCCCGGCTTTCCATAATTTTCTTTTTATACATATTTGTCCATCTCTTCCCAAACAAATTTGCTCCGGCCAGATGAATAATTGCATCTTGGTTTCGGAAAGAATCCCTCCACCCGGATGGATTTTTATAATCCCATTCAACATAATTTATTTTGGTTCCTAGAATATTCTTGGCACTCTCAACATTGCGTGTGAAAACAGTAACTTCGTCACCTCTACCAATAAAGGTACGGCAAAGTCGAGTGCCTATTAATCCAGTAGCGCCTGTAATAATTATTTTTTTATTCATAAGAAATATCATAAAAAAGGCGATCCCCGTGATCGCCTAGTTTTCTCAAATAAGGGATGCTTAAATATTTAAAATATCGTTGTAAAGTATAAAAGCCATAAGCAAAAGCAGCAGAACAAATCCTACATTTTGAATTGCTACTTTAACTTTTACCGGTATTTCTCTCTTGAAGATTGACTCAATTATTATTATCACTAAATGTCCGCCATCTAATACCGGGAAAGGCATTATATTTATTATAGCCAGACTTAAACTAAGAAGAGCTAGAAATTTTAGAAAGCTAAAAATTCCCGAATCTGCTGATTGCGCGGCAAATTGTGCAATCTTGATTGGTCCCCCGAACGCCTTCCCAAATTCGATATTACCGATGATTACTTTTCCAAGCATACGAAATGTAAGATTAGTCATTCTGTTAATTTCGAGCCAGCCAAGATAAAATGATTCAAAGAAACCGTGTGACTTTAATTCTATTGGGCCAGAATAGCTCTGATTTAAAATAACGCCAATAGTGCCGTCATCACCTGGTGTAACGCTTAATCTCACACTATCTTGCCCGCGAAGAACAGTAAGAGGAAGAGTTTTATTCTGATTAGAAGTAATTATCTCAGTTGCCTGCTGTCTATGCTGAATAGGAACTTTGTTCAGCTCTAAGAAAATATCACCGGCTTCAATTCCCGCTTTTCTAGCTGGAGAGTCCGCCATTACACTATCAATTGAAGGTCTGTTTAATCCTGCAGGAATTAGAAAAACTGAACCAGGTTTCTCGGGTATTCTTTCTCTTGGTATTTTTACAGAAATCAGTTCACGGTTTCTATCCACTTGAAGTGTTACGTCTTCTCCAATAGCATTGATATAAATGTCATTCATAACCTCCTGCCAGCTTGTTACAGTGCTGCCATTCACGGATATGATTCTATCATTAGATTTTAGTCCTAATGAATCAACGGTACTTCCTGGTAATACATGAGTTATTGTAGTGGTTTTCCAATATTCTGTTTCCTGGAAATAATTTTCTCCCCAGAAAATTAACCAGGCAAGCAGCAGGTTCATTAAAACGCCTGCAGTTATAACAAAAATTTTTCTTGGCAGCGACTTCGATCTAAATTCATAAGGTTTAGGCGGCTGATTCAGTGCTTTTGTATCATAACTTTCATCAACCATACCGGCAATTTTAACATAACCGCCTAAAGGCAAAATACATAATCTGTAGTCGGTATGACCTTGTCCGTCAAAATCTTTCGGCAGATCACCGAAACTGAAGCCGGATATTTTATTCCAGCCTAATAATCTCTTTCCAAATCCGATAGCAAAAACATCTGCGCGCATACCGCTAAGTTTTGCTGCTGCAAAATGACCGAATTCATGTACAAATACTAAGATTGCGATTGTGATCGCAAAATAAATTATGTAATCCATTAAAAAATTATCTCCGCTTAATTATAGTTGTGATGCTAATTCTCGAGTGAGCTTATCGCATTCAAAAATAGTTTCTATGTCTGGTGATTTGTGATTCTCTATTTTTTCCAATGCTTTGTTTATTAAAAAAGGAATATAGGAAAATTTTATTTTTCCATTTAAAAATCTATCTACTGCAACTTCATTAGCCGCATTAAGAACACATGGCGCTGTTCCGCCTGTTTCTAATACTTCATAAGCCAACCTCAAACATTCAAACTTTTCCATATCAGGTTCAAATAAATTCAGAGTATTCATTTTAGGTAAAGGTGTTTTTGGAAAACTTGACTCCAATCTCTCCGGATAACCCAAAGCATATTGAATGGGAAGCTTCATATCCGGGAGCCCCATCTGCGCTTTTACTGAACCATCAACAAACTCAACCATCGAGTGAATGATTGATTGAGGATGAATTAAAACCTCAATTTTTTCTTTTGATAAACCAAAGAGCCAATGAGCTTCTATCACTTCAAGCCCTTTGTTCATCATTGAAGCAGAATCGATGGTTATTTTATTTCCCATTTTCCATGTTGGATGATTCAACGCGTCCTTAACCGTTACGTTTTTTAGCTCCTCATTATTAAGATGCAGAAAAGGTCCGCCTGATGCAGTTAAAATTATTTTATTAACGAATTTAGTGTTTTCACCTACAAGGCATTGATAAATGGCGCTATGTTCTGAATCAACCGGAATTATTTCAGCGTTATGCGTTTTACAAAGTTCAGTTACAATTTCACCTCCAACCACCAAAGTTTCCTTGTTGGCTAATGCAATTCGTTTTCCTCTTTTAATAGCTTCTAAAGTTGGAGCTAATCCTGCAAAACCAACCATGGCACCAAGCAATATATCATAATCTAAATTTGCAGCAACTGAGATCAAACCTTCAATTCCAGAAAGAACTTCGCACTTAATGGTCAGCTTTCTGCGAAGATCAGCAGCAAATTTTTCATCTTTAACGACAACTACACGGGGTTTGAACTCATAAATCTGTGGTTCGAGTAAATCAATACGAGTGTTTACAGTTAAAGCGGCAGCGCTAAATCTATCGGGAAAATTTCTTATTACATTTAAAGTGTTAACACCAATTGAGCCGGTTGAACCTAAAATTAGAACTTTTTTCATTTTCTTATAATTTGACGGCTAAAAGTATTAAAGTATGAGAAGATTATCAATGTATTATGAGTTTACATCAATATTAACTGGGAAATATTACATCGTAAGCGGTATTTTTAAAGACCGCCTTATATGCGGAAACATTTAATCATTTTTTGCATCTTTTAGATAAGAAACTGAAATCGATTTGCACGATCAAGAAAACCAAATAATAGAGTTTACAATTCTTTTCAACAAGTATAAGAAAAGAGTTTATAACTATGCATTAAGAATGCTCAACGATCAGATGCGTGCAGATGATATTGTGCAGGAAGTTTTTATTAAGCTGTTTGAGAATCTTAAAAACATCCATAATAAACAAAGTACACAATATTGGCTGCTTAAAACTGCAAGAAATGAAATACTTGCGTTCTTTAGAAGTACCAGGAATAAAAAACTCTATTCTAATTCAGTTGATTTGGAAGTAACTGAAGTTGAATCGCCGGATTCACTTGTTGAACAGATTGAAAATAGAGAGCTGAGCGAAATAGTTCTTGGCGAGCTTGATCTAATGAATCTTGAATTTCGTGAAGTTTTTATTTTAGGAGAATATTCTGGACAAAGTTACAAAGAGATTGCATCGATTTTGGAAATTGATGAAGACCTTGTTAAGAGCAGGCTATATAAAGCCCGGCAAAAATTAATAAATAAAATTTCAAAACTAGTTGAGTGAATTTTTTTTGATCGTCATTGCGATGGCGATTAGCCGCCTGTCCCTTTGGGGAAGCAATCCTAGCCTTGATTACTTCACTATTCCGAGGTTGAGATTGCTTCACTCGTCCGAAGGAATCTCCCGAAGGGATTCCTTTGGAACTATTGGAGAAGACTCGTTCGCAATGACATGTTGGTCACTGTTTTGATAAATAAAAGAATACGCTTTTTTCAGTAACTCGCAATGACATTCTATATATTAAGTATTAATTATTGGGTAATAAAATGAGCGACAAACAATTATTTGAAATGATAAATCTCTACTTTGATGGCGAGCTTGATAAAAGTAAAGAAGTCATTCTCTTTTCTCTGCTTTCAGGAGATCAAAACGCGAGGGATTATTTTAAGCAGTTAAGTGTAATCAGAGATGCTGTTAACGATTCTATGGAAGATTTTCCGTCTGAATTAGAAGAAAGAATTTTAAGATCAATTGGTTCAAAAACATTAAAAAGGTCAGGATTCTACTCAAACATTAGAATCTTTTCAGCAATTTCTTATGCTGCGGCTATGATTTTACTTTTTTTAAGCGGATATCTTTTCTTTAAAGTTTCAGGTTATCAGGAGAGAGTTGATAATCTTTCCCAGCAAATGATAATTCAATCCCGCACAATAGAAATGCTTTATAACAGTTTACCAGGAATTGAAGTCCGAGCAACTTTTGATAGTGAAATAATTGTTAAACCAAAAATATGAGGTATAAAATGAAAACAAAATTAATCGTTCCGTTTTTTCTATTTGCAATCCTTTTTGGTTGTAAAGAAGAAAAGCAAATTGAAATAATTACGGATTATGACAAAATCTATCTTTCGTTAAATGAAGTAAGTGAGTCTCCACAGCTAATGAAGGGGAATGAAGATGAACTAATTAAAAATATTAATGTAGTTCTATCTTCAAATACTGAAAATGCAAAGCAAAAACTAGATTTAGATTACAACTTTATGATAAATGAATACGGAACAGTTGATAAAATTGAAATTGTAAAAAGTGATAATGAAAATGTTGATAATCTTGTGATAGCTGCAATTAAAAACTGGAAATTTAAGCCCGGTGTCAAAGATGGGAAAAGTGTAAAATCACAATACCGATGGAAATTTTATTTAGGAGATGATAAGACTGCAAAACCCATAAATGAAGGCGTATATTATGTTGCTGTTGAAGTTATGCCTGCAATAATTGGCGGTCTTTACTCTATTCAAAGCAATATTAAATATCCGGAAATTGCAAAACGTGCAGGTATAGAAGGTAAAGTTTATGTTCTTGCTTACATTGATGAAACCGGAAGTGTAGCTAATGCTCGAATAATAAGAGGTATTGGAGCAGGATGCGATGAAGCTGCTTTAGAAGCCGTGAAAGCAGTGAAGTTTACTCCCGGAAAACAACGAGGCAAACAAGTAAAAGTACAAGTTACCATACCAATTGTATTTAAACTACAGTAATTAAATTAAACCGAGACGCCTTTAATGAGCACGATGTTTAAGGCGTCTCCGCTCATTTATCTTCCTAAAATATCCGAACAAATACTCAAATCTCTTGGTGTAGAAAAGATCTATTCATATTTTTATGACTAAGTGAAAAAATCTGGCACTTTTACTTGATTCACATTACTATGTAATAAGAACGGCTAGCTTAAACTGTTAGCATTTAGGTGTTACAGATTGGCTACACAATTAAAATTAAATAATCAAAAACTTTCGGATAATTTATGAAACTATACATTAGCGTTTTCACAATTTTATTTTCTTTACTATTTATTGGTGAATCAGTATCACTTCCCCGGTTTGCATTGAGAGAGAATAGTTCTTGCATTGATTGCCACGTGAATCCAACCGGCGGAATACAACGGAATAAAAGGGGATGGTCTTATAGCAGAACCATGATGGCAATGGTTTCCCCGCGAAGCGATTTTGAAATGAGTAACAAAATCGGTGAAAACATTCAGTTCGGATTCGATGTAAGAGGACAATATCTGCTTAAAATGACAGACTCTACCAAGAAAACGGATTTTCAAAAAATGAATGCTTCATTATATACGACCATAGATTTGTCGGAAAACATATCGTTTATCGCTCGATATGATTTTATTCAAGATATCTGGGAAGGATATGGAGTAGCCCATCTTTTTCCCGGGGTATTTTATATCAAAGGGGGCACATTCTCTCCAAATTTTGGATTACGCCTTGATGATCATACTGCTTACACGAGAGGTGGAGACTTTGGATTATTATTTAGCACCGGCGTGAAACAAGGTTTAATTTATAATCCACTATATGTTGAGTCCGGCGTTGAGGTTGGTTTAAATATTTTTGATCAAGCATTTCTTACTGCAAGTGTTGGAAATCCGAGTTCCCAGCTTTTTGTTAAAGATCCTTCGTTTACTGCAAACTTAAAAATCTCTCCATCAATCAGTGATGAAGTCGGGATGTTCATAGGTGGTTCGCTTGGCATTTATAGAGATAAACAATTTTCAGGTCCACCACGATTTCAACAAATATTGCCACAAGTTAAAATGTATGGCGGATATTTCGGTTTTGGATACGATAAATTTACTCTAATGGGTGAATATGATATTGCTGACGATTATCTTGCCGGTGATATCAAATCAACTTTTTTAATGCTTGAGGCATCATACACAATTTTTAAGGGACTGGATGCTGTTTTTCGTTTTGATAAGTTTGATCCAAGTACCAAATTAGATGAGGATGCTCTTAGCAGATATATTATCGGGTTTGAATTTTCCCCTTACAGTTTTGTAGAAATTCGTCCTCAATACAGAATTCAGTCTGAGAAACCTTCTGTTATGAATAATTCGGCCTTGATACAATTTCATTTTTGGTATTAATTTTTTTTTTTGAAAAATCTCCTTGAAGTCTTTGCGAGTCTCCGCAGAAAGCGGAGACGAAGCAATCTCAGTTTTCACTGAAAGTTGAGATCACTTCATCTTAATTCCATTAGGATTCGTGATGATGATAACCTATCATGAAGCCCTCCTGAAGTGGGTTATTCTTTCCCTTGATAGACCCTATCAAATTGCTATCTTTGAAGCATGAAAATCGCTCAATTAGCTGTCATAATGACTTTGTTTTTAATTTCAAGGATAACATCTCAGGTTGATATTAATAATAAGATTATGCTTGCGCAAAGCTTTGAACAAGCCGGTGATTATGATAAAGCCATCCAGATTTTTGAAGAAATATACTATCTCCAACCTCAAAATTATATGGTGTTTGAATCGCTTAATCGTGTATATCTTCAATCTAAAAAATATGAAAATTCAGTAAAGATTATTGAGGCAAGAATAAAAATTAGCCCGCAAGATGTTAATCTTTTTGGTATGCTCGGAACAACCTATTACTTAATGAGCAATGAAAGTAAGGCTTATGAAAGCTGGGAAGATGGCTTGAGGATTTCGCCCGAGAATCAAATGCAATATCGGGTTATTGCTAATTATGCAATTCAACGAAGAGCATTTGATAAAGCCATTGATTATCTTAAAAGAGGAAAGGCAATCTCATCTAACCCCGATTTGTTTTCATACGATCTTGCAAACATTTATGCACTCACAATGCAGTTTAAGGAAGCTGCTGAAGAGTATTGCTTCATATTAAATTTGCAGCCGACTCAATTAACCGCAGTTGAAAATAGAATCTTATCTTACTCAAACAAACCCGGAGCTTTATCACAAACAATTGAAGTATTTGAAAACTGGAAAAAAGTTGATAACATAAGTTTCGATTATATGCTTGCGAAATTGTACATTGAAGCAAAATCGTTTGATAAAGCTTATTCAATTTACCTTAATATTGATGAAAGACAGCAAAACAAAGGACTGGAGCTGTACCACTTTGCTCAGATCGCATTCAATGAAGGCGAGTATTCATTAGCTTCAAAGGTTTATAAAGACATAATTAACAAGTATCCCGAATCCCAGTATTCTTCCGGTTCAAAGCTTGGTTATGCAAAAACTCTCGAAGCAATTTTAGAAAGAGA
>Ga0214473_10003500_pt1 | contig 19021 bp, 13 predicted proteins | sample RVTome_7_FD_203509 | JGI IMG/M metagenome (GOLD analysis project Ga0214473, IMG submission 203509) | Soil microbial communities from uranium-contaminated site in the Upper Colorado River Basin, Wyoming, United States - RVT98D197 | ecosystem: Environmental > Terrestrial > Soil > Contaminated >... | reverse complement strand
ACGAGATCCAAATCCAAGCTGGGATGGCCTAAAAGCAGATCGCGAACGAAACCACCAACAAGATACAAAGCCACGCCCTGGCGCTCCGCTTGCTGAGCCACGGCGCGCAGCAATGCTAAGGTTGCCGGAGGCAAGGCAGCCTTCAGAGCTTCAGCAAGATTGAGACCCGCCTCAGCAGATTTCTCTGAGACTAAAGTATCCAGCCAGATGCGGCGCGGCATGAATTAATCATAGCGTAAGATAAAAAGGTGGATTAGAGATAAGAGATGAGAGATTGGTAAATGGTAATTGGTAAATGGTAATTGGAAAATGGTAATTAGTAATTGGCTATTAGTCATTCGGGAGTGTTTGTAGACAACGGAGTGAGAGTATTGATGGCGGTGGGTGTGGGGCTACGCATGGGATTCAATTGTCCCTGCCACAGCCACCAAGCAAATAAACCAAACAACACCAATAGCGCAACCACAAAAGTAGAAGCCAAAGCCCTGCGCCAATTCAGCGGTTGAGCCAACAAAGGGGGTCGCCCCGGCGGGAGGGCAATGACAACGGCGGTCATGTTATTGGGCGTGCCTTTTTCCAGCGCAAACTGGACCAGGTCCAGAGCGACGTTTTCCAGCTCGCGGCTGCCGAGGATTTCGAGAATCTCGTGGGGCTCAAGTGCATCGCCCAAGCCATCCGTACATAGCAGCAAGCGATCATCGGGCAATAAGCGCAAGCCCTGGTTGCGGATGGCGCGGCGGCCTTCGTCGCCAGGTTTGACGACCAGGCGCAAATCCACTTCCACCGGAGTTTTAGATCCTAAATAACCACGCTGTGGATCTTCCTCAGCTTCTTTGCGAAAACGCTTGCTTTTGGGTTTAGAGACTGAAAGCTGTTCTCGCGCCGAATGTTGAGGTACATTCAATTGCTGCAAGAGTCGGCCGCGTAAAAGATAAAGACGGGAATTGCCTACGCCGGCAGTATAGAGCCTATCGGCCACCAACCAAGCGCACAGACAAGTGCTGCCCATGCCTTTCCATTCGCGACGCGATTCGGAACGCGCCAAAATAGCCTGGCTGGCCTGAATGATGGCTGCTTGCAAAATTCCAGTGGGCTGGCTGGCATCGCTCTGGGCGACGCGGCGGGCGATCGTCTCCACCGCCAGTTCGGCAGCCACCTCCCCAGCGCGGTGCACACCAAGGCCATCGGCCACGATGGCGAACATGGCCGCGCCTTCATTATTTTCCCCCAAGCTAAAGGCTTCCAGGCGATAACGATCCTCGTTGTGTTTGGCGCCCTTACCCGGATCGGATGCAGTAGAAACACGGAGGGGTGTTTCCTCAGCGGGGATCATTCAGAGGGACTTGAGGCAGCTGAACCGTTTGAGGAAATGTTGAGCAAAAAGCGGAAAGGGACGCGACCGATGTGAACCAAGTCGCCATCCTGCAGGTGGCTGCCTCCCGCAGAAAGCGGCGCATAGTTCACCCATGTACCCGCCTCAGAGCCCAGGTCGGAAAGATGATATTCGCCATCCTCGCGCCGGCTAAGGCGGGCGTGTTGGGCCGCCACCGAATCATCCTTTAGGATCAGATCACAGGAGCGGTCAGCGCCAATGAGCAGGTCGCCATATTCAAGAGGAAGCATGGGCGCGGGATGATTAGGATCCTGCATAGTAAGGCTTTGCAGGTAAGCCGGCGCCCGAATGTCTTCAGCTGGCTGAAGAGACTTCGAAAATGCGAATGGCTTTGCTGCGGCTGAGGACTGCTCGGCTTCAGATGAAGGAAGCGGCGAATCAAGCAAAGGATCGGAAGGGCGAGGAACGGGACGACTGCGTTTAAGTATCTTGCTAAAAGCTAACTGAGATGGATTTATCCGCCCAGAAAGCACCATCACCAGCAAAAAAGCCCCGGCGGCGATCAGCAATACTGCAAAAGCAAGGGCGGGCGCCCCGCGGGCCAAAAGTACCTGGAACCAACTGGGAGGCGCCTGGACTGAAATCTGAACCGGAAAATCAATGCTCGAACCGATCAAGTCCAATTCGTCCTCTGCTTCCACGCGCAGGGAAACTTGCGCGCTGAGGGTATATCCACTTAAGTCCCAGGCAAAATGGGTAAAAGGCGCGGAGCTGTTTTCGGCAACGGGTTCTTCATTGACGTAGAGCGTGGTGCGAACCAGGTTGCGTTCAAAATTATCCGGGAATTGGACTTCAATATCAATGGGTTGGCTAAAAGGCGCCAATTGCCGCGGGTCTTCTTGGGATGGGCCGCGCTGAATTTGCGTGGGAGGAGAAACCAAGATGGGAGAGGGGGCGAGCAAATCGAGGGTGAATGCGTAGGGTTGTGAGGAAACAGTGGCGCCCTCACGCTGCAGTTGCACCACGACCCCGTGCTCCCCAGCTGTGCGCAGCTGAGAAGCGTATTGAAAAAAATACGCGCTGCGTAAAGGATCAAAATAATCTTCGGGTTCAGGAAAAATTTCGGTTCCGGAAAAGTTAAACATCTGGCCGCCGCTGGCTTGCGCGAGGGCTTGCAAGGACTGCGCCGCCGGGGAACTGAAATTGGATGCCGAATCCAATTGCCAAATAAAAAGCTGAATGCCTTGTTCAATAAGAGTTGTTTGCCATTCAGGAAGGGCAGCCAACGACTCCGAGCGTGGAGTGGCCGTGATCCACCAGATGGCGGTGCCCATGCCAGGTTCGGGCGGAGGCTGGGCGGCCAAATCCAGCGCCTGGGGCAGAGTCTCTATATTCACCACCTGTGGGCTGAGATTGGGCTGGTAAGTATCCAGAGTGGCGAGCCAATCCCCGGCCAATGAATCGCGCGCTAGAACCCCTTCCGGAGCGACCAAGCTTAATAACGTGTCGCTGGTGGAAGAAAGCACGGCAGTCCAAGCCTGAATAGCTTGCTTCACATAATCGAAACGAGTCAACCCTTGAGAATCGTGAATGGCAAAGCTCTCGGCCGGATTGAGCACCAAGATGACGCGCAAGCCGGGCTGGGCGGTGCGCAATTGCTGAACGGGTTGGGGCGCACCATCTTCTATTACCTGCAAATCGTCGGGAACCAAGTCGATAATACGCGCTCCGGTGGCATCGCGCGCGTCTAGATAGCCGGTCACCTGAGGAAAAGTTTCGATAGACAGATAGCGCAGGAAGAGTTTTGCACCTGCTTGAGCGCGAGCGCCCTGGGGAAGCAGCACCAGGTAAAGTGTAAACAGGAGAAAAATCCGTTTCACGGCGGCGATTCTAGCATATGGGATTGGGCATTTTCGCCATGCTCAAAATGGTAAGATGACCTGAAAAATTTCTGCGATGCGCTTTCTCCACAGTTTGCTTATCATCCCTAAAACCCTGCGCCAACTGGGCTTCAGGCCGTTGCTTTTCTATGCGGGGTACCAATTTAAATTGCGCAGCGGGCTGCTTCGTTTGCAAACTCCGGCAAAAGTCCAAAAGAAACTAAATGAAACTATTCAAATTCTAAAAGTTGTTAAACCCGCGTCACGCAAAGAGTTTGAAAAGGTCTTGGGAAAACAAGAGTTCCATTTGTTTGTAGAGGCCGATGAGATCCTGGATGGAAAGGTGCGTTTATTCGGCGCGGAAGCGCGCCCGCTGGATCTGAACCCTAGGGGCCGATTGAAACATTGGACGAGCTATCACAACCGCATGCCGAATGGAGAGGATATTAAGCCGATTTGGGAATTGGGAAGATTCGGCTGGGCCACCATATTGGCAAGGGCTTATTGGTTGAGAGGGGATGAAAGGTATGCGGAAGGCTTTTGGCAGCTAACAGAGCGCTTCTTTGCCGCCAATCCGGTGAACATGGGCCCGCAGTGGTCATCCGGCCAAGAAGTGGCGCTGCGGCTGATCGCGCTCGGCTTTTGCACCAGCCTCGTGGCGGATTCAATCCACAGCACCACAGAGCGGAAAGCGAGCTTAGCGGCAAGGTTGGCCGCTCACGCCGAACGCATTCCATCCACTTTGCTTTACGCACGCGCTCAAAACAACAATCATCTGCTCAGCGAAGGGCTGGGCCTTTACACTGCGGCGGCACTGCTGCCTCAGCATCGCAAAGCCGCGGAATGGCAGCGCGTTGGGCGAAGATTTTTTGTTGAAGGGCTGATGGCGCAGATCGGCGAGGATGGGAGCTACGTGCAACAGAGTACGAACTATCACCGGCTGATGCTGCAATTGGGAGTGTGGGCCGTGATCGTGGCAGACGTTTTGGGTGAGACTTGGCCGAAGCCCATGTTGGAGAAATTGGCCAAGGCAACCAATTGGCTGACGTCTTTATTAGACGAAGACAGCGGCCAAACACCCAACCTGGGCCCCAACGATGGGGCTTACATTCTGCCGCTGAGCGTGCTGCCTTTTGAAGATTACCGCCCGATATTGCAAGCTGCCTCGCTGAACTTTTTGGGCAGTCCTGCATTAAAAGCAGGAATTTGGGATGAGATGGCCTTGTGGTTCGGGCAAGCTAAAACGAAGAAGGCAAGGGAACCACGCGGTGCGGCGAACCAAGTTTTACGCCTCGAGGGAAAAAATTCCTGGGCTTATTTCAGAGTGGCGCATTTTGATCAACGCCCCGGCCATGCCGACCAGCTGCACGTTGATCTGTGGTGGCGCGGTCTGAACATTGCCCAGGATGCGGGCAGCTACCTCTACACCGCAGCGCCGCCCTGGGACAATGCCCTAGCCAGCACGCGCGTACATAATACGGTGACTGTGAACAGCAAAGAGCAAATGAAGCGCGCCGGGCGTTTCCTTTGGCTGGATTGGGCGCAGGGAAAAGTCTTGGCTACCCGGCGGACCAGAAATGGGAAACTGGTCAGCGCCAAGGCAAGCCATGATAGTTATCAGCGCCTGGGCGCCATCCACCAACGCGAGGTGAGCACGGAAGCGTTGCGCTGGGTGGTCACAGATCATTTGTTACAGGTTGGCAAAACCGCAAAAACTTTACGGGCACGCCTGCATTGGCTATTGCCGGATTGGCCGTGGCAGGTGGACACACAGGAATTGCGAATTAAGTCGCCCAAGGGCAGCGTGGAAATATCCATCGGGGTCAGTGGGGGGGACAACTATGAACTGCAAGTCGTGCGCGCCGGGGAACTGCTGCACGGCTCGGGTCCGGCCGAGGCGATCCTGGGCTGGGCCTCGCCCACGTACGTAGTAAAGGTGCCTGCGCTTTCATTTATCGTTGATCTGCAAGGAAAACCGCCGCTGACCATCACGAGCACATTCACGCTGCCCGGGTAGGCATGGCAAAAAAAAGCTGGCACATCTTGTTGATCCACCAGGCCTTTGTGGGCTTAGAAGAGGCGGGCGGCACTCGCCACTACGAATTCGCGCAACATTTAGCGGAGCGCGGACACAAGGTAACGGTGATCGCCAGCCCGGTAAGTTACCTTACTGGACAAAATACTTCCAGCAAAGGAACGAGCGGACAAATACCGAATTTGACCGTCTTGCGTGCAAGCGCGCTGGGCGGTTACCACCGCAGTTTTTTCTTTCGGCTGATCAACTTCTTAAGCTTTAGTATTAGCTCTTTCTTTTTGGGAGCGCGGGTGCGCCATGTGGATCTGGTATGGGGAACTTCCCCACCCATCTTTCAAGCGGCAAGCGCTTGGGCTTTGGCGCGGATCAAGCGCGTCCCCTTTCTATTCGAAGTACGCGATCTCTGGCCTGCGTTTGCCGTAGCGGTCGGTATTTTGCGCAGCCAGCCGTTGATCGCCGCCACTGAATGGCTAGAGCGTTTCCTCTATCGCCGCGCCGACCAGCTTGTGTTGAATTCTCCCGGCTTTTTGCAACACGTGCGGGCGCGCGGCGGCCGCCAAATCAGCATTGTTCCCAATGGGGCCGACGCGAGCATGTTTAATCCCGAAGCTAATGGAGCTGCTTTTCGCAAAGCGCACCACCTCGAGAATCACTTCGTTGTTCTATATGCGGGAGCACACGGGATTTCCAACGATCTGGGAGTGGTGCTGGAAGCGGCAAACCTAATGAAAGAAGATAAGCAAATCGCGTTTGTGTTCGTGGGGGACGGAAAAGAAAAGCCCAGACTGCAAAGCCAGGCAGTGCAAATGAACATGGAGAATGCACATTTCCTGCCACCCTTGCCTAAGGCGCAGATGGCCGAAGCCCTGGCCGCGGCGGATGCTTGCCTGGCCATCCTCAAGCCGATCGAACTTTACGCTACGGTTTACCCTAATAAGGTCTTCGATTACATGGCCGCCGGGCGCCCGGTGCTGCTGGCAATTGACGGCGTGATGCGCGAGGTGATAGAAAGCGCGGGAGCAGGGATATTTGTCCCACCGGGGGATGCGAGCGCGCTGGCAAATGCGATCCGTAAATTGGCAGATGATCCTGTCGCGGCGCGGCGAATGGGTAAAGCCGGGCGCGCATATTTAGAGAAGCATTTTGATCGCGCCGAGCTGGCTAACCAAATGGAAAAAGTAATTCTGGAAACGGCGCAAAAGAAGCAGGGTTGAGCCGCACTATAATTCTTCAATGGCGAAAAAAAGCAAAAGCATTGACCTGAGCGAGAGCGAACTGCGGCGAATGCTGCTCGAACAGCGGCGCGCAGACCGGCAGCGCCGCTTAGACGCTTTCAAACGCAGCGGTGAATTACTGGCAACCGATGCTGAACCGGCCGAACCGCGCGAGGGCGATCCCTTTGGCACACCTCGCGTGCATGCTGACCCAACCCTCAAACTGGACTCGCCTAATGCGGCTCGTTTTCGCCGTATCGCCGATCGTTTGCTATTAGGGGTGGAATTCCTGGCCGTGCTCGGGCTGGGATATATTTTCTTCAATGGGTTGAGTCTTCTCAGTATCCTTAACCAAGAAGTCGTTGCCGCATTTGCAGCCGTATCCTCACCCACGCCCACACCTTTTATTGGGGCGGTGGTATTGCCCTCCGGCCATACCCCGCCGAACGAAGCCGGCGGAGCGCAACCTAATGAGGCCGAGATCCCCGAACATCTGCGGCCATTGGTGCAGGCGTATACAGCTGCCATCGAAATCCCCACACCGGGACCGGAACAGGCCCTGGGCATCAAGATCGCGGCGATTGGGGTGAGTGCGCCAATTGTGCAGGGAGATGGCTGGGAGGAACTAAAACGCGGCGTGGGGCAACATATCGGCAGCGCCAACCCAGGAGAGAACGGCAATGTCGTCCTCACCGGCCATGACGATGTTTACGGAGAAGTTTTTCGAAGGTTGGATCAGTTAAAGCCAGGCGACGAGATTACTGTTTTCACCACTACGAGCAGCTACGTTTATTTGGTAACTGAAACCATGATCGTGGCCCCCACCTACGTGCAGGTGATGGATCCCACGCCAGACGCCACATTAACCCTGATCAGCTGTTATCCTTATTTGATTAACTCCCACAGGATCGCGGTGTTGGCTGAACTGCAAGTAAATTAGTCAGGGCACGAAGCGCCACAAGGGCAATTCGTTATCGGCGAAGACATACACTGCGAATGGAGCTAAATGCCCTGCCAGCATCGGGGCATAGGGATTGGTTTCGGTAAGGATGTATTCATTGCCAAAGATGTAATCCACGCCCAAATCAGCTAAAAATTGCGCTGCTTTCCCCTCCTTCAAAGCTAAGAAATAATCGTAACTATTCATCAAGCCATCCATATTCACAATGGTGCGGTCTTGAATGAAATAAGCCAGGTTGCCCGCCCCGGTGATGGCGATGCGTGCACCCTGTTCGGTGTGCGCCGCCAACCAGGCGGACCGGTGCAGATAATAGTGATTGCTGCCATCCCCTGGGGCACGGATGGCACTATGGATATAGTTCAAAAAAACCACACTCAACACGGCAACCAATGCAAGGCTGGTTTTTGCAAACCAGCGCCTCATCGTTTTGGGCCAATTGTCTTTGGCCCAAAGAACCGAAGCTTCCAACAACAGAGAAAGCGCGAGCAACAAAAAGAGCATCTCCGCCACCCAATACCAGGGTTGCTGGGCAACCGAGCCACTGACCTTGTAATAGGCAATTTGGGCAAAGCAGCCCAAGAAAAAGGGCAGCAAGCCCAAACCACGAACACTTTTATTAAAAAATTGGCGCTGCTTGAAAATCAACACAGAAAAGAGAATGGCCAACATAGCGCCCGAGGCGAGCAGCACCACTCGGCGCGCAACCAAAGTTACGCCCTGACCAAAGGCGGCAAGCAACCATTCCGCAGCGGCATAAAACGGGGCAGTGAAGAGCGACCATGGACCCAGTTCAGGATCATCGGTGACGAACTGACCAAAAAACGCGGATGCGTGGCGCACGGGAAAGCCATAGACCGTATTGCGCAGAGTGCCCCACCACACTTTAATCTGTCCACTCACTGGCGTTGGAGTACCAAAGGCTAATTGGTTCCAGACTAAGTAAAGAAGCATGAACAACGCAATTGGACCCAAAAAAGCCAGAGCAGTAGTGAAGCGCCATATCCATTGGCCAGCGCGAGGATTCTTTTTTTCTCTGGGTCGCTGCCAAAGGCGCAACCAAAGCCAAAGGCCGCCAAAAGACACCAAGAACACATTATCCAAGCGACTGAGGATGGCCAGCGTCCCTAGGCAACCCAGGCCGGCCAATCTACGCAAAATCATTTGCCGGTCTGATGAAGGTGAAAAGGCAACCAGTGCGTACCAAAAAAGTAGGATGCACAAGGCATTCAGCCCCGCTTCGACGCCGGCATGCAGGGTGATGACGTGGATGCGCGGCAAGATGATCCAGAGCAGGCCAACAAGGGCTGCAACTTCCGTAGAGGTGTAGCGGCTTACGATGCGGTAAAGCAAGATGGCTGTGCCTGCGCTGAGCAGCGCGGAAAGAATGACGAGCAGACGCAAGGGGAGCAGCAAATTCAATTGGGCGAAGGCAAACAGGGGAGTAATTAGAAACAACCAGAGTGGATGAAAACCGTTAGTGGGGTTGAGCCCGTCGAAAGTAAAGCCTTGGCCCGCGGCCAGATTGCGGGCCACTTGAAAATAATAAAAGCCGTCATCTGAACTGTACCAATCCAGTATAGTGTTTGGATTACTGAGGCTGATGACCAGATGAGGAAGCAGAGCCAAGAGTAAAAAAAAGATCTCTACTTTATAAGGCTTCAGACGCGCGAACACAGATTCCTCGGGGCACAGAAAAGTATAAACGAAGGCCGCGGCGCTTGTGAGAAGCAAATAGCCATGTTAGACTGCGGTTGCCTCCCAGGAGGCGCAATGCTAGCCGGCAATTATCATATGTATCCCGTGCAACGCACGTGGCTAGTGTACGCCTTGTGACTCTTCGCTAATCCCAGCAGTTGAAACGAAACCGGCCACAGGCAACCCTGTGGCCGTAACGCGCGGGCTAGCTGCCATGTGGCGTTTCCCCAACTTGCAACTAGGAGTTCTTTTGAAAAAACTTGACGCATCTTTCGTTTTTCTGCTGGCTGATTTTGTGACCGGCTTCGCTACCAGGCTGATGTTCACAACTTACGTTATTTACCGCGTCCAGGTCGTGGGGCTAAATCCCCTGCAGCTGGTGCTTTTGGGCACCGTTTTGGAGAGCACGATCTTCGTTTTCGAAATACCAACCGGAGTGGTTGCCGACATTTACAGCCGGCGGATTTCTACCATACTCGGCATGTTTCTAATCGGCATCGGGCACGCCATTGAGGGCATCGCGCCGATATTCTGGGTGTTACTTATTTCCAATTTCATTTGGGGCTTAGGCACTACGTTCATTAGCGGCGCCTTTATGGCCTGGATCACGGATGAAATCGGTCTCAAAAAGGTGGGCAAAGTCTTTCTGCGCGGCGACCAACTCAGTTTGCTCGGAAATCTAATGGCGATCCCTTTGGCAGTAATTATTTCGGCTAGATCACTGGCCTGGCCCTTCTTAATCGGAGGAGCCCTCTTGGTGACGCTGGGCATCTTTTTGGCGCTATTTATGCCAGAGCAAGGTTTCAAGCCAGTTCCTAAGGATGAACGCCAGGGTTGGCGAACGATGTTCAATACATTCAAGGCCAGCATCGATTTGGCGCGCGTTCGGCCCATGCTAATCACCTTTGCAGCCATCGGTCTTTTTGTAGGGCTATATAGCGAGGCTTGGGACCGGCTTGCGCAACCCTATCTACTGGAAAATTTCGCCTTTCCCAGTTTGAACGGGTTCGAGTTCACCACCATTCAATGGTTTGGAATTCTCAACGTAGCTTTCATCTTGGTGGGAATCGCTTCAAACGAGATCGCCAAGCGCACAGTGAATACAACGCGCAGTGTGACACTATTGCGCAGCTTGCAAGCGATCTACGCGGGCATGGTGGCGGCGATGCTTTTCTTTGCTTTCACCGGCCAGTTCTATTTGGCGGTAGGCGCCATGATGCTGTTCAACGGGTTGCGCAGCGTTAGTTTTCCGCTCACCAATACGTGGATCAACCAGCAGATCGATTCGAAAGTGCGCGCTACCGTACTCTCGATGACGGGACAGATCGACGCATTAGGCGAGTTGAGCGGAGGCCCGATCCTTGGCACCATTGGGCGATTGCGCTCGCTGCGGGCGGCGTTGGTGACCTCGGCGCTGATCCTTTCTCCTACGGTACCGCTTTACCAAAGGATCGCAAAAACAAGCAAAAAATAAGATAGTCGGCACAACGGCCGTCTATCTTATTTTTGCATCTTTAGGGAAGTATTCTATTTAAGGAAAGGTCGGAGAATACCAGCGCGCCCGCCAAATTCCAGACCCAGGATCCGGTTCCCAGAATTCCGAGGCAGTGTGCATCATATGAATCCATAGGCCACCGGGTTTGAGGGGAAAGGGATTGCCATCTGCATTTACAAAGCGGATGGGGCGCAGCCGGCCAGTCTCCTTCTCGTAGGGCCCGTTGACCGTGCTCCAAAAGATGTCATACACTTTTCCATCGCGGAACAATTTGGCCTCACCGGTATTAAAACCAAAATTGGCATCAAAGATCGTGCCTTCGTGATTTAGCTGTACGTGGGGCACAAACAAAAGAATGATGTTTTCGAAGCCAAGTGGCTCACCGGTGATGCGATCCGTACTCGCTTCCAGAACATCAGGGGCAAGGTAGGTGTTCTGAAAACGCATGTAGGCGCCGGTTTCAGAATCGAATTGCCACTGGGTCTGGTTGTTAATGTTGTAGAACATGTTTAGTGTTTGTGCCGGCGTCCCACCCGGAAGGGTTGACGGGTCAAATAAATTGCCGGTGAGGTTAGGCGGTCCATAGCGTCCAACGTTCTGTTCAGCAATGCTCTTCAAGCGAGCAATGTCCACTCCCGCTGAGCCGATATCATGGGGGTCTGCCACAATTGCCGAAGCACATTGGACGAGATGTTGCTTCACGACTGGATCGGCGCCCTCAATAATGTTGCACGCTTCGAAGAACTTGCGCCAAGTTTCAAAAACGATGCGGCCGGAACGGATGCCGGAAACACGCAGCGATTGGCGCACGCCAATGTCTAAGTTGGAAATTGAATTTTTGTCTTCGGAAAGAGTGAAAAAATCCGTGTAGCCAGAGTTGGGATCAGCATCACTATCAACACTTTCTTCTCCCTTATTTGGCTGCACAATCGTATAGTTTTCCGTAAGAGCGCCGGGCAATTTGAACTGAAGCCGATAGCTGACCCCGAATTGCGGCTCAAAAATAAGAAAGTACTTTCCGCCCGCATCCGTCATTGTGCTAGTGACTTCTTCGGATCCGAGAAACAGGGTGACCGTAACGTTGGGCAAGCCGGGTTCGCCTTCATCTTGCATAGAATTGCCGTTGGCGTCGTACCAGGCGGCGTCGCTGATGACATATTGGCCATCGTTAAGTTGCGGCAATTCGCCCCCCGGTCCTTGGGCCTTTAGCGGGGCTAATTCGGGATAGCAGCCGTAGAACATGGCGTATAAGCGAGTTTCGCCTTGCCCAATCCACCATTCCGTCACCCAAGCCGCCCAGGAAAGCCCAGTGCGGGGACGAGGGGGCCCAGGCGGGAACTGGGATATGGAAATGCCTACAACTGCCCAATCCACTGCTTCCGGAACGCAGAGTGGCTGGCCGGTGAGGGAGTTGTAACCCGAGGGGAATTCATCCGGACCAACAACTTGATCTTGCGCCGACTGTCCTGGAGCGGGGGCTGGGTTGGGTGGGATTGCCGAAACACTTTCTTTATCGTCAGCCGCCATGCTTAATAACGTTGATTCAGTTGCTTCTATTTTGTTTTCATTTTCATTGCCTGAACGTGAAAATCCAATGTACGCAACCGCAGCAACAAGCGCAATAAGAAGCACGTAACCTAGAAGGCTCGCGCCTTTTTCTCGAATCCAAAACATATTATTCGTCTTCTTTCTCATAAATTAAGACCAATATCATACCCATTCCGTTGTTCAAAAAAATTCTTCTTACAAAAGTGTATGCAAAATAGTCAAATACCGAATCATCAATATTTCCTAGAAGCCTTCCACCTCACTAAAAGAGTGTAAGGGTGGCGAAGGGCCTTCTATAAATAGAGGCGAGGGCAGCGGTATAATACGCGGCGCAGGAGAAAGATGGCCAGGGATTTCTTCAAGTCACGAACAACCCTCACAGTTCAAAAAGAAAAGTACATCATCTACAGCCTAAGAAAGCTGGAAACGAGCGGCCTTACCCAATTAGACCGGCTGCCATTCTCTATTCGCATCCTGCTGGAAGCCGCGCTACGCAACTGCAACAATGTGGATATTTTTGAAGAAGACGTGCGCAATTTGGCCGGCTGGCAGCCGCGCATGGAAAAGCGCCCGGCGATGCGATTCAAGCCCGGGCGGGTTCTTTTGCAGGACTTTACCGGGGTGCCCACGATCGTGGACCTGGCCGCCATGCGCTCGGCGGTGGCGCGCCTGGGCGGCGACCCGAAGAAGATCAATCCGCAAGTGCCCGTGGACCTGGTGATCGACCATTCGGTGCAGGTGGATTTTTTCGCCAGCCCAGACGCGCTGCAACGCAACGCCGAGATCGAGTTCATGCGCAACCGAGAGCGCTACGAGTTCCTGCATTGGGGGCAGCAAGCCTTTGACAATTTCCGGGTGGTGCCGCCCAGCACGGGCATTGTGCATCAGGTGAATTTGGAATTCCTGGGCAAAGTGGTGATGACGCGTAAAGAAGGTGATGACCTGTTGGCTTTCCCGGACACGTTGGTGGGCACCGATTCGCACACCACGATGATCAACGGCATGGGCGTGGTGGGCTGGGGTGCGGGCGGCATCGAAGCCGAAGCCGCCATGCTGGGCCGCGCCATCGATATGCTCACCCCCGACGTAGTGGGTTTCAAGTTGCACGGCCGATTGAAAGAAGGGGTGACTCCCACCGATTTGACCCTGACCATCACACAGATATTGCGCAAGAAGGGCGTGGTAAATAAATTCGTGGAGTTTTATGGGCCTGGGTTGGATTCGATAAGCCTGGCGGACCGCGCCATGATCGGCAACATGTCGCCAGAGAACGGCGCCACGATCACATTTTTCCCGGTGGATGAGGAAACGCTGCGGTATTTGCGCCTGACTGCACGGCCAGAAAAGCAAATTGATTTAGTAGAAGCTTATAGCAAAGAACAGAAACTATTCCGCGATGGACATACGCCCGATCCTGAGTTCACCGAAACCCTCGAACTCGATCTGGATAGCGTTGTGCCCAGCCTCGCTGGACCCAAGCGCCCGCAGGATCGCGTGCCTCTCGACCAAATGAGAGAAACTTTCCAAAAGGCCTTGTTATCGCCCAAGAGCGAACGCGGCTTTGCCCTGGGCGCGGATGAGCTGGACAAGAAAGTCAGCTTTGGCACTAACGGGGCAAAGGCGGAGATGGGCCACGGCGCGCTGGTGATTGCGGCGATCACTTCGTGCACGAACACTTCGAACCCATCCGTAATGCTAGGCGCTGGTTTGTTGGCCAAGAAGGCTGTGGAACGCGGCCTAAAGGTCAAGCCCTACGTTAAGACCAGCCTGGCACCTGGTTCGCGTGTGGTGACCGAATATTTAGAAAAAGCCGGGCTGATGGAGTCCCTTTCTGCATTGGGCTTCAACCTGGTGGGCTATGGCTGCACCACTTGCATCGGTAATTCCGGCCCGCTGGCCGGCGAAGTGGTGAAGGCAGTTACGGGCGGAGATTTGGTGGCCGCGGCGGTGCTTTCAGGCAACCGCAATTTTGAGGGACGCATCCACCCATACGCGTTAGCCAACTATTTGGCCTCCCCGCCGCTGGTAGTGGCGTACGCGTTGGCTGGGACGGTAGATATCGACTTGACCCACGAACCCTTAGGCATCGGCAAAAAAGGTGAGCCTGTTTATCTCAAAGATATTTGGCCAAGCCGCGAAGAGGTGCGCACAGCCATCGAGGCCAACGTAAAACCGGAAATGTTTGCCGAACGCTATTCGAACGTATTCAGCGGAAATGAGACCTGGAACAATATCTCGGCTCACGGCAGTGAGCTTTATGAGTGGGACCCCCAATCTACGTATATCCAAGAACCGCCCTTCTTTGAAGATCTGACCCGCGAACCAAAGCCGCTGCAAGACATCCACGGGGCCCGGGTCTTAGTCAGCCTGGGTGATTCGGTCACCACGGATCACATTTCCCCTGCCGGAGCCATCCCGGCGGATAGCCCGGCCGGAAAATTTTTGCTGGAGCACGGCGTGACTGTGCCCAATTTCAATTCTTATGGCTCGCGGCGCGGCAATGACCGGGTACTCACCCGCGGCACCTTTGGCAATATCCGCCTGAAGAATTTATTGCTAACCGGCGTAGAAGGCGGATACACCGCGCATCTGCCGGATGGCCAGCAAATGAGCATTTACGAGGCCTCATTGAAATACAAGAGCGAAGACGTGCCGCTGATCGTGTTGGCCGGCAGAGACTATGGAGCCGGTTCTAGCCGCGATTGGGCAGCTAAAGGCCCACTATTGCTGGGCGTGAAGGCAGTTATCGCCGAGTCTTATGAGCGCATTCACCGCACGAATTTATTGGGCATGGGCATCTTACCGCTGCAATACAAAGCAGGCGAGACGGCGAAGAGCCTGGGCCTGGATGGGCGTGAAACTTTTGAAATTGAAGGAATTGTCCAAGGCACAAAGCCCAACGCCGAAATCAAAGTCCGAGTGTTGAGCACGGATGGAAAAGAGACCACCTTTTGGGTGAACACGCGGCTAGATACGCCAATGGACGTAGAAGTCTACAAGCAAGGGGGAATCTTACAAGCAGTATTGAGAGAGCTGATTTAGTTTTAGAATCTGCTAAAGAACAAAGTGCTTTAAGAATTTCCTTCGCGCAAAACCACCTTCTCGTTTTTTCCAGCTACATAATTCATTGGACCCTGGGGCACATGCGGGTCAATGACCAGGTCGCCAGAATCCATTGCCTCCCAGAGCGTCTGGAAGGGCACTTTGCCGGCCTGCCATTTTTCGGCCATCACCACGCCGTGGCCGGGCAAAACCGTAAAGGCGATCTGTCGCGGGTCTGTGGGGTTGCGCAAACTTTCGGCCCGACTGAAAGCGGCCTTGATGCCGCGTGCCTGGGCCTCTGTGGCGCATGAAACCAAATAATGATAATAAGGCGGATCGAGAGGGACATATTCCACTAACTTGGGATTGAAACCCTTCACCCCGCGGTGACCATGCAGCTTGGAGCGGATGACGGGCACTTCTGCTTTTACGCCACCCACACTTTCGTGCTCGATGCGCGGCAACAGGCTGTCCATATCCATCATTTCAACGGCTTCTGAGGATGGGGGATCATTGCGCTTGCCCTCCACATGGCGCACCTGAGCGCCCAAGCCGTCCGGGCGCACACCCACGATGACGGCCAGGTCATCATCAGTGACATTGCCTTTGTCCACGGGGCGGGCGCTGCCCGTGATGGTGGCAATCAACGCGCCAATACGCGCATCCCAAGTGCCAAAGCAGCCCTCGCTATATTGGCTGGCCACGGCCTCATTCACCGCGGGGACGGCAACTAAATCTTCAATGCGGACCATTTCCGTAAAAAAGTTGCGCTTGCCTAGTTCCAGTCCGGCGCGGTGCATGGCTTCGGGCGTGCTCATGCTCTGCCAAATTTCGCGTTCTACAAGAGGCTGAATCAATTCGTGATCGGTGACTTCCTGGGTGCTCTCCGTAGTGACCACGCGCAAGGCGATATCCGTGTAGAAAGCTTCGCGGTTCGTGGCTTCACTGGCCGGAAACGCCCCGACCAAATCAAAGTGATAGACCTTCTCAGGATGTTCATCACCCACCACCAATAGCACGCGAATACTCTTGGCTTGAGCCTGGAGCATGCGCTGCAAGGCCATGATGGGCCCGCCGCGAATACCTTGTTCGATCAGAACCCGGTGCGCAGATGAAGAAAGTCCTTCAAAGTGAAAATCTTCAGGTTGAGGGGGTTGCTTGGCCAGAGCCTCTTCGAAATGTTTCATGAATTTATCAAACTGCTCACGCGTCATATGAACCAGTGTGTAAATGACAGGGGATTGCTTCAAGCCAAAGAGGCGGCGGGCGGAAAATATCAGGGCCTTGCGCCAAGGGATCGGTTCGCCAAACGGAGCCGTAGTGAAGAGCACATCGGTATTTTCGGTTGGAGTATCCACTACCTGATGACCAAGCTGGCGAAAGCGTTCGAGCAAGCCATCGATCACTTCTTCGAGCATGGCAGACATGGGACCAGGCACAAAAGAAACCTCGATACGCCGCAACCAGGCATGTGTGGGGTTTGCTACCTTCAGAGCTTCTTGCGGAACTTGCATGAAAAACCTCGCTTTGGAACTGTTAAGTATAATACACTGGAAAAGTTACTGTTAAATCCCCAAGAAGTCCCTTTGCCAACTTCCTTTAGGCCCTTATGCATATCCTAGTTACCAACGATGATGGCGTCACCCATCCGGGCCTGCTTGCCTTAGTGAGCTCAGTAAAAGGTTTGAAGCTTGGGGATGTGACCGTGCTGGCCCCAGACCACAACTGGTCGGCCTCCGGCCATGTGAAGACCTTACACCGCCCTTTGCGCGTGCGCCCCACTCAACTGCCGGATGGTACGCCGGCCTTTATGAGCGACGGCGCACCATCCGATTGCGTGGCGTTGGCAGTGCTGGGGTACATCGATAAAAAAGTGGATCTGGTAGTTTCCGGCATCAATCCTTATGCAAACATTGGAGATGATGTGACCTATTCGGGAACCGTCACTGCTGCGATGGAAGCAGCCGTGAGCGGTTTGCCCGGCATTGCGATCTCCATGGATTCGCCAGTCAACGTGCAAGGTGAAAAAGATTATGGCGCCGCGGCGGCATTTGCCGGGCGTATCGTAGCGCGGGTGGCCGAGGAAGACCTTCCGCGCAACACCTTACTCAATGTTAACGTGCCCTATTTGCCGCTGGAAAAAATTCGCGGCATCCGCGTCACCCGCCTGGGCCTGCGGGTGTACCGCGATGAATTGGTGCGCCGCGACGATCCCCAGGGCAATCCATATTATTGGATTGGCGGGGAGGCGCCCACTGGCGTTCCTGAAGAGGGCACCGATGTGGGTGCGTTGCACGACGGTTTTGTTTCCGTGACACCTTTGCACATGGACATGACCGCCTATAACTTAATGCCAGAAATCTCGGCGTGGAAGTGGGATGGGATTAAAGATTGAGATTAGAGACTGGAGATTGGTTATTGATGGTTGCTTGTAATTAGCGCTCGTCGAAAAGTTTTGATAAATGATTAATAAAAAGAATCGGGCAATAAATGATAAAATACGTTTCGGCTGCGCATTTTTGCGACAGCAAAAGGAAATGAAGAGGAGAACATGGAAGTTTTAAGTGGAATCTTTTCAGCCTTTGGTCTTTCGGCCAGCGCCGGCCTAAACGCCTACATCCCGCTGCTGGTGGTAGCCCTTCTGGGTCGCTACACCAATTTGATCAACTTAGAAGCACCCTGGGATACGCTAACCAGCGGATGGATCATCGCCGTACTGGTCGTCCTTTCGACGATCGAATTTTTCGCCGACAAGGTGCCCATCGTCAACCATCTCAATGATGGCGTCCAGACCTTTGTGCGCCCGGTTGCGGGTGCGATTGCCTTCGCAGCCAGCGCGCATGTGATCACCGATATCAATCCGGTGATCGCACTCGCGGCTGGTTTGCTCATCGCCGGCAGCGTGCACGCCGTCAAAGCAGGCGCCCTGCGCCCGGCTGTCACCGGCACCACCGCGGGGGTGGGCAATGTGGCTGTGAGCGTAGCCGAAGACGCCGTTTCTGTTGTGGTTTCACTCTTTTCGGTGGTGATCCCTATCGTAGTTGGCCTGGTGCTGGTACCCTTCACGGCCTGGGTTATCTGGATGCTCTGGCGGCGCGCTAACCGTGTGCCTGCCCAAGGCAACCAGGCAAGCTAAGGAGCGTCATGACTGTAAAGGGCACATCTGGCAAAGGCTACGGAAAGCAGCGGTCGGCGGCAGCAGCCAAATCGAGCGCGACGCCAGTGAGTGAAAGTCCTCAGGCGCCTAGGAGCGTCTCCGGCAAGGCGGGCGCAGGAAAAAGCGGGGGAGGCAGCCGTCGCAGATTTGGGATCGCGGGTTGCATCATTTTGCTCGTGGTTCTGTGTTGCATTGCCAGCCTGGTGTTCGCCTATTACACGGGCGATTCCATCCTAGAGTTTTGGCGAAACATTCAACTCCAATAGATACTTAGACAAGTATAAAAAAAACCCGTAAAGGATCTTTACGGGTTTTTTTATTTTGCAAACTTTTGGCGGAAGTGTCTTTGCAGCACTGCCAGTCCGGTTTCTGCATTTGTTTTATCCGACGATGAAATATCGAGGGCAGCAAATTCCTCTTCGTCCAGCACTTGTTGACGCCCATCCGGATAAACAAGGAGGTCAAGAGCCAGATCTCGAAAAGTAACCAGGTCGGCACCAATGACAGCCGGATAAGCCACATTGCAATACCAGGCTTTCAAGCGATCGTCATCGTGGGCGCGAATTTCGTAAATGTTGAACCACTTATCCGCGTAATATGTCTCTAAGAAGCGGTCGCCGATGTTCATGGGAATATCCACCAGGCGCACATTTTCCACCAG
>Ga0214473_10003499_pt1 | contig 19022 bp, 13 predicted proteins | sample RVTome_7_FD_203509 | JGI IMG/M metagenome (GOLD analysis project Ga0214473, IMG submission 203509) | Soil microbial communities from uranium-contaminated site in the Upper Colorado River Basin, Wyoming, United States - RVT98D197 | ecosystem: Environmental > Terrestrial > Soil > Contaminated >... | reverse complement strand
GCACGCTATAGCGCTCGCGGCCCTCGATGACCTCACCCGCATACATGCCGCCGACCGCGGCCATCATGGCCATCTGGACATCATCCGCCGTCATCCCGTGGCGGGCCGCGGCGCGCCTGTCCACCGTGATGTTCAGGTAGCGGCCGCCGAGGGCGCGCTCGGCGAACACGGAGTTCGTCCCCTCCACGTGCGGCAGCATGCCCTCGATCTCCCTGCCCAGGCGGTCGAGAACTTCCAGGTCGGGGCCGAAGATCTTGATCCCCACCGGCGTCTTGATGCCCGTCGCCAGCATGTCCAAGCGATTCTTGATGGGCATGGACCACATGTTTGCCACGCCGGGTGTGCGCACCATCCGGTTCATCTCGGCCTGAACGGAATCGAACGTGAGCCCCCGCCGCCATTCTTCCTCCGGTTTCAGAATGGCGATCGACTCGATCATGGACATGGGTGCCATGTCGGTGGCGGTCTCCGCGCGGCCGATCTTGCCGAGCACCATCTCGACTTCCGGGATGCGTGCCATGGCGGCGTCGCGCTGGCGGAGGATCTCCCTTGCCTGACCGGTCCCGATGCCGGGGAACATGGAGGGCATGTCCATGATGCTGCCCTCGTTGAGGGGCGGCATGAACTCGCTTCCCAGCCGGTTCCACGGCAGGATCGTGGCCGCCAGGACGAGCGCGGCCGTGCCCACCACCACCCAGCGGAAGCGCAGCACGAAGCCGATCAACGGGCGGTAGCCGCGGATCAGGATTCGGCTCACCGGGTTGGCCGCTTCGGGCTTCACCCCTTGCCGTATGAAGAGGCCCATGAGCACCGGGACGAGCGTGATGGAGAGCAGCGCGGCAGCCGCCATGGCCAGCGTCTTGGTCCAGGCGAGCGGCCGGAAGAGCCGACCCTCCTGTGCCTCCAGCGCGAACACCGGCAAGAAACTGAGCGTGATGATGACGAGGGACGTGAAAAGTGAGGGGCCGACTTCCTTCGAGGATGTGACCACGAGCTGCCAGTGGCTGCTCGGTCGACCGTCCCGTTCATTGCGTTCGATGTGCTTGTGGAGATTCTCCACCATGACGATGGCCGCGTCGATCATGGCGCCGATGGCAATGGCAATGCCGCCCAGCGACATGATGTTCGCGCTCAGCCCCAGCACACGCATGGCCAGGAAGGCCAGCAGGATGCCGATCGGCAGGGTCACGATGGCCACGAGCGCGCTGCGGGCGTGAAGCAGGAATAGCAACGTGACCAGCGCCACGATGATGGATTCCTCCACCAGCTTCTCGCGCAGCGTGTGGATCGCGCGCCGTATGAGGCCGCTCCGATCGTAGCCGATGACAAACCGGACGCCGCCCGGCAGCGCGGCCTCCACTTCCGTCATCTTCTCCTTCACCCGCTCGATCACGGCGAGTGGATTCTCGCCGTACCGCATGACCACGAACCCGGTGACCACCTCCCCCTGGGTGAGCACGCCAGCCTCATCCACGCGGGCAAAGTCGGCCATGCCGCGGCGAATTTCGGGTCCGAACTGCACGGTGCCCACGTCCTGGACCGTGATGGGGACGCCGCCGGGACCCGTACCCACCGGCACCTCACGAATGTCTTCCAGAGAGGTAAAGCGACCTACGCCCTGCACGATGTACTCGGTTCCACCCAGCTCGAGCACCCGTCCACCCACGTCCTGATTCGACGCGCGCACGGCGCGGATCACGCGTTGGACCGGGACACCGAACGCCAGCAGCCTGGCCGGGTCCACCTCGATCTGGTACTGCTTCTCGAAACCGCCCAGCGACGCGATCTCGCTCACGCCGGGCACCGCGGTCAGCGCTGGCCGGATGGTCCAGTCCTGAAGGCCACGGAGCTCGGCCAGGTTCAGCGTACCCGAAGTGTCGGCCAGGATGTACTGCATGACCCAGCCGACGCCGGTGGCGTCGGGACCCAGCATGGGCGTGGCGCCGCCGGGCAGGCGTTCCCGCACGGCGTTCAGGTATTCGAGTACGCGCGAGCGTGCCCAGTAGAGATCCACACCGTCTTCGAACACCACGAAGACCGCGGACAACCCGAACTGGCTCATGCCGCGGACATAGCGTGTGCCCGGCACCTTGAGCAGTTCCGTGGAGAGCGGGTAGGTGACCTGGTCTTCCACGAGCTGTGGTGCCTGGCCCGCCCACTCCGTCATCACGATCACCTGCACATCGGACAGGTCCGGGATGGCGTCCACCGGCGTGTTCAGCATGGCCCAGACACCGCCAAGCGAGAGCGCCAGCGTGCCCAGGAGCACGGCCAGCCGGTGGTGCACCGACCACTCGATGATCCGGTTCAACATGTCAGCGCTCCCGGCGCGACGTGTCCATGCCGCTCATGTCGGCGCCCTGGCCGTCCATGCCGGACATGTCCATGCCCTCCATGCCCTCCATCGAGCCCATGTCCATCATGCCCATCATGCTCCGCATGGTCTCCGCGAGATTGCTCTCACTGTCCAGCAGGTACTGGGCGGACGTGACCACGCGCTGGCCCGGTTCGAGGCCGCTGATCACCTCCGCAAAGCCGCCGCCGATCCGTCCGACCTGGACCTCCTGCGGCGCGATGCGACCCTGTCCAAGGTCCACGAACACCACGCGCCGCTCGCCCGTGTCCAGCACGGCCGCGATCGACACTGTGAGAGCGGCCTGCGCGGGTCCTGAAATCCGCACGGTAGCGAACATGCCCGGTCTGAGCCGGCCGTCGGGATTGGCCACCGCGATGCGCGCCTTCAGCGAACGCGCTTCCGCCTGGAGGGTGGGGTAGACGAACTCGACCCGGCCGCTGATCGCGCTCCCAGGCAGTGCCGCGAACTCGACCGTGGCAAAGTCACCTTCATGAACCGCCCCGGCGTCCGCCTCGCGCAGCTCGGCCTCGATCCAGACCTCGTCGAGATCCGCGATGGTATAAAGCGGCTGGCCCGCCTGCACCGCCTCACCCGCCAGCACGTTCTTCTCGATCACCACGCCCGAGACGGGTGCGTGCAGGGTGAGGGTCCGTTGAGCGCGGCCGCTCTCCAGAATGCGATCGATCTGCCGCTCGGAGATGTCCCACAGCCGCAGCCGCTGACGGGCCGCCCCCACCAGATCCGCCGAGCCCGGGGGAACGCCGGGGACCGTGCTGCCGGCCAGGCTGCCCTGCAGCCGGGCCGCGAGCAGGAGATCCTCCTGCGCCGCCACGAGTTCGGGCGAGTAGATCTCCAACAGCGGCTCGCCCGCCCGTACCGGCCTGCCGGTGAAGTCCGCATAGAGCCGCTCCACGAAGCCGCTGAATTTCGTGGTGACGCCGGCAAGGCGCGTCTCGTCGAAGTTGACGATGCCCACGGTGCGGATCTCGTTGTTGAGCAGGCGCTGCTCCACAGACCCGAAGGTGACGCCGAAGGTGCGGATCTGGGCGGCGCTGAGACGGATGGAACCGTCGCCTCCCATATCCATCCCGGCCATCCCGTTCTCCATCGGGCGGGCCTGTCCGCGCGGGGCGCCGTCGTCATCGAGCGCTGCCCGGACGGCAAGGGTACCGCCGACCGCCAGGACGAGGGCGAGCGCCGCAGCCCAGGCGCGGCGGGTGCGCCGGGGCATGTCGTTGACACGCGCGCGCAGACTCATGGCAGCACCTCCGCGCCCACCAGCCGTTCCAACTCCGCGAGGCTGCTCGCGAAGTCGCTCAGCGAGCGGAAATAGGCGCGCTCGTAGTCGTAGAGCGTGGCCTGGTTGTCGAGCAGCGTCTGGAAGTCGGCCCGCCCGACCTGGTAGGCAGCCGCAGCAGATTCGAGGGCGGCACGGCCCTGGGGAATGATGGCGCGCACGAACAGCGCGAGCCGGGCGCGCTCGCGCTCCAGAACCGTGTAGGCCTCCGCCACGCGGGCGTCGAGGCGGTTCACCATGGCGTGGTGCTCCGCCTGCATGGCCGCCAACTCGGCTTCGGCTTCCGCCACCTGCTGGTCCTGCCGGTCGCGCCGGCGGACCGGCAGCGGGACGGAGATCATCAGGCTGACCATGTCCGAGCGGTCGAAGCGCTGGCCATACTGGCCGGAGACGTTGACATCCGGCAGGTGCGCTTTACGCGCGAGTTCGACGCTCGCCTCTTGCGCGGCGATCGCGGCCACATGCGCCCGGACCTCGGGACTGGTCACGACCGCCCGTGCCTGCAGCACCCCGAGGGCTGGCAGGGGCGAATCGGCCACCCGCGCGCCCAGGCGCTCCGAGGTGAAGCGAATGCCCGAGGGGTCCCCAGCGATGGCCGCCCGCGCGATGCGCTCCGGGACGCGCGCCGCATCGACGGGGGTATCTCCGGCGCGATTGAGCACAGCATTGAGGCGTGCCAGGACACTGCGCCGCGCTTCCGTCAGCGTCACGGCCGCCTCCGCGAGCCGCGCGGCTTCCACCTGCGCCTGCAGGATGTCCTCCTGCCCGCCGGTGCCCACGCTGTAACGGGACTCTGCCACGGCAATGAGATTCACCAGTAGCCCCTGATTGCGCTCGAGCACCTCGAGGGCGTGGTCCAGGGCGGCCAGTTCGTAGTAGGCCTTGCGGACTTCCTCCTCCACCGCCAGCCGGACGCCGTCCACTCGGGCCTCGGCGGCCTGCACTTCCAATCCCGCCGTGCGCTGCGCCAGCGACCGTTTGCCCGGGTAGGGCAGCCGCTGTCCCAGCCCCACGGTCAGCATGGTCATAAAGTCATCGAAGCCGGGATCGCTCACCGGAAGGTTCATGATGCCGGCGCTGAGCATGGGATCGGGCAGCGCTCCCGCGGGGCCGATGCGCGCCCGGGCGGCGTCGACCCGGCGGCTCGCGGCATGGATGGAGGGATTCACCTCGAGGGCGTGGCCGACCAACGAGTCGAGGCGCGCAGAGCTGTTGCCCGCGGCGGACACAGGATCGGTCTGCGCCGTTGCCACGGCGGGGCCGCCCGGATTGGACAGGGCCAGGACGGCCGCTGTCCGGAGGAGGGTCAGGCGCATGGGCGAAGTCAGCGGCGCGCGGTCTCTGTTCGTGCAGATCATCGTGAATCTCCGTAGTCGTAATCGCCGTCCGACGCGCCGCACCCGCACGCGGGTGGCCCGGGCGGAGTACCCGCCTGGGAGGATCGGATCATCTGTCAATGTCGGGGGGTGAGCTGGGGCTGGCCCGGCTCGGCGCGATTACGCTCGCGGAGGGTGGAAGAGCGCTGTGGGGGAAAGGATGTTTGGCTGCGTGCCGTGGACGAACACGGAGGCAGTCCTGGCGGTGGGTGGGGCCGGAGCCGGTGCGGCATGCGCCGGTAGCGAAGCTACGGCGGCACAGCTCTGCACCGGGCCGGGTACTCCGAATGGGCAGCGGCGCTCCTGATCCTTGCGAGGCAGGTCATCCTGGTCATGCGACATGCCGTGCATGCCATCCACGCCCGCATGCGCGTCTGCCTGGATGCTGCCCATGGCCATCGTAGTGGCGTCCATACAAGGAGGGCATGACAATGCCCAGACCGTCTGCGCCAGGGAGAGGGTCATCGCCAGCAGCGCGAAGGCCGCGGGGAGCAGGCGTCTACGGATACGCATACGTTCATGGTAATGCACAGGTCAGCACACGGACAAGTGGCAGCTTCCTGCTCCACAGTCGGCCACGATGCTTGGCTGCGTGCTCGAGATCGGGGATGCGGCGGCGTCTACGGGTCGCCGGCGAAGCGCCAGCGGGTGGTGTAATCGCGCGTGAGCCCCGCGCCGCCCAGCAGGCGGAGCCGCACCATCTCCACGGGCATGGGACCGCCCAGCAGGACGGCGTCGTGGAAGTCCCGCTCCGCCATGTGGCCCGTGTCCACCAATTCCTCGCGCAGTGCCTGGAACTGGAGCGCGCCGAGCATGTAGCCGGCCTGGTAGAGGGGCTCGGCGCGCGTGCCCCAGCTCACCTCGGCCTCGGCGTTGGCCCGCTCGAAGCCCAGCCGGTCCACCAGGTACGCCACGCCCTCCTCCGCGCTCATGCGCCCCAGGTGGTAGTTGATGATGAAGTGGATGCGCGCCGCGCGGTGCATGCGCCAGAAGAGCATGCCGAGTTCGTCCTCGGGCCCGCGGGGGAAGCCCTCGTCCCACAGCACGAACTCGAAATAGAACGCCCAGCCCTCGCCCCAGAAGGGACCGCCGAAGGGGCCGCGGTGGCCGTTGAAGCGGGCGTTCATGAACTGCTGCAGGCCGTGACCGGGGATGAGCTCGTGCTGGACGGTGGGGTAGCTGAAGTGGGGATTGTTGCCCCGCATGCTCATCAGCTTGCGCTCGTGCGTCTGCTCCTCGGTGGCGTAGGAGACGCCGATCTGGATGCCGCCGCTGAAGAAGGCGCCGCCTACCTGCTGCTCGGCCGAGCGCATGCCCATGCGCCACACCTCCCGCAGGAGGGGCGGCATGCTGATGAGGTCCCGCGCCTCGATGAAGGCTTCCGAGTGGTACTGGAGGTCCCGCACGGCGGCCGGCTGGCCGCCCGGTGGCGCTGCCGCGTCCTTGACCTCCTCGAGCGCGGCGCGCCAGTCGGTGCCGTGGCCCATGCGGCGGGTGGCGGCCAGGCGCGCCTCATCCATCCACGCGAACTCGCGCTCGGCGATGGCCAGGATCTCCTCGGGCGTGTACGGGATCATCTCCCGGGCCAGGTGGGCACGGAGTTCCTCCTCCCCCACCGGCCCCGCCCCTCCGCCGGTGAGGTCGCCGCCCCGCTCCAGCAGGTCCATCTCGAAGTCGATGCGGTTGCGCAGGAGCACGTAGTCTACGCGCCCCTCGAGGCCCAGACCGTCGAAGTCGAGCGCGGCCAGTTCGTCCAGCCAGGAGCGGTACCAGGCCCGCTGCGCGGCGCCCGCCGGCGCGCGGCCGTCGGGGCCGGAGCGGAGCATGGCGGCGCGCCCCCGGGTGTAGGCGGGCACCACCTCGCGCAGCTCGCTCTGCGTACGGGCGAAGTCCACCAGCGCGGCCAGCTCCGGCGGGTCGGTGGCCCAGGTCGCGGGGGCCGGGGCCGGCAGGCCGCTCCGCCAGCGCGCCAGCCCGACCGCCACCAGCAGAACGGCTATGGCGGCGAGGAAAAGCGCCGCCCGGGCGCGAGGCATCAGCCCCCGGGCCCGCGTGGTCCTGCGTTCCGCTCCTCGCGCGCTGGAGCGGCCGTCGGCCAGCGCTCGCGCAGTGCGGCTTCATAGGTGTCCAGCGCGGCATTCAGCTCCTCGTAGGGCATGCGCACCCACCAGGTGAAGAGCGGGTCGAAACTGTAGTAGTACTCGTACCAGCTCTCCAGCGGCTGGCGCAGCTCGTCCAGGTGCTCGATGGCTCGGCCCACCACCTCCACGGGCAGATCGCCGAGGCCGTTGGCGGCGCCCGCGCCCACCTCCGCGGTGAGGCGGAGCACCTCCTTGCGGGTGTCCTCCAGTGTCTGCGCCGCCGCGCGCGCCTCCACGTCCAGCCGTGCGCGCCGCCGTTCCTGGAGCTCCTGGAGGGGGCGGGCAAAGGGCACGAGGGGCGCGATCCGCTCGCGCACCGCGTCCAGCTCGGCCAGCTCCGCGAGCCCCGCCTGGATGTCGGCGCTCAGCTCCTGGTACTGCGCCTGGCCCGCCGGGTTCAATCCAGCCGGGTCGAGCGCGTCCACGCGGGCCAGCCAGCCCTCGTGGTAGACGCGCAGCCGGTCGATGAGCACGGGGGAGAGCGGCACGTCGTAGCGCCGCTCCAACTCCTGCCGGTCCGCCTCGAAGCGGCGCACCGCCACCCGCAGATCGCTCTCCTCCGCGGCTTCCGCCACCAGCGCGGCCAGCGATGGCGCGCCGCCGGCTCCAGTGGTGTCGGGCGGGGCCTCGCGGCCGCCGGGGCGCTGCGCATCGGCGGGGGCGGCGGCGGTGAGCAATGCAACGGCGAGCGCGAACGCGCTCCCCCACGACCTGCACAGAGGGGAGCCGCTGACGCCGATCGGGGCGAATGTCTCCGCTTCCGGGGCGATGGCTTCCACGTCCGCCGCAAACCCGCGTTCGGTGAGTCGGCCGTTGCGCATCATGGGGTCCTCCTGCTGCGTAGCGCGGGCTCACTGCTCGTCGCTACCCGGTCGGCCAGCGGATCTCCGTAGAAGCGCCATTGCGTGGTGTAGCTGCGGGTGAGGCCTGCACCGGTCATGCGTAGCCGCACCAGCTCCACCGGCATGCGCCCGCCCTGCAGGATGCCGTCGTGGAAGTCCCGGGCGCTCATGCGGCCCGACTCCACCAGCTCCCGGTAGAGAGCGTGGAATTGCAATCCGCCGAGCATGTAGGCGGCCTGGTAGAGCGGTTCCGCACGCACGGAGCGGCGCACCTCGGCCTCCGCGTTGGAGCGCTCGAAGCCCACCCGGTCCACCAGGTAGTCCACCGCCTCCTGTTCGCTCATCCGCCCCAGGTGATAGCTCATGGAAAAGACGATCCGGGCAGCCCGGTGCATACGCCAGAAGAGCATGCCCACCTCGTCCTCGGGACCGCGCGGGAAGCCCTCGTCCCACAGCAGGAACTCCCAGTAGAGCGCCCAGCCCTCGCCCCAGAAGGGCGTGGAGAAGAGACTGCGGTGGGGATTGAACCGCTGGCTCATGAAGCCCTGCAGGCCGTGGCCCGGGATGAGCTCGTGGTGGACAGTGGCGCGGTTGAAGTGGGGGTTGTTGCCACGCATGCTCATGAGCTTGAAGTCGTGCGTCATGTCGTGCGTGGGGTAGGAGATGGTGATCTGGGTGCCGCCGGTGAAGAAGGGGTTGGTCTGCTGCCCCTGCGGGCCGCGCATGCCCATGCGCCAGATCTCCCGCATGAGGGGGGGCAGGGTGATGGCGTCCATGTGCTCCACGAACGCCTCCGACTGGTACGCCAGGTCACGGATGAGACCGGGCTTTTCGCCGGGCGGAACCGCCGCCTGCTTCACCGCCTCCTGCGCCGCCTGCCAGTCCTCTCCGTAGCCCATGGCGCGGGAGGCCTCCAGCAGCGCTTCGTCCATCCAGGCGAACTCCGCTTCGGCGATGGCCAGCAGCTCCTCCGCCGTGTAGGGGATCATCTCCCGCCGCAGGTGCGCCCGCAGGCCCTCCTCGCCGATGGGCCCCTGGCCGCCGCCCACCATCTCCCGACCCTCCGCCACCATGGCCAGCTCGAATTCGATGCGGTTGCGCAGGCCGATGTAGTCCACCTTGCCTTCGAGGCTGAGGGCATCGAAGTCCAGCGCCGCCATTTCCTCCAGCCACGAGCGGTACCAGGCTTGTTGCTTGTCGGCGGCCGCCTGCGTATCCAGCCCATCCAGCGAGGCGCGCATGGCGCGCTGCCCTGACGAGTAGGCGGGCAGCACCGTGCGCAGTTCGCTCTCGGCGCGCGCCGCCTCGACCAGCGCGTCCACCTCCGGTGGGTCCGCCGCCCAGCCGGGGAGCTCGGCCGCGGCGCCCGGCTGACGCGGCCCGCACGCTGCCAGCCCGGCAGCGACGAGCACGAGCACGGCAACGCCGGCCACGACCAGGGGTCGGGTGTGACGCGTCCTCATCTGTGCTGTCATGAAGCGGTCCTCCGGCAGTCGGTACCGCACGGCGTGGGGATGGCCGCGGGGATGACGTGGGCCTGGATACAGGGGTGGATGCGGGGATTGTAGGTGGCGCGCGTAGTCAGCGCCAGCGGCTTCTGGATGCTCACGCCGTGCGCGCCGCGCTCCGCGCCGAAGGCGGGGCAAGAATACGCCCACTCTCCGGCCAGTCGTGGACCACCCGCGCCGCGATCCGGCCGAGGGGGCTGCACACCAGCTTCCCGACGCCCCCCACCAGGATCTCGTCCACGGCAACCCCTGCGCGCTGGAAGAGCGGCGCGAAGTGGTCATCGCCCAGGCGCGGCACTCCGCCCACGATGACCAGGGCCACGTCCCGGGCCGAAGCCTCGAGCAGCGGACGCCGGAGCAGGACCAGGTCGGCGGGGGCGTGGCCGTCATCAGCGTGGGGCCCCATGCCCAACCTGCGAGCGGCCAGTCTCCCCACTGCCTCGTGCAGGCGGCCGTCATCCAGCGTGCCGAGGGCGCGGGCGGCGCGGAGCTCGTCCAGCAGCGTGCCGGCACCAGTGAGCAGGGCGTCGGTACCCAGCAGCACGTCCCCGCCGCCCAGCAGCTCCGCCGGCGCGGTGCGGCCGAAGAGAAAGTGGTTGGAAGTGGGACACCAGACCGTGGCGGCGCCCGCCGCGTGCAGCCGCGCCACGCCGTCCACATCCGCTCCCACCAGATGCACGGCCAGCAACGAGCCGTTCACCAGCCCCGCCCGGTCCAGGGTGCGAACTTCCTCGGCGGCGGCGGCGTTCACCCCCTCCGCTACGTGGATCATGAGTGGGCCCGCCGCGGCGCCCCGGGCGGCCGCGGCCCGCACTCCCGCCGCGTCGAAGCCCGGCGAATGAGCATGCCACAGGCGCACGACGCGGAGGGGGAAGTCCCGCTCGAACGTGGGCTCCCAGGGGTCGTGGTGCACCACGCTGGTCACGCCGCCCAGGAGGTTCTTGAGGGCGCCGAAGAGGAGCGCCTCGCGGCGTGGCAGGGCGCGGGCGCGGGCAATCTCCCCGGAGTGGCGCGCGTGCAGCTCCAGGCCCCACGCGTAGGCATCTTCGTAGGGTGGCGTGCCGAGCCGCGGGTAATGGTTGCGATGCAGGTGGTCGTGGGCGTTGATGAGACCCGCCCGCAGCTCCCCGGAGCCGAGCGGCACGCTGAAATCGAAGCGGCTGCCCACGGGCACGAGCCGGTCCCCGTGGATGCCCACGCTCCCATCCTGGCCATCCAACCGATACCTCATCGACCGAAGCGGAGGAGGAGCACCAGGGGCAACCCGAGCTGGGCCCGGTAGGCCGCCAGCACCCCCGCCTCCTCGTAGAACGAGCGGATGGCGGGGCCCACGGCCAGCTCCTGGCACACACGCAGGCGCCAGCCGGCTCCCTTCGCCGCCCGTTCGTGGGACGCCGCCGTGTGGACGTGGTGCTCGAGGACGTGCAGCCGTCCGCCGGCGTCTCGGAAGGTCCGGGCGTGCCCAGCGGCCACGGCGGCTGGATGGAAGTCGCTGACCACGAGCACGGCGCCCACGGGGGCGGCCACGCGCGCCAGCTCGGCGTAGGCGGGCGCGGGATCCCACAGGTGGCCGAGCACCAGCCGGCACCAGATGACATCGAAGAGGGCGGAGCGGAGGGGGAGGGCGCGGAGGTCGGCAGCCGCCATGGGAGCGACCGCGCCGTGGCGGCGGCCGGCCCGCAGCATCTCCGGCACCAGGTCCACACCGGCCGAGAAGCGGACGCCGTGTGCGTCGGCCAGCCGGCGGCCGGTGCCGCAACCGGCGTCCAGGAGCGCGCGGCCGGCCAGCGGCGGGGTGATGCGCTCCACGCCCCCCGCCTCGAGGGCGCTGACCGCCGTCTCCCCGTGGTAGTGCGGTGCCCACAGCCGGTAGCCGGTGCGGGGTGGCAGCGGGCCGGACGACCTGCTCACCTCAGGTGCCCGTAATCCTGGCGGTCATCGGGCTCGGTGCGCGCCAGGGCGCGGACGGTGCGCAGCACCCGGGGGGCGGCGTAGTCGGCCCGACGCCACCGCCGCGCGGCCAGCACCCGGCCCACGGCCCTGCCCCAGGGTCGGGTGCGCCGATCATGGAGCGAGGGGAAGCGGCTCTTCAGGACGAGCTGGAAATCCTCCACGCGGGCACGCAAACGGTCGTCCAACCAGGGTACGCGGGGGTTCTCGTGCGTCATCCAGGCCACCCACTCCGGGCTCATCCACTCCTCCAGGGTAGCGGGGGTTCCGGCCAGGGCGTCCACGTCCCCGTACGTGCCGCGGCGCTGTGGCGTGGGCGTGTAGAAGTAGGTGATGATCTCCACCGCGGGGTTCACCGCCTTGACCTTGCGGATGAAGCCCAGCGTGTTCTCCAGCTCGGCCTCGGGCTCATGGGGATCCCCCAGGACGAAGGAAAACTCGGGGATGATGTCGTGGCGCCGCGCGCGCTCCGCCAGCTCCAGCGTCTGGGCGGTGGTGAGCTGCTTGTTCATGCGCCGGAGGACCTCGTCGGAGCCGGATTCGGCGCCGAAGAAGACCATGCGGAGCCCGGCCGCCCGCAGCTTCCGCCAGGTGGTATCGGAGAAGCGCAGCATGGCATCGATGCGGGCCTCACACCACCAGGACAGCCCCAGCGGCGTGATGCGCTCGCAGAGTTCGACGGCGTGGTCCTCCCTGACGAAGAAATTGTTGTCGTAGAAGTGGACGCCGTCCATGCCGTGGTGGTCCACCAGGTGCGCAAGGTGGCGGGCGGTGCGCTCCGTGGGCTCCACCTTCTCCCGGCTACCGAACACGGAGATGACGCCGCAGAAGCTGCAGCCGTAAGGGCAACCGATGGAGGCCTGGTACACGCCGCAGCGGCGGCCCAGAAAGGTGGGGCGGAGGTATTCGTTAACCGGGATCTTGTGCAAGGGCGGTGGCCGCATCTCCCCGGGGCCGCGCCATGGCCGTTCGGGATTGATGCAGTGCTCCTCCCCCGCGCGGAACGCCAGCCCGGCCACCGTGCGCGGATCGCGCCTGCCCTCCAGGACGTCCAGGAGTTCCACGAACGTGTCCTCGCCCTGACCGCGGACCACGTAGTCTACATAGGAGGCGTTCAGCACGGGCCCCGGGTAGAGGCTGCCGAAGTAGCCGCCCCAGACCATCGGCAGGGTGGGGAAGAGCTCCTTCAGCCGGCGGGCGGCCGGCACGGCGCTCACGAGTTGGGGGCCGGGCATCACGGTCATGGCCAGGACACGCACGGGGTCGCCGGCGGCCTGGCCGGCACGGACATGGGCAGCCACCTCCCGCACCACGTCCACCCCGGGGCGGTTGCCATCCACGATCTCCCATGATTCATGCTCGGGGAGGGCGGCGCCCACGGCCATGATGGAGAGCGGGAAGCGGCGATTGGCCGGGCGTGTAGCCCGCGGATTGATGAAGAGAATCACGGTACCACTGTCTCCCAGAGGTCGAAGCGCGAAGGCGGGCGGCGGCGCAGCAGCGCGGCCACGACGGGGCGCGCCTCGTAGCGCATGGGGTAACGCACCCGGTGGCGGTGCCAGTCCAGGCCCGAGCCCTCCGAGCCCCTCTCCAGCCGGGCGCGCGTCAGGAATTCCGCGCAGGGCAGCGCCAGCAGATCGTGCGCACGTTCTCCAAACACGACCGCCGCACCGGCCTGCTTCTCCGCGACCATGGCGGCGCCGTCCTCCTCGCGGGCGTAGAAGGGCGAGTCGAGGACCGCGAGCCTGCCGCCGGGGCGGACGGTGCGCACGGCCTGGCTCAGAACCCGGGAGAGGGAGGATGCGTAGTGGAGTGAGGCGTTGAAGGTCACCAGGTCGAAGACGGCATCGCGGAGGGGAAGCGCCTCGAAGGACGCGGCGAGGCGCGCGAACATGGACGCCAGGTGGGGCGCGTAGCCCGCCGCCGCTCCGAGGCCGTCCACCGCGTCGTGGCGCACGTCCAGCGCAACGCACACGTGGCCCATCCGGGCCAGCCGGTAAGACAGCCAGCCGTTGCCCGCGCCGGCGTCCAGCACGCGTAGCGGGCGCGTGCCCGCGGCGTCGGCCAGCGGTGCCACGACCACATCGAGGAAGGCGTCGAAGGTCCTGGCGCGCACGGCCCAGGAACGGGCGTGGCCGCCGGTCCGCAGGTAGGGGAGGGCCAGGAGTTCCGCCGGGCCACCGGCGCCCCGGCCCTCGGCGGCGCGGTGGCCGGCGTAGGCGTGACGAAAGCGCTGCATGGCGGTGCCGCCTCCGGGCGGACTGCTCCCCTGGCTCATGCCGCGTCCTGCCCCGCCGGGATGGCCGTGCGTACGAGGTGAAGCAACACGTGGTCCCCCAGCAGGGCAAGGGGCATGGCGAGCAGCCGGTCCATGCGCTCCAGCGTCCGCACGAGCAGCGGCGCCCGGGAGATGAAGGGCTCCGCCGCGCTGGGTGGCACCAGGACGCCGATGCCCCGCACGCGCACACGCCGGAACCAGGGTGAGAAGGAGCGGGCGACGGACCGGGGTGTGGGATAGTGCACCTGGAAGCCGGCCCCGTCCACGCGTGCGGCCGCCCCCCGCCGGCGGAGTCTCCGCAGGGCGTGCCCGGGCCGGCCGCGGAGCAGCTGGGTCAGGATCTCGCCCGGCGGCAGTGGGCCGAAGACCACCAGGAGCACCGGGGCACCCTCCGGCAGGAGACGGGCGAGCCCCCGCGCCACGGGGCGCAGGTCGGCCACACAGTTGAGTCCCGCGAAGTTGGCGTAGGCGCCGTCGAAGGCGCCACCAGCCTCCATCCGGTGCGCTGTGGACTCCAGTTCCTCGAGCAGCAGTTGCCGCGTCGTGACACGATGGCCCAGCCCGGCCTGCGCGGCCTTCGCGCTGGCCCGAGCCACCATGGCGGGCGAGCCGTCCGTGAGCACCACGGTGCGGCCCTCCGCGGCCAGGAAGAGGGCATCCTCGCCGGTGCCTCCGGCCAGTTCCAGCAGGCGGGCACCGGTAGGAAAAGCCGCGAGCAGGTAGCGCCGCACCGCCCGGCGCTGGGCCGCAACGCTCTCCCACGCGCCGAAGCGTGCGTCAAAGTCCGGGGCCATCCGCTCGAAGGCCTCCACGGCCGCCGGCAGAGGCGGCGCCGTCCGCGCTGCGGCGTCAGGCATCCGCCGTCACGGGGTTGCGGAATTCCTCCTGCCGGCGCTCCAGCTCTGCCCAGGCGCCGTCCAACCGGGCGCGCTCGTGGCCGCCCTCCCGGAACCCGTCCGCCTCGCGATGGAGTAAGTCGCGGATCCGGCGATAGAAGTCGGCCACGTACGTGCCGTGGAAGAGCATGTCAAGGTCGTCGGTGTCCTCCCAGTTGCGCTTGGACCCCATATGCTCCCGCACCGCGGCATGGAAAGGCGTGCCGGGCAGAGGATAGGAGACGGAAACGCCCACGTCGTCGGGCCCCTCCTGGCGCAGGAGGTCGCGGGTGGCCAGGATGTCGGACCACTCCTCGCCGAGGTAGCCAAGCTGGAGGAACCACCCCACCCGCACGCCGCGGGCGCGCAGGTTCCGGGTGGCCTCCCGGATCTGCCCGATGTTGGTGCCCTTGTCCATGGCGTCCAGGATTCTCTGGGAGCCGGATTCCACGCCCAGCCAGACTTCCTCCGCTCCCGCCTCCCGCAGCGCGGCCACGGTGGGCGGCGTCATCAGGTTGGCGCGGGACTGCATCATGAAGGGTGTGCGGGCGTCCAGCCGGGTCACCTCGTCGGCAAAAGCACGGATCCAACTCGCGCTGAGGCCGAAGATGTCATCGGCGAACCAGACGTGGTCGGGCCCGATCTCGTCCCGCAGGCGCCGCAGTTCCATTGCCACGCTCGCCGCGCCGCGCTGGGCATAGCGGCGACCGAAAAGCGGCTTTGCGCACCAGTTGCACCCGTAGGGGCAGCCCCGGGAGGCCACCATGTTCCACGAGGACCTGCCATGGGCGGAGCGCCACGCCCCCTTGTATCGGCCGGCGTCTACCAGGTCCCACGCGGGGAGTGGCAGGGCGTCCAGTTCCGTGAGGGCGGGCCGGGGGGTGGTGTAGCGTACAGCCCCACCGTTCCCGGGCAGCGCCAGCCCCGCCACGGCATCCGCCGATGCCCCGGGCGCACCGCTCCACAGGCTGGCCAGCTCCGCGAAGGTGGGCTCTACGGGGCCCGTGATGACGGCATCGGCCCCCGCGGCCAGATAGCCAGCGGGATGGTCCAGGGCATCCGATCCGTTCACCACCACGCGACTGCCCTGGGCGCTGGCCAGCCGGATCATCTCGAAGCATGCCTCCCGCATCCGCAGGGTGCACATCTTGGTGAGGAAGTTGAAATTGTCCTCCACGATGCCCGTGACCGCGGGCCGTACCGCCGCCACGTATGCGGCAAACTCCCCCACTCCCTCCGCGAGCATGGCGTCAAAGAGCCGCACGTCAAGGCCCTGCTCACGCGCGAAGGCGGCCGTGAGGAGGGTCCCCAGCGGCGGGTACGGTTTCATCTTGTGCACCTGCTTGGGATCGCGGCGCAGGTAGTAGGAGTGCGCTAGGAGAATCACGGGCACCCTCACGGTCGCTGGAGGGAAAAGACGGGCGATGCGCGGTACATGGAGCTGACGGCCCCGCCGATCTCGAGGTGCCAGGCCACTGCGCCTGCGGCGGTGACCTCGTAGACCTCGATGGGACCCGTGGACCCCGCCGGCATCCCCGCCGGCGTCCCGAATCCCACGAGCGTGCCTCCGCCAGGGAGGCGGCGGGCACCGCTGATGACGCGGGCCCAGTTGTCCCGCGGCGGCTGCCACTGCCAGGCCACCCGCGCGTGGCTTCCCTCGATTCGGTATTCCACCGCCCGGGAATAGCGCCGGTCGGGCAGTTCGAAGCCGTTGTCGAAGAGGAGCAGGCGATGGGGGGCCACCTCCTGGGCGGTGTGCTGGCCGCTGAACGGGTCGTCGACGGCGATCGTGGCCCGGGTACCGCCCAGGCGCCACTCGACGGTCAGGAAGGTGGGATCCAGCGACACGACCTGGTCGAGAAAATGAAAGCTCACCAGCACGTTGCCCCGGGCACCGATGGCCAGGGCGTTGGCGTGGAGCCAGTCGTCGGGGCGAGACCGCGCGCCCGAGTCCAACAGCGGGTCGAGGTGATTCCAGGCGCTCCAACGTTTCACGGTGACGCCCCCCTCAGGGTCCCATTCCCAAAGCGCCTCGCCGTTGACCGGCGCGCCGTCGTGCCGCCGCCAGTCCTCCGCCAGGAAGAGGATCGTATGGGCGGGGGTGCTGATGACGTCATGATGCATGCGGCGGCCGGGCCGGGCCTCCTGTGGGAGGACCCGCACCGGGTGGCCAGCGGCCGTGACCTCCACCAGCCCACGTTCACCGTCCAGCAGGACGAAATCGCCGTTCGCCCGGCGGGTGAAGCCGAGAGGGCTGCCCGCGGTCCGGTGGTACCAGACTGGGCGTCCGGCGCCCTCCACCACCACGAAGCCGGTGAATCCCTCAGGGTGCCGCAACTCCAGCATGAAATAGGGCACGGAGAGGCTGCCGGTGGCGGCGAACCCCACCGAGGCCAGGTCGGCAGGAAGGTCGCGCAATGGCGGTAGGGGTTCCGTCGGCGCGTCGCACGCCACCGCGACGGCTCCGAGGAGGAGGGCGCCTGCCGTCCTGCGCCGGGAGGAGCGTCGCAGCCTCATGTCACCTCCGCGGAGCCGGGGGCGGCGGCCACCTGCCCCAGCATGGCAAGCAACGCCGGTAGCGCGGCGTGAGGATCGTCCGAGGGGTGAAGGAGCCAGGCCCCGCGGTCCGCCAGCCGCTCCACGGCGGGCACGATGGAGGCGGCGAAGACGTCGAATCCCGCAGCGTTCAGGTCGATCAACGACACGGCCTCCCGCCACTCCAGGGGGCGCCATTCCGGCACGCGCCGACGCGGGCCCAGCACGCACAGACCACACGCATCCACCACCGGCGGAGCGGCCAGGGCGGCCCCGCTTCCAGGGGGGGACACGACCCGCTTCGAGCGGCCGCCGCGCAGCGTGGTGGGTCCCTCCTCGGCCAGCTCCGGGAAGTGGGTAAGGGCGTGGGGGAGCAGGTGAAACGCCGCCGGCTTGCCCCACACCCGGAGCCGGTTCACGCTCTCCACGAATACCATGTCCTCGGCCAGGAGCGGCACCCCGCTCCGGGCCGCCGCATAGGCCAGCGTGCTCTTGCCGGTTCCGGTGGCGCCGCACAGCAACAGCCCCGCGCCGTTCCGTGCCAGGCCAGCGGCGTGGAGCGGCTGCCGGTCGCGTCGCGTCAGGAGCGCCCACGTCATGGCCTCCAGCACCTCGCTGCGGAACAGCCTGGTATCCGCCAGCAGCTCGGGGGAAACGGCCGCCATGGCCTCGCCGCGCCGCGGATCGCTGACCCCCACGGCACCCCGGGCATGAATGAGCAGGCGGCCGTCACCCGGCACTAGGTGCCTGACCGTGGCGTCCGCCGCCCGAGCCGCTCCCACGCCCACCGCGAGCCGCACGCTGAGGGGAGGGCCGGGCGCAATGAGGGAGTCTGGGAGCGTGCGCCAGGCTCCGAAGGCCTCCTCCACCACGCGGAGCGCCGCGGCGGAATTGGTCGCGAAGCGCGTGGGTATGCCGAGGACGGGGATCTCCGTGGCCAGCGTGGCAGCGGCGTCCTTCCCAAGGGCGAGAGCGGCACCTCCCGGTTCAGGCATGCGCATGATTGACGAGCCGGTCGTAGAGGGTGAGCACGCGGGCCGCGGCGGCATCCGCGTCGTGGCGCACCGCGTGCTTCTGGGCGGCAGTCGCCAAGCGGAGGCGTAGCACCTCGTCATCTCCCACGGTAGCCATGCAGGCGGCCAGCGCGGCGGGGTTGCCGGGGGGGCACACCAGCGCCCCTTCCGGCGCCCATTCGCTCAGGTGGCCCACGGCCGACCCGATTACGGGCAGCCCGGCCACCGCGGCCTCGAGGGCGGCGATGGGGTCAGCCTCGTGACGGGACGATACCACCAGGGCGTGTGCCGCTTCGTAGTGGGCGCGGAGCTCCGCATGGGGCAGGAAGCCATGGAAGTGAACCACGTCCGCCACGCCCAGCTCCGCCGCGAGCCGCGCAGGCGCGCCCCCGAGGGTATCCTCCCCCACGAAGTCGACGCGGACCGGGACCCCCGCCGTGCGCACCTGCGCGGTGGCGCGCAGGAGGGTGGCGTGGTCCTTTACGCGATTCAGGCTGCCCACGCTCAGCAGCCGGAAGGGGGCGCCGGCTTCCCGCGGCTGGGGCGACCGTACGGGCCATCGGTCGAGGGGGACGCCGAGCGTGAGGCGCTCCGCGCGGAAGCCGAGTTCCCTGGCGCGTCGCGCCATGCTCTCGCTGGGCACGGTCACGTGCGCCGCCCCCGCGCGGGCCAGGCGCAGACGGGCACGGCCCGGGAGGGAGGCACGCCCGCCGAAGCCGATGGCCGGCAGGTCGGTCAGATCGCCGCCGTTGACGTGCAGGAGCACGGGGCGGCGCAGCAGGGCACCGGCCAGTGCGGCGGTGGTGCCCTGGGGGTGCATCCACAGAGCGTGCAGCACGTCCATGCGCGCC